>Ga0102587_1000525_pt1 | contig 38648 bp, 44 predicted proteins | sample AraplaF_Col_mTSA_FD_76853 | JGI IMG/M metagenome (GOLD analysis project Ga0102587, IMG submission 76853) | Arabidopsis root microbial communities from the University of North Carolina, USA - plate scrape MF_Col_mTSA (SPADES assembly) (version 2) | ecosystem: Host-associated > Plants > Roots >... | reverse complement strand
CGAACGGAACGCATCCGGCCGACAAAGGCCGGCGGAGGGACTTCCCTTTGCGACGAAGCGGCTGCCACTGATGACCACCGGTCGTAAGTTCGCGGAGCTGGAACGCAGCGTCTTCATTCGCAAACATTGAACCGTGCCCGCCCTGCACCGATTCGTTCCGGCATGACCGATTTTCGAAGAGTGCGCAGAGCCAGGCACTGCCCGTCACGCAGCGGTGACCGACCCAGAAGTTACCAAAACCCTAACATATTGATTTGTAAAGCTGTCACATTTGAACATCTTGTTGCCGCCCGGCAACAACCCGTCGCCTTTGGCACAGTACGGGTCGCTTTATGATGAGCTGATCGCTTGTGGGGCAGACCGAACCAGCGCAGAAAAGCACATCCTGTAAGCGTATTTATATTAGCAACAACTTTTCGAGGGCAACCATGGGCGGCGGCGCTAAGGGCCTAGTTGGAAAACGAAATCTTCTGGCGGGCGTCAGTTGGGCAGCGCTCACAATTGCCGGCTTGGTTCCTCTGGATGCCTTGGCTCGAACTTACACGGCGGGCAGTGAGGCGCAGTTGAACGCTGCGATCACGGCCGCGAATGCTGACCCCGACCCGACCGCGACAATCCAGTTGACCGCCACTTTTGTGGTTTCATCCAGTGCTCTGATAGCGCCTTCGAAACCGATCACCATCGATACAGGTTCGTTCTTTCTCGCTGGCAATACCAGCGGCGGCATTATTTCCCTGCAGTCCGGAATAGGATCGTTCACACTGGTGGGTAAGTTCGTGGGCAGCGATCGGCCGTCAGCCACCCCCACCTCGGGCGCCGGCCTCCTTCTTCGCAACAGCGTACACGTCACCAATAACGGTATCATTCAGGGCGGAGCCGGCCTGAGCGGAACCGGTGGAAACGGCGTCACGATACATTTGAGCACAGCCCCAGGTATTACCTTCGCCAACAATGGAACGGTGCGAGGCGGGACGGGTACCACGGTCGGTGGCAACGGGATTATGGTCACCAGTACGACCAATAGCGCAATCGTCAACAAGGGGCTGGTCGAGGGCGGGAACGGAGCCGAAGCGATCCGCGTTACTTCAGCATCCACAAATCTCAATCTGATCAACAGCGGGACAATCCGTGCAGGCGCCGGGCAAGCCAACGCGATCCTGCTGACGGCGGGTGCCGCGAACGGCATCACGATGGAACTGCAGGCCGGCTCGGTGATCGAAGGCAATGTCGTCGGCAATGCGGCAGCCAGCAACGACACGCTCCGCCTCGGCGGCATCGGCAGCGACAGCTTCGACGTCTCGGCAATCGGCCCGGCCGCGCAATACCGGAACTTCGACACGTTCGAGAAGACCGGCACCGGCACCTGGCTGCTGACGGGCGTCGGCACCACCGCGACGGACTGGACGATCTATGACGGAACACTGCTGATCGGCGACCACAGCGCCGCTTCGAGCATCATCGGCGACATCACCAACTTCGGCACGCTGGGTGGCAGCGGTACCATCTTTGGTGACGTCACGAACTCGGGCACGGTCTCCCCCGGCAATTCGATCGGCACGCTGACGATATCGGGCAACTATATCGGCAATGGCGGCACGCTCGCGATCGAAAGCGTCCTCGCCGGCGATGCCTCGCCGACCGACCGCCTCGTCGTCACGGGCAACACGTCGGGCACAACCAGCGTCAAGGTCACCAATCTCGGCGGCGGCGGGGCGCAAACCGTCGAGGGCATCAAGATCGTCGATGTCGGCGGCAGCTCGGCCGGGACATTTTCGCTGCTCGGCGACTATGTTTTTCACGGCGATCAGGCCGTTGTCGGCGGTGCCTACGCTTACCGGCTCTATCAGAACGGCATCGCGACGCCGGCCGATGGCGACTGGTATCTGCGTTCGGCGCTGCTCAATCCAGACGCGTCCGCAGGGCCGCTCTATCAGCCCGGCGTTCCGCTTTACGAAGCCTATCCGCAACTCCTGCTCGCCCTGAACGGACTTTCCACGCTGCAGCAGCGCGTCGGCGACCGCTACTGGAAAGACGACGGCAAGGCGACGCCCCAAAGCGGCCCCGACAATATCTGGCTGCGCACCGAGGGCATGCATGCCAGCATCGAGCCCGATCGCGCCACCACCGTCGACAGCTACGACTACGACATGTTCAAGCTGGAGGGCGGTCTCGATGGCGAGCTCTACCAGGACCAGGCCGGCCGGCTGATCGGCGGCCTCACCGTCCATTACGGCACGATATCGGGCGATATCGACTCCCTCTACGGCAATGGCGATATCGACACGACGGGCGCTGGGCTTGGCGCCACGCTCACCTGGTATGGCGATAACGGCTTTTATGCCGACGCCCAGAGCCAGATCACCTGGTTCGACAGCGACCTGAAGTCCGATCTCGTCGATGGCGCCATGGAGAGCGGCAACAATGGCTTCGGTTATGCGCTGGGCATCGAGACCGGCCGGCGCTTTTCCGCCTCCGGGCCGTGGTCGATCACGCCGCAGGCGCAGCTCGTCTATTCCTCGGTCGACTTCGACACGTTCAACGATCGCTTCGGCGCGCGGGTTTCGCTCGATGACGGCGACAGCCTCGTCGGCCGGCTCGGCGTGGCGCTCGACCACGAGGAGAGCTTCCAGCGGGCCGACGGCCAGGCGACGCGGGCGAAAATCTACGGCATCGCCAATCTCTACGGCGAGTTCCTGGATGGCACGGCGGTCGATGTCTCCGGCACCGGCTTCGAAAACAAGAGCGATCCTGTCTGGGCCGGCCTGACGCTTGGCGGCTCCTACACCTGGAACGACGAGCGCTATTCGCTCTACGGCGAAGTGGCAGCCAGATCCTCGCTGAAAGATTTCGGCGACAGCTATGCGCTCAGCGGAACCGCTGGCCTGCGCGTGAAGTGGTAAAGCGTGGCGTCGTCCAAGGGATGGGTTCTTCCTGCCTATCTGGTTTTACTTGCTGGTGGCGCTGGGATGTAGCGGCGGAGGCAGGCTCCTGTTTTCGATGCGGCTTTCTGGACGGGGCATTGAGGGCATCGCTCCTCCGTCACCAAGTCAGGACTTGGCAAGGAAGGTTGGGGTGTCTGCAGCCACGCTCACCCTCCCGCCCAAAACTCCCCATCCTCAAACACCTCGCCAAGCACCCGCGTCCCCATATCCGCCTCCTCCTCCGAAAGCCCGGAAAACCCGAGCAGCAGCCGCGATCTGTCCGTCGAGACCACGTTCATCCGCGACAGCGGCATCACCACGACACCCTTCCCCAACGCCGCAGCAGAAACTGCCGTGTCATCATCCCAGCCACCCTTACTGCGAACCGTGAGGTTGATGCCCTGATCCGGCAGCAGCACCGCCACATGCTCGCGTAGACGCTCCCCCAAAAACCTTGCCAGCATGTCGCGCGAGGCCCGAAGCCGCTCCCTGAGCCGCCGCAGATGCGCCGGAAAATAGCCCTCCTCCAGGAAATCGGCGATGACGCGCTGCTGGAAGCTCGGCGGGCAGCGGTCGACGGCGGGGCGCACCGCCCGGAAGGCGGGCACGAGATCGGCGGGGACCACGAGATAGCCGATGCGCAGGCTCGGCAGCAGCGCCTTGCTGAAAGTGCCGGTGTAGAGAACGCGGTTTGCCTTGTCGAGGCCGTGCAGCGAGGCGATCGGATGGCCCTGATAGCGGAATTCGCTGTCGTAATCGTCCTCGATGATCCAGCAATCGTTCTCCTCGGCATAGGCGAGCAGCCCCAGCCGGCGCGAGAGCGAGAGGACGGAGCCGACCGGATACTGGTTCGAGGGCGTGACATAGAAGGCGGCGGGCGGCGGCAGCGTGCCGTCGAGCAGCCGCGCGATATCGATGCCATCGCGATCGACCGGCAGGCCGACGACATCGATGCCGTTCAGGACAAGGCATTGCCGCGCCGGCGGATAGCAGGGATCTTCAACGACAGCCGTATCGCCTGATGTCATCAGCACGCGGAAGGCAAGGTCGAGCGCCTGCTGCGTGCCCGCCGTGATGAAGATCTGCTCGCGCGCGCAGCGCACCCCGCGCGAGACGGCAAGATGGGCGCTGATCGCCGCTCTGAGCCGCAGGTCGCCCTGGATATCGCCATAACCTTCGAAAGCATAGTTCATGTGCCGGACGGCAATCCGATTCAGGAGCCGCGCCGTGCGCTCGTCATGGGCGATGCGGCCGGTGACGAATGGCAGCGGCTTCTGCGGCTCCAGGCTCGGCCCGCGCGTCAGGATATTGATGGCGGCGGCCGACACGCCGCGGCGGATGGTTTGCGCGCTGACGGCACCCGATGGATCGATGCGCTGAGCCCCCTCGGGAACGGAGGAGGCGATATAGGTGCCGGAGCCATGGCGCGCCACCGCAAAGCCTTCGGCAATCAGGATCTCATAGGCCTCGGCAATGACGCCGCGCGAGATCGCCCATTCCGCCGAGGCGAGCCGCGTCGAGGGCAGCCGCTGCCCGCCCGTCAGCCGCCCCTCGGCGATGGCGTTGCGCAGCGAGAGATAGAGCTGCCGCGGCAGCGGCGCTGATGACGACGGATCGATATCAGGCCGGAAAGAAGCCGAAGGCGCTTCGCGTCTTCTCGTCAGCGTCATGAAAGCTCCCCAATAGCCGGTTCAAGTGGCCCACGCGCGATAAGCAAAGTGGATCTTCAAAGGCGCATCAAAATGCATTTAGATTAAGCCACTTTCAAGCGGGATTCGCAATCGCAATGCCCAATGGAGACGACATGAACCAGCCAAAGCCCGCCGTGCCCTATTTCAGCCAGTGGGAGACGCCGGAGATGACCCTGCCTGTGCTGGCGGAAGGGGCGACAGCGCTTCATCGCGATGTCAGGTGGAAAAATTCCGGCGCCGAGACGATCGAAGAATATGCGCGCTGGGCGGTGAATATCTGCGGCATGGCCTGCCTGAAGATGATCCTGGCCGCCCGCGGCGAAGCGCATCCGATCCTCTCGCTCGCAAAGGCCTGCACCACCTATGGCGGTTATGTCGTCAGCGAGGCCGACGCCTCGATCAAGGGACTGATCTATGCGCCCTTCGTCACCTTCGTGCGCGAGCGCTTCGGGCTTTCGGCCGATGTGAGGACACAGGTGCCGGCGGAAACCATTCCCGAAATCCTCTCCTCCCATTGCTTCTTCATCGCCTCGGTCAGCAGCGCGATCCGCTGGCCGGAGCGCGAGCCGCCAGGCAAGGGCGGCCATCTTGTTCTGGTGACGGCGGCCGATGAAGGCAGCGTGCGCTTCCACAACCCTTCCGGCCATGAGCGCGCCAGCCAGGCCGATGTCACCCTGCCGCTTGCCACCTTCGACCGCTTCTTTGCCAACAGAGGCATTGCGGTCAGTCTTTAGAGTCTGTGTTTTCGCGCAATTCCGGACGCAAAACCGCTGCACACTTTTGCTGGAATTGCTAACTTTTCAGGAGATTTTCATGAGCCCTTCCCAGACCAGGCTGCGCATCGCCGTGCTCTTCGGCGGCCGTTCCAGCGAGCACGACGTATCCGTCATGTCGGCCACCAATGTGATGCGCGCACTCGATCCGGAACGGTATGACGCCCTGCCCGTCTTCGTGAGCAAGGACGGCCGCTGGCTGCAGAGCCGCTTTGCCGATGGTGAGCTCGACAAGCCCTCCTCCGGCACCGAACTCTGCCTCGTGCCCGGCGGCCATGGCCGCTTACTGGCGATCGCACCGGATGGCAAAGCCGCCGAAGCGGGCAAGGTCGATATCGTCTTCCCGGTCCTGCATGGGTTGCATGGGGAGGACGGCGCTGTTCAGGGGCTCTGCCAGGTGGCGCGCGTGCCGCTTGCCGGCTGCGGCATCCTCGGCTCGGCCACAGCGCTCGACAAGGATATCGCCAAGCAGCTGCTGAAGGCCGCCGGCCTGCCGGTGGCTCGCTCGGTGACGCTCGATCACGCAGCGCCGCCTGCGCTCGAAACGCTGGAAGGCGCGCTCGGCCTGCCGCTCTTCATCAAGCCGGCCCGCCAGGGCTCTTCGGTCGGCGTGCGCAAAGTCTCAGGCAGCCAGGAATTCGTCCCCGCGCTGGCAGAAGCCTTCAGCCATGACCGCAAGCTCATCGCCGAAGAATTCATCGCCGGGCGCGAGATCGAATGCAGCGTGCTCGAAGACGTAAACGGCGGCCTCTTCGTCTCCCGCCCCGGCGAGATCGCGCCCGCCGAAAGCCACGGCTTCTACAGCTACACCGCCAAATATCTCGATGAGAATGGCGCTGCCCTGAAAGTGCCGGCCGAACTGCCCGCCGAGGTCGAAACAAAAATCCGCGACATGGCCGCCCGCGCTTTCCGGGCGCTCGGCTGCGACGGCATGGCCCGCGTCGATTTCTTCCTGATGGAAGATATGCGCTTCGTCGTCAACGAGGTGAACACCATTCCGGGCTTCACCAATATCAGCATGTATTCCAAGGCCATGGCCGCAAGCGGTGTGGCTTATGCCGAGGTCATCGACAGGCTGGTGGAGCATGGGCTGGCAAGAGGGGCGTAAACTTCTACTTCTAGTTCCCCTTCTCCCCATCGGGGAGAAGGGGCCGGCTATTCCTCGAAGGGATTTATGCGGCTTTCGGTAGCACGCGCCACCAGACTTCCGTGACCTGATCCGGTAATGTTCGCAGAGAATTCTGCAAAAGCTGTTGCATAATTCGCGGCACGCGGGTCGTGGAATGACAGGTGCCGTTGATTGGAGGCGATCGCTTGGATTCGATCTACGCAGCGTGAGGAGGATCGTGATGATTAGGGGACGTCTGATCGGTGCGGGAATCCCGCGGATCGGCATACTGCTCGCCGGAGACCGATCATATCCGAGCTTCGCTGCCTTCTGCGAAGGCCTGAGCGCGCTTGATTACATCGAGGGCCAAACCTTCGAAATGGAAGCGCGCTTTGCGGCTGGCCAGCTTGATCGGCTCCCAGGCATTGCGGAGGAGTTGGTGGGCCTCGGGGTAGACGTCATCGCCGTGATCGGCGCGGTGACGTTCCAAGCTGTGCGTCGCGCAACGTCCGATATTCCCATTGTCTTCACGGTCGTGCTCGATCCAGTCGCCGCTGGCCTGGTGGCCGACGCGGATCGGCCAGGCGGGAACGCTACAGGCGTGACCAACTACGACCCAGAGCAGGCGAGAACCCAGATCAGAATCCTCAAGCAAATCGTTCCCAACCTTTCCCGGCCTGCGATCCTGGGGGATGCAGGTGTGCCGGACACACTGCCGAATCTTTACAAGGCCGAGGCCAAGGCCGCGGGCCTGCATCCCCAGGTGGTGCTGCTGAGGGGAGCAGAAGACATCGAGGAGGCCTTCGCAGCTTTCAGAAGCGAGCGTGCCGATGCCTTGCTTTCCCTGGAGGTGCCACGCACCAGCACTCATGGTGCTGAGATCACCGAATTGGCAGCGTCCGCGCGGCTGCCGACAATGTTCGGACGCGACTTGGCCCGCTATGAGCCCCTGCTCGCCTACGGCACGAGTCTCGCGACTGCAGCGCGGCAGATGGCCGGAATGGTGGATCGCATTCTCAAGGGGGCGAAGCCGCGCGACATGCCAATCGAGTGCGTCAAGCAGCCCGAGCTGATTGTCAATCTCAGGGTTGCCAGGAAGATCGGTATACTCATTCCACCGGAGGTGCTCGCGACCGCGGATCAAATCATAGAGTAAAACCCAACGGAAGCGTGAAAAACCTTTCCAATCAGCCCAGCTCTTACCCGATGGTCTTTGCTACCGAATACCGGATCTATGCGGCCATGGTGGCGTGCCAATGCAGGATCGAATGCCGCAAACGCCGCCTTAACGCGGGACAGCGTGCCGGCCTCATCCCGCCCCATCAGATTGCTGTAGCCAACCCTGCGGACTCCTTCAGGCAGCAACGTCGCCAATCAACGAGCCCGCCGGAATATTCCATTCCCTACTGAGTTTCCGGATCTGGTCCAGATTGATTTCCCGTCTGCCGTTCAGAAGATCGGCCGCTCGCGCTTTGGAGCCGATGACCGCCACCAAGTCGGCGCGACTGTAATTGTTCGCGGCCATCACGGATTTGATCACCTCGACCGGGCTCGCAGCAGGGATTGGGTAGTGCTTGGCTTCATACTGTTCGATCAGAAGGACGAGCGCGTCGAAATGAGCAGCTTCATCGGACCCTTCCTCGGGTTCGTTCTCGAAATACGGCCGGACTTCCTTCAACGCGGCATTGTACTCGTCTTCACTCTGAAGCGTTCGAAAAGCTTTCAAATTCAACATATCGATCTCCTTGCACCTCAGAGTTCTTTCACGTCGATCGCATCGTATTCAGCGTGTGTTCCGACAAACAGGACGAAAATCCGTTTTGATCGAAACGCGACCAGCCCCACGATGCGATACTTGTTGCCGCCAACGTCGAAAATAACCTTGTTGCCAGCGACGATATCAGCCGAGTTAAAGGTCTTCTTCAGCTCGCTGAAATTGCTCCAATTCGCCTTGGATGCGGTGGCGTACCATTCCGTCATCGCTGCTTCAGCAGTCTCTCTGGGCACGCCTTTCGGCAAGGAGTTCCAAAAATTGACTAGGGCGGACTTAGCGACGACGTTCACTCTCCCTCCTATCTAGCGCGTTCCCAATCTGGAAACAAGTCCGAGATTCCCAATCTGGAAACTTTATCGGTGAATCAGTTCGACGACCACCAACGAAATGGTAGTTTAAACCACAGATCAATCGCAAATGCGGATTGGCGGCACGACACTACTTCCACGCAGGCTCGTTTTTCTTCTCGTAATCGCCAAACGCCTTCTTCAGTCCGCCCAGCACTTCGGCTGCGGTCTCGAACATCGCCTTCAGCTGCGGCTCGTCGACATCAACGATGTCTTCGCGCAAATGGTCCATCATGTCCTGAAGGCGCACCTGCATTTTTTGCGTATGGTGACGCGGATCACGGTCAGTTTCGCTGACCATCGGTAATCTCCTGTGGTTCGGGTTTCGATGAACCGCCACTCCGTTGGCGGTTGCAGCCCAAACTTTCGACCCCTGCTCTCGGTTCCCGATATTGCTCGCCACGGCTACAAGGTCTCGACCGCGGCGCTATATATCCGACGCTGCACGCCCGAGCTTGTCCGCCACCGCCCGGCCCTATCCGCCCGGCCTTATCCGAAGGAGGAACTGATATGGCTACCGTCAGCGTTCGTTATATCGTCGACGACGTCGATGCCGCGATTGCATTCTATACGCAGTCGCTCGGCTTCGCGCTCACCATGCATCCGGCTCCGAGCTTCGCCATGCTGACCAGAGGCGATCTTCGCCTGCTGCTGAACGCAACGACGGGGCCAGGCGGCGCATCCCAGCCCATGCCGGATGGACGCCGGCCCGAACCCGGCGGATGGAATCGCATCCAGTTAGAGGTCAACAATATCGAAGACGAGGTCGAACGCCTGCGGGCATCAGGCGCCAGATTTCGCAACGACATCGTGAACGGGATCGGCGGCAGGCAGATCCTCGTCGACGACCCCGCGGGCAATGCCATCGAATTGTTCGAGCCGCCGAAGAAGTAGCTCAAGCAACCTGGCTTCATAAAACCGTCATCGAGCCTTGGCATAGCTTTATCGATTTCCGATATCGCCGTCCGAGGGGGGACTGATGCAAGACGGAATGTATCGCGTGCTCTTTCTATCACGCCGCAATTCCGCGCGCAGCGTGATGGCTGAAGCAATCTTGAACAAGATCGGCAGAGGACGGTTCAAAGCCTTCAGCGCTGCCGTCGATCCGGCGCCGGTGATCGAGCCGGCCGTCCTGGAGCTGCTGCGGAACACGGACTACCCGATCGAAGAGCTGACGCCGCGGCATTTCGGGGCGTTCGCGGATGCTGGGGCCGCCGACCTGGATTTTGTCTTCACCCTCAGTGATACCGCCGCAGGCGAAGCGCTTCCGGAATGGCCCGGCCTGCCGATTACCTCCCATTGGCGCTGCCCTGACCCGGTCCTCGTCGAGGGCGAGGCCTGGGAACGCAAGCAAGCCTTCATGCAGGTGCTGGCCGGTCTGGAACGCCGCCTGAACATCTTCGTCAACCTGCCCTTTGCCTCGCTGGACCGGATGAGCCTGCAGCACCAGATCAAGGGCATCGGTGAGTCGGAGACGGCCTAGGTGTTTAGTCCCGGCATTTGATGGCGCAATATTTTCCAGCAGCCCGCTCGTCATCCGGATGCAGTTTTACAGAGGTACGTCCTTGTCGGAACCATTCCAGAAAGCAACGATGGAGAGCCGCATGACTGACATCGACACCAGCAAATTGTCCTGGGACGAATGGGACGAATTGCAAAATCCGCCGCCGGCCGAAACCGATTTCGATCGTGTCGTCGAATCGGCTATTTCGCGCCGCGGCTTCCTCGGCGGCATCCTGGCCGTCGGTTCGGCCGCCGCTGCCATGGGCACGCTCGGCAACCTCGTGAGCTCCACTTCGGTTCAGGCGCAGGAAGCCGCTTCGCGCTTCGCCTTCAAGCCGATCCCGATCTTCATGGACAACACCGTGCATGTCCCTGAAGGGTATGCCTGGAAGCCGCTCGCCAAGTGGGGCCAACCGTTGTTCTCCAACGTTCCGGATATTGATCCGGTCAACGGCGTCAGCGTCGAAAATTCGGACAAGGTCTTCGGTGAAAACACGGACGGCATGGAATTGTTCGTGATCGGCGACCATCAGGTCATTGCCGTCAACCATGAATATGTAAACAACGAAATCAATCTTCCGCATAATGAAAAGGGCATGCCGAAGAGCGCCGATGACGTGAAGATTCTGCAGAACCTGCAGGGCGTCACCGTCATGGAAGTCGCCGAAGGTGAGAACGGCTGGGACATCGTGCTCGACAGCCCGTTCAATCGCCGCATCCACCACAATACGCCGATGAAGCTCTCCGGCCCGGCCGCCGGCTCGGATCTCGTCAAGACCGCAGCAGATCCCGCGGGTATCGACTGTCTCGGGACCTTCAACAACTGCGGCGCCGGCAAGACGCCGTGGGGCACCTATCTGACCTGCGAGGAAAACTTCAACGGCTATTTCGGCTCCACCGATCCGAACTTTGCCATGCCCGCCGACTTCAAGCGCTACGGCATCGCAGCCGAAACGCGTTATGGCTATGAGGCCTTCGACCCCCGGTTCGACGTCTCGAAGAACCCGAACGAACCGCGCCGCGCCGGCTACATCGTCGAAATCGACCCGTCGGACGCATCCTCGACGCCGATCAAGCGCACGGCGCTCGGCCGTATCAAGCATGAGAACGCCGCTGTCGTGATTGCCCGTGACGGTCGCGTGGTCGTCTACATGGGCGACGACGAGCGTGGCGAATTTCTCTACAAGTTCGTCTCCAGCGGCATTTATGTCCCGGGCGGAGATACCTCCAAGCTGCTCGAAGAGGGCACGCTCCACGTCGCCAGGTTCTCCGACGACGGCAAGGGCGAATGGCTGGCACTCACGCCGGAATCGACCGGCATGAAGATGGACGAGATCTGCGTCTTCACCCGCCAGGCCGCCTCGAAGGTCGGCGCCACCACCATGGACCGTCCGGAATGGGTCGCCATCAATCCTGTCGCGATCGAAGCCTATTGCGCGCTGACCAACAACACCAATCGTGGTGTGAAGAAGAATGCCGGCGGCGACGAAATGCCGGTCGGCGGCGCCAACCCGCGCGAGAAAAACCAGTACGGCCAGATCGTCCGCTGGTATCCGGAAAACGACGACCACTCCGACGGCAAGTTCAAGTGGGACCTGTTCGTCATGGCCGGCAATCCGGACGTTCACAAGGATACCTATGCCGGCTCGTCGAATATCAACTCCGGCAACATGTTCAACTCCCCTGATGGCATGATGTTCGACTCGACCGGTCTGCTATGGATCCAGACGGACGGTGAAGACACCAACGAAGGCGATTTCCTCGGTCAGGGCAACAACCAGATGCTCGCCGGCGACCCGGCGACCGGTCGCATCGAACGTTTCCTGACCGGCCCGAAAGGCTCGGAAGTCACCGGCCAGGCCTGGTCCGCGGACAGGCGTACCCACTTCGTCGGAATTCAGCACCCCGACGCCCCCTTCCCGGATGGTGAAGGGAAGCTGCCGCGCTCGACAATCGTTGCGATCAAGCGAGACGACAATGCGCTTGTCGGTTAACCGATAAGTCTCTCGACAAAGACTTGGGGGGCGCCGGCTTCAGCGCCCCTTTTTGTTTCCACCGCGGTAAAATCGCTGAGCGGTTTTGCGCCCGGCTCAGGCGGCGCGGGTTGCCGTAACACCGGGCCGTGCGGCAGCGATCTGGAAGCGCGAAACGATCTCCTCCAGCGCCAGGACCTGCTCGTTGAGCCCCTTGCAGGCGGAGTTGGTTTCCGCCGCCATGGCGGAATTGCGCTGGGTCACCTCGTCCATCGCATGAACCGAGCTGTTGATTTCGCCGATCGCCGAGGACTGCTCGTTCAACGACGTAACCACCGCCTGGATCAACTGGCCGACATGCTGCACCTTGGTCTCGATATGGGAAAGCGCTTCGCCGGTGCGGTTGACGAGCGCCACACCCGAGCCGACCTGGTCCGAAGATGTCGAGACCAGAACCTTGATCTCCTTGGCGGCATTGGCCGAGCGGGAGGCGAGTTCACGCACTTCCTGTGCCACGACGGCAAAACCCTTGCCGGCTTCGCCCGCGCGGGCTGCTTCGACACCGGCATTGAGCGCCAAAAGGTTGGTCTGGAAGGCGATGTCGTCGATGACGTTGATGATCGAGCCGATCTGGCCCGACGAACCCTCGATCCGCTGCATTGCCGCGATTGCCTCGCGCATCAGGTCGGCGCATTGCAGCGCGGCCCTGCTGGTCTCGCTCGTCATCCGGCTTGCCTCGGCGGATTGGGACGAGGAATTGCCGACGGCGGAGGTGATCTCGGTGAGTGCGGCCGATGTCTCTTCGATGGTCGCGGCCTGCTGCTCGGTACGCTTCGACAGCGCCTCCATGGCGCCGGCGATATCATGCGACGAATGGCGCAGCGTGCTGGTCGCGCCGGAGACGGAGTCGATCGAACTGGACAGCGTATCGACACTGGAATTGAAGGCGGCGCGGAGTTCTTCGTAGGCGGCTGAGAACCTGGTGTCGATATGGAAGCCGAGATTGCCGCGCGACAGTTCGTCGAGCGCCCGGGTGAGTGAATGGATCACCTCGTCACGCGCGGCTTCCTCGGAAGCGCGCTCTAAGGCCAACTGGCGCTCACGGGTAACTTCGGCTTCCTTGGCCCCCGCCTCGCGCAGATGCGCCTCCCGGCGCTCGAGCGAATTGGTGCGGAAGACGACGACGGCCTGCGCCATCTGGCCGATCTCGTCGCTGCGCTCGGCAAAGGGCACGTCTTCCGAAAAGTCGCCATTGGCAAGGCCGCTCATATAGCGCTTCATGCCATCGATCGGCAGGATGGCGCGGCGGCGGAAGAAATAGAGCCCGGCGAGCAGCAGCAGGAAGGACGCGAGCGAAGCCGCTGCGGCGGCCGAGGTCCATGTCATGATCTCGTCGGCAGCATTCTTCTCCTGCCCCTTGAGATAGGTATCGGAATTGACCACGAGCTTTTCGACCGCATCCTGATGCTTGTGAAACGCGGTCCTCAGCTTGACCATCGGCTCGGCCGCAGCACCAGCCTGCCTGGTCTTGAGTGCCGGGATGACGTTCTCGTCCATCACCTTCCAGAAAATGTCGCCCTTGGCGACCACGTCCTTGTCGAGCTCGTCCTTGAGCGGCTGCGGCAGGCCGGTTGTCTGCCAATAGGCGCGGCGATCCTCATAGGCTGCCTTCAGCGTCGCGATCTTGGCGAGGTTGGTATCGATCAGATCGGGAAAGTCGTTGGCCTCATGCGACAGCATGTAGGATTCCACCACGAAGAGCGGCGGCGGAAGGATGTCGGCGATCAGGTCTTTGCCATAGACGATCTGCTCGTAGATCGGTCCGTTGACCTTGAGCCGTTCGAGTGCGGCCTGCTGCAGCCCGAAGGAAGCGAACATGCCGACGGAAACGGCAATGCCCACAATGGCGAGATTTCTTGCAATGGTGAGCTTCATTATCGATCCCTGAAGATGCGGCAACCGGCGTTACGCGCTCGATCCGCCTCCTGAGCGAGCACATCCAGGAACCTTAATATTGTATGGTAAATAAATAGTCTCGAATGCGCCTTTATCTTTGACGCCGACACCGCCGGAAATATTATTTGTCAATTCCAGGGCCGATATCGCCATAGAGCCGGCTTTCTTTCTTCAGTAGTGGAAATTCATACTTGATGCCCTCGACAGACCGACGCCATCGCATAACAACAACGCGGCGCAAGATCACGGGCGCAATGTCTTAGAGCTTCGCATGGCGACCGCCGCAGCCTCCGTAGCGCTCACCCCGCGTTCACGTCTTCCGGCACTCGCCCGTAAGCGCTGAGAATGGCCTGGATCAGACCGGGGAATCGGGCATCCACTTCCTGACAGCGCGAATGGTTGCGCATCTCCACGCCTTGACGCTCGCCCCGGATAAGGCCGGCCTCACGCAGCACTTTCATATGCTGCGACAGCGATGATTTGGGGATGACGCGGCCGCCGAGATTGGCAAGCGCAGTGCACGTGCCGGCGGAGCCGAGGCCGGCGATTTGCGCGAAGATCGCCACGCGCTCCGGATCGGAGAGCGCATACAGGATCGCCTCCGGCTTCAAGTCCTCAATGGCTGGATGAAAGAGCGGTCTCATGAATTTTATATAGGGCTACTTGAAATCGAGATCAACAGTTCCGAATTTCTGAACTATGGAACAATGCCGTCAACCCCGGCGGCACTCCAGGGTCGAAAGGAACGAACATGTCGAAACTCGCTGGTAAAGTCGCCCTTGTGACGGGCGCCTCCAAAGGCATTGGTGCCGCCATTGCCAAGGCGCTCGCTGCGGAGGGTGCACAAGTGGTGGTCAACTACGCGTCGAGCAAGGCGGGCGCGGACGCCGTCGTTGGGACGATCACGGCTGCCGGCGGCAAGGCCATCGCGGTACAGGGCGATGTTTCCAAGGCAGAGCAGGTAAAGGGATTGGTCGACGCCACGATCAAGGAATTCGGCCGTCTCGACGTTCTCGTCAACAATTCCGGCGTCTACGAGTTCGGTGCGATCGAAGAGATCACCGAAGAACACTATCACCGCCAGTTCAACGTGAACGTTCTGGGCCTTCTGCTGACCACTCAGGCAGCCGTAAAGCATATTGGCGAGGGCGGCAGCATCATCAACATTTCGTCCGTGGTGACGAGCCTCGCCCCGCCCGCCTCCGCCGTCTATACCGGCACCAAGGGAGCGGTGGACGCCATCAACAGCGTGCTTGCCAAGGAACTCGGTGCGCGCAAGATCCGCGTCAACGCCATCCTCCCCGGCATCATCGAGACCGAAGGCACGCATACAGCAGGCGTCATGGGCTCCGATTTCGAGCGCAATGCGGTGGCCCAGACCCCGCTTGGCCGCATCGGCCAGCCCGATGACATCGCCAGCATCGCGGTCTTCCTCGCTTCCGACGATGCCGGCTGGCTGACCGGCGAGCGACTGACCGCCGCCGGCGGTTTTCGCTGATCGTCTAATGATCGTGTGCGTGCCCTTTCGGGGCGCGCGCATCCTGCCCGGTTGCCTGCGTCGGGATTTGGCTTGACACATTCAGCTTTCAGGCTCCGGGCTTCTATGAAAAGCAAGGATACTCTGTGTTCGGCACGTTGGAACGATATCCCCCGAGACATATCATAGAATCTTTTTGCGAAAACTGCTTTAGCCTTTATCCCAGCCGTCCGGCGACCCGGAGCGCCAGGAGGATGGACGAGACATGAAGAGCCTGCCCGATCAGGCCGGCCCGCAATCCGTCCAGCACCTCTGGTATGGGAAGAGCATGAACGGTCAGGCCCTCCTCGCCGGCATCGAGGCGTTGCTGATACCTGCGCTCGGCGCCGGTTGCGAGAAAGGTGTGAAGACGGTTCGTGTGTGAGGCCGGGTTCGGGTAAAGCGTGCCGACCAATTGCCAGCTCTGGGCAATGTAGCCTGTTTCCTCCTCCAGTTCGCGGCGGGCTGCCTTTTCACTGTCGATGTCCCGCTCGTCTAGGCCGCCTCCCGGTATTTCCAGGAAGAACCTGCCCGCCGCATGCCGATACTGGCGAACGAGCAGGAGGCGATCGTCGTGGGTGATCGCAACGATATTGATCCAGTCGGGATAGGACAGCACGTAATAGGGAGAAATCCTCACCCCACCAGGCGTCAGGCAGTCGTCGGCCCGCAGATTCAGCCACCGATCCTGCAGGATCGTCCTGGATTCGATCACCGTCCAGCCGTCGTCCTCCATTCGAAAATTCTCCCGTTTCGAAATCGTCGATTTCCAAAGACTAGCCCAATGCGCGCCCGTCGGCCACGGCACATCTCTTGCGAAATTCTTCTACAGTTTTCGGGCGGCTTGTGGGAGGTTTGCGCCATCGGAAATCGGGCGCGAATCCAGATGGCGACGGGTCTCACCAGGCTTGAGAAATATTTCACACCCTCCGGCGAGGCGGGTGCCCGACTGGAAATTGTTGCGGCCAGGCCTCGGCACGAAGGACCATATCCGACCATCATCTTCAACCACGGCTCTACCGGGCGGGGCCACAACAAGTCCTTCTATACAAGGACCGCAAGCCCTGTTGTCGTGGCAAACTATTTCGTCGAACGGGGCTGGATGATCCTCTTTCCGCAACGCCGGGGAAGAGGCAAATCGATCGGGGGGAGCCAGGCCAGGATGGCGCTGGCCTTGACTCAGTGATCGAGGTGCACTCCTCTCCGATTTAAGGATTATGCAGAAGCGCGCAGTGCTATTGCTGCTGCTGCGCCGGCGGCGGGGTACCGATCTTTTCCAGAACCTTCTTGGCGAGAGCCGGGTCGCTCTGTGCGGCTGTCAGAATCGACGAATATTCCTCGACAGAGATGCCGTTAGAGGCTTCGACGGTGTCGACCATCTGCTTTTTGGCTTCTTCCTGCAGCTTTTGCTTCGCAGCGTCGTCCTTCGTCGCGCCGATTTTGGCCGAATATTCCTGCCTGACCTTGTCGACCTGCTGATAGGCGACTGCAAAGGCCTCGATTTTCTGATCGCTGACAGGGGCGGCTGCACCATTGCCGCCGGTCTGTCCCTGCATCGGCGCCTGGCCCTGCGCCGGCGGCTGCTGTTGCGCCTGGGCCAGGTCCACGGCGGATGCCGGGCTGAGAGCAAGCAGGCTGAAGACCGCAGCGGTCATCGTTGCGACGGGTGTGTAACGAGTGATCATAGTCATTCCTTTTCACGTGCATGATTTGATCGGCAGCAGGACCGCCTCGGTCGATCGCTCAGCCGCTGGAGGCCGGCGAGGTCGCAACGATGAACCGTTAAGAGGGCACGGTGCGGCGGTGGCGGGGCAATTTGCTGACGATTGAGCGGCAGCTTTGTGACCATCGACATGGCCTGCCCGGCGCAGAGGTGCTGGATGGATTGCAGGCCGGCCTGATCGGCCAGGCCCTTCACGTGTCGTCCATCCTTCTGGCGCTCCGGGTTGCCGGGCGGCTAAGGTAAGGACTCAGGCTCCGGCAAACAGCCAGGCGGTCCCGGAATGTATGTGGCCTCCTCACCCTAACCTGGCCAGGGTCGAGACACGGGTCGAGACACGTGGCTCGACCCCTGCGCAGGTCTTCGGGATCGGCGACGTCAGGCCCCTCCCGCGCCGAGGGTGACGAGAAGCTCGTCCAGTTGCTCGAACTGCTCGGGCATCCCGCCCTCCGCCCCGGAATTGGCGTCGAACGCTTCCTTCGAGGGATAGAGTTCGTGCAGGGTGAGCAGCGTCTTGCCGTCCTTTTCCTCGAAGGTCACCGTGGTCACGGCGCCATCTTCACTTTCCTCATTGGTCCAGACGAGGCGCGCGTTTGGTGTCACGTCGAGATACTTGCCGAAGAATGCCATGGAGTTCGAGGCATCCTGTCCGAACTCGAGACGGTACGTGCCCCCGGCACGAACATCCATGCTGCAGGAAAGCAGGGGCACGCCCATCGATTTCGGCACCCACCACCGCATGAACAGTTCGGGCGTGGTCCACGCCTTAAACACGATGCGCGCGGGGGCATTGAAGGTTCTCGTAACGACGAGCTCACGCTCGGACGTCCGTTCCACCGTCGTGGGGTTCTTCATCGGGACAGGCTTACCCTCCATCGTCCTTCTCCTTGCGTTTCAGTTCCTCGACAAGATTGTCCAATGCGTCGAAGCGTGCGTCCCAGAGCTGACGGTACGCCTCGATCCATGCCGCCTCCTCCTCCAGCCGGCGCAAGCCGAGCCTGCAGGTCCGCACGCGCCCGACCTTCTCCGTGGTGACGAACCCCGCCTGCTCCAGCACACCGACATGCTTCTTCATGCCCGTAAGCGTCATGTGGAACGTCTCGGCAAGGTCCGTGATCGAAGCGTCCGCACGTCCGAGCTGCTCCAGAACGCCGCGCCGGGTGGCGTCCGAGAGCGCGGCGAACGAGGCATCGAGACGAGCTGTCGAATACTGAACCATATGGTTCAGTATATAGTCCAGGGATGCGCGGCACGCAAGGGGACCGACCAGCGTGCCCGGCTTATCATCTGCATGGCTGCCAGCCCAAGCGGGGAAAGCTGGCGATCGATGAGCTCGTATTCTTCGGCCCAGGCCTTTGCGTGCAAGGTGCCGGGATCGCGATCGATGGTGCTTTCGCCCGTTATGTCTGCATTCACCCTCTCATACCGTCTCATACTCCTTTTGGAGCAGAAATGTACGGAATGATAACTTTCAGGACGCGAGAATAACGACAATTGCGTCCCATGGCTGTATTTAAATAACCACGGTTAATTCCTGAATGAAGACGGAAAAGACCAGAATATTTCACCTGCCAGCACCGCATCCGGACGGATGCAATTCCAGGTGAAACGGCATGAATTCAAGAATAAACAGAGAATACAAGAAGGACAGCTGCGAACTGTCCGGGAAATATTCGTGCATCTTCTGCATAGGCTTCGGCCTATTACGAATACTCTTCGCCACACAACCCGCAGTCGCCAAAAAGAATACTTATAACCGGCTGCGCAGGCTTCCTCGATCTCTCAACTTAGGGGAGGATTGAGGCGATCGATGGCAAGGCTAGGTGTGACGAAGCGAGGGGTTGCGCGCAAATTCAGGCGCCATTGAGTCCATGCGTATGAGCCTGATGCTGACGCGCAACCCCATTCTATCGAACCCGGAGAATTCTCATGCGAGCTGCCCTCTCATGTGGCAAACGGAGGCTAAGATGATCACGACGGAAGACCAGAACTACATCGAATTGAAACAGACTTCGAACTGCAGAAAGGACGTCGAAATCGCAATGATGGGAATGCTCACCAATCTGCAGAAACATGGATGGTCAGCAGCGGAATTGGCACTGGCGCTTGCGGATGCCTCGGAAGAGCTTGTCATGCTGATCGCCAGCAAAACGCTCAGACCGAATTAGGCGGCAGTGACGAATTCATCATGTAAGCCAGATCATTCTGCTTGCGACTTGATGAAGCCAGGGAAATTAGCGGCGAGATTGTCGTATCGCGTTGCGATACGACGCCGCTGTTTAAGCTTGGCAAGCACCTCTATCGCGATTACTGCGAAATCAGCCCTTCATCATAAGCTCGCGCCCGATAGGTTTGGCGGGCTCGCTGCGTAAAACGATCGCAGTGTTGACCGAGCCGTAGCGGGCAATGGCGTCGACGATGCTTTCAAGCGCCGTCGGCGAAGGCACGATGACTTTCAGGTGGAAGCAATCTTCTCCTGTCAGCCTCAGAACCTCGATGACCTCAGGCATTTCCGAAAACTGCTTCAGGCAGGTCTTGATATATTCGTGCGTGGTGCGCAGGCGGATAATCGCCATCATTCCAAGCCCGACCGAAGCAGGATCGATGACAGCCCTGTAACCGCTGATGATGCCGCGTTCTTCAAGTCGCTTCAGCCGTTCCGAGGCTGCCGGCTGAGAGAGGCCAACTCTTCTTCCAAGTTCGGAAACGCTGATACGCCCGTCGCCCTGCAAGGTTTCGATCATGGCGATGTCGGTTGGATCGAGCTCGGCACGACTATCGAAATGTTTCACCATTGACTTTGAATCCATCGGTTTGCGGTGATTTTTTCCGATAGATGCCAATTTATCCTCTCCGAGTAAACGGTCATCCTGGCGCAACGACCACGAGAGGTAGCGCATGACCGAAATCATCCATCTGCCGGGCATCGGCAATTCCGGCGAATCCCATTGGCAAAGCCGTTGGGAGAGCGCCGATCCCACCATACGCCGTTTCAACCCTGCGAGCTGGGACGAGCCGGACCTTTCCGACTGGATCGCGGCGCTGGAGCAAGCCGTGCGTGCGGCGCGAAGGCCACCCGTTCTCGTGGCTCATAGCCTGGCCTGCCTGCTCGTCGCCCATTGGCATGAGGTTTCCGATCTGCCGATCGAGGGGGCAATACTGGTCGCCGTGCCGGATCCGGCGTCTCCGGCTTTTCCCTCGCAGGCGGCAAGCTTCGCAGAGGTACCCCGGAAGCGGTTTCGATTTCCGTCTCTCATCGTGGCAAGTATCGATGATCCCTATGGTTCGTTGCCCTCTGTCGAGACGCGGGCAGAGCAATGGGGAAGCGAATTGAAGGTGATCGGCGCGGCTGGCCACATCAACGGCCAAAGCGGACTCGGCGACTGGCCGGAAGGCCTGGCGTTCCTGAGAAACTTCGCGGGCCGCCTGTAGCCCGCGCCAAGACCTCCAACGGCGCTGCCGCCCCCGTCAGCGGGCGGCCCGCCCTGGCGCTATGAAGGCAGCTGGCGGGTGCCACGGAGCTGCCGCGATATCTGCTCGCAGCACTCATCGCTGCGTGACGCGGCGGGCAGCCGCCAGATCGACCACCCCGCCGGTTCCGGCCGATCGAGCGTTGCGCCTGTCTGCCCCGCTCGAATTGCCCTGCAGCTGAAACTGGTTGACCAGATCGCGCAGACGGCCGGCTTCCGAAGACAGCGAGGCGACGGCTGCGGTCGATTGTTCGACCATCGCCGCATTCTGCTGTGTCGACTGATCCATCTGGTTGACGGCGGTGTTGATTTCGGCAAGTCCGGTCGACTGCTCACCTGCCGCGGTCGCGATGGCATCCATGACCTGATTGATCTGCGCGACATAGTCGCCGATGGATTTGAGTGACGTTCCGGTCTCGAGAACGAGTTTCACGCCATTCTCCACTTCAGCCGATGACTGCTGGATAAGTCCCTTGATCTCCTTCGCCGCCTGCGCGGCACGCTGCGCAAGCTCCCGGACCTCCTGCGCCACGACGGCGAAACCCTTGCCTGCCTCACCTGCGCGGGCCGCCTCGACACCCGCGTTCAATGCGAGAAGGTTCGTCTGGAAGGCGATTTCATCGATCACGCCGATGATGTTCGAAATCTGCTGCGAACTGCCTTCGATGCGGCGCATGGCCTGCTCGGCTTCCGACACGACGGTCGCCGACCGCTGCGCGCTGGCATTGGCTTCCCTTGCCACGTGACGTGCTTCATCCGTTCGCTTGGTCGCGGTCGAGACGGTCGAGGTAATCTCGTCCAGCGCCGCCGCCGTCTCTTCGAGAGAGGCTGCCTGCTGCTCGGTCCGCTTCGACAGATCCTGAGCCCCCGATGCGATCTCGCTGGTGCCGTTATCTATGCTGTGCACCGTCTGAAGCACGGCGCCGATCGTCGTTCCCAACTGATGCAGCGACGCATTGAAGTCCTCGCGCAGCGCTTCATATTCTGCCGCAAACTGCTCGGAAAGCTGAAAGGATATGTCGCCTGCCGCCAGGCGCCGCAGTCCTTCACCCAGCGTCGTCGTCGCGAAGCGCAACTGCTCCGCCTCGCGCTCGGCCCGCTGCTGGGCCGCTGCGCGCGCCGCTTCGGCTTCGCTCCGCGTTGCGGCAGCTTCCCTTTCGAGCTTGACGACATTGAGCGCATTCTGCCGGAAGACTTCGACGGCACCAGCCATGTCACCGACTTCGTCGGCGCGGCCGGCATAGGGGATATCGCTGTCGAGATCTCCGGCTGACAGGCGTCCCATTGCGGATGCGATCCTGCGGATCGGAGTGGCAATTCCGAGGATCGCGAACACGATGCCCGCCACAGCGATCATCACCGCGAGCGCCGCAATCGCCGCAGTCAGCGTGAAGGCCGAACTCGCCGAAGCGCCGCTCGCAGTCACGAAGCCTTCCGCCTGGTTGAGGATGAACGCGACGAGATCGGCCACGCGGGCATTCACCACGTCGGCCTGCGGCTCCATCGTATCCTTGAAGAGGCGCGCGGCCTCGGACGGCTTGCCGCTGGTCTGCAGGGTGACCATCTGCTCCGCCAGGTCGTGGAATTTGGAAACCTCCGGCCTGATTTGATTGATCAGTTCACGCCCCCGCTCGGTGCGAACGCCCTTTTCATATTCGACGACGAACGTGTCGAGCGAGGTGGCCGCAGCGGCGATCTGTTGCTTGCCGGCGCTCTGGTCTTCGGCCGTCGTATCCAGAAGGAAACCGGAATAAGCCAGTTCCAGCTCGAGGAAACTGCCCTTGATCTCGCGCGCCGTCACGAGCCGCTGCATCCAGAAGTGTCCGATCTGCTCTGCGTGCGAGCTGATCGTGGAGATCGTACTCAGCGAAACATACGATAGACTGATAACGAAAATGCTGATGATCGACAGCTCCAGAACCAGGGCCTGCTTGATGCTTGGGCGTTTCATGCGTGTCTCCTCCCGAAGTGACCTGAAATGACCAGCTTGCCGGCCGATGTAAAATCTCACACCGCACCAATAATTTAGTATTAACTAAACATCATATCCTGCTCCATTTCGGATAGTTCGGGGCAGATCAGTACTTCTGCGATCATTCGGTCGCGCTGCAATTTATGGCTCCACAAACACCGGTATCAACGGCCCTCAAAAATGCAGCGGCCGGTAGAAAGCCGGCAATGCGCGAATCTCCGCATGTGGAGCGGTTCACCATCACGGCACCAGCAATATGCTCCCGGCCGACCGTCCCGACTCCATCTCCTCATGCGCCTTCGCAACCTCCTCCAAGCCGTATTCCGCTGATATCTCGCAGACGATGCCCCTTTCCATGGCGGCGACGGCAGCTTCTGCGGCCTCGCGATATCGGCCGATATCGGCGCACCAGGCCATAATGCTCGGGTGCGAGAGCGATTTGCCGGGGCGAAGTTCTTCGACGGCAACCGGCGGAATGGGGCCGGCGGCCTGGCCGATGGTGATGGCAGTGCCGAAGGGGCGCACGGCGCGGATGCTCTTTAGCAGCATGTCGCCGCCGATGCCGTCATAGGCGACATCGACGCCGTTTCCGCCCGTCAGCCGCTTCACTTCGGCGACGATATCGGCCCCTCGCCCGATGATCAGGTGATCGGCGCCGCAGGCAGCAGCAAGGGCCGCCTTTTCGGGCGTGCTGACAGTGCCGATGACGGTGGCACCAAGCGATTTCGCCCAGCGCACCAGAATGCTGCCGAGCCCGCCGGCGGCGGCATGGATCAGCACCGTGCTGCCCTCCCCGACATGGGTGACTCGTCTCAGGAGCATATAGGCCGTCATGCCCTTGAGCAGCGAGCTTGCGGCCACTTTTGCGGATACCGCATCGGGAAGCGCAATCACCCGTTCGGCCGCAATGATGCGGGTCGAGGCATAGGCGCCGGCGGGCGGACCACCATAGGCGACGCGGTCGCCCGGTTTGAAGCCGGAGACATCAAGGCCGACCTCTTCCACGACGCCCGCGGCCTCCACACCGATGACGGCGGGATAGGAGGGCAGCGCGTAGATCCCCTTGCGGTGATAGATATCGAGGAAATTGGTGCCGATGGCCTGATGGCGGATTTTTATCTCGCCGGCAGCGGTGGCTTCCACCGGCTGATCCTGCAGCCGGAACTGGGTGACATCGCCGGGGGCGTTCAGCAGGACGATCTGGTCGGGCATCGGTCGTTTTCCTTCAAGTGGCTGGTTATGAAGAAAATCTAGCCCGTAGCCTTATGTGTGAAAATTCCCTATTGTTGCACAATGATTGGGAAGGAATTCACACAAATAGACTGGGACGATCTCAGGCATTTCCTGGCGCTGGCGCAGGCGGGAACCTTGCTCGGGGCGGCACGGCAGATCGGCGTCGAGCACGCGACGATCAGCCGGCGTGTCGGCGCGCTTGAGAAGAACCTTGGCCGCAAGCTCGTCGACCGCCGCGGGCGGCGTATCATCCTGACTGCGGATGGCGAGCAGATTGCCAGGCATGCCGCCCTCGTCGCCCAGCAGATGGCAGCCATAGAACAGCTCGGCCGCGCGAGCGCCACGGAGACGCGCGGCCATGTGCGCATCAGCGCCCCGCCTGCGCTCTCGAGCGTGCTTCTCGCAAAGCCCGTCGCCGCCATCAGGCAGGCGCATCCGGGCGTCGAGATCACGCTTGTGGGCGAAAAGCGGCTCGCCTCGCTGAACCGCCGGGAGGCGGATATCGCGGTGCGCATGTCGCGGCCGGAAGATGGCGATTATGCCATTACCAAAGTCGGGCAGATGACCTTCCACCTCTATGCGTCGAAAGACTATCTCGAAAGCGTGCCGGAGGCGCAATGGACCTTCATCGGCTACGACGAGGGCATGAATGCCTCGCCGCAGCAACTGCGCCTCTTCGAGCTCGCCGCCGGCCGGCCGATCGCGATCCGCTCCTCGGTTCTGGAGTTTCAGGCGGCCGCCGCAAGGCTCAGCGGCGGTGTCGTGCTGCTGCCGGATTTTGCTGTGTCGGATGCGGACGGGCTGCAGCGTATCGAGGACGAAGCTCTTCTGACGCGGGAGGTGTGGCTGGTGGTCCATGCCGAGATCAGGGATGTGCCTGCTATCAGGGTGGTGATGGAGGCGCTGAAGGGCGCCTTTTGAGATGTGACGGTGCGGCGGCGGCTAGTTAGCTGACTTCGCCGGATCTTTGCCTGCCCAGTAGTGGGTCGATATGTTGCGGCCATTGTCGAGGAGACGCGCGGCGATCTCAGGATTCCCGCCCTCGAAGGTATCGGGATCGGCGCCGCATAACATCAGGAACAGTTTCTGATGCATCACCGCGGCGAAATAGTCATAGGCCGGCAGCATCTCCCGAGATCCGATGGCCTGCAGTTCTTCGCCGGCCTGGTTCCTGGCATCCTCGATGGCTTTGCGCACCGTCGCAAACAGCGCCTCTTCGGTTCGGCTCAGGATCTCGTTGACCTGCCGTTCGGCAGGGGTGAGGACGGGGCAGCTTTCATCCATAGGGCATATCTCTGCTTCGATCGGTTGATAGGTTTGTCCGGACACCAGCTTTCGGCGGCTTCCCGGCGACCAAGACGCTTGCCTCCATCTAATGTCGGACGAATGAGCGTTCCAGTCGTTCACGCTTCCTCGCGAGCCCCGCGAGGAATCGCACTCACCATGCACGGCGGCTTGAACACCTGCCCCGGAGGCCGGGATCGACGGTTATTCTGCGTGAGCGATGGCGAAAAATGACATCGGGTGTCGAATTCCCGCCCGCCCGCGCGTCTTAAAGACAGACAGGAAGGAGAACAGCCATGACGATTACCGCCTTTGAACGCTCTCGACCCTTACCTTGTTTTTGCCACCACCTTGACATGTATTCTTTACAAATAACGCCTACCATAGGTTCCGACATGGAGGACAAGCGATGAATGAGATGACCGCATCGGACATGTTGAGAGACCCGCTGATCCGCCAGATGCTGCGCGCCGACAGGATCAGCCTTGCCTCTTTCGCGACCCTGCTCGATACCGTCAGCCGGCGGCAGGCCAGCCGCGCCGCCGAAAGCGCTCCTCCGCGGCCAACGGTTCCGGAAGCCTGGAGCGGCGAGGCTCTTTCCTCCCCTTGACATCCCCATGCCCGATCAGGGCAGGCACTTTCGGCTCGCCTTAGCCAGGCGGGCCTTTTTTTGCACGCTGCCGTCTGACCTACGCCACCGCAATGACGGGCTGGCTCCCTCACCGGTTTCGCGCGGCGTCTTGCTGGCAAGGTCGCCCAGCATTCGGCGAATGCCCTTCCGTCTTCGGCGACGCCAAGATGACGATCGCCCTGCTGGACAGGCGGCCCCTCGCTTTTTCCGGCGCTGAACGATATGCACGATCCTGCCTGATCCAACATGAGAGCATCTGATGATCCACGAATTGCGCATCTATACATGTCTGCCGGGGAGGCTGCCGGCACTGCAGCAGCGTTTCGAGACCGCGACGCTGGCGATCTGGGAACGCCTCGGCATCCGCTCACTCGGCTTCTGGACGACGATGATCGGTTCTTCCAGCAACGATCTGACCTACCTGCTCGAATGGCGGTCGCTGGCGGAGCGCGAGCAGAAATGGGGCGAGTTCACGGCCGATCGCGAGTGGCAGGAAGCGAAGGCAAAGAGCGAGGCGGATGGGCCGATCGTCGCCAACATCGGCAGTTCGCTGCTGCAGCCGACACGCTTCTACCGCGGCTTCTCCAAGCCGTCGGAATAACGGCCAGAAACTCCGCACGCAATTAATTGAGAAGTATTTTCGGATGTGTTTCGGCGTCGAATATCGACCCCTCTGGCCCGAACGCGGGGATTATGTCCGACATCGTGTCGGATTCCCGCCCGGCCGCTCGTCTTCCAGACGGACAGGAAGGAGAACGATCATGACGATTACCATTACCGCCTTCGAACGCTCGCCCGATCGCGGCAGGGGCCTGGCGCGCGACATGCGCGTTCGCTGGGCGCTCGAGGAAGTCGGCCAGCCCTATGAGGTCCGCCTCGTCTCGTTTACGGCGATGAAGCAGCCGGCGCATCTCGCGCTTCAGCCTTTCGGGCAGATCCCGACCTATGAGGAAGGCGATCTCGCCCTCTTCGAATCCGGCGCGATCATCCTGCACATCGCCGAGCATCATCCGGGCCTGCTGCCGGACGATGCCAACGCCCGCGCCCGCGCCATCGCCTGGCTCTTCGCCGCCGTCTCGACGATGGAGCCCGTCATCGTCGAGCGCGAGACCGCCAGATTCGAAGAGGGCAAGGAGAGCTGGTACGAAGAGCACCTGGCCCATGTCGAAAGACGCATCCGCAAGCGCCTCGGCGAACTCTCCGCCCGGCTCGGCGATGCCGACTGGCTCGACGGAACATTCAGCGCCGGCGACCTGCAGATGATCTCGGTGCTGCTGCGGCTGGAGGGATCGGCCCTGCTGGCGGAATATCAAAACCTCTGCGCCTACATCGCACACGGGCAAGCGCGCCCTGCATATAAGCGTGCTTTCGAGGCGCAGAAGGCGGTGTTTCTGGCGATAGCGGCTGGCGGGCAGTAAGTCCTTTGGGGCCGAACACCTCGACCGCTTTGCGCGCTAGAAGCGGTCATGTTCCGACTAGCTGACACGATGGCAAAGCGTTAGGTTCCTAGTCTCAGGTTTTCCGCAGAAAGCACCTTTCTTAGGAAAAATCGCCGAGGCGTACGTTCGTCCCCTTCGAGTTCCCCAAACTGCTCATAACCAAGCTTCAGGTAGAACGGCTTTGCTTGAAAGTCGTAGGTATCTAGAAAGATACCCAGATATCCCCGTTCGCGGGCAATGCGCTCCGCTTCTCCCATTAATTGACGGCCAAGACCCTTTCCTCGGAGTGCCTCAGGCACAACTAAATACTTGACGAATAGCCAATTGAGTTCATCGAACGCGTACAGGCCACCGACGATCTCAGCAGTCTCGGGCTGCCTTAAAACTATACCAAGATGAGGCCATTCCGCTATGGTCGCTGTGTAGTGGCTATTGAAGTCCACCAGTGGTTTCAGGAGGTGGTCAAGCTCGTCTGCAGTTGGCTCGGCCGCGAGGGTTTCTAGGATTGCAATCATCGCGCGAGAATGTATGAATGGATGGCGCTTGTCTAGTCGATGGTTGCGGCAGTTCGTCCGCTTCGGGCCGACGGTAGCCATGGTCCAGACGCCCCAGAAGCGGACACAGCGACGCCGTCAGCGACGATTTCCCGTGTTGTCATAGCGTAGCGTGGCCGCCTCAACCTTGTCGCCATTGGCCGCTGCCCATAAACACAGCGCTTCAAACGGCTCCCGCAGTGAATGGCCTAGTGGAGTAATTGCATATTCCACGCCAATCGGCTGCGTCGGGAGCACGGTTCTCGTCACAAGGCCGTTCCGCTCAAGCCTCTTCAAAGCGTCGGCCAGAGCCTTGTGCGTGATCCCATCGAGACGCCGCTTGATCTCGTTGAAGCGCGAGGGTTTGGGACAGATCACTGTCAGTATCAGGATCGTCCATTTGTCAGCGATCTTGTCGAGCACCGGGCGAACCTGTGCCATGTCGCAAAGCGCGCGATGAGAAAGTGCTTCAAGGTCGGTATACTCGTCCATATCTAGGCTACTTCAGGTGCGTAATTGATACCAGATATCTAACGTATATCATGACGAGACCATCAATCGAAAGGATTTACGATGGCTCAAATGAGTAACAAGGTTGCCCTCATCGTCGGGGGTGCCAAGGGTATCGGTTTGGCAATTGCAGAGCGGCTTTCTGCCGAAGGCGCGAAGGTCTTCATTACCAGTCGTAGAAGCGAAGATGCCGAGAAGGCGGCCAAGGGCATCGGCAATGACGCGGTCGGCATTGCCGCCGATGCCAGTGTCCCCGAAGACATGGTTGAGGCTGTCGAAAAAGTAAGAAAAGCGTACGGCCGTATCGACGCGCTCGTCTTGAATGCAGGCCTCTCCGAACCTGCGCAGATTGCCGAAATAACCCCAGAACACTTCGACCGCCACTTTGATGTCAACGTCCGCGGGATGGTTTTCGGTCTGCAGGCGGCTCTGCCCGTGATGACGGAAGGTGGGTCGGTCGTCCTCATCGGATCCATCGCCGGTAACGCGGGCTACTCTTCGTACGGAACCTATTGCGCCACAAAAGCAGCCGTTCGTTCCTATGCCCGAACCTGGACGGCAGAACTCGCGCCCAAAGGTATACGCGTCAACGTTGTTGCGCCCGGTCCAACCGATACGGACATGATGGCTGCGGTTGCCGAAGACACTCGTGCGGCAATTATCGCTCCGATCCCGATGGGGCGAATGGCGCGGCCTTCAGAAGTGGCTGCGGCCGCCTTGTTCTTGTTGAGCGATGACGCCAGCTACATAGCCGGTGCCGAACTGTGCGTCGACGGCGGCTTGCGGCAAGTCTAAGGTTATGTCGAAACGGTATACCCGACCTCGAGCAGGTCGGGTATACCAAACGAGCTCGATGACCGACTGACTTTAAACTGAAGCCGTTCACTATCGGAAAACTAACTGAACACCGAGTGCGATCATTTCAGCGCCACTGTTCTCGAAAAGGTGGCACATGTCGACAATACAGGTCCCGGGGCTGCTGTCGTTCACCATAGCGATCCTCGTGTTCTTCGCTGGCGCGAACCTCAATCGGCTCATCCCCGCGCTTACCCGCTGGAGCATCCCGGAGGCGGTCACGGGCGGGCTGCTGGCAGCACTCATGACGCTCGTCGCCTATGAGTTCTTCGACATCGAGATCAGCTTCGCGCTTGGCGCACGCGACATGTTGCTGCTTTACTTTTTCACCGGCGTTGGCCTGAACGCGCGGGTCTCCGATCTCCTTGCCGGAGGCAAGCCGTTTCTCATCCTGCTGGCCCTCACGCTTGCGTTTCTTGTGATCCAGAACCTCCTTTCCATGGGGGCGAGCGAGGTGCTCGGCCTTCCACAAGGCATGGCAATCCTTCTCGGTTCGACCTCGCTGATCGGCGGACACGGCACGACGATTGCCTGGGCTCCGATTGTGTCGAGCCGTTTCGGTCTCACCAATGCTCTCGAAATCGGCATTGCCAGCGCAACGCTCGGCCTGGTCGTCGCCAGCCTCGTCGGAGGACCGGTCGCGCAATATCTGATCACCCGGAATGGCCTGAGCGGCCCCAGGGACGAGGAGCTGACAATCGGGGTGTCGCGGGATGCCGTTGTGGGCCACGAAGACGATGTCAGTTATATCAGCCTGTTGCGCACATTGCTGGTGACAAATATTGCGATCATCATTGGCTACGCCCTGCACGAGATTATCCTCGAAGCAGGAATCAACCTTCCGCTGTTCGTCGTCTGTCTGCTGGTCGCCATCGTGATGACGAACAGCATTCCGCTCCTGGCGCCGCGCCTGCCCTGGCCGACGCACACCCGCGGTCTGGCGCTCATATCCGATCTCTCGCTGAACGTATTCCTGGCGATGTCTTTGATGAGCATGCAGTTGTGGGGCCTGAGCGGGTTGGGCCTCTCGCTCGCGATCGTGCTGGCGGTGCAGACGCTTGCTGCCATCGTCTACATCATCCTGGTCGTGTTCCCGGCCATGGGGCGCAATTACAATGCGGCAGTCATTTCCGCCGGCTTTTGCGGGATTTCGCTCGGCGCTACCCCGACGGCAATAGCCAACATGACGGCGGTCACCAAGATCCACGGAGCAGCGACCATCGCATTCATCATCCTGCCGCTCGTCTCCGCATTCTTCATCGATCTGGCAAACGCAGCAGTGCTTGGGTTCCTTGTCCGGTGATTGGTCCTGTGCCCTCTCTGCAGTGATGTGAGGAGATCGCAATGGGTCGGACGTTCCGGTAGCCGCGCTCAACTCTGATCGCGAGATGGACCGGCTCCTTCAACTATCGGGCAGACCTATCGCTTGATAACCGGGGGACATGCCGTTTGGGCGGTGTGCTGGTTGCGGCGCCTCGGTGGGTATATACTCCATGGCTGTTCCTCTCATGATGCTTGAGGCCGATCGCTCGGACCTCGTTTCCAAACATCATCATTCTGAGGGACAGCCACCCAACTGGCTACTCGCGAGACGCCGGCCCATTACGGCATCTAGGTTGATACCCAGCCCTTGTCGTGCTCCGTGTCGTTCAGGAAACTGAGCGGGGCGCGAGGTGTGGCTAGCGCGACATCAGTCGTGTCCGCGCGGCGGCCAGTATGCGGTCTGACAGTTCCGGGTCATCGACCGCACGCGCCAAGGTCAGTGCGCCGACCATCGTCGCGATAACGGCCAGCGCCTCGTCCTCGGGTTTGCGACGGGCCGGCATCAGACTGACGATCTGTTTCATGACTGTCCGCATGATGTCCGTGAAGCTGTGCCGGATCGCGGCGCCCTGGCGCGGGATTTCGCCCGCCAGAGCCGCCATCACGCAGCCATCGCCGCGCCGTTTCCGATGGTCCTCGGACAGGTAGTGGGTGACGTATTCGTCCAGAGTCCCGGCGTCACTCAGGCGTGCCGAATTGAAACTTGCGGCGTGACTTAGCGCCTCGACGGCCAGACGTTCCTTGGAGCCGAACTGGCTGTACAGGCTGCCATGGGTCAGTCCAGCAGCGTCGGTCAGGGCATCGACGCCAACGCCTGATAGACCGTGCTCCCGGAACAACCGGGCGGCCTCGGTCAGGATACGTTCCCGATTCTCGGCTGCTTTTTCCTTTGAAACCCGCATAGCTCCACCTTGTCGCCCCGTGACAACGCAACCTAACATTATTGATTGCTATCGTCACGAATAGAATGCATAACACTAATCATAGCGATCGTAATCAATAATGCGCATCCCGGCAAAATCCGGCACAGTCAGAGCCAAATAGGAACCTGTGAGCAAATGCCACATCGCTCTTCGCCATCCGGTTCGCGCCGAAATCACCTCACCGGCCAGGTGCTTTCGGGCACCAGGACCACCATCACAGTAGAAAGGGAGATCGAATCATGGTCGCGGTAAGAGATGCAGTAGTTCTGGTCACCGGAGGCCAACGCGGACTTGGCGCGGCGTTGGTCGAGGAGCTTCTAAGTCGCGGCGCCAAAAAGGTGTACGTTACAGCACGCAAGCCGAAGCCAGATGCCCGCGAGTCGGTTGTCCCTTATGCGCTGGAAGTGCGTTCTTCCGAGGCAATCTCGGATTTAGCGCAGATCGCGACCGACGTGAATATCGTTATCAACAACGCCGGCACCGTGGTGCCTGAGCCCCTGTTGACCGGTGGCTTCGATGGTGTCGCCGAGCAATTCGACGTCAACGTCTATGGCCCGCTTCGCATCGCGAAGGCGTTCGCACCGATCCTGGCGGCCAACGGTGGCGGCGCTATCGTCAACATGCTCTCGGTCTTATCCTGGCTCAGTGGTGGTGGCGCCTACGGCGCATCAAAGGCTGCCATGTGGTCGTTGTCGAACTCCTTGCGCGACGAGCTCATGTCCCAGAGCACGCAGGTACTGGGTGTGCACGCAGCTTTTATCGACACCGACATGGCAGCCGCGTTTCCGGTGCCCAAGACCCCTCCAGCGGTTGCGGCGGCCCGAATCATCGACGCGCTGGAGGCAGGGGCCGCAGAAGCCCTCATCGACGATGTAACCGTGGCGGCCAAGGCGGCGTTGTCCGGCCCGGTAGAGAATCTACGCGTCAGCCTGCCGATCTAACTAAAAGAAAGCAAGGACATGGCGATAAGTGGAACATCCGATGACGAGCTGGCTGCGATCGAAGCGACAGCCGTCTCCTACCTGACCGCGTTCAATCGCGCTGATGCAGCCGCTGTGGTAGCGAATTACGCCGATGACGGAGTGCTGATGGCCCCGGCAAGGCCAGCGGTCGTCGGCAAGGACATGCTGGCCACGGTCTATCCCGAGGTGTTCGAGGCTGTCGGCTTCGATATGACCTACGATATCAAGGAAGTCGTCCGGATCAGCGCCGACTGGGCCTTCGTCCGCAGCGCAACCGAGGGGACTGAGACCAACAAAGCGACGGGCGACGTTCAGCCTGCGCAGTATCAGGAGCTGTTCGTCCTGCGGAGATCGACGATCGGCGCGTGGCAGATCGCACGGTACTGTACGTGCAAGATCGCCCCGATGTCCTGAACTCCCCCTGAACACACAATAGAAAGGACTATGAATATGGATTTCTTGATCACAGCGGGCGCTTGGAAGAAGCAGGGGTTCGAAGCCCACAAGGCCGGGGAAGACCAAGTGGTCGCTGAGTTGCGCGCTGAAGGCGTTTTGACGGCGGCCTACCGAAGGGCTGACGGCGGCGGCGTGTTTGGAGTTTTGCACTGTACCGATCTGGCTGAGGCGAAGGCGCAGGTGGCGCGTCTTCCGTTCGTCGCCCACGGGTTCCTGGAGTTCGAGTTCGCCGAGATCGTGTCGCTGTAAGCCGACGCAGCGCACGCGCCGTCCAGGACCTCCATGCTGCCGCCCGTCCCGGCTTGGCCATTTTGGCGACCGAAGACCAGGGCGTCGGCACCGACGAGCAACGCAGGCACGCAGCCGCTCGCGCCGGAGCGCGGGTCCAGGTCCTGGAGGGACTAGGCCACTGGTGGATGACCCAGGATCCCCGCCCCGTCGCGTCACAGCTCAGTTCGTTCTGGTCATCGGTGACCTAGCGCGCTCTTGAGGCGCAGAAGGCGGTGTTCCTGGCCGTATCGGCTGGCGGGCAATAGTCCAGATAGGGCCGATGGGCGGCGAAAGCCTCGGCCGCTTTGCGGCGCAACCGGTCACCCCGCAACCTGATATCAGGTGAGAAAAGAACATCAAGCGAGCCAAGCCCGGACCTCGCACCATCAGCGCCTCAGCGGCCTCCGCCCAAAGGGGCCGGAGCCTCTACGAAACAGTCGACCAGCATCTCCGTGAGGACGCGTATCTTCCGTGCGGGGTGCTGCCCCGCCGGGCGGACGAGATAGATGCCCGCCGGAGGTGGCGGATAGCGTGTCATGACCGGCACCAGCGCGCCGGAAGCGACATGGTCATGGGTAACGCCTTCGGGGATCCAGGCTATGCCGAGCCCCGCCAATGCGGCGGCGGCAAGAGCGAGCGCGTTGTCGGCCTTGAAGCGTCCCCGAGGATGAACCGTGATGACCTCGTCTCCGTCGAGGAATTGCCAGGGTTCCGTTCCCTGCATGAGGGCCTCATGGCCGGCGAGTTCCTCCGGCGTCTCGGGGGAACCGTGCCTTCTGATATAGTCCGGGCTTGCGACCAGCCTTCCGTAGAGCGGACCGATGCGTCTTGCGACCAGGTTGGAATCCTGCAGATAGCCGACCCGGATGGCGCAATCGAAACCCTCCGCGATGAGATCGACGAAGCGATCGCTGTAGGACGTATGGATGTGCAGCTGCGGGTGACGTTGCGCCATTTGCGCCAGCACGGGCGCGAAGTGGGTCGGCCCGAAGGAAAGCGGCACGGCAACACGCAGGCGGCCACGAAGGTCGCCGGAAGGCAGGATCGTTTCCCTGGCCACGTCGATCTCGGCACTGACCCTGGCTGCGTGATCCCGAAACGTGATTCCCGCTTCCGTGAGAGCCGCGCCGCGTGTCGTTCGTGCAAGAAGCTGAACGCCGAGTTCGGCTTCGAGCCGGATGAGCCGCCGGCTGACCATCGACTTCGAGATGCCGAGCCGCCGCGCGGCGGGCGAAACGCCCCCGGCATCGGCAACTTCGACGAATGTCCTGAGATCTTCGATTTCCACGTCGGCGTTCCCCATTTTGCGACACAGCTTGGCACTGATGCAGGCTACCGCATCAAAAACAGGAATGACAGTGTCCGTTTCGCAGGCGGCGCGGCTGTCAGCGCATGTCTGCCTTGGTTTCGAGAAATAAATCTAAACCGAACTCACACACAAAACGGCAGCAGAGGATCTATTCATGACCTTTCGTAATGGCCTTGCCTCGCTTCTTCGCCCCGAAGATTCCGTACTCGTTCTGATCGACCACCAGCCTTATCAACTCGCAAACCTGAACAGCCACGATCCGCAAGCTGTGGTCAACAACACGACCGCGCTGGCGAAGCTGGCAAAAGCCTTCAATGTTCCGACCATTCTCACCAGCGTGATCGCGGCGCGCGGTGGACTTCTCTTTAAGCAGATCACCGACGTATTTCCGGACCAGGACGTCATCGATCGCACCTGGGTGAACACCTGGCAGGACGAGAATGTGGTAAACGTCGTCAAGGCGACCGGCCGCAAGCAGCTGATCATCGCCGGCCTGTGGACCGAGGTCTGCGTCGCAATGCCTGTGATCCAGGCCGCCGGCGAAGGCTGGGACGTGACCGTGATCACCGACGCGTCGGGCGGGATTTCGAAGGAGTCTCACGAAGTTGCCGTCCAGCGAATGATCGCGGCCGGCGCGAACGTGATGACCGTGATGGCGCTCGCTGGCGAATGGCAACGCGATTGGGCGCGCACCGAGCATGTCGAGGAGCTGACCGAGATTTTCATCCAGCACTTCGCCGGCAGCGGCATCGCCTATCTCTGGGAACAGCAGCTCCTCAACACGCCAGTGCCTGATAACGCAGGCTGATGTGAGCGGGGATGACGAGAACTATGGATGAAGCGATACGAAAACGTTCGTCTCTTATCCAGGCTCGTCATCCCTATCCGTCGACCGGGAACGCTTCAATGCGAAACTGTTGCGGCCCCAGAGGTCGGCCATCCCCGGCTGCAAGCTGAAGCTTCTGCAAGGGTTGCCCGTTCAGGCTGTCCACGATTGCGTAGTTCAGTTCACCCTCCGCAAAGCAATGCTCCTCCCCCCATTGCCAGAGAGCGACGAGGACCACACTCAGTTGGCGCCCTTTCGGCGTCAGAAGATAGAGATGGCTGAGTGCGGAGTCGGGGTCCGGCTCCACCGTGAAGATCCCCTCCTCCACGAGCTTTCGCAGGCGAACCGACAAGATGTTCTTTGCGAGCCCGAGGCTCTTCTGAAACTCGGAAAACCGTCGAAGCCCCTTGAAGGCCTCCCGGACGATGAGGAGCGACCACCAATCTCCGACGGCTTGCAGAGAACGCGCGATCCCGCACTGGGCGTCCCCCATGTCAGTCCGCTTGCCCTTCATTTTCCCGCCTTTCATCCAAATTATGGTTGCAAAGTTAAACCAATTGGGGATAGATGTCGATAGGTTTCAAAATTAAACCTTTATGATCATCACGAACCGGAGGGTCTTTGAGTGACCGACCTATTGGATCTCGCAATCGAAGCGCATGGCGGCCTGCAACGCTGGCAGCGGATCGAGCGATTGCATGCCCATATCAAAGTTGGCGGCGCGGTCTGGCATGTGAAGGGCTGGCCGGATGTCTATGCCGACATCCACACGTCGGTCTCCACCCGTCGTCCGCATACTGAATTCACCCCCTTCCTGGAGGAAGGACAGCATTGCGTCTGGGAGCCGGAGCGAACGGCTGTCGTTGCGGACAGCGGCGACATCATCGAGCAACGCATCGCGCCGCGTTCCTTCTTTGAAGGGCATACGATCGCCACACCCTGGGACCGCCAGCATCTGATCTATTTCACCGGCTATGCCATGTGGACCTATCTGACGACGCCGTTCCTCTTCAAGCTTCCCGGTTTCAGGACGGAGGAGGTTGAGCCGTGGCAGGAAGAGGATGAAATCTGGCGCCGGCTGAAGGTAACCTTCCCCTCGACCATCCCCAGCCATTCCACCGTGCAGACCTTCTATTTCAATCCGGACGGTCTGTTGCGACGCCATGACTATAGCGTCGACATCATGGGCGGCACCAGGAGCGCCAACTATGCCAGCGACGTCAGGAGTTTCGGCGGCTTGATGATCCCGACGAAGCGCAGGGTTTACGCAACCAGCCCGGACAACCGGCCCATCCTCGATCGGGTCGCCGTCTCGATCGATCTGCTCGACGTCGGCATCGAGCCGTAGTCCGCCCACCGGCAAGCGGCGGAACAGGACTCAGCCGTCGCGCGCCCTTACCGTCCATGAGCTTGTGTCGTGATCGGGGTGCTGGTTGCTGCTTTGCTTGATCGCCGCCGCCCATTCGGCGCCGTTGTTTTCGGTCACGCCGGTATTTTCGATGCCCGTGATCGTATCGAACCATTTCACCATGTTCTCGGTGCAGGTATTGGCATGCGGCGCGAAGGCGTTGGGATCGTCGAGCGAACCGATCATCAGGTTGGTGCGGCCGTTTTCGAGCTGGTGGAAGAACAAGGGCGTGCCGCAATTGGCGCAGAAGCCGCGCTCGACAAGCTCCGAGCTCTTCCAGACATGAGGCTTGCCGCGTGTCCAGGTGAGCGCGTCATCGGGTGCGGCGACGAGCGCGGCAAAGATGTTGCCCGTGGCTTTCTGGCACATGCGGCAATGGCAGAGATGCGAATTGTCGAGCATGGCGGTTGCGTGGTAGCGCACGGCGCCGCACTGGCAGCCGCCGCTGACCTCCATCTCGATACGTTTCATCTTTCTCCTCCTTCAAAAGACGGGTTTGCGGTTAATCCCTTTTAGGTTCTCGTCTTTTGATCGTCCAGTGCAGGCGGCCTCTCCAGCCACGTGATCAAACCTGGGCCACCCAGTCCGGCCTGCGCGCCACCAGCGAGACGGGCCACCCGATCAGTCCAGTCCCTCCTCGGCAAGTGCCCGGACCACGCAGGGCAGCGCCCGCATGTGCTCGAAGGACCTGCGCAGCGCATCCGGCAGGTCGACGCCGCTCCTGGGTGCGACCATCAGGACCCAGAACAGGTAGCAGTCGGCAATCGTCATCTCGTCGCTGACGAGGAATTTTTTACCGCCCATCTGGTCGGCAAGGATTGCGAAGGCCTGCGCGAGTCTTTCGCGGGCACGCTCCTTCTCCAGCTCGGAGAAATTCCTGAAGAAGGGATTGTACCGCGAATGGATCTCGGCGGACATGAAGGCGAGCGCCTCCAGCGCCCGCCATCGAACGATGCCGTCCTTGGGCAGGAGCTTGCCGCTCGTCTCGGCGATATAGTTCAGGATGACCTGGTTCTCCGTCAGGATCGTTCCGTCCTCCAGTTCGAGCGTCGGAATATAGCCCTTGGGATTGATCGACAGGAAATCGCGGCCATCCTCCGTCGTCTTGTCATGCCTGATGCTGATGAGCCTGTAGGAAAGCCCGGTCTCGATGAGCGCGATATGATCGGCCAGGCTGCAGGCGCCCGGATAATAGATGAGGTTCATGGTGGTCTCCTGGTGGCGGACCCATCTCTTCGAAGACAAGGTCTGGATTGTTGACCACAGCCATTTATGGGACCTAGAATTATCCGTCAAAAGCATATCTTTGGGAGCTGGTCAGATGGATGTGACTGCCAGGCCGGCAGCAGCCGACTGCAGGGGTGTCAGCGAGATCCTGAGCCGGGTCGGCGACAAATGGACGATCCAGGTGGTCGTCGCGCTTCGGCTGGGGGCGCTGCGCTTCAACGGGCTCAAGCGGCAGGTCGGCGGTATTTCGCAGCAGATGCTGACGCGGACGCTGAAGACGCTGGAGCGCGACGGCATGATCGAAAGGACCGTTCACGCCAGCACCCCGCCGCAGGTCGAGTACACACTGACCCCGCTCGGGCTTTCCCTGTCGGAAACCGTGCGCCACCTCGCCGATTGGGCGGCTGCGCACAGGGAAAACATCGAAGACAACCGCCTGCGCTACGACACCGATCACGCATGAATCGATCTTCGTCGCCTGCCCCCTGACAAAACCACAAAACCACAAAACCGCAAGATCGGTCGAGCGCGTCATGTCTGCCCGCGCTTAGTTGGTGCCGCCACGGAGGACACGGAACGATGAAGGCGGCGCTTCGAAACGACCATGACCGGATGCAGCGGGTGCTGGATCACATAGACCGGCATCTGGATGACGATCTGGACCTGGACGCGCTGAGCAGCATCGCAGCCTATTCGAAATATCATTTCCACCGGCAGTTCACGGCGACCTTCGGT
>Ga0102587_1000523_pt1 | contig 38701 bp, 36 predicted proteins | sample AraplaF_Col_mTSA_FD_76853 | JGI IMG/M metagenome (GOLD analysis project Ga0102587, IMG submission 76853) | Arabidopsis root microbial communities from the University of North Carolina, USA - plate scrape MF_Col_mTSA (SPADES assembly) (version 2) | ecosystem: Host-associated > Plants > Roots >... | reverse complement strand
CTACCGCCAGGAGCGGCGTGACCGGCATGACCACTGGGAATCTCTCAGCTGAGCATTCGCAGCCGCCAGTGCCGCGGCCCCGGTTGATCTGAAAGCCACATTGCCAAACCCTACTTCTTTCGGATGACCGTGCCCCTCCGCCCTGTTCTACGGCTCGTCTTGCTACCTGGAATGGATGGCACTGGAGATCTGTTTGCCCCTTTGCTCAAGGCGCTGCCGCCATCCCTGCAAGTCGAGGTCGTACGCTACCCGGGGAATGAGGCGCTGGGATACGAGGAACTCCAGAAGCTCGTCCTGGCGCGTCTGACGTCCGAGCCCTTTGTCTTGCTAGGCGAGTCTTTTTCCGGGCCGCTGGCCGCCTCCATTGCGGCCACCCGGCCGGCCGGCTTGTGCGGGCTCATCCTGTCCTGTACCTTCGCGAAAACTCCTCGCCCCGCCCTGGTTTTTCTCTCTTCCGTGGCGGACAACCCGCTGTTCCGGAGAATTCCGCCGCATGCGCTGACTCGCGTCGTCAGCCCTTTTTTGCTCGGCGGATTTGCGCCGCCCGCGCGCAGGCTCATGCTCGAACAGGCCCTGCGGCAGCTGTCACCGCAAACCATGATCAGGCGGATGCAGGCAGTTCTCCAGGTGGATGTGAGAGACAAGCTCAAACAGATCCAGGTGCCGGTGATGTACCTGCAGGCAAAACAGGACCGGGTGGTTCCAGGCTCCGCAGCCGAGTCCTTGAAGCAAAACCTTCCGTCCATGGAAATCGTCAGGCTTGACGGCCCGCACTGCCTTTTGCAGGCCGCGCCGGCGCCTGCCGCGCGCGCGATTCAGGTCTTTTGCGACAAATTGGCTTCTTCAGCGCTGCGCGTCCCCTCTTCACTCCCTCTCCCTCTGGGAGAGGGTTGGGGTGAGGGCCGGCAGCCTGCAAACATACGCGGCGCAACATCAGATGCCGCCGGCCCCCATCCCCCTTCGACAAGCTCAGGACAGGCCAAGCTTCCCCCAGCGGGGGAAGGAGGTAATTCGGGTGCAAGTGAATCATCATTTGATCCGCACCCTGTACTGCGTCATCAGCGTCGCCACCAGCACCGAAATCAGCGAAGCCGCCACAATCACATCGGCGATGTAGGTAGGCACGCCGACGGCGCGGCTCATGGTGTCTGCGCCTACCAGCATGCCGGCCACAAACACGGCGGCGGTGACCACGCCCAGGGGGTTGAGGGCTGCCAGCATGGCTATCACGATGCCGGTGTAGCCGTAGCCGGGCGACATGTCGAGCGTGACGTAGCTGGTGCGGCCGGCCACCTCGATGGCGCCGGCCAGGCCCGCGAGTGCGCCGGAGAGCAGTGCGACCAGCACCACGGTGCGGGTGACGGGCACGCCGGCAAAGGCGGCGGCGCGGGCATTGGCCCCCAGGGCGCGTATGTCAAAACCCAGCACGGTGTACTTGAGCAAGGCCCACAGCGCCACGGCCAGGCCGCAGGCCCAGAACAGGCCGGTGTGGATGCGCGTTTGCTCAATCAGTTTGGAGAGCTCAAGCTCGCCCTGCAGCGCCACGCTTTGCGGCCAGCCCATGGCGGTCGGGTCTTTCATGGGGCCGTCGAGCATGGCTGAGACAAACAGCAGCATCACAAAGTTGAGCAGCAGGGTTGTGACGACCTCGTCCACACCCAGCCGAGCCTTGAGCAGCGCCGGCCCCAGAAGGAGCAGTGCGCCGGCCAGCGCCGCGGCCAGCATCATGAGGCCGAACAGCAGCCACACGGGCAGCGCAAAGCCGGTGCCGCCATGCAGGCCGCCCACGGCCACGGCGGCCAGCGCACCGGCATAGAGCTGGCCTTCGGCGCCTATGTTGAAGAGCCGCGCCTTGAAGGCGACGGTGGCGGCCAGGCCGGTGAGGATGAGCGGGATCGCGCGGGTCAGCGTTTCGCTGAGCGCAAAGACCGAACCAAAGCCGCCCTTGAACAGCAGGCTGTAGGTTTGCCCCAGTGGCGCGCCTGCCCACAGCACCAGCAGCGCGCTAACGAGCAAAGTGAAGGCGATTGCGGCCAGCGGCGCCAGCAGCAGGGCCAGTTTGGAAACCTCGGTACGTTTTTCGAGCCTCATTGCGCGCCCTGATCTTTCTCCCTCTCCCCCTGGGAGAGGGGAGGGGTGAGGGCGGACGGCTCCTGAACATGCGCCGTGACGGCTCGTGGGCCGCCAGCCCTCATCCCCGCCTTCTCCCAGAGGGAGAAGGAGTAAAACAGCACCATCCTCATGTGTGCATCCCCGCCATCGCCAGCCCAATCGCTTCCCGCGTCCAGGCCTCGCCGGGCAAGACCTCGGTGAGCCGGCCCGCGTGCATGACCGCGACGCGGTCTCCCAGTGCGATGACCTCGTCGAGGTCGTCGGAGATCACCAGCACGGCGGCGCCGGCGTCGCGTGCGGCGATCAGTTGATGCTGCACATAGGCGACCGCGCCTATGTCCAGGCCCCAGGTGGGTTGGTGGGCGATGATCAGCTGGGGTGGTTGCGAAGCCACTTCTGTCGAGGGAGCCACAAGCGCCCGCCCCAGGATCAGCTTTTGCATATTGCCGCCGGAAAGCGAACGCGCCGCCGTGTGCAGCCCCCCGCCGCGCACGTCAAACTCGCGCACGATGCGCGCCGCGTGCGCTTGCGCGGCCTTGCGTTTGACCCACAGCGCTTTGGAAAGCGCCGGGCTGCGCAGGCGCTCGGACACGGCGTTTTCCCAGACGCTGAGGTCGCCGACCACGCCCACGCCATGCCGGTCTTCGGGGATGCGCGCCACGCCTTGGGCGGCCAGCCAGGCCGGCGAGGCTTTCAGCGCCTGGCCTTGCAATGTCACTGTGCCCTGGCTGGCCCGGCGCATGCCGCAGAGCAGCTCAGCCAGTGCGAGCTGGCCGTTGCCCGAGACACCGGCAATCGCGACGATTTCGCCGGCCTTGAGTTGCAGCGAGACCGCCTCGAGACGGTCGCGCCCAGCGTCGGCGGTGCTGACGGCCTCCAGCGTGCAGACCGCGGCGCCCGTGGCCCGGGCGGGTTGGCGCTGCGTGGCCGCCACGGCATGGCCCACCATCCACTGCGCGAGCTGGGCCTGGCTGGTGCCGGTGGCGGGTGCTTCAGCGACCAGCTTGCCGGCGCGCAACACAGCCACACGCTGCGAGACGCGCAGCACCTCGGCCAGCTTGTGGCTGATAAAAATGATGGAAAGTCCCTGGTCCACCATCTGCCCCAGGGTGGCGAACAGCGCCTCGCTTTCCTGCGGCGTCAATACAGCCGTGGGTTCGTCGAGGATCAGGATGCGTGCGCCGCGGTACAAGGCCTTGAGGATCTCGACGCGCTGGCGCTCGCCGACCGAGAGGCTGCCCACCTTGGCCTCGGGTGCCACCGGCAGGCCAAAGCGCTGCGCCACGTCCAGCAACTTTGCCCGGGCGGCGCCGCGCCGCGAAAACGGCTGCCACAACGGTTCGCTGCCCATCATGACGTTGTCGAGCACGCTGAGGTTGTCGGCCAGCGTGAAATGCTGGTGCACCATGCCCACGCCGGCCTCCAGCGCCGCGCGCGGGTTACCGGGCGCCAGCGGCTTGCCGAAGATTTCGATGCTGCCTTCGTCGGCCGTGTAGTGGCCGAACAGGATGGACACCAGCGTGGACTTGCCGGCGCCGTTCTCGCCCAGCAGTGCGAGGATTTCACCGGCATGCAGGTCCAAGGAGATCGCATCGTTGGCAAGCAGCGGGCCGAAGCGCTTGGTGATGCCGCTGAGGCGCAGGACGGGAGCTGCTGTCACGGTATGGCCCCTTCCCCCGCTGGGGGAAGGTTGGGATGGGGGCCGACGGCGCTGGATGCGCCGTGAGTATTTAAAGGCTGAAGGCCCTCATCCCAGCCCCCTCCCAGAGGGAGAGAGAGTGAAGAATGTACTTTGCGGCAAAACCCCTCAATTGCCGAGACGGCAGGCACCGGAGAAGCCTGCAAAAGGCAATGCGGGCCGTCAATCCTGACGGTCTCCATGGACGGAAGGTTTTGCTTTAAAAGCTGAGCCGCAGCTTCTGGAACCACGTGGTCCTGCTTTGCCTGTAGATACATCACCGGCACGCGCAGCAGCTTGAGCTTGTCACGCACGTCGACTTTGAGAACCTCTTGCATCCGCTTGTTCATGGCTTTCGGTGAAAGCTGCCGCAGAGCCTGCTCCAGCATGGATCGCTGCGAGGAAGGGGCAAACCCGCCGAGCAAAAAAGGGCTGACAACTCGCGTCAGTGCATGTGGCGGGATGCGGCGGGAGAACCAGTTGTCCGCCACCGGGGAAAGAGGGGAAAAGGCAGGGCGGGGATTTCTTGCGAAAGTGCAGGACAGGATCAAGCCGCGCAAGCCGGTGGGCTGGGTGGCCGCAAGGGAAATAGCCAGCGGCCCCGAAAAGGACTCGCCCAGCAAGACAAAGGGCTCTGAGGTCATGCGCGATTCGACGATCTTCTGGAGTTCCTCGTAACCCAGCGCCTCATGCCCCGGGTAACGAATGACCTCCACTTGCAGGGATGGCGGCAGCGCCTTGAGCAAAGGGGCAAACAGCTCCCCGGTGCCATCCATTCCGGGCAGTAAGACAAGCCGTAGAACAGGGAGGAAGGGCGCGGTCATCCGAAAGAAGTGGGGTTTGGCAGTGTGGCTTTCAGATCAACAGGGCCGCATCACTGGCGGCCGCGAATGTTCAGCCGAGGGATGCCCAGTGGTCATGCCGGTCGCGCCGCTCCTGGCGGTAGTTGGTGATTTCCAGGCGAAGGCCGTCAGGGTCGGTGAAGAAGGTGGCCCAGTAGTCGGGTGCATATTCGCCGTGGTTATGCGGCTCGCTGGCGCTGATGCCCAGGGCCTGCAGCAGCCGTGCGCATTCGGCTACGTCTTCCACAGTGTCTACGCGCAGGCAGAGGTGATGAAGGCCGGGGGAATAGGCGTCATGCCGGGCTTTCGACCGGGCGGGCCGCAACACATAACCGAAGTGGCGGCTGTAGTACTGGATGTGTGGGTCGCCGCCGATCATGAATGCATTTTTCCGGCAACTGAGCACCTTGAGCATGAGCTTGTCGTAGAACGCTTCCGATTCGGCCGTGTTGCTCACGGTGATGTAGATGTGGTCAATGCCGGTGAGTTCAGGCATGTTATTTCCAGGCGGCCAAAAACGCCATCAACACCTTGGCCGAATTGTCGGCGGCGATATTCATGAACGTGACCATCTCATTGGCGGCTTCGCCACCGCCGGCCAGGTCGCTGAGGGAGCGAAACGCAATGTAGGGCACGCTGTTGCTGTAAGCCACCATGCCGACAGCGGCGGTTTCCATGTCGAGCACATTGGCCTGGAAAGTCTTGAAGGCGTATTCGCGGAAGGCGGCGTTGTCGACAAAGGCCTGGCCGGATACGCCGTTGCCGCCCACCATGAGCTGTGGCTTGTGTGTCAAGCAGACGTTGGCCTTGCAGGACTCAAGTGCTATCGGGCCGAGGCTGCGGGCGACCTCCAGCATTTTTGGGTCGACAGCGAACCAGAACTTGCGCACGGGTACGGGGTTGGCCGCGGTGCGGGTTTCGACGGGGCGCGGGTGCAGCATGCCGAAAGGGGCGAGCGTCTGGGCTTCCATGCGCGGCGGTATGGTGTATTGGCCGGGCGCGGTTTCGCGTGCCATCAGCACCTCCAGGTACTGGCCCCACTGAACCGGCACGCTGACGTCACCGATGTGCAGGCCGGGGTTGACGCCGCCGGCGATGCCGCTGAAAACAATGCCCTGGATATTGAAGCGGTCCAGCGCAAGCTGCGTGTTCATGGACGCATTGACCATGCTGATGCCCGAGAGGAAGAGCACCACGGGCTTACCCTGCAGCGTGCCGGTGGTGAACTCGACGCCGTTGACGCGGTGCCGGGACGGGGACTGCAGTTGCCGCAGCAGCAGCGTGAGCTCGGGTTCGAAAGCCGAGATCACGGCGATGCGCGGCGTCTCATCCAGCCGCACCGGTGTGCCGGCGGTTGGCGGGGTCGCGCAGCCGCTGAGGTCCAGCGCCAGCAGCCCGGCGAGAAGAAAGGCTGCCAGCCGGGAGGGCAGCGCGTGCCGCAGGTCAAACAGGAAATGCATACGGCGCGCCTCCCGGGCAGTTCAGGATCAGGGAATTCCGGATCTGGTTTATTTGGCGGTGGACTTGGGCTGGCTGTCGTCGACCTTGACGGTGTACTTTCCGTCGAGGATGTCTTTTTCCTTGGCCTTGACCTTGGCGACAATGTCGGCGGGGACTTTCTTCTCGAAGGTGCCCAGCGGAGCCAGCTCGGAGCCCTTGTGTTTCATCATCGAATACGGGCCGTAGTCCTCGGCGGTGAACTTGCCTTCCTTGACGAGCTTGATGGCGCGGTCAATGCTGGGCTCCATGTTCCACAGGGCCGATGCGACCACGGTGTCGGGGTATTTGTCTTGCGTGTTGATGACGTTGCCGATGGCGAGCTTGCCTTTTTCCTTGGCGGCGTCGCTCACGCCAAAGCGCTCGGCGTACATCACGTCTGCCCCTTTGTCGATCATCGCGAAGGCGGCTTCCTTGGCCTTGGGCGGGTCAAACCAGCTGTTGATAAAGCTCACGCTGAACTCGACCTTGGGGTTGGTTTCCTTGGCGCCGGCCATAAAGGCGTTCATGAGGCGGTTGACCTCGGGAATCGGGAAACCGCCGACCATGCCGATCTTGTTGGTCTTGGTGACGCCGCCGGCGATCATGCCGCTCAGGTAGGCCGGCTCCTGGATGTAGTTGTCGAACACCGAGAAATTCGGCGCCTGTGGCTTGCCGGAAGAACCCATCAGGAAAGATACCTTGGGGAAATCCTTGGCCACCTTGCGCGCCGCCGCCTCGACGGCAAAAGCCTCGCCGACGATCAGCGTGTTGCCGGCGGTGGCGTATTCGCGCATCACGCGCTCGTAGTCGGCATTCGAGACGTTCTCGGTCGCCTTGTATTCAATCTCCCCGCGCGCCTCGGCCGCCTTGAGCGCCTTGTGCAGGCGGCTGACCCACTGCTGCTCAAAAGGCACGGTGTAGAGCGCAGCGACCTTGGTTTTTGCCTGGGCAAAAGCCAGGCCGGGCAGGGCGATGGCGGCGGCTGTCGCGAGCAGTACGAGTTGGCGGCGCTTGAAAGTCTGGTGCATGGAGTCCTCCGGGTTGATGTTCAGGCTTGGTTAACAGACGGAAAAACAAACACTGGCAAAAAATCAAAAGGCCTCAGCTTCGCGCCTTTCCCGACATACCAGCATGGGCCGCAGGCGCTGTCCCCTGCAAGGGGAGAAGGCGCTACACGAAGTGAGCGTCCGACAGGGGGTGCGTTACTTCGTTCCAAAAATGCGGTCGCCCGCGTCACCCAGGCCCGGCAGGATATAGCCATGGCTGTTGAGCTCGCGGTCAATCGCGGCGGTATAGATGTGCACGTCGGGATGGGCTGTTTGCAGGGCCTTGATGCCTTCGGGGCAGGTCAGCAGGCAGACGAACTTGATGGACTTGGGGTTGAGTTCCTTGAGTCGCTCGACGGCCGCGATGGCTGAGTTGCCGGTGGCCAGCATGGGGTCGACCACCACGATGTCGCGCTCTTCCATGTCGTGCGGCATCTTGAAGTAGTACTCGACGGCCGTGAGCGTCTTGGGGTCGCGGTACAGGCCCACGTGGCCCACGCGCGCGCCGGGCACCACGCTGAGCATGCCTTCCAGGATGCCGTTGCCGGCGCGCAGGATGGAGACAAACACCAGCTTTTTGCCGTCGATGACGCGGGAGGTGGTTTTTTCGAGCGGGGTTTCGATCTCGATCTCCTGCATGGGCATGTCGCGCGTGACCTCATAGGCCATCAGCATGCTGAGCTCGTTGAGCAGGGTGCGGAAGGTGTTGGTGGACGCGTCCTTGCGGCGCATCAGGGTGAGCTTGTGCTGCACCAGGGGGTGGTCTACCAGATGGACTTTGTCGCTGCGGGTGGTCGTCATGTGTATGTATGCCTCTTCGTTCTAGTGCTTTGCCGGTCTTTCTGAAAAAGGAAATCTCAGAAGACCGTGCCGTCGCTTTCGATGTTCAGGGGCGGTAAGCCCTGATGCAATTGCTGTGCCAGTGCGCGCCCTGCAGCCCATGTACCGCCTTCGAGGACGCAGGCCAAGGGCATCTGCTCGGCCGTCAATCCTAACTGCTCGCGCACCAGCGGCGCGAGCTCGTCGAGCAGGGCCACCGTGAGCGCGCGCCATTCCACGATGAGTTCGTCACCAGCCTGGTGCAGGCGCTGGGCCTGGGCCGGGTCCTTGAACAGCAGCACACCGGCGTCCAGGAAGAGGCCGCCGTTGCGGTACTCGGGCAGGCCCGTGAGGGCGTCCAGGCCGTTGACCTGCACGCCGGCCCACTCAAAGGGCTCGAGCAGCGAATAGCTGAGCCATTGGGAAAGCTTGTGAAATGGCATCCAGCCCTGGCTGGGCCCACAGCCGGCCTCTCCGGCCGCCGGGTGCCGCCAGCAGTCGCCCAGCGGAATGTTGCCGAGCATGTTCTGCGCCGGCCAGATGGCCGACAGGCCGGTCAGCAGGATGGACAACAGCTCGTGCGCCTCCACCGTGTTTTTACCGGGCAGCACGAGGACTTCAAACAAATGCCCGGGACGGCCCAGCCGTCCGAAGAGCGCAGGCTGGTCCTGCAGGGCTTGGCCCAGGCGGCGCAGCAGCGCGGCGCGGCCTTCAAGGCCGACCAGCGGGTTGCCATCATTGACCTGGAAGGCTGCGGCAAGCTGTTCGGCCGTGACGGCCTTGAGGCCCGCCGCATCGGCCTGCAGCGGGGACTGCGGGTCGCTGGAGAACATGCCGCTCATGAAGGCATGAAAGCTGGCCACACCCAGGCCTTCGGAGCGGCTGTATTCGCAGCCGGGCCGCTCGCCCTGGGCGGCTTCAAGGTAGCGCCACTGCGGCCCGGCGCCGGCGTCCAGCAGCACACTGACCAGGGCCAGGTCGATCTGCGCGCGGGCGCGACCGGCTGATGTGGCCGAGGCCAGGGCCTCGTTGAGCAAGGCGGGGCGGTTGATGCCCCCGGCCTCGAAATGCCGCCAGCGCGAGTGGTAGGGAATCTCCAGGTTGGGATAGCGGGCGCGCGTGATTTCGGCGACCAGCCCCGCAGCGGTGGACATGGCGCCGTCGTTGATGCTGAACCAGGCGGATTCTCCGCGGCGCGCGCGCGCCAGCAAGGCATTCGCGCGTGCGCGTATGGTGGCGGTGGAACGCAGTTCGGCAGCGGCGCCTATGCCGCGCAGGTTGCCGGCGATGGTGTAGGCAGGGTTGACCGGAGGGGTATTGGTTTCAGGCATCCAGCCCCCGGCCCTTGGCTTTCTTGAGTTCTTCGGCGTCGGGCACGGCTCCGGGCGTGAAATAGCCGGCGGCCATCTTGGCATCCATCTCGACCTGGGCGTCGGCAGGGATCAGGCCTTCGGGGATGTTGACGCGTTCGACGACTTCGATGCCGGCGCGTGTGATGGCGTCGTACTTCATATTGCTCATGGAAACCAGGCGGTGGATCTTGCGTATGCCCAGCCAGCTCAGCACATCGGGCATCAACTCCTGGAAGCGCATGTCCTGCACGCCGGCCACGCATTCAGTGCGGGCGAAGTACTGGTCGGCCGTGTCGCCGCCGACCTGGCGCTTGCGGGCGTTGTAGACCAGGAACTTGGTAACTTCGCCCAGCGCCCGGCCTTCCTTGCGGAAATAGGCCACCAGGCCCACGCCGCCGCGCTGCGCGCCTTGTATGCATTCTTCGATCGCGTGCGTGAGGTAGGGGCGGCAGGTGCAGATATCGGAGCCGAAGACGTCCGAGCCGTTGCACTCGTCGTGTACGCGAGCGGTGAGTTCGATGTCGGGATTGGCCAGGTCGCGCGGCTTGCCGAAGATATAGGCGGTCAGGCCGCCGATAGGAGGGAGGAAGACCTCAAGGTCGCTGCGCGTGACGAGTTCGGGGTACATGCCGCCGGTTTCCTCGAACAGCACGCGGCGCAAATCGGTCTCGCTGCAGCCGAAACGCCGGGCCACCTCGGGCAGGTACCAGACCGGCTCTACCGCGACCTTGGTCACCACCGCCGCGCCGCCGGCCGTGAGGTACTTGCCGTCGGCCTTGAGGCGGCCGGATTGCAGCGCCTCGATGACCTCGGGCAGGATCACATGGGCCTGCGTCACCGCGATGGTAGGGCGTATGTCATAACCCGCGGCCAGCTCGGCTGCGAACACGTCGGCCACGGTCGCGCCCCAGGGGTCCAGCGCGGCGATGCGGCCGGGTTCGCTCCATTGCGGGTAGGGGCCGATGACGTCGGTAGGCGAGGTGTTGGTGAGGTCGGCCTTGTGCTTGGCTGAAAGCGCGCCCGAGGCGACGGCAAGCGCCCGGTAGACGCTGTAGGAGCCGCTGTGCGTGCCGATGACGTTGCGGTGGCTGCGTTTGGTGGTGGTGCCGACCACCGGCCCGCGCTCGGCCGGTGTGGCTGCGCCCCAGTGGATGGGCAGCGCGCCGTGGCCGCCCGCGTGGGAGGTCAGCCGGATATGGGACGTTGATGTACTGGAGGCAACCGGCGCGGGAGGGGAACCAGGAGAGCCGGACGACGGGGCGGCAACTTCAGCAGGCATTGCGTATCCTTCAAAAAAACCAATGTAGCCATGCGTAACGGGCTTGACAAGCCCGGCTTGCACCGGGTCGCCAATTTGAGACATCAACGAGGCCGGTTGCTGCTGGTTCCCTCGCCCGGAGGGAAGGGGAGGGGAAAGAGAGGAAGGCCTCAGCGCTTCTTGCCGCCCAAGATGCTGCCCAGCACGCCGCGGATGATCTCGCGGCCCACGGCCGAGCCCATGGTGCGCACCGCCGACTTGGCCATGCTTTGCGCCAGGCCGTCATGCTTGCCGCCGCGCGGGCCGGTGGTGCCGAAGAGCACGTCGTTGAGCCCCCCAAGGATGCCGCCGGAATCGCTGGTGCCGGCCGCGCCGCCTTGGGGCGCCTTGGCGGCTTCGGTGGCGGCTGTTTCGGCGCGGCCTTTGATTTTTTCGTAGGCTGATTCGCGGTCCACGGCTTTTTCATACACGCCCGCCACCAGCGAGCCCTGGATCAATGCCTGGCGTTGTTGTGGTGTGATGGGGCCGATCTGACTGCCGGGCGGCAGCACAAACGCGCGTTCGGTCACACCAGGCCGGCCCTTGGCGTCGAGCAGGCTGACCAGCGCCTCGCCGACGGCCAGCTCGGTGATGGCGGTTTCAATGTCCAGGCCGGGCTTTTGCCGCATGGTTTGGGCCGTGGCTTTGACGGCCTTCTGGTCGCGCGGCGTGAAGGCGCGCAGCGCGTGCTGCACGCGGTTGCCCAGTTGGGCGAGGACCGAATCGGGAATGTCGAGCGGGTTCTGCGTCACGAAATACACGCCCACACCCTTGGAACGCACCAGGCGGACCACCAGCTCTATGCGCTCAACAAGCACCTTGGGCGCTTCGTTGAACAGCAGGTGGGCTTCGTCGAAGAAGAACACCAGCTTGGGCTTTTCCGGGTCGCCGATTTCGGGCAGTTGCTCGAACAGCTCAGACAGCATCCACAGCAGGAAGGTGGCATACAGGCGCGGCGAGTTCATGAGCTTGTCGGCGGCCAGGATGTTGATGATTCCCTTGCCATCGACCGTCTGCATGAAGTCCTGGATGTTGAGCATGGGCTCGCCGAAGAACTTGTCGCCGCCCTGGCTTTCGACCTGCAGCAGGCCGCGCTGGATGGCACCCACGCTGGCGGCGCTGACATTGCCGTACCGGGTGGTGAACTCGGCGGCGTTGTCGCCCACGTACTGCAGCATGGCACGCAGGTCTTTGAGGTCCAGCAGCAGCATGCCGTTGTCGTCGGCGATCTTGAACACCAGGTTGAGCACGCCGGCCTGGGTTTCGTTGAGGTTGAGCATGCGGCCCAGCAGCAGCGGCCCCATGTCGGAGACGGTGGCGCGCACCGGGTGGCCTTGTTCGCCGAAAACGTCCCACAGCGTGGCCGGGCAGGCCAGTGATTCGGGGATGTCTATGCCGCGTTCCTTGAGGACGCCGGCCAGCTTGGCGCCGACAGTGCCGGCCTGGCTGATGCCGGTCAGGTCGCCCTTGACGTCGGCCATGAATACCGGCACGCCGATCTTGGAGAAATTCTCGGCCAGGGTCTGCAGCGTGACGGTTTTGCCGGTGCCGGTGGCGCCCGTGATCAGGCCGTGGCGGTTCGCCAGGCCGGGCAGCAGTTCGCACTGGGTTTCGGCGTTGCGAGCGATGAGCAGGGGGAGGGCGGTGGTTTCGGCCATGGCGATAGGGAGTGGGTGAAAAAGTAAAATGTGGTTTGTAGATTAAATAGATTAAATCAATTAATCACCGAAAAGCATTGAATAAAGGGTTTCTGTCGTGGCTGGTCATAGTAAATGGGCGAATATTCAACACCGCAAGGGCCGCCAGGACGAAAAACGCCAGCGCATCTGGACGCGCGTGATGCGCGAAATCATGGTGGCGGCCCGCATGGGCGGCGGCGACCTGAGCGCCAACCCCCGGTTGCGCCTGGCGGTGGACAAGGCCAAGGCGGCCAATATGCCCAATGACAACGTCAAATACGGCATTGCCAAGGCCACCGGCAGCCTGGAAGGCGTGCAGTATGAAGAGGTGCGCTACGAAGGCTACGGCATAGGCGGCGCCGCCATCATCGTCGACTGCATGACCGACAACCGCGTGCGCACCGTGGCCGAAGTGCGCCACGCCTTTTCCAAGCACGGCGGCAACATGGGCACCGAAGGTTCGGTGGCTTTCCAGTTCAAGCACTGCGGCCAGTTGATCTTCGCGCCCGGCAGCAGCGAGGACAAGATCATGGAAGTGGCGCTGGACACCGGCGCCGACGATGTGATCACGCATGAAGATGGCGCCATCGAGGTGCTCACCCCTTACACCGGCTTTGAAGCCGTGCGCAACGCGCTGGAGGCCGCCGGTCTCAAGCCCGAATTGGCGGAAATCACCATGCGCGCCGACAACACCATAGAGCTGAGCGGCGAGGACGCCCGCAAAATGCAAAAGCTGCTGGACGTGCTGGAAGACCTGGACGACACCCAGGACGTGTTCCACAACGCGGCTTTGTCCGAAGACGCATAAAGAAAAAACAGAAAAGAAACAACAGCTATGAAAGCAGCAGCATGAAAGTTCTCGTAGTGGGCGGCGGCGGCCGTGAGCACGCGCTGGCCTGGAAACTGGCCCAGTCCCCGAAAGTCCAGGCCGTCTATGTCGCGCCCGGCAACGGCGGCACCGCGCTCGATCCGCGGCTGGAAAACATCGCGACCACCGATGTGAAGGCGTTGCGCGAGTGGGCGACGGCCGAAAAAATCGCGCTCACCGTGGTGGGCCCCGAGCAGCCGCTGGCGGCCGGTATCGTGGATGAATTTCGCGCGCACGGCCTGCGGGTCTTCGGCCCGACCAAGGCGGCCGCGCAGCTGGAAAGCTCCAAGGCCTTTTCCAAGGCCTTCATGAAGCGCCACGGCATTCCTACGGCCGAGTACGAAACCTTCTCCGATGCGGCCGCGGCCCACGCCTATGTGGACGAAAAAGGCGCACCCATCGTGGTCAAGGCCGATGGCCTGGCAGCCGGCAAGGGCGTGGTGGTGGCCATGGCGCTGCAGGAAGCGCACGAGGCCATTGAATTCATGCTTGCGCCCAACCCCGACTTCAACCCGCTGGGCGTGACGCACAACGAAGGCGGCGCGCGTGTCGTCATCGAGGAATTCCTGCAGGGTGAGGAAGCCAGCTTTATCGTGATGTGCGACGGCAAGAATGTGGCGGCCATGGCCACCAGCCAGGACCACAAGCGCCTGCTGGACGGCGACCAGGGCCCCAACACCGGCGGCATGGGCGCATATTCGCCGGCCCCCGTGGTCACGCCCGAGGTGCACGGCCGCGCCATGCGCGAGATCATCCTGCCCACCATCAAAGGCATGGAAAAAGACGGTATTCCCTTCACCGGCTTCCTGTACGCCGGCCTGATGATCGACGCCGAAGGCAAGCCCAAGACGCTTGAGTTCAACTGCCGCATGGGCGACCCGGAAACCCAGCCCATCATGATGCGGCTCAAGACTGACCTGTTCGACGTGATGATGGCCGCCACTTCGGGCACGCTGGACCAGATCGAGCTCGACTGGGACCGCCGGCCGGCCCTGGGCGTGGTGATGGCCGCTCATGGCTACCCCTTGAACCCGCGCAAAGGTGACGCGATTCACGGCCTGGTCAAACCCGCTGACGCGCCTGAAGATGCCATGGTGTTCCATGCCGGCACCCGCAAGGAAGGCGATGCAACGCTGACCTCGGGCGGCCGCGTGCTCTGCGTGACGGCGCTGGGCAGCACCGTGAAGGCCGCGCAGCAGCGTGCCTATGAGGTCGCGCAGGGCATACGCTTTGACGGCGCTCAGTACCGCAAGGACATAGGCTGGCGCGCGCTCAAGCCCTGACCACCGCACGGATGCCGCCGGCCGGCTTCCGTCCCCTCGGGAAACACCCCCAGCATGACCGATATTCCAAGCGTTAGAGACTTTCTGCTGGCACTGCAGCAGCGCATTACCGGCGCCATTTCCGCCACCGACGGCAGCCCTTTTGTGGCCGACCACTGGCAGAAGGCGCCGGGCGAAACGCTGCAGGGCAACGGCCTGACCATGATCCTGGAGCAGGGCGGTGTTTTCGAGCGCGCCGGTTGCGGTTTTTCGCATGTGCGCGGGCCCAAGTTGCCGCCCTCGGCGACGCAGCACAGACCCGAACTGGCCGGCGCACCGTTTGAGGCCCTGGGCGTTTCGCTGGTCTTCCACCCGCGCAACCCCTATGTGCCGACGGTACACATGAATGTGCGCATGCTGGCCGCGACGCCCGTCGCCAGCCCGGATGCACCGGTTTGCTGGTTTGGCGGCGGCATGGACCTGACGCCGTACTATGGCTTTGAGGAAGATGCGGTGCATTTCCACCAAACCTGCAAGGACGCGCTGGCGCCTTTCGGCGACGACAAATACCCGCGCTTCAAGCAATGGTGCGACGAATACTTCTACCTCAAGCACCGGCAGGAGCAGCGCGGCATAGGCGGCGTGTTCTTTGATGATTTCCAGGAGCTCGGCCCCGACCGCAGCTTTGCCCTGATGCAAAGCGTGGCCGACGGTTTCTTGAAGGCCTACCTGCCGATCGTGGAACGGCGCAAGGACATGCCTTACGGCGAGCGCGAACGCGAGTTCCAGCTCTACCGGCGGGGCCGCTATGTGGAGTTCAACCTGGTCTGGGACCGCGGCACGCATTTCGGCCTGCAGTCGGGCGGACGCACCGAATCCATCCTGATGTCCATGCCGCCGCTGGCGAGCTGGTCCTACCAGCGCGGTGTGGAGGCCGGCAGCCCTGAGGAGCGTCTGTACACCGAGTTTCTACCGAGGCGGGACTGGGTTTGAACACCCGGCCGCTTCCGCCGGGCAGGCGCATAGGCGTCTTTGGGGGCGCATTCGACCCGCCGCACAATGCCCATGTGGCACTGGCCGGCGCGGCCATCGCGCAGTTCAACCTCGATACGCTCTACGTGGTACCCACCGGCCATGCCTGGCACAAATCGCAGGCCCTGAGCGCACCGGCGCACCGGCTGGCCATGGCCAGGCTGGCGTTTGAGTCCATCCCCCATGTGCAGGTGGACGAACGCGAGATTCAGCGCCCCGGACCCACCTTCACCATAGACACCTTGCTGGCGTTGCAGGCCGAAAACCCGGGCGCCCAGATTTACCTCTTCATAGGCGCCGACCAGTTTGCCGCCTTCCGGCAATGGCACCGGTGGCAGGAGATTCTTGACATCGCTATAATTTGTATAGCTGGCCGTGCACAATCCATGCCGGCCGAACCTCAATTTGAGGCTTACGAACAGCGCCGCAGCCGCTTCACCCTGCTGGATCTCCCCCTGATGCCCGTGAGCGCCACCCAGGTTCGCCAGTTGACGGCCTCGGGCGCGGCAACGGCGGGGGAAATCACGCGATTGGTCCCCGAAGCCGTTGCGCGTTATATTTCACAGCACCAGCTGTACCGTTCCCATTAACTCTTGACTTTGCCGAAGCACCACACTGCATGACCACTACCGCCAAAACCTCCGCCGCCGAGAAAAAAGATGTGCAGAAACTGCAGCGAGCCATCGTCGATGGCCTGGAGGACGTTAAGGCGCAGGACATCCAGGTGTTTGACACCGAGCACATCACCTCGCTGTTCGAGCGCGTGATCGTAGCGTCGGGCAGCTCCAACCGCCAGACCAAGGCCTTGGCCGCCAGCGTGCGCGATGCCGTGCGCGACGCCGGTTTTGCCAAGCCCCGCATCGAAGGTGAAGACAATGGTGAATGGATCATCGTCGACTGCGGCGCCGCGGTGGCACACATCATGCAACCGGCCATACGCCAGTATTACCACCTCGAAGAAATCTGGGGCGACAAGCCCATCAAGCTCAAGCTGGGCGCACCCGCGCCGCTGGTGAAGGCCGCCACCAAGGCGGACGCCGAACCCGAAGCCAAGCCCAAATCCTCCCGCGCCGGCGCGAAAACCACCGCCAAGCCAGGCGCAAAAACCGCGGCCAAATCGGCAGCCAAGGCACCGGCAAAGACACCCGCCAAGGCTGCCCCAGCCAAGTCGGCCGCCAAGCCAGCCGTGAAGACGCCTCTCATCAAGGTGCCGGAGCCCAAAAAAGTCGCGGCCCGTAAAACCGCCGCAAAAACGGCCACCAAAACGGCTGCCAAGACTGGTGCCAGGAAACCCGCCGCCAGGAAAACCGCTCCCCGGAGCAAATGAGGCTGACCATCGTAGCCGTCGGCCAGAAGGTGCCCGACTGGGCGCAGACGGCCTATGAGGACTACGCCAAACGCTTTCCGCCGGAAATCAAGGTCGAGCTCAAGGCCGTCAAGACCGAGCCGCGCGCGTCCAAGACCCTGGAGAACCTGCTGTCTGCCGAGCGTGGCCGTATAGAAGCCAGCATCGCTCGCGGTACCCGCGTTGTGGCACTGGACGAACGCGGCGCCGCAGTGACCACCGTGGCCCTGGCTGAAAGGCTCAAGGCCTGGCAGCTGTCCGGCGACGACGTCGCCATCGTGATTGGCGGGCCCGACGGGCTGGATGCCGGTTTCAAGCAGGCAGCGCATGAGCGGCTGCGCCTCTCGGACCTGACTTTGCCCCATGCCATGGTGCGTGTGTTGCTGATCGAGCAGTTGTATCGGGCCTGGAGTATCACAATTAACCACCCCTATCACAGGGAGTAATGAGCCCCCACGCTTTTCACTGCGCCTTCGGCTTCGTGTAATGCGCTGCCCCCCGAGGGGGCGCTGCGCCTGCGGCCCGGCGAAGCCGGTTCCGCGGCCCCTGCTGGTTTAAAACGGGCAGCTACACCTGCTAAACACTTTTTTATGCCTGAATTTATTTACCTGGCTTCGCAAAGCCCCCGGCGGCGGCAACTTCTGGAGCAGCTTGGTGTACGGTACGAGTTGCTGTTGCCGGACGCCGACGAAGACGCCGAGTCGCTGGAGGCGGTGCTCAGGAATGAAGCGCCGACGGCTTATGTGCAGCGCGTCACGGGCCTCAAGCTCGATGCCGCTGTTGCTCGCATGAAGCGGCGCAAGCTGCCGCCGGCGCCGATACTGTGCTCGGACACCACGGTGGCGATGGGGCGGGTGATTTACGGAAAGCCGGACGACGCCAGGGACGCGGCGCGCATGCTGGGCGAGCTGTCAGGCGGGACGCACCGGGTGCTGACGGCCGTGGCTGTGCAGGCGGGGCGCCGCCGTTTCGAGGCGCTCAGCAGTTCGCGTGTGAGTTTTGACGAGCTGAGCGCCGCCGAAATACGCGCGTATGTGGCCAGCGGCGAGCCCATGGGCAAGGCCGGTGCTTATGCGGTGCAGGGCAGGGTGGCGATGCATATCAGCCGCATCAACGGCAGCTACAGTGGCATCATGGGGCTTCCGCTGAGGGAAACGGCGCTTTTGCTGAAAGCCGCCGGCATCCGGCTCTAGCCCCACATAACATTTTCCGGGACAAACATGCAACAAGACATCCTGATCAACTGGTCGCCCCAGGAAACCCGGGTGGCGGTGGTCGAGCACGGCGCGGTGCAGGAGCTTCACGTCGAACGTACCCTGGAACGCGGACTGGTCGGCAATGTCTACCTGGGCAAGGTCGCGCGCGTGCTGCCCGGCATGCAGTCGGCCTTTATCGACATCGGCCTGGACCGCGCGGCTTTCCTGCACGTCGCCGACCTCATGAGCAGCATCAGCAGCCGCCATGCCGACAGCGACGCCCAGGCGGCGTCAGCCACGGCCTCACCGCAACCGATTGAAAAGCAGCTCTTCGAAGGCCAGGCGGTGATGGTGCAGGTGCTGAAGGACCCGATCGGCACCAAGGGTGCGCGCCTGACCGCGCAGATCAGCATCGCCGGCCGCCTGCTGGTGTTCCTGCCGCAGGACAACCACGTCGGCGTCTCGCAGAAAATACCGTCCCGGCAGCGCGAGGAGCTGCGCCAGCGCGTGCAGGCCCTGGCGGGGGACATGGGCGGCGGTTTTATCCTGCGCACCAACGGCGAGGACGCGACCGACGCCGAACTGGCAGAAGACATCACCTACCTGCGCAAGACCTGGGCGCGCATCAAGGAGGCCTCGTTGCGGATGCCGCCGGCCTCGGTGCTGCACCAGGACCTGAACCTGCTGCAGCGCGTGCTGCGCGACCTGGTGGTGGAGGACACGCAAACCATACGCATAGACTCGCGCGAGCAATTCGACAAGCTCAAGACCTTTGCCACGGAATTCATGCCGGCCACCGTGCAGAAGCTGCAGCATTACAGCGGCGAGCGGCCCATTTTCGATCTCTTCAACATTGACGAGGAAATCGCCAAGGCCCTGGGCCGGCGTGTGGACTTGAAGTCGGGCGGCTACCTGATCATCGACCAGACCGAGGCGCTGACCACGGTGGATGTGAATACCGGCGGTTTTGTCGGTGCGCGTAATTTTGACGACACCATCTTCAAGACCAACCTGGAGGCCTCGCAGGCCATCGCCCGCCAGCTCAGGCTGCGCAACCTGGGCGGCATCGTGATCGTCGACTTCATCGACATGATCCGGGAAAACCACCGTGAAGCAGTGCTGGCCGAATTTCAGAAACAATTGGCGCGCGACCGCATCAAGACCGCGGTGAACGGCTTTTCCGCGCTGGGCCTGCTGGAGATGACGCGCAAGCGCACCCGCGAATCGCTGGCCCACCAGCTGTGCGAGCCCTGCAGTGCCTGCATGGGCAAGGGCGTGGTCAAGACCGCGCGCAGCGTGAGCTACGACATCCTGCGTGAAATCCTGCGTGAGGCGCGTCAGTTCAACCCGCGCGAGTTTCGCGTCGTGGCCTCGCCCAAGGTGATAGAACTTTTCCTCGACGAGGAGAGCCAGCACCTGGCCAGCCTCAGCGATTTCATCCGCAAGCCGATTTCCCTGCAGGCCGAAGCCGCGATGGCGCAGGAGCAATACGACATCGTCCTGCTCTGAGTTTTGTTTTTTTCATGCCGACCCTGAATCGCCAACCCATTCCCATCCTGGTCTACCACCAGATCGCCGAGGCTCCGCCCAAGGGCAGCAGCCCGTTCCGCGGGCTTTATGTAGCGCCCGCGGCCTTCGCGCGGCAAATGGCCTGGCTCAAGCGCCTGGGCTACACGGGCTTGTCCATGGGCGGCCTGATGCCCTACCTGCGCGGCGAGCGCGATGGCAAGGTGGTCGGCATCACGTTTGATGACGGCTACCGCAACAACCTCACCCATGCCTTGCCGGTATTGATGAAGCAGGGCTTTTCGTCCACCTGTTATGCCGTCAGCGGGCTGCTCGGCAAGACCAACATCTGGGACCAGGGCATAGGCATTCCGCAGACGCCGCTGATGGACGAGGGCGAGATCTGCCAATGGGTGGCAGGCGGGCAGGAGATAGGCTCGCACACCCGGACCCATGCCAACCTGCTGCAAACCGACGAGCCGGGATGCACCCGCGAGATGATGCTGGGCAAGAGCGAACTGGAGTCCGTCACGGGTGGGCCGGTGGCGCATTTTTGCTATCCCTTCGGCCACTTCAATGCCAGCCATGTGGAGAGGGCGAGGACGCTGGGCTTTGCCACGGCCACCACGACCCAGCGCAGCCGCTGCCATGAAGGCATGGACCTGCTGCAACTGCCGCGGGTGCCGGTGCTGCGCTCGACCACCTTGCCGGTGTTCTGGCTCAAGATTGCCACGGCCTACGAGGACCGCCGGAAAAAATGAGCCTGTCCACGCCTCTGGCCGCTGCCGCTGCAGCTACCGCCGCGCCGCAAAAACTTCGCATCGCCGTCTTCAATCGGACTTTCTCGCCGACGGGTGGCGGGGCGGAGCGTTATTCCATCGCCCTGGTAGAGCAGTTGTCGGCCCGGCATGAGGTGCACGTCTTCGCGCAGCAGATAGATCACCAATGGCCGGGCGTGACCTACCACAAGGTGTCGGCCCCGCTGCGCAAGCCGCGCTGGGTCAACCAGCTGTGGTTTGCCACGGCCACATGGTGGGCGACGCGCCGCGGCTTCGACATCGTGCATTCCCATGAAAACACCTGGCACGGCGAGGTGCAGACGGTGCATGTGCTGCCGGTCAAGCACAGCCTGTTTCAGGGCCGCCAGGGTTTTCGCCGCGCGCTGCGCTGGGTGAAGGTGCTGACCAGCCCGCGCCTGCTGGCCTACCTGGGCCTGGAGCGCGCGCGTTATGCCGCCCGCCCGGGCCGGCAGGTGGTGGTGACCTCCGAAAGCCTGCGGCCCATCATGGAGGCGAGTTACCCGGCCAGCCGCGGGGCGCTTTCCGTGGTCACGCCGGGCATCAATATGCCGGCGCTGCCCATCAGCGCGAGTCGCAAAATCGAGGCGAGGGCCAAGCTCGGTTTGCCGGCTACCGGCACTTGCCTGCTGTTTGTCGGCAACGACTACCGCAAGAAAGGCCTGGAGGGCCTGCTGCGTGCCCTGGCACAGTTACCGCATGAGGTGATGCTGGTAGTGGTGGGCAACCCCGCCCATGTCGCGGAGTTTCGCGCGCTGGCCGACACGCTCAAGCTGGGCGCGCGGGTGCTGTTCCTGGGCTCGCTCAAGGACGTCGGTCCGGCCTATGAGGCCGCCGATGCGCTGGTGCATCCCACGTTTGAAGACACGTTCGCGATGGTGGTGCTGGAAGCCATGGCGCATGGCTTGCCGGTGGTGGTCAGCGGGCCCAGGTATTGCGGCATTGCCGGGCTGCTGGAGCAGGATACCAATGCACTGCTGCTGGACGATCCCAGGGATGCGGGTGAACTGGCCCGGGTGTTGGGCGAGCTGTTGGGCCACGCGGCACTGCGGGAAACGCTGTCGCGGGGCGCGGCGGCTTTTGCGCAGCGCTACCAGTGGCGGGAGATCGCACTGCAGCAGGAAGCCCTGTACTTTTCAGCCGTCACGGCGAAGAACGTGCCAGCCTGAGATTTGCGCGCCCCTTCAGGCGACGAGCTTGAAGTGCTTGCGGCTGAAGTCCAGGCCCGTCAACGTCTCCACCTGGCGCATGAAGTGGTACTTGTTTTCCTTGGGTGTGGGTTTGTAGGCCGGGTCTATGTTGAGCACCGGCTCGGCCTCCGTCGCCAGCCATTGCCGCACCGCTTCGGGATGGGTGCCAGTGAAGGGCGCGAGGGCGCGGCGGTCGAACTGGCTGTAGGTGATCTGCGCGGCCCGGGCTTCTCCCCAGTACTTGCTGACCTGGTCCAGCTTCTTTTGCATTTCCTCGTTGCGGCGAATCCAGCCGTAGTGGTAGATGTGCGCATTGGCCAGTGCGGCCTGGGGGTTGCGCCCGCGCTTGTGTTTCGTGGTGACCAGCCAGTACTGGCCGTCGGGCGCATAGCTGCGTATGGTGTTGCGGATCAGTCGGCATTCGCGGCGGTACCAGCCCGGGCTGATGGAAATCCAGTCGGGTGAGCCGTAAAAATGGTGGTAATCGAACACCAGCGCCTCGACGGCCGGGTTGTTGTGGTGGCGCTCGACGCTGGCGCGTATGGCGGCCAGCTCGCCCTCATGCACGAGTTCATCGCCCTCGAGGTAAAAGGCCCAGTCACCCGTGCAGGAATACTGGGCAATCATTTTCTGCTGGGCATAGACAAAGCCGCGGTCGGCCATGCGCTCGTTCCACAGTGTTTCGATGATGCGGATTTTCGGGTCGCCTATGGCCTTGACGCGCTCCAGCGTGTCGTCCTCGCCCTTGCCCACGGCCACCACGAATTCATCGACCAGGGGCAGCAGCGAGCGTATGGACGCCTCAAAGGGAAAGCCCAGGGCCACGCCGTTGCGAATAAAGGTAAAGCCGCTGATGGAGACTGGCATCGACAGGATTCCGTTTTAGGCCGCGTTCTGGAAACCCAGGCGGTAAAGGTGAGCGTAAGCGCCGTTATTCTGGAGCAACTGCGCATGGCTGCCTTGCTCCAGGATGCGGCCGGCGTTCATCATGATGATGCGGTCGGCATGCTGGATGGTGGACAGCCGGTGGGCAATGATCAGCGAGGTGCGGCCCGCGGCCAGCCGCTGTATGGCTTCCTGGACGGCTTTTTCCGATTCGGTGTCCAGGGCCGAGGTGGCTTCGTCGAGGATGAGCACCGGTGCATCTTTGTACAGCGCGCGGGCGATCGCCAGCCGCTGGCGCTGGCCGCCGGAAAGCTGCATGGCGTTGTGGCCCAGCACGGTGTCTATGCCTTGCGGCAACTCTTCAAGCAACTGGCCCAGGTTGGCGGCCACTAGGCATTGGATCACCCTGTCACGGTCGAAGGACTGGCCCAGCGCGACATTGAAGGCCATGCTGTTGTTGAACATGACGACGTGCTGGCTCACGAAAGCGAACTGCGAACGCAGTGAGGCCAGGTTCCAGTCCCTCAGCTCGGTTCCGTCCAGCCGTATGCTGCCGGCGCTGTAGTTGACAAAGCGCGGCAACAGGCTGGCCAGCGTCGTCTTGCCTGAGCCCGAGGACCCTACAAGGGCCACGGTCTCGCCGGCGCGTATCGACAGGCTCAATTGGTCCAGCGCCGGTGGGGCGTCCGGCTTGTAGACCACACTGACGCTTGAAAACTCGATATCCCCGGCCACCCTGGCGGTGCTGAAGCCGCCGCTGCTTTCGTCCTCGACCAGGTCGACCAGGTCCAGCCCGCGCTCCAGCGCCGCCAACCCGCGCGTGATAGGCGTGGCGCCGTCGGAAAGGCTTTTGATGGGCGCGATCAGCAGCAGCATGGCCGTCACAAAGGCCACAAAACCGCCTACGGTGGTGGTGTTTTCCGAGCCCTGCAGCAGCGCGATCCAAATCACGGCCGACAGGGCCATGGCGGCCAGCACCTGGGTGATGGCGCTCATGCCGGCATAGGCGACGGTGGATTTGATGGACAGCCGGCGCAGCGTATTGCTCAGCGCCTCGAAGCGCGAAGCCTGGCCGGCCTGCGCGCCGTGCAGGCGCACGTCGCGGTGGGCCAGCACGTTTTCTTCCACGACATAGGCCAGGTTGTCGGTGGCTACCTGGCTTTCGCGGGTCAGGCGGTACAGGCGCCGCGTCAGCAGCTGGATCACCAGCGCGACCGCCGGGAACAGCAGGGAGACGATGAGCATCAGCTTCCAGTTGAGGAACAGCAGGTAGGCCACCAGCGCCGCCAGCGTGAGCACGTCGCGCGCCAGCTTCATGACCGCGTTGATCATCATCGACGAGCCGTTGAAGACCTCGTAGACCACGGTGTTGGCCAGGGCGCTGGAGGACTGGTCCGCGAACAGCGACAGGCGCGAGCTCAGCAGCTTGCCGAACATCGCGCGGCGCAGCGACTGCAGGCCCTCGTTGGTGACCTTGGCCAGCGCATACTGCGCCACAAAGCCGGAGATGCCGCGCACGGCGAACAGCAGGATCAGGGTCACCGGCACCAGCCAGAGGTCCAGCGCGCCTTTTTGGAAGCCGCGGTCCAGCAGCGGCTTGAGCAGGGCCGGCACAAAGGGCTCGGTGGCCGAGGCGACGATGGTTGCGCCCACGGCCAGCGCCCAGCCCGTGCGGGAGCCGCTGAAGTAGGGCCAGACCCGCGCGAGGCGGCGCCACAGGCTCAGTCTGGCGGCCGTGGCGGGGGCTTGGATGTCGGTGGTGGAGCTCACGTTGTGTGTTGGGTTGGGGGCAGGCTGTCGGGTTTGCTCAGTCCCAAGGCCAGCAGCAGGCCGATCAGGACGCAGAAGAAATCGCCGATCAGGCCATCGTAAAGGGTGGAGTTGAACAGGCAGGCGACCGCCAGCGCCAGCAAGGCGGACTGCGCGGCCCGGGCGTAAGGCGTCTCCATCTTCAGGGTGTCGCGCAGCACCGAGAGCATGAAGCCGGCGATCAGCAGCAGGCCGGGAATGCCGAGTTGCACGCCCCAGAGCAGGTATTCCTGGTGCGGGTTGCTGCCGCGGTTGATGTCCTCATGCCGGGGATTGTCCAGGCGCTCCAGCCGGTCGTACTCGCTGCTCCAGCTTCCAACGCCCGCCCCGGCAAGCGGCCTTTGGGCAATCACCTGGGCGGCCCGGCGCCAGAACGCGAGCCGTATACCCGACGAGGTGCTGGCGTCGTGTTTGGCCGAGTAGCCTTGCACCTCCGTCTTGAGCTGGGTCAACCTGTCGCGCATCATGGGCGAGCTGAAAAACAGGACGGTGACAAGCAGGAAGGGCAGTGCGGCCACGATCATGCGGTACCTTCCGGGCAACTGCCACATGATGGCCAGGGACAGCAGCGCGACGCCGACCAGCTGGCCGCTGCGGCCCACCATGACAAAGAACACATTGGCCAGGGAGACGACGGCTGCCGCGGCAGCGATTCGCGGGCCGAAGCGGCCGGGCACCAGGCCGCGCAAATGCCAGCACAGCGCGGCGAACACGGCGCTCATGATGCCCTGGTCAAGATAGCCCGAAAACACCGTGTAGTGCGAGACAGTGGTGCGGGAGCTGGCCCAGGCAACCGGCATGTCGGCAAAAAGCATCCAGGAACTGATGACCACCAGCAGTTGCGTGACGGCGAAGGCCGCGAGGGCATACAGGGCTTCGCGGCGGTCGCGGATCAAGGCCATCATCGCCAGGATGAGCAGGAGCTTGCCGTACTTGGCCAGGGAGCCGGCGGCCTCCTGCACCGGGGCGACCGTCCAGAACAGGCTCAGCACAAAGGCCAGCAGCACGGCCAGCACGGCCGGCAGCGTGAAGGTTTGTGCCAGGGCCACGCCGTCCCGGGACAGGCCTTTGCGCAAGAGCAGGGTCGCCACGGCGCAGAGCAGCAAGAGCAGCTTGGCGATGCTGATGATGGCGATGGACAACCCCACGGAAGCCGCCGCCAGGCAAATGACGGCAAGCCGGAAATTGATTGTCTTGATTCGCAAAATGGTCGTGGGGGTTGCCTGGCGGATGCCGCATTATCGGCGATTCCATTTGCCGCCAAGGCCTTGAATGCCGGGGGGCTCTGCTATGCTGTCAGCGCGTCGTGCGGGGCCGGTTTCACTGGCAAAATCCCGGGTGGTTTCCTCCTTCACCTCATTGCAAAGGCATTCGTTGGCAAGCTTGTCCGTCACAGTCATCACCCACAACGAGGCCCACAACATGGAGGCCTGCCTTCGCTCCGTGAGCTTCGCGGACCAGGTCGTGGTGCTCGATTCCGGCAGTACCGACAACACCGTGCAAATTGCCCGCTCCCTGGGCGCCGAAGTCAGCGTCAGCCCCGACTGGCAGGGCTTCGGCATCCAGAAGAACCGGGCCCTGGCGCTCGCCACCTCGGACTGGGTGCTGTCGCTTGACGCAGACGAACGCGTGACGCCCGAGCTGCAGCTGGAAATCCTGGCCTGCCTGCGGGCCCCGGCCTTCGATGTGTATGCCTTTCCCCGGCTCTCGAGCTACTGCGGGCAGTACATGCGCCATTCAGGCTGGTACCCCGACCGGGTCACCCGGCTGTTTCGCCGCACGGCGGCCCGCTTCAGCGAGGACCTGGTGCATGAAAAAGTGCTGGCCCAGGGGCCGGTCGGCCAGTTGCGCTCCGAGCTGCTGCACGAAAGTTTCCGCAACTTCGAGGCGGTTCTGGACAAGGCCAACCGCTATTCCACGGCGGGCGCGCAGAGTCTGCTGGGCAAGGGCAAAACGGCCTCGGTCGGCAAGGCCATAGGGCACGGCCTGTGGGCCTTTATACGCACCTACTTTCTGCGCCTGGGTTTCCTCGACGGCAGGATGGGCCTGGTGCTGGCCATCTCCAACGCCGAGGGCACCTATTACCGCTACCTCAAGCTGTGGCTGCTGCAGCAGGGCGCCAAGGGAGCGCCGGCCGGCCGATGAAGATCAGCTTTATCGTCCTGACCTACAACCGCACCGATGCCTTGCTGGCCGTGTTGCGGTCGCTGGCTGCGCAGTGCGGCGAGGACCATGAGGTGCTGGTGGCCGACGACGGCTCGCGGCCCGAGCAGGTGCAGATGCTGCTCGCGCAGTGCCCCGCGTTCAGGTGCCCGGCCCGCCACATCTGGCACCCCGACGTGGGCTTTACCGCGGCGCGGGCGCGCAACCTCGGGGCCAGCCGGGCCACGGGCGACTACCTGGTCTTTCTGGACGGCGACTGCGTGCCCAACAAGGCGTTTGTGGCAGCGCACACGCGGCTTGCCGAAAAAGGCTGCTTTGTGAACGGCAGCCGGGTGCTTATCAGCCAACGTCTGACAGAACGTGTAGTCAATGGCGCTATCGACCTGCCCAGCCGTCCTGTATGGTTCTGGCTGGGGGCGCGGCTCTCGGGGGGCAGCAACAAATTATTGCACCTGCTCCCCTGGGGGCGGCGTTTATTCAGGGTAAAACCGGACTTTCACTGGCATGGCATACGCAGCTGCAACCTGGGTGTCTGGCGCGCGGACTTTGTCGATGTCAACGGATTTGATGAAACCTTCGAAGGCTGGGGGCATGAAGATGCCGATCTCGTGCTCAGGCTTCACCACCTGGGCATTCACCGCAAAAACGGTTTCATGGGCACCGAAGTCTTTCACCTCTGGCACCGCGAGAACCCGCGCGACCAGGAGTCCATCAACAAAAAAAGGGTGCTTGAGCGCATGAAAACCGATGTGGTCCTGGCCGACAAAGGGCTTCGTGAACTTGATTCTTCCCCGGGCGTCAAATCCACCGTCAAAATAACCCCCCTGAACGGATCCAATTCTTCCCTATGAGCATTGCACCTTTTCTACGCCGCCGCACCCTTGTCAGCCTGCTGGCGGCCGGCGCCTTCCCTGTTCTGCCGGCTTTTGCGCAATTTCGCGTCGAGGTGTCCGGTGTGGGCCTGACCCAATTGCCCATCGCCGTCGCCGCGTTTCGCGGGGATGCGCAGGCGCCGCAAAAAATCGGCGCCATCGTGCGGGCCGACCTGGAGCGCAGCGGCATGTTCCGCCCGGTCGACACCACCGGTGTCACCGCCGACGAGAACACCCGGCCGGACCTGACGGCCTGGCGGCAAAAGGGCGCGGACTCCATGGTCACGGGCAGCGTGACCTTGCTGGCCGACGGCCGTTACGACGTGCGCCTGCGCCTCTGGGACATCGTGCGCGGCCAGGACCTGGGCGGGCAGAGCTACACCGTGGGCCCGGCCGACCTGCGCCTGTCGGCGCACCGCATCTCCGATTTTGTCTATGAAAAACTGACCGGCGAGAAGGGCATTTTCTCGACGCGCATCGCCTATGTGACCAAGGCGGCGCAGAAGTACAACCTCTGGGTGGCCGACTCCGACGGGGAGGGCGCCCAGTCCGCGCTGACCAGTCCCGAGCCCATCATCTCGCCGGCCTGGTCGCCCAACGGCACGCAACTGGCCTATGTGTCTTTTGAATCGCGCAAGCCGGTGATCTACGCCCACGACGTGGCCAGCGGCAAGCGCCGCCTGCTGGCCAATTTCCGCGGCTCCAACAGCGCGCCGGCCTGGTCGCCGGACGGCAAACAGCTGGTGGCGACGCTGAGCCGCGACGGCGGCTCGCAGCTCTATGCCATAGGCCTCAATGGGGGCGATCCCAAACGGCTGACCCAGTCTTCCAGCATAGACACCGAGCCCGCCTTCTCGCCCGACGGGCGTTATATCTACTTCGTCAGCGACCGCGGCGGCGCGCCGCAGATCTACCGCATGGGCCCGAATGGCGGCAACGCCGAGCGCGTCACCTTTACCGGGAGCTACAACATCTCACCCGCCATCAGCCCCGACGGGCGCTGGCTGGCCTACATCTCGCGGGTGGGCGGCGCCTTCAAGCTGCACGTCATGGAACTTGCGACGGGGACCGTCACTCCAATCACCGACACTTCAGCCGATGAAAGCCCGAGCTTCGCGCCCAACAGCCGCCTGATCGTCTACGCGACCCACCAGCAGGGCAGGGAAGCGCTGATGACCACCACGCTGGACGGCAAGATCAAAGCCAAGCTGTCCGGCGCCAGCGGCGACATCCGGGAGCCCGATTGGGGACCCTTCCAGCGTTGACCCACGGCGCCAGCCAGGCGCTTCAAGCCACCGTTTTCGATCCGGCCCATTTTTATTTTTTGTAGAGGTACTTCATGAAACGCAGAATTTTTTCCTTCATCTCCTCCCTGGTCCTGGCGGCCACGCTGACGGCCTGCGGCTCCGGCGTCAAGCTCAATGACGTTCCCGTCGAAGACCGCACGGGCCAGACCACACAAGGCGACCCGTCGGGCGCCAGCGGCCGTGGTGTGCAGCCGGTGCAGGTGGATGGCGCCGATGCGTCGCTCGCGGGCCCGGCCAATGTGGCCAAGGTTATCTACTTTGATTTCGACAGCTATGTGGTCAAGCCCGAATTCCAGGGCGTGATCGAGGCCCATGCCAAGTACCTGACCGCCAACAAGGGCCGCAAGATGGCCATTGAAGGCCACACCGACGAGCGCGGCGGCCGCGAATACAACCTGGCCCTGGGCCAGAAGCGCGCCGAAGCCGTTCGCCGCGCGCTGGGCCTGCTGGGCGTGGCCGATGCGCAAGTCGAGGCCGTGAGCTTCGGCAAGGAAAAACCCGCGGTGCCGGGCTCCGACGAGGAAGCCATGGCCAAGAACCGCCGCGCTGAACTGAGCTACCGCTAAGCCGGGTGCCGACCGTGAAGACCTTCCGGATCGCCGCGATCCTTGCGGCCGGCCTGCTGGCGTTCAACGCGCACGCGGGACTGTTTGAAGACGACGAGGCTCGCCGGGCGATCCTCGATTTGCGCCAGAAAGTCGATGCGGCGCAAACCCGCACGGCCGAAGAGCTGCGCAGGACCACCGAGGACAATGCCCAGCTGCGCCGCAGCCTGCTGGACCTGTCCAACCAGATCGAAGCCCTGCGCAATGAACTCGCCACCATGCGCGGGCAGAACGAGAACCTCACGCGCAGCGTGGCCGAGATGCAGCGTACCCAGAAGGACCTGACGACGGGCGTGGATGAGCGCCTGCGCAAGTTCGAGCCGGGCAAGGTCAACGTGGATGGCAAGGAGTTTGTCGCCGAGCCGGCCGAAAAGCAGGAGTTCGAGGCCGCGCTGGCCACGCTTCGCAAGGGCGACTTCGCGGCCGCGCAGACCAGCTTCCTGGCCTTCATGAAGCGCTACCCGCAAACCGGTTACCGCGCTTCCGCCCTGTTCTGGCTGGGCAATGCGCAGTACGCCTTGCGCAACTACCGTGACGCGGTGACCAATTTCCGCGCGCTCGTGACGGCCGAACCCGAGCACATGCGCGCGCCGGAAGCCTTGCTTTCGCTGGCCAACTGCCAGAGCGAGCTCAAGGACAACCGTTCGGCACGCAAGACGCTGGAAGACCTGATCAAGGCCTATCCCCAGGCCGAAGCGGCTTCCGTCGCCAAGGAGCGCCTGGCCAAGCTGAAGTAATCCGCAACCCGGGCAGGCTATTCGGCACGCCCGGGCTTGTGGACCATTCGCCACTAAAATTGGGCAATGGACATCTCCGCACTCAACAGTCTCACGGCCCAGGTTCTCTGGGCCGGTTTCATTCTGGCCATGGTTTTTGGCGCGATTGCCCAGCGCACCCACTTCTGCACCATGGGCGCCGTCAGCGACATCGTGAACATGGGCGACTGGACGCGCATGCGCATGTGGGGCATGGCCATAGGTGTGGCCATGATAGGTTTCTTCACCATGGCGGCCGCCGGGGTGATTGATCCCGCCAAGACGCTTTACGCATCCAACCGATTCATCTGGCTCTCGGCCCTGGTGGGCGGCGCGATGTTCGGTTTCGGCATGGTGCTGGCTTCGGGCTGCGGCAGCAAAACCCTGGTGCGCATAGGCGGCGGCAGCCTCAAGTCCGTCGTGGTGTTTGCCGTGATGGGCATCGCGGCCTTCGCCACGCTCAAGGGCATCACCGCCGTGGTCCGCGTGGCCACCGTCGACAAGGTGGCGATTGATTTCACGGCCAACGCGACCCTGCCGAACTGGGTGGCCGGCGCCATCGGCATCACGCCGGCCGCGGCCGGCATAGGCCTGGCCATTCTCATCGGCCTGGGCCTGATCGTCTGGGCCTTGTTCAGCGAGGACTTCCGCCGCTTCGACAGCCTGCTCGCGGGCCTGGGCATAGGCGGCGTCATCGCGGCCATGTGGTGGGTCAGCGGGCGCCTGGGCTATGTGGCCGAACACCCCGAGACGCTGCAGGAAGCTTTTCTGGCCACCAATTCGGGCCGGGCCGAGGCGCTGAGTTTTGTTTCGCCCGTGGCCTATACCGTGGACTGGCTGATGTTCTTCAGCGACAAGAGCAAGGTGCTCACGCTGGGCATTGTGTCGGTGTTCGGCGTGGTGGTCGGCTCGGCTGCCTATGCGCTGCTGTCGCGCAGCTTCCGCTGGGAAGGCTTTCGCGACGCGGAAGACACGGCCAACCACCTGGTGGGCGCCACGCTGATGGGTGTAGGCGGTGTCTGCGCCATGGGTTGCACCGTGGGGCAGGGCCTGTCGGGCATCTCGACCCTGAGCTTCACGAGCTTTGTGGCACTGGCAGCCATACTCGCGGGCTGCGTGGCGGGTTTGAAGTACCAGGTCTGGCGCCTTGAGCGCCAGGCCTGAGGCGCGCATAGCTTCACAGCCATGACCTCCCTGATCGAAGAACTCCCCGCCGACCTGGAGCGCCGCTTCGGCGGCCTGGCGCGCCTTTACGGCGCCGCGGGCGCGCAGCGCATACGCCAGGCACACATCGTGGTCGTGGGCCTGGGCGGCGTGGGCTCCTGGGCGGCGGAAGCCGCGGCCCGCAGCGGCGTGGCTCGGCTGACCCTGATAGACCTGGACCACATCGCCGAATCCAATATCAACCGCCAGGTCCATGCGCTGGACAGCACCCTGGGGCAGGCCAAGGTGCAGGCCATGCGTGAACGCATCGCGCAAATCCACCCAGGCTGCCGTGTCGACGGCATCGAGGAGTTTGTTGATGCCGCCAACTGGCCCGGCATCTTGGGTCTTGAGGGCGGTTTCGATCGCAAGCAGCTGGCAGTGATCGACGCCTGCGACCAGGTGAAAGCCAAGACCGCCATGGCCGCCTGGGCCATCACCAACAAGGTGAGCCTCGTCAGTGTGGGCGCGGCGGGCGGCAAGCGGCTGGCGCACCGTGTCGACATCGACGACCTGTCGCTGGTCACACACGACCCCTTGCTGGCGCAACTGCGCTACCGTCTGCGCAAGGAGCACGGCGCGGCGCGCAAGGGCAAGATGGGCGTGGCCTGTGTATTCAGCCGCGAGGCCGTGCTGCAGCCCGCCGCCGCGGCCCAAAGCGACGGCAGCCTGAACTGCCATGGCTACGGGTCGGTCGTGAGCGTGACCTCGACCTTCGGCCTGTGCGCAGCTGGTTGGGCGCTCGACAAAATTGCCGCCTGAGTTTTTGCGAAGGGCTAAAAAACCACGCTATAATTCAAGGCTTTGCTGCTCTTGAAGTGGCAAATACCGGAATGTATCGCGAGGGAAACCCTGTGATATAACTCGGGACCATAGCTCAGTTGGTAGAGCAGCGGACTTTTAATCCGTTTGTCGTGGGTTCGACCCCCGCTGGTCCCACCAGAATTTCCGGGTTCTTAGCTCAGTTGGTAGAGCAGCGGACTCTTAATCCGTAGGTCGACAGTTCGAATCTGTCAGAACCCACCATCCCTCAAAAGGACTTGGCCGAAAGGCCAAGTCCTTTTGTTTTTGCGCGGGGACATCGCGGGGTCCGGCCTCAGTCCGATTCAGGCCGAATGCCCCAGCGCCGGCACGTCAAGCTGGGCCTGCCGCGCCACCCGTATGCAGTCTTTCATGTGCTCTTCACCGAAGTAGCGGATGGCCGCGTAGCCGACGGCGGCCGCGACGACCTGGCCGGCCAGCGGGACGTATTTGGCGGCCTGCTTGGCCGTCAGGCGCACGCCTATCTTGGTGGCGGCCTTGATGACCAGATCGCGGCTGATGAATTTGCCGATCAGTACTGAGCCCACCAGGGCCACGGCTTTTTGCACCTGATCGCGCTTTTTCGGTTCGAGCTGGTCGAGCTGCTGCGGCGTGAGGCCGAATTCCTTGTTGATCTCGGGGATGAGCCGGGACAGCATGGCCGCGTCCACCATCCAGTCGAGGCCGGGCACCGGCACGGCGCTGGCCGCGGCCGCGACCACGGCGCGCCTGTTGAGCAGTTTGCGGCTGCGTTTGACGGCGGCTGACAGTGCGGCGTTATCCGCGGCCATGTGCAAGGCGGAAGGCATGGATCAAATCCTTTCAAGGACGGCCCCGCATGGGCAAGCAGGGCGCAGGCCTGCAGCCACTTTACACCGCAGCGGTTTCTATCTGCTCGGTCAGCTCCAGCCACCGTTCTTCCAGCATGCCTATTTCGCCTTCGATGGCCTTGAGGCGCTTGCCGGCCTGGGCCAGCTCGGCCGGCGCGGTGGTGGTGGCCAGCAGGGCCTGCAGGCTGTCACGTTCGGTGTTGAGCGCCTTTATGCGCTGGTCGATTTTCTCGACCTCCTTGCGCAGCGGCTTGGTGGCCTCGGCCTGCTGCTGGCGGCGCTGCGCGTCGAGCTTGCGCTGCTCGGGCGTGTCGCGCGGCACGGGTTTCTTTTCCGCGGGCGCGGGGGCCGGTGTTTCTGCTTTGGCGGCCGGGGCCGCGCCGGCTTTCTTGGCCTCCTCGCGCTGGCGCTTGGCCTCGTCGAGCAGGTAGCGCTGGTAGTCGTCAAGGTCGCCGTCGAAGGGCGCAACACCGCCGCGCGAGACCATCCAGAACTCGTCGCAGACGGCGCGCAGCAGCGCGCGGTCATGGCTGACCAGCATCACCGTGCCTTCGAACTCGTTGAGTGCCATCGACAGCGCCTCGCGCGTGGCCAGGTCCAGGTGGTTGGTCGGCTCGTCGAGCAGCAACAGGTTGGGGCGCTGCCAGACAATCATGCACAGCACCAGGCGGGCTTTTTCGCCGCCGCTCATGCTGCCCACGGCCTGCTTGACCATATCGCCGCTGAAATTGAACATGCCCAGGAAGGCGCGCAGGTCCTGCTCGCGCGTTTGTTGGCCGCTGATTTTGCCGGCGGCGGTGACTTCCTTGACGAGGCGGATCATGTGCTCCAGCGGCGTGTCGGCAGGGCGCAGCACGTCGAGTTCCTGCTGGGCGAAGTAGCCGATGTTCAGGCCCTTGCCTTCGGTCATCTCTCCTTGAATAGGTGCCAATGCGCGCGCCACGGTCTTGACCAGCGTCGATTTGCCCTGGCCGTTGGCGCCCAGGATGCCTATGCGCTGGCCGGCCAGCACCGACTTGCTGACGTTTTGCACGATGACCGTGGGCGGCGTGCCTTCGGGTGAGCCTTCGGGCGGCGGGTAGCCGAAGAAGGCGTTCTGCATCGAGAGCATGGGATTGGGCAGGTTGGCCGGCTCCTTGAACTCGAAGGTGAAATCGGCCTCGGCCAGCAGCGGCGCGATTTTTTCCATGCGGTCCAGCGCCTTGACGCGGCTTTGCGCCTGCTTGGCCTTGCTGGCCTTGGCCTTGAAGCGCGCGATGAATTTCTGCAGGTGGGCGATCTTGTCCTGCTGTTTGGCAAAGGCGGTTTGCTGCAAGGCCATCTGCTCGGAACGCAAGTCTTCGAACTTGCTGTAGTTGCCGCCGTAGCGCGTCAGCCTGGCGTTTTCGATGTGCACCGTCACGTCGGTCACGGCGTCGAGGAATTCGCGGTCATGGCTGATGACCAGCATGGTGCCCTGGTATTTTTTGAGCCAGGCTTCGAGCCAGACCAGCGCGTCCAGGTCCAGGTGGTTGGTGGGCTCGTCGAGCAGCAGCAGGTCGGACGGGCACATCAGCGCGCGCGCCAGCTGCAGGCGCATGCGCCAGCCGCCGGAGAAGCTGTTGACGGGGTTGTCGAGCTCGCTGACCTTGAAACCCAGCCCGAGGATCAGGGCCTGGGCCCTGGCTTGCGCGTCGTGCGCGCCGGCGTCGTACAGCGCCATATAGGCGTGGGCCATGCGGTCGCCGTCGCCGCTGGCCTCCGAGGCCTCTACCTCGGTCTGCGCGGCCAGCAGAACGACGTCGCCTTCGACCACGAAGGCGGTCGCGCTCTGGTCGGTCTCGGGCATGTCCTGCGCCACTTGCGCCATGCTCCACTGCGCGGGAATCGAAAAATCGCCGCCGTCCTCGTGCAGCGTGCCGTTGAGCATGGCGAACAGCGAGGATTTGCCCGCGCCGTTGCGGCCCACCAAACCGATTTTTTCACCGGGGTTGAGGGTGACGGACGCGCTGTCCAGAATCACTTTGGCGCCGCGGCGCAGCACGACGTTTTTAAGGGTAATCATTTAATGTGCAATTTCAGGAAAAGTAGTCGGGCGGCGGTGTCCACGCCTGGCCCTTGCGGTGCAAGAGCCGCGCCAGGGCTTCATGCCGGCCGTCAAGCCGGCTCAGGCCAGTTGTTCGCGCGTCAGCAGCAAAACCTGGTCGGCGCCCGAGCTGGTCTCGAACCACAGCGGTTCAAGCGTCGGGAAGGCGCGCTCGAAATTCTCGCGCTCATTGCCGATTTCCAGCACCAGGACCGCATTTTCGCTCATATGGCGCGCCGCGTTTTGAATCAGGCCTCGAATGAAGTCCATGCCGTCGCTGCCGCCGGCCAGCGCCAGGTCTGGTTCCGCGCGGAATTCGGGGGGGAGGGCGGCCATGCTGGCCGCGTTCACATAGGGCGGATTGCACAGGATCAGGTCGTATTGGCCCGCGCAGGCGGCCAGTCCGTCCGATTCAATCAGCGTGATGCGGTTGTCCAGGTGGTGGCGGTCCACATTGATGCGGGCCACGGCCAGGGCGTCCAGGCTGATGTCGGCGGCCTCCACTATCACGTCGGGATAGGTGATGGCCGCGAGAACGGCCAGGCTGCCGTTGCCGGTGCACAGGTCGAGCACGCGGTGGGTGTGCTCGCCCAGCCAGGGGTCTATGCTGGCGTCGGCCAGCAGCTCGGCGATCAGCGAGCGCGGGATGATCACGCGTTCGTCGACGTAAAAAGGCAGGCCCATGAGCCAGGCTTCGTTCGTGAGGTAGGCAGCCGGCTTGCGTGTGCTGATGCGCGCATCCAGCAATGCGGCGACCTGCGCTTCTTCTTCGGTGGTCACCAGCCGAGTTTCGACAGAATCAAGGTCGTCCAGCGGCAAGCCCAGCTTCCACAGCACCAGCCAGGCGGCCTCGTCGAAGGCGTTGGTCGTGCCCTGGCCGAAGCCGTTGGAAAAGTTCAGGCCCGCGGCGTCCAGCCTGGCCGCCATCTGCTCGACCAGTGCCAGCACCGTCAGGGGCGTTGCGGCCTTTGTCATGCCGCCAGCCGTTCCAGCACACCCTTGTAGATGTTCTTGAGCGGATCGAGGGAACTCACTGGCACACATTCATTGATCTTGTGGATGGTGGCGTTGAGCGGGCCGAATTCAATGACCTGCGGGCAGATCTTGGCGATGAAACGGCCGTCGCTGGTGCCGCCCGTGGTGGACAGCTCGGTCTGCAGCCCGGTTTCGGCTTCGATGGCGCCGCGCACCGCATCGACCAGCGTGCCCGGTGTGGTCAGAAAGGGCAGGCCGCCCAGCGTCCATTTGAGGTCGTAATCGAGCTGGTGCCGGCTCAGCAAGGCCTGCAGGCGCTGCTGCAGGCTTTCGGGCGTGGATTCGGTGCAGAAGCGGAAGTTGAAGTCGACCACCAGCTCGCCCGGGATCACGTTGGACGCGCCGGTGCCGCCATGGATGTTGGACACCTGCCAGCTGGTAGCCGGGAAAAAGGCATTGCCCTTGTCCCATTCGGTGGCCACCAGCTCGGCCAGCGCCGGCGCGAACAGGTGGATAGGGTTTCTGGCCAGGTGCGGGTAGGCGATGTGGCCTTGCACGCCCTTGACCGTGAGTTTGCCGCTCAGGGTGCCGCGTCGCCCGTTCTTGATCATGTCGCCCAGTTGGGCGACCGAGGTGGGTTCGCCCACGATGCAGTAGTCCAGCACCTCGCCGCGCGCCTTGAGCTGCTCGCAGACCACGACCGTGCCGTCGACCGCCGGGCCTTCCTCGTCGCTGGTGACCAGGAAGGCGATGGACAGGGTTGGATCGGGATGCGCGGCCAGGAACTCCTCGACCGCCACTACCATGGCCGCGATGGAGGTTTTCATGTCGGCGGCGCCGCGCCCGTAAAGCTGGCCGTTGCGATGGCTGGGCGTGAAGGGGTGGCTCTGCCACTGCTCAAGCGGGCCGGTGGGCACTACGTCGGTATGGCCGGCAAATACAAGCGTCTTGGCCGGCGTCTTGGCGGATGCCGGCTTGCCCGCGCGCTTGGCCCAGAGGTTGGTCACGCGGAAGTTTTCAGGGCCGCTGCTGATGGTTTCGCACTGGAAGCCCAGCGGCGCCAGGCGTTCAATCAGCAGGGCCTGGCAGCCGGCGTCGTCGGGGGTGACGGAGGGGCGGGAGATCAGTTGTTCAACGAGGTGCAGGGTTCGGGACATGGTCGGTCAATCGCGTTCGAGTCGGCCCGAAGAAGCGAGCACCGTCGTGTTTTTCAGTGTTTCACGTCCAGCGTGATTTCGGTGAAGGACGGTTCGTCATCCGGGTCTTCTTCGGGCTCCAGCGCCTTGGCCTTGACGGCAAAGTCGTTTTCGAGGCGCCACATCAGGTTGGTCGGCGAGTCGGCATACAGAATGCCTTCCTTGCGGGTGACAGTGCCGTCCACAATCAGTTTGGCGATGTCCTGCTCGAAGGTCTGCGAGCCCTCGGCCATGGATTTTTCCATGGCTTCCTTGACGCCCGAGAAATCGCCTTTTTCAATCAGCTCGGCGATCAGCTTGGTGTTGAGCATGACCTCCACCGCCGGCGTGCGGCCGCCGTCCTGGGTGCGCAGCAGGCGCTGCGAGACGATGGCCTTGAGCGCCGCGGCCAGGTCGCCCAGCATGGTGCTGCGCACCTCGACCGGGTAAAAGCTCAGGATACGGTTGAGCGCCTGGTAGCTGTTGTTGGCGTGCATGGTGGCCAGGCACAGATGGCCCGACTGCGCATAGGCAATGGCGGCCGACATGGTTTCCCGGTCGCGGATTTCACCGATCAGGATCACGTCGGGCGCCTGGCGCAGCGCGTTCTTGAGCGCCACCTGCAGCGATTGTGTGTCGCTGCCGACCTCGCGCTGGTTGACGACCGACTTCTTGTTGGTGAACAGGAATTCGACCGGGTCCTCGATCGTGAGGATGTGGCCCAGCGAAATTTCGTTGCGGCGGTCCATCATGGCCGCCAGCGTGGTGCTCTTGCCGGCGCCGGTGGAGCCCACCATCAGCAGCAGCCCGCGCTTTTCCATGATCAGGTCGGCCAGGATGGGCGGCACGTTCAGGCTGTCCAGCGGCGGAATTTCCGTGGGGATGAATCGGATCACCGCGGCATAGGTGCTGCGCTGCCTGAAGGCGCTGATACGGAAGTTGCCCAGTCCGGCAATCGGCAGCGCCATGTTGAGCTCGCCGATTTCCTCCATCTCCTCGATACGCTCGGGCGGCAGCACTTCGGCCAGCAGGTTGCGCGGCGCGTCCGGCGGCAGGATTTGCGCATTGATCGGAATGGCCTGGCCGTTGATCTTGATCAGGGCGGGCGAATGGGCCGACAGGTAAACGTCGGATGCCTTTTTGTCCGCCATCAAACGAAGGATTCTTTCCATCGTGCTCATAGTCCGCTCCCAGTCATTTCAATCTATCAATCAAACCGCAAGGAAAGTGCTCAATCGCGCAAGAGGTCGTTCAGGCTGGTGGTGGAGCGGGTTTTGGCGTCCACGCGCTTGACGATCACCGCGCAGTACATGCTGTACTTGCCGCCGGCCTTGGGCAGGTTGCCCGAGACCACGACGGAGCCCGCGGGAATACGGCCGTAGGTGACGGTGTCGGCTTCGCGGTCGTAAATCGGCGTGCTCTGGCCGATGTAAACGCCCATGGAGATGACCGAGTTTTCTTCCACGATCACGCCTTCGACGACTTCGGAGCGCGCGCCTATGAAGCAGTTGTCTTCAATGATGGTGGGGTTGGCCTGCAGGGGTTCGAGCACGCCGCCCAGGCCCACGCCGCCGGAGAGGTGAACGTTGTTGCCGACCTGCGCGCAGCTGCCCACGGTGGCCCAGGTGTCGACCATGGTGCCTTCGCCGACCCAGGCGCCGATGTTGACGTAGCTGGGCATCAGGATCGCGCCCTTGGCGATGTAGCTGCCGCGGCGCGCCACGGCGGGCGGCACCACGCGCACGCCGGTGGCGCG
>Ga0102587_1000513_pt1 | contig 39420 bp, 37 predicted proteins | sample AraplaF_Col_mTSA_FD_76853 | JGI IMG/M metagenome (GOLD analysis project Ga0102587, IMG submission 76853) | Arabidopsis root microbial communities from the University of North Carolina, USA - plate scrape MF_Col_mTSA (SPADES assembly) (version 2) | ecosystem: Host-associated > Plants > Roots >... | reverse complement strand
ACCGGCTGACCGGAATATTAGCGTTTCCGGCTCGCAAATTCTTAAGGACTTCCCATGCTCGCAAAATGCCCGAACGCGCGAAGAGTGCTGCGTTTGAAGGATTTTGGCAAGCAAAAGTTTTTTAACGGGTTCCTAAGAAGACCCCCGCAAATATGGCCTGTTTTCGCAATAACGCCAAAAAATCCTCGTCGAGAGCAATTGATTAACGTTTTATATCGTCTGCAATATAAGTTCCGGGCAGATTTTACCAAAAATGCAACGCTAGCGCGTCTTGTCGCTCGCTTAAAAAAAATTTCAGATGGTACTAAACGCCCCATAAATGGACGCGTGTTCAGGCCGTCGGGGAGCGGCGGCGGGTCATTTCGGGCACGAGCTCGACTACAAGCATAGCGATAAACATCAGCGCACAACCTATATAGCCGAGTGGCGGCATGCTCTCGCCCAAAAGAAGTGCGGCAAGCGTGGCGCCGAACAGCGCTTCGGCGGAGAGGAAGATCGCTGCCTGCGAGGGCGTGGTGTAGCGCTGGGCGACGACCTGCAGCACGAAGGCGACGCCCGAGGAGAAGATACCGACATAGAGGATTTCGGGTGCAGCCACGCGGATATCTGTCAGGCTCACCGGTTCGAAAAGGGCGGCGATGACGAGCGCACAGGCTGCCGTGACCGCAAACTGGGCGCTGGACAGTGCAAGCGGCCGTCCCGTTTCGCCGACTGTCGTTCCGGCAAGCGTGATCTGGATCGACCAGAAGACGGCGCAGACGACCGTCAGCAGATCTCCCACCGTCAGGGCCGAAAGCTGGCCGCCCGACAGCATGTAGATGCCCGACACGGCCATGATGGCGCCCGGCCAGATGATCCAGTGCGGTGAGCGGCGCAGGAAGAAGACTGCGATCAGCGGCACAAAGATTACATAGAGCCCGGTAATGAAACTGGAATTGGTGACAGTCGTCGTCTGCAGGCCGATCTGCTGTGTCGAAGCACCGCCAAAGAGCGCCAGCCCGATCATCAGATAGAGGCCGAGATGCCGGCGGCTGGTTGCGACCTTCGCCTTGCGCGCTTCGATCAGTGTGAAAGGCAGGGTGGCAAATGCGGCGATGGCGAAGCGCAGGCCGATGAACCAGAAGGGGCCGATCGCCTTCATTGCCGTCGACTGCGCGACGAAGCCGCCGCCCCAGATGGCAGCTGCAAGCAATAGAAGGAGGTTCGCCTGAACGCGCGTCATCTCGCCCTCGATGTTCGGGAAGCATTTAAGAGTTGTGCTGCCGGGTTAGCAGGCGCATCTCTTTTCGACAAGGATGGGAATTCCTCAAATGGTTCGGAGGCACGGATGAAGCGGCAACTGATTGCGGCCGTTACGGCAGCTGCCCTGGCTGGGCCTGGGAATGTTTCGGCCGAGGCTTCATCACCCGTCCTGCCGATTGCACACTTTGCCGATTTGCCCGATGCGGTGCGCGCGGATGTCGAGCCCGATGACGGCGACTGCCACATCGAAGAGCAGCGGCTAGCCTATGGCGACGCCTTCGAAGTCACCGGCGAGACCGGGAAGAGACTGATCATCGTGCCTTGCGGCCAGTCCGGCGCCTACAACATGCCTTTCGCGATCTATGGCGGTTACGGCGACCGGATTTCTCGAACGGTCTTTCCGCTGAAGTTTTCGGAAACGACCGGCGATACGGCCGTCAATATCCGCTACGACGCTGCGGAAGGACGCTTCACCTCTTTACTGAAGGGGCGCGGCCTGGGCGATTGCGGCAGCTATTATGCGTGGCGTGCCGCCGGGCTCGATAGCACGGATTTTCTCGTTCTCGAGGAAGTGCGCATCAAGGAAAAATGTGATGCCAGGGCCGACGGCGGTCCGGCAACATGGCCGCTTGTGTGGAAGCGCCAATGACGACAGGCTATTCCGGCACGCCGCTCGCAAAGAAGCTGGGGCTTAAAGCGGGGCAGGCGGCCTTGCTCGTCAATGTTCCCGATGGGCTGAAGGAGATCGACGAGTTCGAGGGCTTCGTTTCGGTCGCACGTATCTTAACGCAAGGGTCTCATCGGCAATTCGACTATGTCCATATCTTTGAGACGCAGCGCGCGGTGCTGGAAGACATGGCAGCGGCTCTGTTTTCCGCGATCAAGCCGGATGGCATGGTCTGGGTATCCTGGCCGAAGAAGAGTTCGAAAGTCCCGACCAGCATCACGGAGGACGCACTTAGGGAGGTCCTGTTGCCGACCGGTCTCGTCGACGTCAAAGTCTGCGCTGTCGATGATGTCTGGTCCGGGCTAAAATTCATGATCCGCAACGAGTTGCGGAACGCGCTCTAGCCGGCCCGGCTTTCGGCGCGGGAAACCCGGAGCAGTTCGCCGTCATCCTCGTCGGTCACCATCAGCAATGCGCCGTCGGGGGCGACGATGACGTCCCGGATGCGGCCATAGTCACCCTCAAACAAGCGCTCCTCAGCGGTGAAGGCGCCGCTCGAATCCCGCTGCATGCGGGACAGCAACTGGAACTTCAGCGCTGCTACGATGAAATCGCCGTTCCATTCCGGAAACATCTTGCCGCGATAGATCAGGAGGGCGCCAGGGGCGATCGACGGGTCCCAGTAGTGCAGGGGCTGTTCGAGGCCCTCCTTGGCTGTTCCTTCGCCAATCTTGGCACCGGAATAGTCTCGGCCATAGGTGATAACAGGCCAGCCGTAATTCTTGCCGGGTTCGGGATTGTTGATCTCGTCACCGCCACGCGCGCCATGTTCGACGGTGTAGAGCTTGCCGTCGGCGCTGTCGAAAGTGATGCCCTGCGGGTTGCGATGACCCTTGGACCAGATTTCCGGCAGGGCCTTATTGCTATCCTTGAAGGGATTGTCGGCGGGAATGCTGCCATCGGCGTTGAGATGGACGATGGAGCCGGCATCATCCTTCCAATCCTGCGAGCGGTTGCGGTTGCCGCGGTCGCCGACGCTGATGAACAGCGAGCCGTCTGGGGCGATCGCGATGCGCGACCCATACTGGATGTTGCCGCGGGTAAAGCGCCGCATGGTGAAGATCGGCGTGACGTTCTCGAGGCTCTTTTCATCCGGGGAAAGTGTTGCGCCGAACGCCTCTGTGCCCGAACCCCGGTCGCTGGCGGTTGCGGCGGTCAGATAAAGCTTTCGGCTGGTCGCGAAATCCGGGGCGAGGGCGACATCCATCAGGCCGCCCTGGCCCTGGGCGCTGACTTCTGGCACGCCGCGGATCGGATCGGAAACCCTGCCGTCACGGATGATGCGGAGCCGCCCCGGTCGCTCCGTGACGATATAGCTGCCATCGGGCAGGACCTCGACCGCCCACGGATGCTCGAGCCCTTCGGCGAGCTTTTCGACTCGAACCGAAACTTCCTTTGTCCTGACAATGTCTCCAATCTGGGCAAGGGCTGGCCCCGAAAAAGCCATGGCCCCGCCGAGGAGCAGGATAAAACGGAATGGCGAGATCGTATCCATCATATTCCCCGTCGTCATTTTGAGGGGAAGTTGGCGCGGGGCATGGGGCGCTTCAACCGCAATCGCCGCTCATAACGGTTTTGTGTTCTCGGGTTGAACGAGTGCAGGTCAGTTGATTATGCGGGGAGAGAAGCGGATATCGAAATCGGCATCCTGCAGCTCCGCACTCATCATCCGCTGTGTGATGAAGCCGGTGCGCTTTGCTTCCGCTTTCAGGAAGAGGCCGCAGCCGATCAGGGCCATGCCGTAGAAGGCGAGGCAAACGATGCCGACGGCGACCAGTTTTTCGACGACAGAAAGCCCGGGGAGGCGAGGTCTCGGCGGTGAAGGCGGGGCCTCATGGGCAGACGCCGCAGCCATTGCCAGTTCGAGATAGGTCGGCAGCGGCTCGAACGAGCCCGTTTCCTCGGTCCAGCCGGACCGCTGCGGCTTAGCGGACATGGCGCGGCCCCTCCGAGAGACGGCCCTTGATGCGGCGCAGCCAGATGGCAAGTCCGTTTGCGGCGACGAACGCGGCGACAAGTACGGCTACGCCATCGATGATCTTCTGATCGGCATAGGACGTTTTGAGGGAGCTGGAAGCCATGGCCGGCCCTGCTTCGGCGGCCGAAAACAGGCAGAACGTCGCGACGATGCAGCTTGCAAAAGCAATGACTGCCACCATCAGCGATAGGGAAACCCGGATTGCACGCAGGCGTTCTGCCGCGCGTTCGTCTTCCAGAAACATGGTATGCCCTCAATAACCAGTGTCGGATGGCGGAGAATATCGTTTCGATCTCGGCACTCTCACGACCGAATTGCGGCGCGCCACGGCATTTGTTGCGGCTTATTCATGGCAAATGGTAAACGGGCGATAACCTTGATTTTTAGTAATAAATTAGGGCCGACCTCAGAAATTGAATCAACTTCCCGTGTGCGTGGGTCGGCCACCCGCAGCGCCACTTCAAAGCTCCATTCAAATTTCCAGACGCAGATGCGGCAATTGATCAATAAGAATCATCGCGGCAATCATGCCTTTGCGCTTGAAATGATGTCATACATTGGACATAGAGCTTAGCGCAGAACTCCGGTCCCGGCCTTCTGCCCGTTTCAACCTTGTAGGACCGATATCATGGCCTTCCTTGCCGATGCCCTTTCCCGCGTGAAGCCTTCAGCCACCATCGCTGTTTCTCAGAAAGCGCGCGAGCTGAAAGCCAAAGGACGCGATGTCATCGGCCTTGGTGCCGGCGAGCCGGATTTCGATACGCCCGATAATATCAAGAAAGCCGCTATCGACGCGATCAATCGCGGCGAGACGAAATACACGCCGGTATCCGGTATCCCCGAGTTGCGTAAGGCGATTGCCGCCAAATTCAAGCGCGAGAACGGTCTGGAATATTCCTGGGAGCAGACGATTGTCGGCACGGGCGGCAAGCAGATCCTGTTCAACGCCTTCATGGCGACGCTGAACCCCGGCGATGAAGTCGTGATCCCTGCGCCTTACTGGGTGTCCTATCCCGAGATGGTGGCGCTGTGCGGCGGCACACCAGTTTTCGTTTCGGCCACCCAGGAACATAATTTCAAGCTCCAACCCGCCGATCTCGAAAAGGCGATCACGCCGAAGACCAAGTGGTTCATCTTCAATTCGCCGTCCAACCCGACGGGCGCTGCCTATACGCATGACGAGCTGAAGGCGCTGACAGACGTGCTGATGAAGCATCCGCATGTCTGGGTGCTTACGGACGACATGTACGAGCATCTGACCTATGGTGACTTCAAATTCGTCACGCCCGTCGAAGTCGAGCCGAAGCTCTACGACCGCACGCTAACGATGAACGGCGTCTCCAAGGCCTATGCGATGACCGGCTGGCGTATTGGTTATGCTGCAGGCCCAATCCAGCTCATCAAGGCTATGGATATGATCCAGGGGCAGCAGACCTCGGGTGCGACCTCGATCGCCCAGTGGGCGGCCGTCGAAGCGCTGAACGGCACGCAGGACTTCATCCCAGAGAACAAGAAGATCTTCGAAGGCCGCCGTGATCTCGTTGTTTCCATGCTGAACCAGGCTAAGGGCATCGTCTGCCCGGTGCCGGAAGGCGCCTTCTACGTCTATCCGTCCTGCGCCGGGCTCATCGGCAAGACAGCCCCGTCCGGCAAAGTCATCGAGACGGACGAGGATTTCGTTTCCGAACTCCTGGAATCGGAAGGCGTTGCCGTCGTTCACGGCTCGGCCTTTGGCCTCGGCCCGAACTTCCGCATCTCCTATGCGACGTCGGAAGAACTGCTTGAGGAAGCTTGCCGCCGCATCCAGCGCTTCTGCGGCGCCTGTAAGTAATCGGCGGCATCAGCCCCATCGAAAGCCCGCGCATTGTGAACTGCTCCCCGAAGGTTGGACAACAACCTTCGGGGAGCAGTTCAGAGATGGCGGGCTTTTTCTTTGTCTCACTTTTGATTCAACGTGCTTCGAAAGCGATTCCGCTTTTGCCGACAAGTTGCTGATTTCAGATTCAAAGTCCGATCGCCGTCAGCATGATGAAGGTGGCGAAGAGGATGAAATGGGTCATGCCTTCGATGGCATTCGTCTCGCCGTCATTGAGGTTGATTGCGGCGGCGATCAGCGTGATCGCCACCATCACCGTCTGTACCGGCGACATGGCCATGATGAAGGGCTGGCCGGTATAGAGCGCGATCGCCTCCATGACGGGCACGGTGAGGATGACCGTCGAGAGAGACGCGCCCATGGCGATGTTAACGGTTGCCTGCATACGGTTGCGGAGCGCCGCCCTCAAGGCCGTCAGGATTTCCGGTGCCGCGGAGATAGCGGCAACCACGATGGCGGTCACGGCAACAGGAGCGCCGGTATCGCGCAGGCCTTCGCTCATGAAGCCTGACATGAACTCGGCCAGCGCGCCGATGATGACCACGCCTATGAGGATGATGGTAATCGAGGTCGCGACCGATCCCTCTCCGTCATGTTCCTCGGGATGTTCCTTCTGCCGTTCCGAGCGCGGATAGCTGTAGGAGAAGAAGTAGCTGTGCTGGCCGACCTGCATGCGCAGGAAGAGGCCGTAGAGGGCGATCATGGCGATGATGGTGAAGCCGGAATAATAGTGCCACTTGTCGTCGGGAACGAATTCCGGAACGATCATCGAGATGCCCATGGCGGTCAGGATCATCACGCCATAGGTCTTGCCGGAATTGTCGTTATAGGGCTGCTCGCCATGTTTCAGGCCGCCGAGCAGGGCAGCAAGGCCGAGGATGCCGTTGATATCGAGCATAAGTGCCGAATAGATCGTATCGCGCACGAGCGTCGGCGACGTTTCCTCGCCGCTCATCATGATGGCGAGGATGATGACTTCGACGGCGACGGCCGAGAGCGTCAGGATCATGGTGCCGTAGGGGTCGCCGACCTTGACGGCCAGCAGTTCGGCATGATGGGCGACGCGCATGGAGGCGAGCACGATAGTCACGATCAGGGCGGCGGCTGCGACGAGCGCCATGCCTCGACCGGCCTCCATGACAGAATGTTCCAGCAAATAGGCGATGACCGTGACGACGACCGCCACGATCAGGAATTTTTCCTCCTTAAGGTGCAGTGCCATGTCCATCACTAGCGCCGATTTTGATTCCCCTGGGCAATCTAAGCCGGTGATTTTTCTATGCAAGCAGACTCGCCATTGATGGAATTTGCAGTCTGTGACGATTAATGGAATACTGCTTTTCATACGGCAGCCGGAAAACAGATCGCGGCGTCCTCGAAATCTTCTCAAGCGGCCCGCGCTGAACCGGACATGATCCGGAAGTCCACGGATGCGCAAGGAGAAGAAGAGGAGACACATGCATGGTCAAGGTGGTCTACGAAGTCGTACCGCATGACGGCGGCTGGGCCTACAAGCTTGGGGACGTCTATTCCGAGGCATTTCCGAGCCACTCCGAAGCGCTCGAAGCAGCCCGCATCGTTGCAGCCGAACAGCAGGTCGGCGGCGATTCCGCCGAAATCAGCTGGCAGGATGCGCAGGGCAAATGGCACGAGGAATATGCCGAGGGTGGCGATCGTCCCGAGACCGAGGTCGTGGATGTCTTTACCAAAGGCCGTTCGCCCGAGGTTTCCCCGGAGCCCTGATCTTCCGCCGATTTCTATCGTCTTTCAGCGCGTCGTCAGGCGCGCGTTTCCTTGCATGACTTGATATAGTTCAGCAGGCCCCTGACCAGCGCGTCGAAGGTGACGCGGCAGCGCGGCGAGGTCTTGAGGCTCTCGTGCATGGCGACCCATGTGCCGAGCTGGATTTCGAATTCATCCGCCAGAATGTGGACAAGGTCGGGGTTTGGACGGGCAAGCCCCGTCTGGCAGATGCCGATGCCGATGCCGGCACGAATGGCGGTGTAATGCGCCAGATGGCTGCTGGTGCGGAAGGTATAGGCAAGCTCGTCGGCCAGCGGGTGGAGCTTGCGCATCATGCGGATATAGGCCGTCTGCCGGTCAAAGCCGATGAGGCGATGGCCGGCAAGCTCGGCCATGGCCCGCGGCGTGCCGTGGCGCTCCAGATAGCGGCGATGCGCGTGAAAGCCCAGCGGGATATCGCCGATGCGCCGCACCACCAGCGCATCCTGCTGCGGCTCGGCCATGCGCACGGCAATGTCGGCTTCCCGGTTCATCAGATCTTCCAGCGTATCGGAAGCCGACAGTTCCACCTGCAATCCGGGATAGGCCTCCTGCAGATCGGCAATGATCGGCGGCAGGACCTCGATGCCGATCACTTCGCTGGCGCTGATACGCACGGTGCCTTCCACCTTGTCGCGCTGGCTGGATGCGGTGCGCAGGAGGGCAGCAGCCGTGGTCGCGAGCATTTCGGCATAAGGCTGAAGATCGAGCGCCACGTCTGTTGGCACTAGGCCGTTGGATGAGCGGATAAAAAGCTCCGCGCCGACAGCCTCCTCCAGCGCGTCGATATGGCGGCCGATCGTCGGCTGCGTCAGACCGAGTTCGCGGGCGGCGGCCGAAAGCGATCCCTGCCTCAGCACGGTGAGAAAAGAGCGGTAGAAGTCCCAACTTGGTTCGATGTCCATATATTTATGTATAGCGATGCAACTTATTTCGTCAATTTTGTTTATCTGCTTGTGGAAGCATAGTCGTCTCATCGAACAAGGAGACGATCATGAGCAGCGAATATCAGGACAGGAAACTGGCGCTCGTTCTCGGGGCGACCGGCGGCATCGGCGGCGCAGTCGCTCGCAAGCTGCGGGCGCGCGGCTGGAAGGTGAGGGCGCTTAACCGAAACGCTGCGAAGGCATCGGGGAGCGAGCAGGGTTTCGAGTGGGTGCAGGGCGACGCGATGAACGCGGCCGACGTGCGCAGGGCCGCGGAGGGCACAAACCTTATCGTCCACGCCGTCAATCCGCCCGGCTATCGCGACTGGGAGAAGCTGGTTCTGCCGATGCTGGAGAATACGATTGCCGCGGCTCGTGCCGTCGGTGCGCGCATCCTGCTGCCGGGTACCGTCTATAATTTCGGGCCAGATGCCTTTCCTGATGTGACGGAGGATAGCCCGCAGCATCCGGTGACGAAGAAGGGCAAGATCCGCGTCGAGATGGAGAAGCGCCTGAAGGCTGCCTCTGAGACCGGCACTAGTGTCATCGTCGTCCGCGCCGGGGATTTTTTCGGGCCGGGCGCCACAGGCAATAGCTGGTTCTCCGCCGCTTTCGCTACGCCGGGCAAGCCGGTTGGTACCATCAAGAACCCGGCACTGCCCGGCATCGGGCACCATTGGGCCTATCTGCCCGATGTTTCCGAGACGATGGTGCAACTCGTCGAGCGAGCCGAACGCCTGCCGGCCTTCGCCTGCTATCACATGAACGGCTTCTGGGATGGCGATGGCCGGCAGATGGCGGAGGCAGTTCGGCGTGTCGCCGGCGGCAAGGCGAAGATCGGCCGCTTTCCGTGGTTCGTTGTGCCGCTGCTTGCTCCCTTCATGACTGTCATGCGGGAGTTGAAGGAGATGCGCTATCTCTGGAAGGTACCGTTGCGCATGAAGAACGACAGGCTGGTGGCCGAACTCGGAACCGAGCCGCATACGCCGATCGATGAGGCAGTGCGTGCGTCGCTCATCGCCCAGGGCTCGATACCGGAACCGCATGGTGCAACGGCGCTTCCTTCGCAGGCCGAAAAGGCGGGTTAAGCAAGTTCCGCGAGTGCGATGCGCGCGACCGTCAGAGGCTTCTCCGCCGAGGCATGGTCGTCATCTTCAAGAAACCAGGCTGCGGAGAGACCGGAATAGGCGACGATCCATTTGAGCAGTCGCGCCGGCTCGATATCTGCTTCTTTCGAGACGATCGGAAGCTGACGCTGGAGGCGTTTGGGATCCGTCGTCGTCGGCAGCTCCTCGTTGGCGAAGATATTGGCAAAGTCGTAACCGCGTTCGCCATAGATCCGCTTGGGATCGATTGCCAGCCAACCTCGCTCGCCGAAATCGAGGATGTTGCGGTGGTGGATGTCGCCATGGAGGATGCTGAGTTGCTGTGGTGCAGCAAGCAGATTGCTGGCGATCTTCCAGCAATCGGCAAAGGTGCCTCCATGAGTATGTGCTGCCGGCTTCAGGCTGCGGAACCAGCGCTCGAGCGTCGGGGAATCGTGAAGAGGAATGGGGCGCGGCGCATGCAGCCTTGCCGCCGTCTGCACCATGATGCGGCTTGCCTCATCGTCTTCGCCGTTCAGTGCCATATCCAGAAGCGAGTATTTGTCCGCCGCGCGCTCCAGCAAGACAGCGTCACCTTCTTGGGCATAGACCTGGGCTGCGCCATCGCCATCCCACCATTTCATCAGCACCGCGCCTTCGCGCTCGCTGCTGTCGGTCGCCACTTTCAGCATGGCGGGTTTATCCTGCCAGGTGACCGGCAGGAGACGGCTTGAATGGGTGATGATGGGTTCGCCGTCCGATTTCAGCGACCAGCGTTCGAGATAAGGCGAGAACATGGGCACATGCTAGCGGCAATGCCCTGAAATGGAAATCCCGCCGGACGGCGGGATTTCCATTTGTTGAAGGCGATCAGGCGACCTTTTCGAGGGTCGGATAATCGACATAACCCTTTGCGCTACCACCGTAGAAGGTGGACTGGTCCGGGGTGTTGAGCGGCAGGTTCTTTTCCAGGCGCTCGACGAGATCGGGATTGGAGATGAAGGGTTTGCCGAAGGCGACGAGATCGGCAGTGCCGTTTTCGACGGTTTCGATCGCCATGTCTCTGATATAGCCGTTATTCACCATCCAGGCCGCCTTGCCGCCTGCCTTTTCATAGGCAGCGCGCAGCGCCTTGTAGTCGAAGGACGGGTTGTCGCCCTGCCGATAATCGCGCTCGCCACCGGTCTGGCCCTCGACGACATGGATATAGGCGAGGTCGTACTTGGCGAGGCCTTCAACGACATGGGTGAAGAGCGCCTGCGGGTTGGAATCATAGGATTCTCCCGAGGGGGTGACCGGTGAAACGCGGATTGCGGTGCGGCGGGCGCCGATTTCCCTAGTCACGGCTTCGACGACCTGGAAGGTGAAGCGCGTGCGGTTTTCGATCGAGCCGCCATATTCGTCGGTGCGGTCGTTGACGCCGTCGCGCAGGAACTGGTCGAGCAGATAGCCATTGGCGCCGTGGATTTCGACACCGTCGAAGCCCGCATCGATCGCAGCGCGGGCGGCCTTGCGGTAATCCTCGATGATCCCCGGAATTTCGGAGGCTTCGAGTGCGCGCGGCTCGGAGGTGTCGGCGAAGGCGCCGGTGCCGTCAGCGCTGACGAGATAGGTCTTGGCCTTGGCGATGCGGTTGGTCGAGGAGACCGGCTTGCCGCCGTTCGGCTGCAGCTCGGTGTGGGAGATACGGCCGACATGCCACATCTGCACGACGATCTTGCCGCCTTCGGCATGAACGGCATCCGTCACGCGCTTCCACCCGTCAAGGGCTTCCTTGCTGTAGAGGCCGGGAACATTGGCATAACCCTGGCCCTGATGTGTGATGGCGGTTGCTTCGGTGATGATGAGGCCGGCCGTGGCGCGCTGGCGATAATATTCGACGTTGAGGTCGTTCGGGATTGCGCCCGGCGAGCGGTTACGCGTGAGTGGCGCCATGACGATATGGTTCTTGAGAGCGATATCGCCGATCTGCGTCGGCTGGAAAAGCTTTGCCATGAAAGGTCCTTTCTGCTTGGGGGATCACTCGGCGGCAGCGGGGGCGGTCTGCGCCCGGCCGGAGAGATAGGTGAGAACAGTTGCGGCCAGGCCGATGAGGGCCATGGCGGCCGCGGCGAGGGGAACGCGGTTGAGATCGAGGCCGGCATCTATGACCATGCCACCGACCCAGGCGCCGAGGGCGTTGCCGGTATTGAAGGCGCCGATATTGATCGTTGATACGAGGTTCGGTGCATCCCTGCCGAAACCGACAACGCCGACCTGCAGGGCGGGAACCGCAGCAAAGCTTGCAGCTGCCCACAGGAACAGGGTGATTTCGGCGGGGATGAAGAAGCGGCTGGTATAGAAGAAGATCGCCGAGGTCAGCGCGATTGCCGCAAAGATCGCGGCAAGGGCGGTGCCGAGGCGCCAGTCAGCGAGCTTGCCGCCGATGAGGTTACCGACCGTCAGGCCGAGACCGATCAGGAACAGCGTCCAGGTGACGCCTTCAGGTGAGACGCCCGTCACGTCGCGCAGCAGCGGGGCGATATAGGTGAAGAGCGTGAACATCGAGGCCGAGAAGAAGACCGTGACCGAGAGCGCCATCCAGAGGCGGCCGTTCCGCAATGCCGCGATCTCCCGCAGGATGCTGCTCTGCTCTTCTTGTCTATCCCTCGGCAGAATGGCGATCAGGCCTGCAATGGTGACGATGCCGACCGCGGTGACAACCCAGAAGGTGGAGCGCCAGCCATAGGCCTGGCCGATGGCGGTGCCGAGCGGGACGCCGAGCACGTTGGCGAGCGTCAGCCCGGTGAACATCAGGGCGACGGCGCGGGCCTTGCGGCCTTCGCTGACGAGATTGGCAGCAACGACCGAGCCGATACCGAAGAAGGCGCCATGGCAGAGGGCGGTGACGATGCGGGCGACCATCAGCACCCAGTAGTTCGGGGCGATGGCGCAAAGCAGATTACCTGCAATGAAGAAGGCCATCAGCATGATGAGTGCCGAGCGGCGTTTCAGCTTGGCAGTCGAGACCGCCATGACGGGTGCGCCGAGGGCGACGGCCAGCGCATAACCCGTCACCAGCCACCCGGCCTCAGGGATCGTGACGGAAAGGTCGGCTGCGACTTCGGGCAGAAGGCCCATGATGACGAATTCGGTGGTGCCAATCGCGAAAGAGCTCAAGGCGAGAACGAGCAGGGCAAGGGGCATGATTTACAGATCCTGCGTTAGCTGCTGGAGGAAGGCAGCGATCGTTTCTTCGTTGCGCTTGTAGAAGATCCACTGGCCGACGCGCTTGCTAGTGACGAGGCCGGCACGGTGAAGGGTGCCGAGGTGCGCGGACACAGTGGACTGGGAAAGGCCGCAGCGTTCGACCTTCATCCTGCGCCGCATGGTCGAGCGCGGCATCACCAATGCGGCGCTGGGCCCGATGTGGGACCCGATCGCGGTGCGCATCGCCTTCGACGCGGGCGTGGGCGCCAAGCTCACGATGCGCATCGGCGGCAAGATCAGCCCGCTCTCGGGCGACCCGATCGACCTCGAGTGCACGGTGAAGGCGCTGCAGCGCGACCTGGTGATGACCGGCCTGGCGGGCACGCCGGTGCTGATGGGCGACAGCGCGCTGGTGGAAGCCAACGGCATCGAGATCGTGCTGATCACGCTGCGCAACCAGGCGATGGGCACCGACCTCTTCACGCAACTGGGCTGCGATCTCGCGGCCAAGAAGATCGTGGTGGTGAAGTCCTCGCAGCACTTCTATGCCTCGTACTCGAAGGTCGCCAGGCATGTGATCTACGCGGGTGCGCCGGGCGCGGTCACGCTCGACCTCAACACCCTGCCCTACCGCAAGGCGCGGCTGCCCAAGTGGCCGATCGGCGCCACGGCCTGACGCAACGCTTTCCCTCTTTCACGTTTCCGTTCCCTTCCCTTTCCTCAGCCCACGGAGTTCCGCGATGACTTCACCACGCCGCCTTCTCGCCGCCTGTCTCGGCGGACTCGCCCTCGCCACGGCGAGCCTGCACGCGCCGGCCCAGCAGCAGCCCAAGACGCTGCGCGTGGTCGCGCATGCCGACCTGAAGATCCTCGACCCGACCTTCACCACCGCCTACATCTCGCGCAACTTCGGCTACATGGTGTACGACACGCTCTTCGCGCAGGACGCGAGCGGCAAGCCCCAGCCGCAGATGGTGGAGAAGTACACCTCCTCCAAGGACGGCAAGCAGTGGAGCTTCACGCTGCGCTCCAACCTCAAGTTCTCCGACGGCAGCACCGTCACCTCGGCCGACGCGGTCGCGTCGCTGCAGCGCTGGGCCGCGCGCGACAGCCTCGGCCGCGCCATGACGGCCAGCGGCGCCGAATGGAAGGCCACCGACGCGCGCACCTTCACGCTCACGCTCAACGAGCCCTTCGGCATGGTGCTCGACGCGCTGGCCAAGCCCTCGGGCTTTCCGCCGGTGGTGCTGCCCGAGCGGCTGGCGAAGATGCCCGCCACCGCGCCGCTGACCGAAGTGCTGGGCTCCGGCCCCTACGTCTTCAAGCGCGACGAATGGGTGCCGGGCAACAAGGCGGTGTTCGTGCGCAACCCCAACTACGTGGCACGCAGCGAGCCGCCGAGCGGACTGGCCGGCAGCAAGAAGAGCAGCTTCGACCGCGTCGAGTGGCTCTACCTGCCCGATGCCAACAGCGCGGTGGCCGCTCTCAAGCGCGGCGAGGTCGACATCATCGAGCAGCTGCCGCCCGACTACATCGCACCGCTGCGCACCGACACGGGCGTGAAAATCGGCTCCGGCGGCGCCTATCAGGGCTTCCTGGTGATGAACCAGCTGCATCCGCCCTTCAACAACCCGAAGGTGCGCCAGGCGCTGCTGCAGGCCGTGAGCCAGGAGCGCTTCATGGCGGCCATGGGCTTCCCGCTGGACATGCGCATGGCCTACTGCGCCACCTACTTCATCTGCGGCAGCCCCAACGACACCGCGGCAGGCGCCGAGCCCTACCGCAAGGCCGACGTCGCCAAGGCCAAGAAGATGCTCGCCGACGCCGGCTACAAGGGCGAGAAGGTGGTGCTGCTGGTGCCTAGCGACGTGCCATACCTGAACGCCGAGGCGCTGATGGCCGCGCAGACCATGAAGAGCATCGGCCTGAACGTCGACGCCCAGACCATGGACTGGGCCTCCATCGGCGCGCGCCGCGCCAAGCGCGATGCGCCCGACGCCGGCGGCTGGAACATCTACGTCACCGTGGCCGGCGAGTTCGACGCCAACTCGCCCATCAGCAACGCCTACCTGAGCGCGGCCTGCGGCAACACCCTGCCCGGCTGGCCCTGCGACAAGCAGCTGGACGACCTGCGCACCGCCTGGCTGAAGGAAACCGTGCCTGCCAAGCGCAAGGAACTGCTCGACGCCTTCCAGGCCCGCGCCTATGAAGCCGTGCCGTACATAAACGCGGGCCAGTACTCCGCCGCCTTCGCCGCGCGCACCAGCCTGAAGGGGCTGGACAAGCTCTGGTCCGGCATGCCGACGGTCTGGGCGCTCGACAGGCAGTAAGGGCCGGAGGGACACCGCCATGGGCTACATCGTTCGACGCTTCATCGCGACCCTGCCCGTCATGGCGGTGGTGGCCGTGGTGGTGTTCCTGCTGATCCACCTCTCGCCGGGCGACCCGGCCGCGCTCATCGCGGGCGACCTCGCCACCACCGAAGACATCGAGAAACTGCGCGCCGCGCTGGGCCTGAACCTGCCGCTGTGGCAGCAGTTCGGGCTGTGGATCGGCAAGCTCTTCACCGGCGACCTGGGCACCTCGATCTTCACGCAGATGCCTGTCACGCAGCTGCTGGGGCAGCGGCTGGAGCCCACGGTGTCGATCGCCGCGCTGACCATGCTCATCACGCTGGTGGTGTCTGTGCCGCTGGGCACGCTCGCGGCCTACCGCGCGGGCAGCTGGATCGACCGGCTGGTGATGCTCTTCGCAGTGCTGGCTTTCTCGGTGCCGGTGTTCCTGGTGGGCTACCTTCTGGTCTACAGCTTCGCGATCCAGCTGCCGTGGTTTCCGGTGCAGGGCTACGTGCGCTTCGCAGAGGGCCCGGGCGAGTGGCTGCGCTCGCTGGTGCTGCCCTGCGTGAACCTGGCCCTGGTCTACATCGCGCTGGTGACGCGCATGACGCGCGCCACCGTGCTCGAGGTGCTGCACGAGGACTACATCCGCACCGCGCGCGCCAAGGGCCTGGGCGTGCTGCCGGTGCTGGGGCATGCGCTGCGCAACGCGGCCATTCCCATCGCCACCACGGTGGGCGCGGGCATCGCGCTGCTGATCGGCGGCGTGGTGGTCACCGAGACGGTGTTCGCCATTCCCGGCGTGGGCCGGCTGGTGATCGACTCGGTGCAGCGGCACGACTACCCGGTGATCCAGAGCGTGCTGCTGCTGTCGGCGGGCGTGTACGTGCTGATCAACCTGCTGATCGACCTGAGCTACCGGCTCTTCGATCCGCGCATCCAGTACTGAACCACCCATGTCCTCCGTACTTCCCATGAGCGACATCGACGTGCCCGCGACGCCCGCCACAGCCGAGGTCGTGCAGCCAGTCGAGGCGGCTTTCGTGCCGCCGCGCCTGCGCTGGCTGCGCAAGCACCCGACGCTGATCGTCGGCGCGCTGCTGCTGATCGCGGTGGCGGCGCTTTCCATTGCCGCGCCGTGGATCGCCACGCACGACCCGCAGGACATCGACCCGCTCGCGCGCATGCAGCTGCCCTCGGCCGAGCACTGGTTCGGCACCGACGCGCTGGGGCGCGACGTGTTCAGCCGCGCCGTGTGGGGCGGACGGGTGTCGATGATCGTCGGCGCCTCGGTAGCGCTGCTGGCCACCTTCTTCGGCGTCGCGCTCGGGCTGGTGGCGGGCTTCGTGCGATGGGCGGACGGGCCGATCATGCGCGTGATGGACGGGCTCATGGCCATCCCGGGCATCCTGCTGGCCATCGCGCTGATGGCGGTCACGCGCGCCAGCCTCACGACGGTGATCGTCGCCATCACGGTGCCGGAGATTCCGCGCGTGGTGCGGCTGGTGCGCTCGCTGGCGCTCACGCTGCGCGAGCAGCTCTTCGTGGAGGCCGCGCATGCGGTGGGCACGCGCCTTCCGGTGATCCTGGTGCGCCACGTGCTGCCGAACACCGTGGCGCCGCTGATCGTGCAGGCCACCTTCGTGGCCGCCGCCGCCGTGCTGACGGAAGCTGCGCTTTCCTTCCTCGGCGTGGGCGTGCCTTCGCAGACGCCGAGCTGGGGCAACATGATGGCCGAGGGCCGCAACTTCGTGGCCGTGGCGTTCCACATCATCCTGTACCCGGGGCTGCTGCTGGCGGCCACGGTGCTGGCCATCAACCTGCTGGGCGACGGCCTGCGCGACGCGCTGGACCCCCGCCTGGCGCGCCAACTCTGAGCGAGGCAGCCTCATGACCATCGCCATGTCCCACGCAGCGCTGGCTCCCGGCGAGCCGCTGCTCGAAGTCGACGACCTGCGCACGCACTTCCATACGCCGGGCGGCGTGGTGCGCTCGGTCGACGGCGTTTCCTACACGGTGCGCGCGGGCCGCACGCTCGGCGTGGTCGGCGAGTCGGGCTGCGGCAAGAGCGTGACCGCCCTGTCGATCCTGCGGCTGGTGCCCACGCCGCCCGGCCGCCACATGGGCGCCGTGCGCCTGCGCGGCACCGACCTGATGCGGCTGAGCGAGCGCGAGATGCGACAGATTCGCGGCAACCGCATCTCGATGATCTTCCAGGAGCCGATGACCTCGCTGAACCCGGTGCTCACCGTGGGCCGGCAGATCGCAGAGACGGTGCAGCTGCACCAGAAGGCCAGCCGCGCCGATGCGATGAAGCGCGCGGTCGAGATGCTGCGCGTGGTGCAGATCCCCGAGCCCGAGCGCCGCGTGAACGAGTACCCGCATCAACTCTCGGGCGGCATGCGCCAGCGCGTGATGATCGCGCTGGCCCTGGCCTGCAACCCCGAGGTGCTGATCGCCGACGAGCCGACGACCGCGCTGGACGTGACCATCCAGGCCCAGATCCTCGACCTCATCAAGCGGCTGCAGAAGGAACTGGGCATGGGCGTGGTGATGATCACGCACGACCTCGGCGTGGTCGCCGAGAGCTGCGACCGCGTGGTCGTCATGTACGCCGGGAGGAAGGTCGAGGAAGCCGACGTGGTCGATCTGTTCGACCGCCCGCTGCATCCCTACACCCGTGCACTGATGGCCTCGATGCCCGCCATGAATACCGCGAGCACGCGGCTCACCGAGATTCCGGGGCTGGTGCCGGCCGCGCACGAACTGGGCCGCGGCTGCGCCTTCGCGGCACGCTGCAGCCACGCGCGCGAACGCTGCCGCGCCGAAATGCCGAGGCTGGCGCAGCAGGGCGGCGACCACGTGGTGGCCTGCTTCGCCGTCGAGGAAAACTGGGCCGGTGCCGAGGAGATCGCCGCATGACGACAACCGCTGCAACGCCCTTGCTGCAGGTACGCAACCTGCGCAAGCACTACACCACGCCCAAGCGCTGGCTGCGGCCGGCGACGCCGCCGATCCAGGCGGTGAACGGCGTCTCCTTCGACGTCGCGCGCGGCGAGACGCTGTCGCTGGTCGGCGAATCGGGCTGCGGCAAGACGACCACGGCCAAGTCTGTGATGCGGCTGGTCGAGCCGACGTCGGGCTCGGTGCAGCTCGAAGGCCGGGAGCTGCTGTCGCTCTCCGCCGAGGACATGCGCATGCGCCGGCGCGACCTGCAGATCATTTTTCAAGACCCGTATGCCTCGCTGAACCCGCGGTTGACGGCCGGCGACATCGTGGCGGAACCGCTGCGGAACTTCGGCATGGGCGCGGCCGCCGAGCGGCGCGAACGGGTGCAGTGGCTCTTCTCGCGCGTCGGGCTGCGGCCCGAAGCGGCGAAGAAGTTTCCGCATGAATTCTCGGGCGGTCAGCGCCAGCGCCTGGGCATCGCACGCGCCCTGGCGCTGAACCCGAAGCTGATCGTGTGCGACGAGCCGGTGTCGGCGCTCGACGTGTCGGTGCAGGCGCAGGTGGTCAACCTGCTGATGGACCTGCAGGTCGAGTTCGGCATCGCGTACCTCTTCGTTGCGCACGACCTCGCGGTGGTGCGGCACATCAGCCATCGCGTGGCCGTGATGTACCTCGGCCACATCGTGGAGATCGCCGACCGCGACACGTTGTTCTCGGCGCCGCTGCATCCCTACACCGAGATTCTTCTGTCGGCCGTGCCGGTGCCCAACCCGCGCACGCCGGCGCGCCGCATGCTGCTGCAGGGCGATCCGCCGAGCCCGGCGAACCCGCCCTCGGGCTGCCGCTTCCACACCCGCTGCCCGATGGCCCAGGCCGTGTGCAAGGAGAAGGCGCCGGAGCTGAGCGAGCGGCCTTCGTCGTCCGCGAACGGAAGCCATCTGGTCGCCTGCCATTTCCGCTGAAGAAAGGATTCATCCCGTGTCCGACAAGCTCCCCCACTACGAATTGCTGATCCGCGGCGGCACCGTGATCGACGGTACCAAGGCACCGCGCTTCGACGCCGATGTCGGCATCGTCGGCGACCGCATCGTCGCCATCGGCAAGCTCGCGGGCCACACGGCGGAACAGACGATCGACGCCACCGGCCGCATCGTCGCGCCCGGCTTCATCGATTCGCACACGCACGACGACCAGGCGGTGCTGTCGCAGGCGCAGATGCCGTTCAAGGTGTCGCAGGGCGTGACCACGGTGGTCGCGGGCAACTGCGGCATCAGCGCCGCGCCGCTGCGCGAGGACATGGACCTGCCCATGCCGCTGAGCCTGCTCGATTCGCCCGCCGAAGGCCGCTTCACCAGCTTCGCCGCGTACCTCGATGCGCTGCGCGCGACGCCGTCTTCGGTGAACGTCGCGGCGATGGTGGGCCATTCGACATTGCGCGCGGTCGCCATGTCCGACCTCGACCGCCCCGCGAACGAGGCCGAGATCAAGGCCATGCAGGCGATGGTCGAGGAGGCGATGCAGGCCGGCGCTATCGGCCTGTCGACCGGCACCTTCTATCCGCCCGCGGTGAAGGCGACGACCGAGGAGATCATCGAGGTAGGCCGCCCGCTCGCTTCGCGCAAGGCGCTGTACGTCACGCACATGCGCGACGAGAGCGACCGCGTGATGGAGTCGCTGGAGGAAACCTTCCACATCGGGCGCGCGCTGGGCATTCCGGTGGTGGTGTCGCACCACAAGGTGCAGAACACGCGCAACTTCGGCAAGACGAAGGTCACGCTGCCCTTCATCCAGGAGGCGATGAAGCACCAGTGCATCGGGCTCGACTGCTACCCCTACACGGCCGGCTCCACCATGATCCGCACCGACCGCGGGATGATGGAAGGCCGCGTGCTCATCGCCTCGAGCGTGCCGCACCCCGAATGCGCGGGCCGCGACCTGAAGGACATCGCGGCCGAATGGGGCGTGTCGGGCGAGGAAGCGGCGAAGCGGCTGCAGCCCGGCAGCGCGATCTACTTCATGATGGACGAGGACGACGTGCAGCGCATCCTCGCCTTCGACGAGACCATGATCGGCTCCGACGGCATCCCGCTGGGCGACAAGCCGCATCCGCGCCTGTGGGGCACCTTCCCGCGCGTGCTGGGGCACTACAGCCGCGACGGGGGCCTGTTCCCGCTGGAAACGGCCGTCTGGAAGATGACGGGGCTCACCGCCCGCAACTTCGGCCTGCACGAGCGCGGCACGCTGAAGCCGGGCCACCACGCCGATGTGGTGATCTTCGATGCCGCGACGGTGCGCGACACCGCAAACTACGAATTGCCGATGCAGCCGGCCGAAGGCATCGATGCGGTCATCGTGAACGGCGCCCTGACCTGGCGCAACGGGGCGCACTGCGGGGTGCGCAAAGGGCAGGTGATCACGCGGCGCGAAGTGGCTGCCTGAGCCTGGTGGGCCTGGTGAGTGCGCTCAGTCGGGCGCGTTCATCACCCGGTCGAACTCTTCGTCGGCTGGCACGTTGTCCGCGTCGAGTTCGCTCGCGTCGGTGAGATCGATCCCCGTTTCCTCCGACAGGTCATCGGAGATATCGTCCTCGGGTTCCTCGAAATCGTCGGCGGGCGTGGTGTCCTCATCGTCTTCGGCGGGCGAAGCGGATCGCGCGGTGGCATTCATGATCTTTCCTCGGCTTGTTTCTGACACGCCCCCTATGGTGCGCCTGTTTCGGCCGTTGCGGTTCATCCGGCGCGAGGCGTCGGTGTCGGAAAGTTTCCCGCCGACCCGGAAGATCAGTCCTTGTGCACGTGCCCATGCTCCCCGTGGCCGGGGTCGTCATGGCCATGGTCGTGCCCGTGCTCGCCGTGCGCCAGGCGGCTCACCAGCGTGACCAGCACGATGCCCGCCGCCAGCCACAGGATCTGCGCGGCGGTCTGGCGCGCCGGCAGGCGCTTCTGCAGCTGCGGAATCAGGTCGGCCAGCGCCACGTAGACGAAGCTGCTGCCGGCCAGCACCAGGAAGTACGGCAGCAGGCCGTGCAACTGGTCGACCAGCCACCAGCCCACGATGCCGCCCAGCGCGGTCATGGTGCCGGCGAGCGACACCTTCACCAGTGCCGCGCGCTGGTTGGCCGAACTCTGGCGCAGCACGACCAGGTCGCCGATGTGGTGCGGAATCTCGTGCGCCAGCACCGCGAGGGCGGCCACCAGGCCCAGGCGCAGGTCGGCGGTGAAGGCGGAGGCGATCAGGATGCCGTCGCCGAAGCAGTGCACGCTGTCGCCGGTGAGCACGGCCCAGCCGCCGGTGCGGGGGCCCTGGTCGTGCGCATGGGAGTGGTCGTGGCCATGGTCATGCCCGTGGTGATGGTCATGGCCCGCGTGGCCATGGTCCTTCCCACCGCCGTGGTGGTGTTCATGGCCGTGGTGCCACAGCTCGGCCTTGTCGAGCAGGAAGAAGAACACCAGCCCGAACAGCAGCACTCCGAAGAGCAGCGCGGGCTCGATGCGGCTCTCGAAGGCCTCGGGCAGCAGGTGCATGAAGGCCGTGGCGAGCAGCGCGCCGGCCGCCAGGCTCAGCAGGTGCTGCGGGTTCACGCCGCCCGAGCCGCTTCGCACGCCCACCTTCAGCAGGAGGGCCGCGAGCCAGACGCTCCCGATACCGGCAACCAGGGTCGCCACGATGATGACTATCAAATTCATAGCTGCTTGCGCAAGAAAGACGGCTCCCGGAGAAGTTCCGGCGGCCGTTGTCCGTTCATAAAAAGAGAAAGGCCGTCATTCGACGGCCTTCGGCGGGGTGGCTACAGGGCGCCGTCTTCAGGCGACGCCATTGGCTTTGAACCAGGCCGTGGCGCGCTGCCAGCCGTCTTCCGCCGCGCTCTTGACGTAGCTGGGGCGGTAGTCGGCATGGAACGCGTGGCCTGCTTCCGGGTACACCACGAAGCTCGACGCCTTGGCCGCCGGAGTTCCGTTGGCCAGAGCTGCTTTCATCTTATCAACCGTGTCAAGGGGGATGCCCTGGTCTTTTCCGCCGTAGAGGCCGAGCACCGGCGCCTGCAGGCCGGCAGCGACATCGACCGGGTGCTTCGGCGTCAGCTCGCTGGCCTGGCCGACCAGCCGGCCGTACCAGGCCACGCCCGCCTTGACCTTGCCGGTGGCCGCATAGAGCCAGACGATGCGACCGCCCCAGCAGAAGCCGGTGATGCCGGCCTTGCTGGTGTCGCCGCCGTTGGCCTTGGCATAGGCCAGGGCGCCGTCGAGGTCGGCCATGACCTGCGCGTCGGGCACCTTGCTGACGATGTCGGCCTGCAGCTTCGGGATGTCGGTGTAGCCGCGCGGGTCACCCTGGCGGGCATACAGCTCGGGCGCGATGGCCAGGTAGCCGAGCTTGGCGAAGCGGCGGCAGGTGTCGGCGATGTATTCGTGCACGCCGAAGATTTCCTGGATCACCAGGATCACCGGCAGGCCGGTCTTGCCGGCAGGCGCCGCCGCATAGGCGGGCACCTCGAAGTCTCCGACGGCGTACTTGATGGGGCCGGCCTTCAGGCCGTCAGCCGGAGTGCTGATGGCGGTCTGCGCCATCACCGGCATCACCGCGGCCGCGTAGCCCACGCCGATGGCGGCCTTGAGGGCGGTGCGGCGCGTGGCGCCCTGCTCTGTGCTTTCGCCGGGGCGAAGCGAGTCGAAGTCGGAACGGCTGTCGTCGAGAGGCATGTAGTGGGCTCCGGTTGGATCGTCGTACAAGGGACGTTGCGCCATGGAAAAACGCACGCCGCAATGTAGGCGAAATCGGCCGGGGCCTGCATGCCCCCAGGTCTCAGTGGGGTTGCGGCGCCCCGTAGGCCCGTCGCGCCAGCGCGGCTGCCAGCACCTGCGCGGGGTCGACGAGATCGAGCCCGGCCACCGCGGCCGAGCCCTGCAGGCCCAGCGGCACCTCGGTGCAGCCCATGACGATGGAGACAGGGCCATGGCGCCCGGCCAGCCGCAGCGCCACATCGGAAAAGCACTGCTCGGCGAACTGCATGTTGCCGGCCTTCACGCCCTCGAAGATGCCGCGCGTGATGATCTGCCGCTCCTCGGGCAGCGGCACGTGGCATTCCAGGCCTTCCTCGGCCAGCGCCTTCTCGTAGAGACGGATTCGGTAGGTGCCTTCGGTGGCCATCAGCGCCACGCCGGTGGCGCCCTGACGGGCCAGGTGCTGCGCCGTCTCGCGCGCCATGTGCAGCAGCTCGACCTGCGGAAAGCGCTCCTGCAGGCTCGCGTGCCAGGCATGCGCGGTGTTGCAGGCGATGGCCACGGTGCGGCTGCCGAGCGCGGCCAGGCGGCCCAGTGCCTGCAGCATCGGCTCCAGCGGCTGGTGCGCACCCTGATCGGCCGAAGCCAGTGCCTCGGTGCGGTCGGGCACCGGCACCTGCGCGAGCCAGTGCTCGGGAAAGGCCTGGTCGCGCACCGGCTCGCCGCGTGCACGCATCTGCTGCGTACAGGCCTGCACGAAGAGCCGCACGAAGTCGGCACCCGCCGCGGGGCCCATGCCGCCAAGAATGCCAACGACGCTGGTCGAACTCATGATCTCTCTATCTCTGTTTCAGGAATACCGTGGAACCGGCTCTGCCGGGCCGCCGGTATTGCCCCCGGAAGGGGGAAGGCGCGCGCGACCCCAAGTGCGCGCAGCCTGGGGGATGAACTCAAGTCGCGGGCTTGTCGCTCAGGGCCTTGAGGTTTTCCTTGAGCTGCGGGCTCATCGGCAGGTTCAGCGGCACGTTCTTCGGCGGGATCGGCTGCATGAACCACTTGTCGTAGAGCTTCTCGAACTCGCCGCTCTTCATCATGCCGGCGAAGGTGTCGTCCACCAGCTTCTTGAAGGCCGGGTCGTCCTTGGGCAGCATGCAGGCGTAGGGCTCGACCTGCAGCGACTCGCCCACCACCTCGAAGTCACCCGGCGTCTTGGCATTGGCGATCAGGCCGTACAGCAGGATGTCGTCCATGGCGAAGGCCGCGGCGCGGTCGCTCTCGACCAGCAGGAAGGAGTCGGCATGGTCCTTGCCGAGCACGATGTCCATGCCGAGGTTCTTCTCGGCGTTGTACTTTCGCATGACCAGCGCATTGGTGGTGCCGATGGTGCTGGCCACGGTCTTCTTCGCGAGGTCGGCGTAGTTCTTGATCTTCGACGACTTCTTCACCAGCAGGCGCGTGCCCGTGTAGAAGTGGTTGATGGCGAAGGCCACGTCCTTGCCGCGCGCGGTGTTGTTGGTGGTGGAGCCGCACTCCAGGTCGACCGTGCCGTTGGTGATGAGCGGAATGCGGTTCTGCGAGGTCACGGGCATGAGCGCCACCTGCAGGTTGGGCTTGTTCAGCTTCTTCTTCACCGCCTCGACCACGGCGTTGGAAAGGTCCACCGCCATCCCGATCGGCTTGTTGGGTCCGTCCAGGTAGCTGAAGGGCACCGACGACTCCCGATAGGAGAGCGTGATCTTGCCGGACTCGGCGATCTTGGCCAGCGTATCGGCGGCCTGCGCGCCCGTGGCGGTGAAAAGCACCGTGGCGGCCAGGGAAGACATCAGGACGGAGAGTTTCATTCGAGCCTTCATTCGGTTGAACTGAACAGGCGGCCAGTGTAGGAAGTAGCGACGCAAAACGACAATTCCAATTGAAACCTGGCCCATGCCCAAAGGTTATGGGCGGGGGTTCTTTTGGCATTTCCGCCCGCAGCCGAGCGCGCCTACAGTCCAAGCCTCGGTTCTCTAATCAATCTCCTTGCGGAAAGTCGTCCCATGCATGTGTGTGTGCTCGGCGCCGGCATCGTGGGCCTGGCGACCGCCTGGCAGCTCGAACGCCTGGGCCATCAGGTCACCGTGATCGACCGCGCCGCCCCCGGCTCGGGCGCGAGCGGCGGCAACGGCGCGCAGCTCAGCTATTCGTACGTGCAGCCGCTGGCCGACCCGTCGATCTGGAAGCAGCTGCCCAAGCTGCTGCTGTCGCCGAACTCGCCGCTCAAGCTGCGACCGCAGCTCGATCCGCTGCAGTGGCGCTGGGGCATGGAGTTCCTCGCGGCCTGCAACGCGCGCACCTCGCGCGACACCACGGCCAGGCTGCTGGAACTGGCCGCCTCGAGCCGCGTCGAGTTCGAGGCGATGCGTGCCGAGCTTTCGCCCGACTGCGATTTCTCCGCCACCGGCAAGCTGGTGTTGTACGCGAGCCTGGCATCGCTCGAGGGCGCCCGCGCCCAGCTTGAACTGCAGCGTGCCATGGGCAGCGAGCAGCGGCTGGTGACGCCCGAGGAATGCATCGCCATCGAGCCCGCGCTCGCAAGCTACCGCGACCGGATGGCGGGCGCCGTCCATACGCCCAGCGAATGCGCCGCCGACTGCCTCAAGGTGTGCACCGAGCTGACGAAGGCGTTGGGCACGCGCGGCGTGCGCTTCATGTCCGGCGCCGACGTGCAGGGCTTCGTGCGCAGCGGAAACCGCATCGCCGCGGCACGCACCGGCGACGGCGACGTGGAGGCCGACGCCTTCGTCATGGCGCTGGGCTCCGCGTCGCACAGGCTGGGCCGCGCGCTCGGGGCCTACCTGCCGGTGTATCCGCTCAAGGGTTACAGCATCACGGTGGACGTCGATTCCGCGCCGGGCGCGGCGCCGCACGTGAACGTGACCGACAGCGCGCGCAAGGTGGTGTTCGCACGCATCGGCTCGCGCCTGCGCGTGGCGGGCATGGCCGAGCTGGTGGGCCACGACGCGAGCATTCCAGCCACGCGCATCGAGACGCTGGTGGCCGCCACGCGCGCCCTCTTCCCGCATGCGAGCCGGCTCGAGGAACTGCATCCCTGGACCGGCATGCGCCCCGCCACGCCCAAGGGGCTGCCGATCATCGGACGGCTCGGCAGCGCCCCGTCGAACATGCTGTTCAACACGGGCCACGGGGCTCTGGGCTTCACGCTGGCCTTCGGCTCGGCGCTGCGCGTCGCGCAGGAACTGCAGGCCTGACCAGGGCCCAGGGCCTCGCCAGGTCCTAGATCGTTTCCTGAATCGCTTCCTGCATGCAGCGCGTGATGCCGCGCACCGCCACCGAGTCGGGCCGCGCGGCGAAACGCAGCGCGCGAATAGGCACCGGGATTCGGGGCTCCAGCATCAGCACGTCGACCTTCTCGCGGTCGGCCGATCGCGCCGTGCAGCCGTCCACCAGCGCGATGCCGATGCCGTGGTGCGCCATGGCCAGGGCCGCGTGGTAGGTCTGCACCGTCACCACCGCCTGCTGGAAGCCCACGCCCGCCTGCCGGCAGGCCTGGCTCAGGCTGGTGCCCACGGGGTCGCGGCTGTCCAGCCCGATGACCGGCCGGTCGACGAGATCGTGCAGCGCCACCGAGCCGTTGCGCACCAGCGTGCGCGGCAGCATGCCCTTGGGGGCGATGCACACCATGCGGCTGTCGGCCAGCGTCTCCTGCGTGAGCGAGGGATGCACCGCCGGACTGAAGGCGAAACCCACGTCGGCCTCCTGCAGCAGCAGCGCCGACATGATCTGCGGCGAATGCAGCGACTCCACCGTGATCGCATAGCCCGGATGCTTCTCGCGGAATGCCTTGAGCGCGCGCGGCAGGATGTCGTAGCTCAGCGCCAGCACGCTCAGGATGCGCAGCTCGCCCGTGTCGCCCGCGGTGCGCAGGTTGGCGGCGAGCCGCTGCACCTCGTCGAGCTGCGCGAAAAGCCGCTCGATGTGCGGATACAGCGTGAGCGCCTCGGTGGTCGGCGTGAGCCGGCCCTTGGCGCGCTGGAACAGCGGAAAGCCCAGCTGCAGCTCTGCATGCTGCAGCGTGCGGCTCACCGCCGGCTGCGTGATGTTGATGAGCCGCGCCGCCGCGCTCACGCTGCCCGTGAGCATGATCGCGTTGAAGACCTCGATGTGGCGCAGTCGCATTGCGAGCGAAGGGTTCAGTTGCCCGAGGACGCCTTGCCTCGGGCGAGGTCCATCACCATGCGCGTGCCGAGGTACAGGCGCGGCTCGATCGAGTTGACCAGCACGTACTCGGCATCGGCCGAGTGCGCGCCGAAGCCCTGCAGGCCGAAGCGCTCGACGACCGGCGCCTTGGTCTTGAGCGCGGCGAAGGCCGCATCGGTGCCGCCGCCGGCGGCCTTGTCGTCGGCGCCCAGCGGCAGGCCGAGTTCGTCTTTGTAGATCTGCTGCGCGTGGCGTGCCATGGCGATCGAGGCGTCGGAGGACTCCAGCGGCGGACGGCGGCGCTCGAACTTCAGCTCGACCTTGGCCTCGGGAATGAGCTGCTTCTTCACGCGCTCGTTCACCTGCTGCTCGATGCGGTCGTAGTCGCTCACCTTGAGCACGCGCACGTCGGCTGCGGCGGTGGCGCTGGCCGGGATCACGTTGCGGTTGGTGCCCGACCTGGAGATGGTCCAGTTCATCTTCAGCCCCGTGGCCGGGTCGGACAGGTCGCGCATCTGCAGGATCTGGTGCGACAGCTCGTACAGCGCATTCACGCCCAGCTCGGGCGCCGAGCCCGCGTGCGAGGCCTTGCCGGTGACGTTCAGCGTGACCGATGCGATGCCCGCGGTGGCGAGCGAGAGCTTGTCTTCCTTCACCGAGGCACCTTCGAAGGACAGCACCGCGTCGTGCTCGCTGCCCATGCGCGTGATGAGCGCACGAGCGCCGGGCGAGCTGATTTCCTCGTCGCCGTTGATGAGCACGGTGAGCGTGCCGTAGTCCTTGAACTTCATCGCCTGCAGCATCGACACGACGTGCGTGATGACGGCCACGCCCTGCTTGTCGTCGGCGATGCCCAGGCCGTAGGCCTTGTCGCCCTCGATGCGGAAGGGCTGCTTGTTGAGCATGCCAACGGTGTAGACCGTGTCCATGTGCGCGATCAGCAGGATCTTCTTCTTGCCCGTGCCCTTGAAGGTGGCGCGCACCACACGGCCGATCTTCTCGGGCGTGTCTTCCATGCGGTAGGCCTCCGCGCTCGGATCGATCAGCTCGACCTCGCCGCCCAGCGCCTTGAACTTCGCGGCGATGAGGTCGGAGATCTTCTCCAGGCCGTCGAGGTCGCGGCTGCCGGACTCGATGGAGACCAGCTCCTTCAGCGTGTCGAGCAGCGCGGGCTTTTCCTTGGCGGCGAGCGCGGCGATCTTCGCGTCGGGCGCCGCGAAGGCGCTGCCGAGGAAGGCGGCGCAGACGGCGGCGAGCAGGAATTTGCGGTGCGGGAATCGGTTCATGTTCTTGCGTTTCTTCCTTCTGTGGCTGACTGGTTGTCTCGTCCTTGTCCGCTCCCTGCTCTCTTCTTCTTGATGTTCTCTTTCAGTGCGCCTTGTCCCAGTTGGGACCGACGCCGATCTCGGCCAGCAGCGGCACCTTCAGCGATGCGACGCCCGCCATGATGCGCGGGATCTCGGTGCGCACCCATTCGATCTCGGCCTCGGGCACCTCGAACACGAGTTCGTCGTGCACCTGCATGATCATCCGGGTGGCGCGCTTCTCCTCGTCAAGCACGTTCTGTACCTTCACCATGCTGAGCTTGATGAGGTCGGCCGCGGTGCCCTGCATCGGCGCGTTGATGGCCGCGCGCTCCGCACCGCCGCGGCGCGGGCCGTTGGGCGAGTTGATCTCGGGCAGGTACAGGCGCCGGCCGAACACGGTCTCGACGTAGCCCTGCTCCTTGGCCAGCGCCTTGGTCTCGTCCATGTAGGCCTTCACGCCCGGGTAGCGCGCGAAGTAGCGCTCGATGTAGGAGGCCGCGGCCTTGTTCTCGATGCCCAGGTTCTTCGCGAGGCCGAAGCTGCTCATGCCGTAGATCAGGCCGAAGTTGATGACCTTGGCGTAGCGGCGCTGTTCGCTCGACACCTGGTCGGGCGTGGAGCCGAACACCTCGGCGGCCGTGGCGCGGTGCACGTCGATGCCTTCGGTGAAGGCGCGCAGCAGCGACTCGTCGCCGCTGATGTGGGCCATGATGCGCAGCTCGATCTGCGAGTAGTCGGCGCTGGCGATCACGCTGCCCGCCGGCGCCACGAAGGCCTCGCGCACGCGCCGGCCCTCGGGCGTGCGGATCGGAATGTTCTGCAGGTTCGGGTCGTTGCTCGACAACCGCCCCGTTACTGCCACCGCCTGCGCATAGTGCGTGTGCACGCGGCCCGTGCGCGGGTTGGCGAGCTGGCCGAGCTTGTCGGTGTAGGTGCCCTTGAGCTTGGAGAGGCTGCGGTGCTCGAGGATCTTGGCCGGCAGCGGATAGTCTTCCGCCAGCTTCTCCAGCACCTCTTCGTCGGTGCTGGGCGCGCCGCTCGGCGTCTTCTTGACCACGGGCAGGCCCAGCTTGGTGAAGAAGATCTCGCCGATCTGCTTGGGCGAGCCGAGGTTGAAGGGCTGGCCGGCGATCTCGTAGGCCTCCTGCTCCAGTTCCATGATGCGCTTGCCGAGCTCGTGGCTCTGCGCGGCCAGCGTGGGTGCATCGATCAGCACGCCGTTGCGCTCCACCCGGTAGAGCGCCTCGCTCGAATCCATCTCGAGCTGGTAGATAAAGAGCAGCTTCTCGTCGGCCTGAAGGCGAGGCCAGAGCGTGTTGTGCACGTCCAGCGTCTGGTCGCTGTCCTCGCACGAGTATTCGGCGGCCTTGGCGATGTCGACCTGGCTGAACGGGATCTGGTGCGCGCCCTTGCCGCACAGGTCTTCGTACGAGATGCCGCTGCGGCCCAGGTGGCGCTCGGCCAGGCTGGAGAGGCCATGCGGCTTGTGCACTTCGAGCACGTAGCTCTGCAGCATGGTGTCGTGCGCGTAGCCCTGCACCTCGATGCCATGGTTGGCGAACACATGCCGGTCGTACTTGATGTGCTGGCCGAGCTTCTTCTTCGCGCCGTTCTCCAGCCAGGGCTTGAGCTTCGCCAGCACCTCATCGATGGGCAGCTGCTCGGGCGCATCGGGGTAGTTGTGCGTGAGCGGAATGTAGGCGGCCTCGCCGGGCGTGACGCTGAAGCTGATGCCGACGATCTGCGCGACCATCTCGTCGAGCGAGGTGGTCTCGGTGTCGATGGCGGCAAGCTCGGCCGCCTCGAGCTTCGCGAGCCAGGCGTCGAACTGCTCCCAGGTCGTGATGGTCTCGTACTTCAGGTTGCTCGCGGGCGCGGCGGCTTCCAGCGCCTGCATGTCGGAGGGCTCGTCGAACAGGCCGCCCTGGTCGGTGTCGGCCTTCCCGGAAACCGCCTTCTTCTTGAGGTTCTCCTCGATCAGTTCAGGCGGCACGGCCTGCGCCTCGAGCGCCTTGACCAGGCTCTTGAAGCCGAACTTCTCGTAGAAGGGCTTGAGCTCGGCCGTCTGCGGCGCACCCACCGGCAGGCCATCAAGCGAGGGAAGGCCGGTGACGTGGCCGCCGAGGTCGCAGTCGGTGCGGATGGTCACGAGGCGCCGGCTCAGCGGCAGCTGCTCGAGGGCGTTGCGCAGGTTCTCGCCCGCGGCACCCTTCACCTCGGCGGCGCGCTCGATCAAGGCGTCGAGCGAGCCGTATTCGAGCAGCCACTTGGCAGCGGTCTTAGGGCCGACCTTCGGCACGCCGGGCACGTTGTCGACCGAGTCGCCCACCAGCGTCTGGTAGTCGATCATCAGGCTGGGCGGCACGCCGAACTCGGCCGTGACGCCGGCTACGTCGCGCCGCTTGCCGTTCATGGTGTCGATGATGGTGATGTGCTCGTCGACCAGCTGGCTCAGGTCCTTGTCGCCGCTGGAGACGATGACCTCGACTCCCTGCGAGGCGGCGATCCGGGCGAGCGTGCCGATGACGTCGTCGGCCTCCACGTCGGGCACGCTGAGCACGGGCCAGCCGAGCAGCTTCACCACTTCGTGGATGGGGTCGATCTGGCTGCGCAGGTCGTCGGGCATGGGCGAGCGGTTGGCCTTGTACTCGGCGTACCAGTCGTCGCGGAAGGTCTTGCCGGGCGCGTCGAAGATGCAGGCTGCGTAGTCGGCGCGCACCTCGCGGCGCAGCGCGGTCATCATGTTGATCATTCCGCGGATGGCGCCGGTCGCCGGGCTCTTCGGGTCGCCGGGCACGGCCCGCAGGTCGGGCATGGCGTGGAAGGCGCGGTAGAGGTAGCTCGAGCCATCGACGAGCAGCAGCGTTTTCTTGTCGGTCATCGGGGCATTTTGCCGTGCCCGCGACAGCCCCCGGAACCACGACGCCACAAGGTGCCAACCGACGCCCCGGAACCGGGCGCGCGCCTACAATGCCTGGATGCCTAGCTCCACACTCCTGGTCGCCCGCCGCATCCTGCTGGCGCTGGCCTTCGCAACCCCCTTTGCCGCCGTGCAGGCGCAACAGGCGGCGCCCGCCCCGGCGGCGGCTCCGGCCGAAGCGCTCCCAAATCAGGAGCAGGCCAAGGCCGAAGGCCGACGCAACCAGAAGGTCGAGCACATCCACACCGAGGACAGCGGCGCCTCGGTCGACGAAGTCCGCTACGGCGGCCGTACGCAGAGCATCAACGTCAAGCCCAAGTCGAACATGCCGGGCTACGAAGTGCTGCCGGCCGATGCCGCCACGGGCCGCCAGGGTTCGAGCGAAACGGGCGCCAACGGCCCCCGCGTCTGGAACGTGATGAAGTTCTGACCGTGATGGAGTCAGTCTCCCTTCCGGTTATCGCGGCAGCAATGCAGCGCTGAGTACCTCCATGGCAGTTTTTACCGAAGTCGGCTTCGGCGAGGCTGACGCGCTCGTCCAGAGCCTGGGCCTGGGCCCGCTGCGCGAGCTGCGCGGCATCGAGGGTGGCATCGAGAACACCAACTACTTCGCGACCACCGAGTCCGGCGAGTTCGTGCTGACGCTGTTCGAGCGCCTGAGCGCCGAGCAGCTGCCCTACTACCTTTGTCTGATGAAGCACCTGGCGGACGCCGGCCTGCCGGTGCCCGCGCCTGTTGCGCTGCCCGAGGCCGAAGCTGCCGGCAAGCCCCGCAAGGGCCAGCAACCGCCGGTGCCCGCCGAGGCTTCATGCGACCTGCTGCACCTCGTGGCCGGCAAGCCGGCGGCGGTGGTGCAGAAGCTCTCTGGCCGCAGCGAACTGGCTCCAACCGCGGCGCACTGCACCGAGTTGGGATCGATGCTGGCGCGCATGCATCTCGCGGGTCGCGACTACCCCCGCATCCAGCCGAACCTGCGCGGGCTGCCCTGGTGGAACGAGACGGTGCCGGTGGTGCTGCCGTACATCGAGGAATCGCAGGCGAACCTCCTGCGCGCCGAACTCGCCTACCAGAACCACATCGCCGAATCGTCCGCCTATGCGGCACTGCCGCGCGGTCCGGTGCACGCCGACATGTTCCGCGACAACGTCATGTTCGCGACCGACGGCGAGCCCGGCGCGGCCCCGCGCCTGACCGGCGTGTTCGACTTCTACTTCGCCGGCACCGACACCTGGCTGTTCGACCTGGCCGTTTGCCTGAACGACTGGGCCATCGACCTGCCGACCGGCCGCCACGACCCCGAGCGCGCCGACGCGCTGCTGTCGGCCTACGAGTCCGTGCGCGCGCTGAATGCCGCCGAACGCGCGCTGCTGCCCGCGATGCTGCGCGCCGCGGCGCTGCGCTTCTGGATCTCGCGCCTGTGGGACTTCCATCTGCCGCGCGAGGCGAGCATGCTCAAGCCCCATGACCCCACGCACTTCGAGCGCGTGCTGCGCGACCGCGCCACCCATCCGCATGCCGTGGCGCAGGCCCTCGAGCCGCTGCTGGCTGCCTGACCTTCACACATGAAACTCAACCTCGTGCCGGCGCGAACCGGCGTCGAATGGGTCCGCCTCGGGCTCAAGAACTTCTGGCGGCAGCCGCTGGCCTTCGTGTCGCTGTTCATGCTGTTCATGGCGCTGATCTCGACGATCTCTCAGCTGCCGGTGATCGGCAGGTTTCTTCCCTTCGTGCTGCTGCCCTTCTCCACGCTGGGCTTCATGGTCGCGGCCTCGGTGGCCGATGCCTCCGCCAGCGACAAGGTCGCGGCCGCTGACGGCACTCCCGGTCCCAGGAAGCCGACCGGCGCGCTCATGTTCCTGTCGGTGGCGCAGGCCATGCGGGCGGAATGGCGCTCGCTGGCGGTGCTGGGCGTGATCTCGGCGGTGTACTGCCTGCTGACGGTGTTCGTGACCGCGGTCGTCGATGGCGGCCAGTTCATGCGCAGCTACTTCACCGGCGAGGCTCCCGCCAAGGAAGTGATGGAAAGCAGCCGCTTCCAGGTGGCCAATCTGCTGCAGATGTGCCTGACGCTGCCCCTGATCGCCGCCATCTGGCATGCGCCCGCGCTGGTTCACTGGCATCGCGTGGAGCCGGTGAAGAGCATCTTCTTCAGCCTGGTCGCGATGTTCCGCAATTTCGGCGCCTATGCGCTGTACTGGCTCGCATGGTGCGGCGTGCTCCTGCTCGGCCTGCTTGCGGCGGCGCTGGTCGGCACCGTCGTGATCGGCGTGGGCTCGCTGGGCTCGGGCACCGGCGCAATGACCGCCGGCAACATCCTGATGCTCGGCACGGTGATGACGCTCGCCGCGATGGCGCAGGCGTCGAACTGGTTCACCTTCCGCGACACCTTCAATCCGGACTGAGCGCCGCCGCAGCCGGCAGCGCTCCCGCCCGGCACCCTCAGATCGGCGTGAGCTTGGCCACCGACAGCGCCAGCCACTTCACGCCATGGCGCGCGAACTTGACCTGTGCACGCGCGTCGTCGCCGGTGCCTTCCAGTGCGGTCACCGTGCCTTCGCCGAACTTGTTGTGGAACACCTGCATGCCCGAGCGCAGGCCGTGCGAGGGCGCGGTCTTCTGCGGCGGCACGGGCGGGCTGGCGAAGGTGTCCTTGTCGCGGCTTCCGCCCGAACTGCCGCCGTAGCCGCCACCGTATCCGCCCGAGCCGCCGCGCGTGCTGCCGTAGCCGCCGCCATAGCCGAAGGCCGAGGGCGCGAAGCCCTGGTTCTTGGGCGTGAGCCACTTGAGGGCGCCCTCGGGCAGCTCGTCGAAGAAGCGGCTCTTGAGGTTGTAGCGGGTCTGGCCGTGCAGCATGCGGGTCTGCGAATGGCTCAGGTACAGGCGCTTGCGGGCGCGCGTGATCGCCACGTACATCAGCCGGCGCTCCTCCTCGAGGCTCTCGAAGTCGCTCATCGAGTTCTCGTGCGGGAACAGGCCCTCTTCCATGCCCGTGATGAACACGCAGTCGAACTCCAGGCCCTTGGCGGCGTGCACGGTCATGAGCTGCACCGCGTCCTGGCCCGCCTGCGCCTGGTTGTCGCCCGATTCGAGCGCGGCATGCGTGAGGAAGGCGGCCAGCGGGCTCAGCGTTTCGCCGGTCTCGGCGTCGGGCGCCAGCGGCTCGTCGAGCACCGGGCGGTTCGGGTCCAGGCCCTGGCTCGCGGGCGACTGGCGCAGTTCGTCCACAGGCAGCGCCACGGCGTCGCGGCCGAAGCCCTCCTGCGTGACGAAGCTCTCGGCCGCGTTCACCAGTTCGTCCAGGTTCTCGATGCGGTCGGCGCCTTCGCGGTCGGCCCTGTAGTGCTCGACGAGCCCGCTGTGGTCGAGCACCAGCTCGATGATCTCGCGCAGGCTCGCACCCTGGGTCTGCTCGCGCAGCACGTCGATCTTGGCGACGAAGCCCGTGAGGTTGGCACCGGCCTTGCCGCCGACCACGCTCACCGCGTCGTGCAGCGAACGGTTGGCCGCGCGTGCGGCGTCCTGCAGGGTTTCGAGCGTGCGCGCGCCGATGCCGCGCGGCGGGAAGTTGACGACACGCAGGAAGCTGGTGTCGTCGTCCTTGTTCTCCAGCAGGCGCAGGTAGGCCAGCGCGTGCTTGATTTCGGCGCGCTCGAAGAAGCGCAGGCCGCCGTACACGCGGTACGGCACCGAGGCATTGAAGAGCGCGGTTTCGATCACCCGGCTCTGCGCGTTGCTGCGGTAGAGCACGGCCATTTCCTTGCGCTCGTAGCCGTCGCGCACGAGCTGGCGCATTTCCTCGACCATCCACTGCGCCTCGGCGAGGTCGGTGGGTGCCTCGTACACGCGCACGGGCTCGCCGGGGCCCTGGTCGGTGCGCAGGTTCTTGCCCAGGCGCTTCTTGTTATGGCCGATGAGCTCGTTGGCGGAATCGAGGATGTTGCTGTAGCTGCGGTAGTTCTGCTCCAGCTTGATCTGGTGGCGCACGTCGAACTCGCGCACGAAGTCGGTCATGTTGCCCACGCGCGCACCGCGAAAGGCATAGATGCTCTGGTCGTCGTCGCCCACGGCGATGACGCTGTTGTGCTGGCCCGGGACGAAGCGGCCCTCGACCGTATTGCCCGCGAGCATCTTGATCCACGCGTACTGCAGGCGGTTCGTGTCCTGGAACTCGTCGATCAGGATGTGGCGGAAGCGCCGCTGGTAGTGCTCGCGCACCGGCTCGTTGTCGCGCAGCAGCTCGTAGCTGCGCAGCATGAGCTCGCCGAAGTCGACCACGCCTTCGCGCTGGCACTGCTCTTCGTACAGGCGGTAGAGCTCGACCTTCTTGCGGTCGTCGTCGTTGCGCACCTCGATCGCGTCGGGGCGCAGGCCGTCTTCCTTGGCGCCGGCGATGAACCACTGGGTCTGCTTGGCGGGGAATCGCTCGTCGTCGACGTTGAACTGCTTCATCAGGCGCTTGATGGCCGAGAGCTGGTCCTGCGTGTCGAGGATCTGGAAGGTGGAAGGCAGGTTGGCGAGCTTCCAGTGTGCGCGCAGCAGGCGGTTGCACAGGCCGTGGAAGGTGCCGATCCACATCCCGCGCACGTTCACGGGCAGCATCGCCGTCAGGCGCGTCATCATTTCCTTGGCGGCCTTGTTGGTGAAGGTCACGGCGAGGATGCCGCCCGCGGAGACCTGGCCGGTCTGCAGCAGCCAGGCGATGCGGGTGGTGAGCACGCGCGTCTTGCCGGAGCCGGCGCCTGCCAGGATGAGGGCGTTGCCTTCGGGCAACGTGACCGCGGCAAGCTGCTCCGCGTTCAGGTTCTGGAGCAGCGGCAGCGCTGGGGGATGGGCGTCGGCCGCAGGATCGTTAAACAACATCCTCCAATTGTAGAAACCACGGCGTATGCGGGTTATATGAAGAAGCGGAAGACCCGGCTTCGCGAGTCCGCGTAAAATCAATCACCGGGCCCAAGTTTCTTGCGCCCGGTTTTTTGTGGGCGTTTCCTTTGCGAAACGTACTACAGAAGCCGGCCGGACCAAGCGCTCATTCGTTTCTTTCAACGATCCCGGCCGCCGCCGGGCCGCCCCAAGGCGGCTCGAGCCTCCCCCTCGGGGGGTGGCGAAGCACACGCAGTGGCAAGCCGGGGGGCCATATTTACTGGAGCCTGGTCATGCAGATTTTCGATTACGACAACATCCTCCTCCTCCCGCGCAAGTGCCGCGTGGAGAGCCGTTCCGAGTGCGACACCAGCGTCACGCTGGGCGAGCGCTGCTTCCGCCTGCCGGTGGTTCCGGCCAACATGAAGACGGTGGTCGACGAGTCGATCTGCCTGTGGCTGGCGCAGAACGGCTACTTCTACGTGATGCACCGCTTCGACCTCGACAACGTCGAGTTCGTCAAGGACATGCAGGCCAAGGGCGTGTTCGCCTCCATCTCGCTGGGCGTGAAGAAGGCCGACTACGACACCGTCGACCAGCTGGTGGGCCAGGGCCTCGTGCCCGAGTACGTCACGATCGACATCGCGCACGGCCACGCCGACAGCGTGAAGAACATGATCGGCTACCTCAAGCAGAAGCTGCCGAAGACCTTCGTGATCGCCGGCAACGTGGGCACGCCCGAAGCGGTGATCGACCTCGAGAACTGGGGCGCCGACGCGACCAAGGTCGGCATCGGCCCGGGCAAGGTCTGCATCACCAAGCTCAAGACCGGCTTCGGCACGGGTGGCTGGCAGCTGTCGGCGCTCAAGTGGTGCGCCCGCGTGGCGACCAAGCCGATCATTGCCGACGGCGGCATCCGCGACCACGGCGACATCGCCAAGAGCGTGCGCTTCGGCGCGTCGATGGTCATGATCGGCTCGCTGTTCGCGGGGCACGAGGAGTCGCCGGGCAAGACCGTGGAGGTCGACGGCAAGCTCTTCAAGGAGTACTACGGCTCGGCCAGCGACTTCAACAAGGGCGAGTACAAGCACGTCGAGGGCAAGCGCATCCTCGAGCCCATCAAGGGCAAGCTGGCCGACACGCTGGTCGAGATGGAGCAGGACGTGCAGAGCTCGATCAGCTATGCGGGCGGCCGCACGCTGATGGACATCCGCAAGGTCAACTACGTGACGCTCGGCGGCGACAACGCAGGCGAACACCTGCTGATGTAAGGCGTCAGGCTTCCAGCAGCTGCACCGCGAGCCGGTGCAGCCGGTGCGAGGAATCGGCCAGCGCCTCGACCACGCCGAAGTGATCGAGGCCGGGCAGCACCTCGCACACCGGCACCGCCCGCGAGCCCCAGGCCTCGCGGATCATCGCGTTGTGGCGGATGAACTCCTCGCTCTCGTTGCCGCCCGCCACCGCGTAGAGCAGTCCGCGCTTCGGCGCCGGCCAGTACGCGGGGCTCGCGCGGCGCACGTCCTCGTCGCTCAGCCGCAGCACCTGTTCGAGGAAGGGCGTGCGCTGCAGCGGCGCGAGGTCGTACAGGCCCGAGATCGACAGCGCATTGCGCACCAGGTGTTCGGGCAGGTCCGGCGCCACCGCCTTCCAGTCGCAGGCCAGCAGCGCCGCCGCCATGTGGCCGCCGGCCGAATGCCCCGCCACCGTGATCCGCGCCGGATCGCCGCCATGCGCCGCCACGTTGCGCCAGGTCCATGCGAGCGCGCGCACCATCTGCAGCACGATGCCCGGCACCGTCACGGGTTGCTCGGGCGTGCCCGGGCACAGCGCGTAGTTGGGCTGCACCACGCAGATGCCGCGGTCGTTGAAGGCGGGCGCGATGAAGGAATGGTCCTTCTTGTCCATCGCGCGCCAGTAGCCGCCGTGGATGAAGACCAGCACGGGCGCGTCGGGCACGGGCGCCGGGAACACGTCGAGCGTTTCGTTGACGCCCTCGCCATAGCGCAGGTCGATCCGGCTCGGCAGCGCATCGCGCGCCGCGGCGGATTCGCGCGCCCAGCGCGCGAAGTACGCCGGATGCTCCTCCACGCGCGCGAGGTTGTTGTACATGCCTTCGAGCCAGGCGGGATCGCGCGTGGGAGTCATGGGATGGCCGGGGTCCGGTGCTGTTTCTGGAAGGCGCGCATCTTGGCACGCGGCGAGCACGCTGCCGCGAGTTCCGGCTAAAATTCGCCTCGCGTTGGGGGGGTAGCTCAGCTGGGAGAGCGTCGCGTTCGCATCGCGAAGGTCAGGGGTTCGATCCCCCTCCGCTCCACCACTTCATGCGAACAAGCCGGCGAGCGATCGTCGGCTTTTTTGTTGCCCGCCGCCGGCCTGTCGGGCTGTGCGGCGCGGATCGATGCCGCGTTCGCGCATCGCGCGCAATGCGGCGAAACAGATTCGTCCGCGCCCCCTCCAGCGAGCGCCGATACGCGCGCCGCCGTGCGCAACCACTTGCAACGACTTCGAACACCATCACACTATGCGCGGGGACGGCGACGCGCGATCGAGCCATCGCTCCGCGCCCGCCGGCCGGCACTCCAAGCGCAGACCGTTCGACCCCAAGGACGTTTCACTCAACGGCGATCCGCCGCCACGCAGGAAGCAAGCCATGCCCCATCGAATCCACAAGACCCTGAGTTCCGCGTTGATCCTGGCCGCGCTCGCGGCGACGCCGTGCATCGCCGCCGACTGGGGCAAGGTCGAAACGCCCTTCGACGCCGCGCAAGCCGTGCAGATGCTCGAACCCGGCACCGCCACCCTCAAGGGCCGCGGCTTCATGCGCCTGAAGGGCCTGATCGGCGGCAAGACCTACGCCGATAACAGGGCGGTGTATCTGTTTCCGATGACCGGCTACATGCAGGAGTGGTATCGGCGTTTCAAGAACGATCCCGGCATCGGCCTGGATACCAATATCGGCTACGGCTCGGCCGAAGCCTTGCGCATCCATCGCCAGACCCGCACCGACGGCGGCGGTCAGTTCGCGTTCGACAAGCTCAAGCCCGGCAAGTATCTGCTGTACCTGGGCATCGGCTATGTGGTCAGCGCCAGTTGGCAGGATCAGGTCGGCACCGAGACGGTCTACAACGGCTACGGCCAGGAACTGTCGTCCACGCCGATCTACGGCGGCCAGGTGCATACCGGCAGCGCGCCGGTCACTCACCACATCCTGAAAGTCGTCGACGTGAAGCAGGACGGACAGGTGCTGGATCTGGGCGATATCCGCTGATTCGTACCGGCCGGCGTCGGCCTGCTGACGGCGCATGTCCTGCTGGAGCGCTTCGGC
>Ga0102587_1000510_pt1 | contig 39742 bp, 47 predicted proteins | sample AraplaF_Col_mTSA_FD_76853 | JGI IMG/M metagenome (GOLD analysis project Ga0102587, IMG submission 76853) | Arabidopsis root microbial communities from the University of North Carolina, USA - plate scrape MF_Col_mTSA (SPADES assembly) (version 2) | ecosystem: Host-associated > Plants > Roots >... | reverse complement strand
TCGGCCGGCCGGGTGCCGACACCGCGCGGCTACCGTATCTTCGTTGACACCTTGCTGACGGTGCAGCATATCGACGAGAGCGCGGCCGGGCGAGCTTGCGCGCCGTCTCCGACATGCGGCGCGAGGTTGCGCCACCGCCCAGTCCGGAAGCCCTGAACTTTGCAGCGCTGTTCAACGCCCGGGATTGGGACGCCTTGCGCCGCCTGCTGGCCGACGATGTCCGGCTGCGTCAGGCGCGTCGGCCGGAAATCTCCGGTGCCGCCGATGTCGGCCGGTTCTTCACATATTATGCCGAATATCCGCCGGTCAGGATCGAGCCGGCCTGGCTGGAAGGCCGGGAAATATTGCTGGTATCGGCCGAAGCGTCCGGCGGTCCTTCCTATTTCATGCTGCTCGAATGGCAGGGGCAGAAGATAAGCCTGATCCGCGACCATCGCTATGCGACCTATGTCATCGAGGGTGCCGATGTCATGCCGGCAGCATAGTGGTGGGCCGGAGTGATAGAGCGCTTTGCGGCGGTCGATGCCATGCCCCTGTTTATGGTGATGTGACGAGCGTTTCCGGCTTCAGATCATATGACCGCTGAACCAGACCGGCACGCGTGCCGAGACCATCGGTTGTCGTCCGGGTCCATACCTGCTGCGATTGCTCGCGCACGCCGTCTGCAAGTTCCGGCGCAACGACGTTGCGGAAGAGCTGCGATTTGCCCGCGATCACGTCAGCAATGGCTTTGAACACCGTCGACGGCTCGAACTGTTCGAAGGGGAAGGCCAGCTTGTCGTAGTCGAACACGCGCTCGTCCGGGTCGTCGTTCCAGCTCTTCGGGGCCAGGAACCCGGCATCGTTGAAACCGGTGAGATAGGGGCCGGGGTTGATGACCGCCACCTCCACGCCGAATTCCTGGAGCTCCATGGCCATTGTCTCTGCTATGGCCTCGAGTGCGTGCTTCGAGGCACCATAGGCGCCGACGAACGGGCCTGAAAGGATGCCGACGACCGACGACATGAAGATGATCCTGCCGCTGCGCCGCGCGACCATCTTTCGCGCTATTCCCTGGGTGAGCTGCACCGGGCCGAAGACATTGACCTCGAACTGTCGCTGCATGTTTTCCGCGGGGATGTCGATGATGGCGCCGCCTTCGATAATGCCGGCGCCGTTGACAAGCACGTCGATGTCCCACGATGCGGCGCGCCTGCGATCGCCCTCATTGGTGACGTCGAGCTTCTCGATGCGCAGGGCGAGGCCGTGGTTCCTTGCCTGGATCTCCAGCGCGCGGAGCTGCGGATAGTTCTCGACGCAGGCAATCACCTCGTGACCGCGCCGCACGAGCTCGATGGCCGCACCGTTGTTAAGGCCGCTGCCGGCACCTGTGATCATGATGGTGGTCATGGCTGGTCTCCCGCAATGGATCAGTTGCCCGAAAGGACTTTGGCGGCCATTTGGGCCACGTCCTCGTCCTGCTCGCCGTTGCCGCCGCTGGCGCCAACCGCGCCCACGACCTCTCCATCGATGCTGACAGGCATGCCGCCGGGAAAGATGATGGCGCGGCCGCCGAGGCCATTGGCAATGCCGTAAAAGTCTCCGTGGGGCTGGGCAATCGTGGCGATGAAGCTCGTTGCGAGGCGGGTGGAGATGGCGGTGTAGGCCTTGTTATAGGCCAGCGCGACGCTCGAAAGCGAGGCGCCGTCCATGCGCGCCTGCGCGATGACGGTTCCGCTGATATCGACAACGCAAAGCGTGCTGGGCGAACGGATCTCGGACGCGCGGGCGATGCCGGCCCTGATGATTTGGTCCGCCTCGGCGAGACCGAGGCTCTTGAGCGTGATCATGGTCTTCTCCTGTCGATATCGATTGGAATGGATGGTGAGTTGATGCCTATCCCGGCTGTTGGGCCGCTACGCGTCGCAACGCTTCTTCGTAGTCGCGCGGCCTGCTCGCTCCCGAAATGCGGTATTTCTGTTGAAGGATGAGTGTCGGCACGGAGCGGATGCCGCGGCTATGCCAATCCGCTTCAGCGCATCGGACCTTGTTGGCGTAAGCGCCCGATGTGAGGATCTCGCGGGCCGCCGAAGGATCGAGCCCCACCACCTGCGCCGCATTGGCAAGGACATCGAGATTGGACACATCTGCACCATAGGTGAAGTGCGCTGCAAAAAGTACGAGCTCGAGGCCGATCTGGCGCTTCTCAAGTTCGGCCCAATGAACCAGCCGGTGCGCGTCGAACGTGTTGTAGAGACGCCGACTGTCGATCGACGCCATATCGAAGCCGACCTCGGCCGCTCTCGCACGGATGGTTTGACGATTGCGCGCGGCCTCCGCTGCCGACAGGGCATATTTCCGCCCGACATAGGCAGTGCTGTCTTCACCGCCTTCCGGCATGGCGGGGTCGAGCTCGAAGGGCTGAAATGAGATCTTCACCTCTATCGAATCCTGCACGCGTTTCAGCGCGGCAAGGAGACTGTGCAGGCCGATCGCGCACCAGGGGCAGACGATATCGGAGATAAACTCCACCTCGACCGATCGCTTCAATGAGATCATGGACCCTCCAGGCATGACGCCTTTCCTTGGCCGTCGGCCACGCGGATGTCCCGTGACAGCAACTCTTTGGCCACTGACAGACAAGATCGGGGAGCGGGGGCGAATATTCCCAAGCCATCGAAGAAAGATCGCAACCAACTGAAAACAAGAGGGGATTTTTGCAATCCTGCTGACTGTCCTTCGAAGCGAATGGCCGCGAGCTCTACTCGGCGTAAAGCTGGCTGTTGGATGCCAGTGACGTCCTATCGTTCGGGAGCGGCACGTAAAAACGAGGCAAGGGTCGCGATTTCTCTGGGGCTGCGCGGGCGATTTCCGACGAGTGGGTGTAAGCTGACGCACCATTGAGCACAGGAGGTAGCGTCAATGCCGCGTTTTCTTGCCGTTTACACCATGAAGCCCGAAGACCTTGCGGCCTTCCGAAGCCTGCCCAAAGCCGAGCAGGATGCCGTCGACACCGTTGGCCTGGCACAGTGGGCGGCGTGGGAGGAAAGGCATGCTGCGTCCATCCTTGATCGTGGTGGCATGGTGGGCAAGACGACGCGCATAACCAAGGACGGCGTCGCCGAAGCTGTTAATCCATTCTGCGGCTATCTCGTGGTCCAAGCCGAAACCGCTGATGCCGCCGCACGATTGTTCGAGGACCATCCGCACATCACCGTGTTTCCTGGTGACGGAGTCGATATCATGCCCTTTTTAACCTGAACTCTTGCGGGCGAGCATCATCCACGTCCGATCATCCCTCCAGAGGGCGGAGGCAGCGAATGTCTGCTTCGGACCGAAAGCAGACCTAGCGGTCCGGCCGAAATGGATGGAAGATGGATTGCGCAAGTAACTTCTGCTTCGAAAACAGAGGAAATCACATGCAGATAGCCGCCCTGCCAGAACCACCATACTATATGGTTAGCTTCACCTCGCAGCGAACAAACCTGGACGATGGTTATGGCGAGATTGGTTACGCAATGACCAAACTTGCTAGCCAACAACCGGGGTATCTCGGCTTCGAAAGCGCTCGTGGAGCAGATGGCTTCGGAATACTGGTATCGTTCTGGAAAGACGAAGACAGTATCCGCGCATGGAAGGCCGTCGTCGATCATGTTGAAGCACAACGAAGAGGCCGCAAAGACTGGTACTCGAAATACGAAATTCGCGTCGCTCTTGTGCAGCGAGCCCACGGGTTTGACAGCGGGAGCCAACAGACGGCGAGTGACACATAATGGAAGCGTCGAATAGCGAATTTTCGCGTGCCGATTGTGTCCCGGTTCGGGTTTCTCCCCGATATATCGGTCCGGTCGAAGCCGTCGATCCACCTTCCGGTTTGCGGCAGGCATCAAGCTTGGCCCGATCGTGAAACCTTTCGATTGGTAATCCGTTTTCGCTGGCATGACCGACGCAAAAGTGAAACCGAAATCGGTCGACGGCGCCAAGCCTGATGGTGCCGAGGAGACGCCCGAGGGGAAGGGAACGACCGTCGAGGTCGCGCCGCCGCCGGATGTTATCGAACCCGATCCGGATCTGACACCGGAGGAGGCCGAGCAGGCGCGCAAGAAATATCTGCTGAAGCGTTTCTGGATCAGCGCCCGCGGCTATTGGGGCCGCAGCGGCGATGGCTTCGCTTGGCCGTGTTCCATCGGGCTGCTGGTCATGATCGGCATGAATGTCGGGTTCCAGTATGGGATCAACAGGTGGAACCGCGGCATATTCGACGCCATAGAACGGCACGATGCCGGCACCGTCTATTATCTCAGCGCCGTCTTCCTGCCGCTCGTGGCCGGCAGTGTCGTTCTTGTGACATCGCAAGTCTATGTCCGCATGATGATCCAGCGACACTGGCGCCGCTGGCTGGCGACTGCACTGATTGCGCGCTGGCTTGCCAACGGCCGTTACTATCAGCTGAACCTCATCGGCGGCGATCACAAGAACCCAGAGGCGCGTATTTCCGAGGATCTGCGGATCGCGACGGAATCGCCCGTCGATTTCACCGCCGGCGTCATCTCGGCCTTTCTCTCGGCTTCGACCTTCATCGTGGTTCTGTGGACGATCGGTGGTGCCCTGACCCTTCCGATCGGCGGGATGTCGATCACCATTCCCGGCTTTCTCGTCGTTACGGCGGTGCTCTACGCTGCGATAACGTCGACGACAATCGCCGTCATCGGCCGGCATTTCGTCAAGGTTTCCGAGGTCAAGAACCAGGTGGAAGCCGAGTTCCGTTATACGCTGACGCATGTGCGCGAAAATGGCGAGAGCATCGCGCTTCTCGGCGGCGAAGAGGAGGAGCGCAGCGACCTCGAGAAGACGTTTACCAATGTGCTGAGCCAATGGGCGCAGCTGGCCCACCAGTATATGCGCACGACCTTCGTGTCGCATGGGTCGATGCTGATTGCGCCCGTCGTGCCGGTGCTGCTCTGCGCGCCGAAATTTCTCGAAGGCAGCATGACGCTGGGTGAGGTGATGCAGGCTGCGTCAGCCTTCGCCATCGTCCAGACCGCCTTCGGATGGCTCGTCGACAACTATCCGCGGCTTGCCGACTGGAACGCCTGCGCGCGTCGTGTCGCCTCGCTGATGATGTCGCTCGACGGGCTGGAGCGGGCCGAACAGAGCGACGCGCTCGGGCGCATCCAGCATGGCGAAACGGAAGGCGAGGCGATGCTGAGCCTCAACGATCTCGCCGTATCGCTGGACGACGGCACCGCCGTGGTCACGGAAACGCAGGTGGAGATCGAGCCGGGCGAGCGGGTGCTGGTTGCGGGCGAATCCGGTTCGGGCAAGAGCACGCTGGTACGCGCCATTTCAGGCCTCTGGCCCTGGGGTCGCGGCAGCGTCAATTTCCATGCCGACAGGCAATTGTTCATGCTGCCGCAGCGGCCCTATATCCCCTCGGGCACGCTGCGCCGCGCCGTCGCCTATCCCAAGGCCGCCGACGGCTGGCCGCTGGATGAGATTGAGGCGGCCCTTCAGAAGGTGGGGCTCGAATATCTGAACGAGAAGCTCGAGGAAGAGGCGCCATGGGACCAGATCCTCTCGGGTGGCGAAAAGCAGCGGCTCGCCTTCGCGCGCCTGCTGCTTCACAATCCCGATGTCATCGTGCTCGACGAGGCAACCTCGGCGCTCGACGAGAAGAGCCAGGACAGGATGATGGAGATGGTGATCCGGGAACTGCCCAAGGTCACCATCGTCAGTGTCGCGCATCGCGCCGAGCTCGAGGTCTTCCATAGCCGCAAGATCACACTGGAGCGGCGCGAGGGCGGTGCAAAGCTCGTGAGCGACATCGATCTCGTCCCGCGCAAGAGAAAACGGACCGTGCTTTCGCGCCTTCTGGACAGCCGACCGAAGGGCAGCACGCGTTCCAGCAGGGCGGCGGCGTCGCAGAAGAAAAGCTGAAGCGCGTCCGGGCGGGCTCGCGGCAGATAGCCGCGGGCGGCAGCTAGCCGCGGTAAGCGCGCTCAAGATCGGCGATGACGATCTTCTTCATCTTGTACATTGCCTGCAGGACCCGCCCCGCCTTCTCCTTGTCCGGATCGGCGACCATCTGCAGCAAGGCCGTCGGACTGACCTGCCAGTAGACCCCGAATTTATCCGTCAGCCATCCGCACGGCTGTTCCTTACCGCCATCGGCCGTCAGGGCATTCCAGTAATAGTCGGTCTCAGCCTGGTCGCTGGTCTCGATGAGGAAGGAAAAGGCCTCGTTATAGGGTACGCGCGAGTGGGCGTTGAGGGCCGCGACCGGCAGACCGGCCAACTCGAAACGGACGACCGATAACTCGGGATCGGGAAGCGCGATACGGCCGACGACTTTCGAGTCCTTGAAGATGGACGTGTAAAACTCCATCGCTTCCTCGGCCTGGGATGCGAACCAGAGATGGGGATAGACTTTCATTCCGGTTCTCCTTCAGTGACCGAGGCGAGCCGCGGTCGACCGGCCCTGCATCCGGTTGACGGACTCGTCCCAATCGCGCTCGAAGCCGATGTCGTGCAGCCGATGATCGGAAAAGCGGGCAATCCGCCGCATCGTCCGTTGCTGCTGCAGGGCTGCAAACAGGTGTGCTGTTCGTCCGCGGATCGCGGCGATGACCCTTGCCACGTCCACAAAGGGCCGGCGCAGGGACGCCGGCGCGATGCCGCCGCATGTTCCGTCATATGTATGAGAGATGATCACGGGAACCTCCGTTTGATTTCGTTTCATTCAGGAGCCTTATGACCTGGCTGATATGGAGAAGTTGCACCGAACCGGGCTGGACGACAACCGAATATTCCTGCAGTATTTGTGAGTAGCACTCACAGGTAAAACGATGCCACGCCGACTTCCGCCTCTCACCACGCTCCCCGCTTTCGACGCTGCGGCCCGCCACCTGAGCTTTACGAAGGCCGCGGCCGAACTTCATGTGACGCATGGGGCCATCAGCCGCGCCGTCCGCAATCTGGAAGAGCAGCTCGGCACGCGGCTTTTCGAGAGAGGAACCCGGTCCGTCCTGCTCACGCCGGCCGGGGCTGCTTATGCCGCCGATATCGGTGCAGCGCTCGATCGGATCGGCGCTGCGACGGTCGTCGCCGCGGCGCCGCGCTCGTCCGGTATTCTCAATGTCAGCACATCGGATGGTTTTGCCGGCCGCTGGCTTGTGCCGCGGCTCAATCGGTTCCACCGCGCGCACCGCGACATCGACGTGCGGCTCTCGACATCAGGTCTGTTTGCAGATTTCCTGCGGGACGGGATCGATATCGCGATCCGCTTCGGTGCAGGGGATTATGCGGGCGTCGTATCGGAGTTCCTGGCCGATGAAGAGGTCTTTCCCGTCTGCAATCCGGAACTGGCTGAGGGCGAGCATCCTCTGCGGTCGCCGGCCGATCTGAAGTTTCACCGGCTCATCCATGATAATTTCCGCATCGACTGGGCGACCTGGCTCCAGGCCGCCGGCCGTGATGATATCGATCCCAGCGGCGGCCTGAGGTTCGATTCCGCCGCTTATGCCGTCGAGGCGGCCGTGCAAGGCGAGGGCGTGCTGCTTGGCAGAAGCGCCCTCGTGTCCGCCGACCTTGCGGCGGGGCGCCTCATACGCCCCTTCGATCTCGGCTTGAAGTCCAGATGGAAATATTACCTCGTCTACCCCGAGGGCGCTCTGCGCCAGAGGAAAGTCAGGGCATTCCGCGATTGGCTGTTCAGCGAAATGGCGGGCGGATAAGGCAGCGGACACGCCTATCGAGCGCGTTGGTAATCGCGGTTCGGTGTAGAAAGAAGCTAAAATTCACCCCGACACCGAGGGTCGTGTCCAGTCGGCGCTACTGCAATCGGCGAAAAGAAAATACTCGGATAATCCTGATGTTATCCACAGCAGCTTTTGGCGCACCTTCCCCTGACCAGCAAACGAACTCTTTTAGCGCTTATTCGCCCGCGGCACATTGATTTTTTGCAATATGTTGAATATGAAATATTATTAACTGCTAATAATAATGCGTTCACACATTTACATTATCTAGGGAGACACACGAGAGAGGGAGGGGCCTCTGTTTATAGTATCTGTATCGGATGAGGGTGAAGAAAGAAACTTTGTCGCCGTAGGCTTACATATCAGCGGCGGTAAAATCCATATCGATGTCGGCGGCGTCGAGCACCATTTCGGACTCGCTGACCTGATCGACATTCTGTCGATTGAAGATCGCCGCCCTCGGGCGATCGAGGGGCGTCTGCGCATGGCTGCGTTCTGCCATTGACCGCGGTTTTGCGCAGCGCGGACCTCATGTCGGCGCCTTCGCGGCAACCTTGACAGGCCGGGCGTCAATCGCCCTTGCAGTCCGCTATCGGATGCCAGCGCGCATTTGCTGTCATCAAAACTTATTTGTGAAGAACGGAACCTGGGGCGGAGCCCCAAGTTGTCCCTGATGATCCATGAAGCAAATGGAGGTTTTCATGCTTCAGAAGCTCATCACGGTATCCATCCTTTCCATCGGGCTCGCCACCTCTGCGATGGCACAGTCGACAGGCGTCGGCGGTGGCGCAGGCGGTGCGGGAGGCGGCGCAGGCGGCGCCTCCGGTGGCGGCCTGATCAGCCCCGGCACCGGTGGCGTCGGGACCGGCGCGGGAACCGGGACCGGTACAGGCATTGGCACCGGCAATACCGTGTCGCCGGACACAAACAGCACCACCAACAGCATCGTGCCCAATCCCAATACGACCAATCCCAACGTGCGCGGCCTGTCCGGCACCGGCAATGGGATGAGCCGCGGAACGCCCGATTGCAACGGCATGTCCGGCACCGGCCCGTCGGCCGGACTTCCGGGATCGGATTCGTCGGCACAGATACGCCCGAACTGCCGGTAACCCGAGAAAGCGGGATACAGCCGCAAGAAGAGCCGTTGCTACCCCGCCAGCGAGGCACGGTGACAAGGCGCTGGGGGTAGCTGCGAGTGCGGATGAAGCTGGGCGACGCCCCCGCCTTCGCGAGAGCGTAGCGATGACGGTCGAGGAGCAGACGCGGATGAGCTTCGATCCTCTGCCGCACCATCCCGGAAGGCAGCATGAGGGCAGCCGCGGCAATCGCCTCGGCGCGGACACTCGGCTGGGATACTGGTTTCGCCGTCTGGTTTGCACATGGTTTTTCTCCCGAGATTCAAAGGGGATGCTGCGGGCGGAGCCCCGATCCTCGCCCGCAGCGGTCTTCTCAGGCCGCCAGCTTCAGCGCGTCGGCAAGCTTGGCGAAATCGCCGGCCGAAAGCCCCGGACGGACGGCGAAGTCGATGACGGCCTGGAAGATTTCCGGCGGCGCATCCTTCTTCATGGCGCCGAGAAGGGCGGCACGCTCCGCTGGATTGATCGCCGGAATCATGATGCGCATGAAGGCCATGCTCTTCTCCGGTGGCAGGGAGCCGATGATGCGCATCTCGATGCCGAAGATTTCCTGATCGTTGAAATGGCGCCACAGCAGGGGGCCGGTGACTGCCTCTTCCTCATGCATATGCGCGAAGTCGTCGGCGATGTAGGCGGCAAAGGCCAGGTAAAGCTTGCGGCCGCAGGCGGCCTTGTGGAGCGGCCACGCGTTTTCCCAGGCAACAATCAGTTCCTCCAGCTCGCGGAAGGCGGTGCGGTGGTCGTCGTGCTGCTCGTCCAGTGTGACGGTCGAGACGCCTTTCTCGGCAAGCGCCGTGTGGATGTTGTCGTCTTCGTGGGTGACGTGGGAGGCGGCAAGCATCAGGTAATGACGCAGGTCGTCGATCAGGAAGACCGTCTCCTCGACATTCTGGAAGTCGGCCGTGCCGAGGCGTACGAGCAGGTCGCAGCCCGCCTTGCGCAGGCCCTTGTGTATCGCGCCGTAAATGTCGTAACGGCCATTGAGATCGGGGATGCTGGTAAGCGAGAATTCATGGCTCATGATGGTTTTCCTCTCGTTGGCCGGCGCCTCCTTATGTGCGCCGGGCTGATGGCCGTGAGATAACCGAGGCCTTTGCGAGGCGCTTCCTAAAACCATCCTAAGCAATTGGAACGATTGCTAAGAATACCCTAACTAAATATCATCGCCTGAACATCGGGGAGGGAAGCATTGCTGGGGCCGGAACTCGTGGACTTCATAGAAAGTCCCGTCATGATACTGTTTGCGACGCGTGACGAAGCCGGACGGCCGATGATCGGCCGCGGCTCCGGCGTGCGCGTCGACCGGCAGAGCGGGCATCTGCACTTTCTCGCCTCCCGCAGCCAATGGCCTGATGCCGTCAGCGAGGCTCAGCCCGGCCGGCCGATTGCCATGACCTATGTGCGGGCCACCGACTACAAGGCCTGCCAGATCAAGGGCCGGATCGTGGCGGCGGGGGCGGCGGATGAGGCCCACCGGGCACGGGGCGAGGCCTATGTCGCAGAACAGCTGGCGCGGATGATGGCGCTCGGGGTTACCCGCATGCAGCTTTCCAGCACGTTGTCGGACCAGGAACTCGTCTGCCTGACGATCGAGCCGCAGGCAATCTTCGAGCAGACGCCGGGGCCGGGCGCCGGTCGCAGATTGACGCCGGAAGCCGCCGCATGATCCCGCTCGAAAGCCTGCGGGACAGTTTCGAGGGCATCATTCCCTCTGTTATCGCCACCACCGATGCGGACGGAATGCCCAATATTTCCTATCTCTCGCACGTGCATTACGTCGACGAGGCGCATGTGGCGCTCTCCAACCAGTTCTTCTCCAAGACGGCCACCAACGTGGCGCGCAACGGGCTTGCGACCGTGATGGTGGTCGACGGCTATAGCGGCCAGCAGCACGTTCTCGACCTGGCGTTCGAGCGCTCGGAGACTGAGGGCGAGATATTCGAGCGGGTGGCGATCCATCTGGCGATCCTGGAAAGCCGGATGAGTGGGATCATGAAGCTGCGCGCCGTCGATATCTACCGGGTGGAGGACTGTCGGGCTGTGCCGGCCGCCAATCCGCTGGTCGAGCCGGAGCCGCTCTTTCTGCCCGACCTGATGAGCAAGGTGGCGCGGCTGACGGTACGGATGTCGGATTGCAGCGATCCGGAAACGTTGCTCGACACCACGCTTGAGGGTTTGGGCGAGCTATTCGGCTACCGCCATTCCATGGTGCTGGTGCCGGACGGCGAACGCGGCGGGCTGACGACGATCGCCAGCCGCGGCTACGACCAGTTCGGATTCGGTGCTGAGGTTCCGGCCGGGCGCGGCGTTATCGGGCTTGCTGCCGAGCGGCGGCGCAATGTGCGGATCACAGACCTCAGCCGCGGCCGGCGCTACATCGAGGCGGTGCGGGCCATGGCTGGTGTCGAGGATGCGACGCCGATCCCGCTCCCGGCGCTCGACAAGCCGCTCAGCCAGATCGCACTGCCGCTTGTCGCGCGGGGAAGGCTTGTCGGCGTCATGTTTTCGGAATCGACCGAGCGGTTTACCTTCCGCCATCGCGACGAGGAGGCGCTGATCGTGATCGCAGCGCATCTGGCCACCGCGCTCTCCTTCCTGTCCGAGGAACGCGAGCGGGGGGAGGCGAACGGGCTCGAAAAGGCAAACGCGCCGGCCGCCAGCGTGCCCGCCGGCCGGCGCATTGCCGTGCGCTTCTATCCGCGCGACGGCTCGCTGTTCGTCGACGACGATTATCTCATCCGCGGCGTGCCGGGGCGGCTGCTCCTGCATTTCCTCGAAGACTATGCGCGCACCGGCAAGCGGGACTTCCTGAACCGCGAGATCCGCCGCGACCGGCGCCTGCAGCTGCCTGACTTCAAGGACAACCTGGAAACAAGGCTGATCCTCCTGCGCCGGCGGCTGGAGGAAAAGGCCGGTCCGATCACGCTCGAACGCGCCGACCGCGGCCGCCTGCGACTGACACTCGCCGGGCGGCCGGAGATCGAGGTGGTGGAGGAGTGAGGGTGGGGTATTCCCGAATTGCTTCAGTGGCGGTTTGCGGCAATCCATGTTTCAAGCTTCCAAAGTGGAAAACAGCCGATCGGGCGTCGATGGCTGTCGGTATTGAGGTGCCTCAAACGTCCTATGTTCGACGAGGATCTCTACACGGAATTTGCATGGGCCGACGAGGATATCGCCCAGCGCGCGCTCTATGCCGATATCGTGCTTCTGGGACCTGACGCGGCCGAAGATGCCGACCTCAGAAAGCGGATCTTCGATCACCGAGCCGTCGAGAACAAACCGGGCCAAGCGCAAGACTGGCCCGGTTTGTTTATCGAGATTGCCGGTGGCGAGCGCTTCTCGCCGTCACGTCATCTGGGTTCACTCACCGTCGTCACCCGAATCGTCCGAGCTATCGTCGCTGTCGTCGCTGCTGTCGTCCGCATCGTCGCTAGAATCTGCGTCAGCTGACTCGTCCTGGGTCAGGTCCTCTTCGACCGTCGTCTCCTCGCTCTCTTCGGAAGTCTCGATTTCCGTCGATTCCTCCGAGACATATTCCTCGTAGGATGACGAGCTTTCAGTAGTGTCAGTCTCCCAGCTGGCGACCTCGCTGACCGCGATCGCCTCGTTGTAAGATTCGAGCGTGATAACCGCTGCTACGGCGACCACCGCCCCGCCACGCGCGACGCTGAAGGACATGTCGGAATGGCCGGCCTTCAACTGGCGGCGCACGGCGACATCGACGTCGATCGGCTTATGAACCTTGTGGCCCTGAACTTCGGCCAAAACGTCGCCGGGCTTGATGCCCTGCTTGTCTGCAACGCCGCCGGGCTTGACGGAAAGCACCAGAACGCCGTGCGCGCTTTTGTCGAGCTTGAACTTCTTGATCACACCCTTGTTGATCGGCAGCAGCAGTGCATCGAGCGCCTTGGATATCATCGGTCCGGATTTCGCATGGGCGGCCGGCGGGGTTGCCGCGAAGGCAGAGTGAACTCCGGCAAACGGAGCAGCAATATGCGCGACCACAATCAATGCACGAAAGGCACAATACGAATTCTTCAAGACCATCTCCTGGGTTGGCGCGAACAAGCTTTTGCTTGGTTCCACAGCAAGACGGTAGTCGGCGGCTTCTAAAGAAGGCTTAAACTAAGCAATGGCTCAGAAAATAAACTTTAGAAAACTCTATATACTTCACATGCTTGGCTTAATATTAGCCACGTATCGATCGCCAATCCAAGACAGGCAGTAGTCCTATGTCGCTCAGCCGGTGTCCTTGAGCGCGATCGAAACTTCCTCGTTATCGCAGTCCTCAGCCAAAGCTGTTCGGATCGCGTCTTCGATTGGGTCTACGGGGCGCCTAGAGCATTTCCGTTTTTCTTCGAATCACGGAAACACTCTATCTCTTTGTTTTCACGTAATTCCGGACGCAAAAACCGCCAGGCACTTTTGCTGGAATTGCTCTAGCGCAGCGCCCGCAGCGCGTTCAGGATCACGGCCACATCGATCACTTCCTGCAGCATGGCGCCCGTGACCGGCGGCAGGAAGCCGGCGCCGGCGAAGATCATGGCGACGAGCGAGAGGCCGATGCCGGCGAGAATGCTCTGGATGGCGATGGCGCGGGAGCGTCTTGCTATGTCGATGGCCGAAGCGATCCTGTTCAGATCGTTGCGGATCAGGACGATGTCGGCGGCTTCGGCTGCCGCTGCAAGATTGGTGGCGCCGACGGCAATGCCGACATCGGCGGCTGCGAGTGCGGGAGCATCGTTGACGCCGTCGCCGACCATCAGAACCTTTCCCCCCATGCGTTTACTGGCCATGCGCTCCCTGGTGATGACCTCGACCTTCTCGGCGGGAGAGAGCCGCGCCTCGACGGCATCCAGCGACAGGGAGCCGGCAATGGCGGCCGCGACGCTGCGCTCGTCGCCGCTCGCAAGCACGATCCGGCCGAAACCCAGTTTGCGAAGCTTGGCCACGAGGTCGACGGCATCGCCGCGCAACCGATCCTCGAAGCCGATTTCACCGGCAAGCCGGCCATCGATGAAGACCTTTGCCTGCATTCTGCCTTTCCCCTCTGTGAGCTGGCGTCAACGTGTGCCGTCGCACGTTGACAGAAAACCCGGCTTCGGCGTCGAGTTCCGGAACCCGGCGCTGCAGGCTTTCAATGCGGCGCTTCGTCCAGGGCTGACCGGTTTCTGCCGAACGTATACGACCATCACTTGTTACTAGTGTTCACCGCGCTAGGTTATACAAGATTTAGTTGCATTCATTGTGCCGGATCGATAAGTCAATGGATGGCGAAGCGATACCTTCGGATGACACCATGATCTGGAACCATCGCATCACACGCATCACTGTTGGTCTGCTGCTGCTGGCAATCATCGCTGTCGTCTCATTGCCGGCGATTACCGGCTTTACGAGCCTTGATGGCATCGTCAATGCGCGGTTCGCTGTTGTTAATGCTCCTATCGACGGCACGATTGCGGAAGAACCTCTCAAGGTCGGTAGCCCGGTCAGAGAGGGACAATCCCTCGTGGAAATCAGAAATACGCGCGTCAATCGCGCAATCCTCGCTTCGCTCGAGGCAGATCGCAACACGGCGCTCGACCGCGTCGCAGCACTAAAAAAGGAAAGGGCGGAGCTTTCCGCGCTTCGCGAAGAATTATCTGCCAGATTGGAAGTCTACAAGCAGACTACCATTGCCAATCTCGAACGCGAAGTCGAAATCCTGCGGAAGAAAGTCGAGGTGTCGCAAGCGCAGGATCTGGTCGCGCAAGTCGACCTGAACCGTCGGATGGAGCTCGAGTCAAAAGGCATACTTACGCAGAAGCTGGTTGAGGCCGCGCGCGCCGCGGGAGCTGCGACCGGCGGCGAAGTCGAAATCAGCAATCTAACTGTCGATCAATTGCAACAAAGGCTTAATGCGGTCCGCCAGGGAATCTTCGTCTTCGGCGACGGACAGAATGACGTGCCTTATTCGCGACAGCGCGAGGACGAGGTTGTCGTTCGCATCAACGACTTGAACTCACGCATAGCGGAAAATGAGACAAAAGCCACTGAAGTTCAAAAGCAGTTGGTCGAAGAGGGAAACCGTGTCGGCAGCCTTGAATCCGCAACCGCGATAGCGCCGTTCGACGGCGTTGTTTGGAGCAGGAGTATCGTCAACGGTTCGAACGTCGTGCTGAACGACGAGCTGATGCGCCTCCTCGACTGTCGAGAGCTGTTTGTGGATATCCTTGTTCCCGAGGTCGATTATGACGAGATCTATCCTGGACTTGTCGCGCAGGTGCGCTTGTTCGGCCGCAGCGATGTCTTCCAGGGCACGGTCATTTCTGTCAGAGGCAACTCGGCTTCGGTCGAGACCAATTCCTTTGCCGCCAGTTTGCTGCCGTCGACACAGCGCAATGCCCGTATTTTGGTTCGCCTTGATCCATCCGTCATGAACGACGATTTTGCGAACTCCTGCCAAGTGGGGCGCACAGTGCAGGTACGGTTTTCCAAGCATGGCATCGACGTGTTCAACTGGGTCAAAAGCTTGTGGTTCAGTATCTTGTAGCGCTGGTTCCGACCTTTCTCGTTTTAGCCTTCTTTTTCCTGGGGCCGTTCAATTGGTCGCGCCATCACACCTGGACACGGGCGGTGACCTGCGCGTTTGTCGCAGCAGTCGCATTGCGATACATGTTCTGGCGCTTGACGGAGACAGTGCTTCCCTATCCCAACGCCGGTGCGAGTTTCTACTGGGTTTGGATCCTCTTCGCCGTGGAGATTCTGGCGTGCGTCGAGGTGATCCTTTTTCTGGTATTGATGAGTCGCTACGTCGACCGGAGCGCAGAAGCGGACAGGCTGGCTCGCGTTTTCTTTGCGCGAGAGCAGTCTGAACTTCCGACTGTCGATGTTTTCATTCCCACCTATAATGAGCCGCTCGACGTGCTCGAGCGAACCATCATCGGCGCTCTCTCGCTGGATTATCCTTCCGACAAATTGAATGTGTATGTGCTTGACGATCAACGCCGAGACTGGCTGAAGGCCTATTGCGAGGAGAAGAACGCCATCCACGTCACTCGCGGCGACAACAAGCACGCCAAAGCAGGCAATATGAACAATGGGCTGAAGGTCAGCTCGGGCGAGTTTATCGCAGTCTTCGACGCCGATTTTGTTCCCTATCGACATTTCCTTCGCCGGACTCTGCCCTTCTTCTGCGACGAAAGCATCGGCATTGTCCAGACACCTCAACATTTCTTCAATGTCGATCCGGTGCAATCGAACCTGGGTTTGGAGAATATCTGGCCGGACGAGCAGCGCTTGTTCTTCGACGAGATCGCGCCCAGCAGAGACGCCTGGGACGTCAGTTTCTGCTGCGGATCATGCTCGATTACCCGCCGCAAGGCCGTTGACGCGATAGGAGGGTTTCCGACGGAGTCGATCACAGAAGACCTGCTGACAACTCTTTCAATGCTCAACAAAGGCTACAAAACGCGCTACCTGAACGAGCGGCTGTCGATGGGATTGGCTGCCGAAAACCTGACCGGTTATTTTGTGCAGCGCGAACGGTGGTGTCAGGGAGGAATTCAAACCCTTTACCTTTATAACGGCCCGCTGCGCGGCCCGGGATTGACGATCTTTCAACGGATCATGTTCCTGCCAGCATCATGGCTCGTGCAATATCTGGTCCGTTTCACGATATTGCTCGTTCCCATCGTCTATCTCTGGCTCGGCCTGATCCCGCTTTATTTCACGGACACAGCCGATTATGTGGCTCATCAGGTGCCGCTGCTGGCGGCGTATTTTCTGCTTATGCTGTGGATCACTCCGACGCGTTATCTGCCTGTGATTTCCAGTGCCGTCGGGACCTTTGCAACATTTCGCATGTTGCCGACCGTGGTCTCCAGCCTAGTGCAACCATTTGGCAAGCCGTTCAGGGTGACGCCAAAGGGCAGCGGCAACGAGTCGAACCAGTTCGACCGCTACAGCTTCGCCTGGATCGCAAGCATGATTACGGTCACCGTCTTTGGTCTGCTGGTCAACATCGTACCGGAAACGTCGCACGTACAAGGCCAGTTTTCAGTGGTCGCGGCCTGGTGGGCAGGTATCAATATCGTCGTCTTGCTCATCGCGTCACTCATCTGCTTTGAGAAACCCCGGCGCCTGTTTCATGCGTTCAAGCTCGATGAACCCGCGACCGTAGACCATGTCGCGGGCCAAATCGTAAGTTTGGCACTGGACAAGGCGGTCGTCGCAGTCCCCACCATGGCCCGATTTCAATCCAAATCCGTCGTGCTTAAACTGCCCGGCTTTGCTCCGTTCAAATCAGAGATCAGACAGGTCACCCAACGACGCAGGAGCATAAGCCGCAGCGGCGACAAGCAATCGTACTACCTGCACCTGTATTTCGAACTCACTGGCTCTGCTCGCGACAGCATGATTGTGAAACTCTACACTGGTCGATATTCGCAGGACGTTCGCGAGATCGATAAAGTCGCGGTCTCTCTTAATCTTCTTCTGCGGTCCTTCGGGCGGACGCGCACGTTGTAGTCGACGGCGGAGGGCATTACCGACGACCTGACGCTCGAACTCAGCCGCCTCAGGGGGCTGTTCGTCAGTTCCCGTTCGGCGGCAACCGCGCTGACGACGAAAGACCCGGTCGAGATCGGCCGCCTTCTCGGCGTCGGCTACGTCATCAGCGGCTCGATCCGGCAGGTGGGCGAGGACCTGCGGGTCAATATCGCGCTGACCGAGACCGGCGAGGGCCTCGTCATCTGGTCGGATCGCATCAAACGTCCGTTTGGCGAATTGCTCGATGTGCTGGACGAGATCATCGCCCGTGTCGCGGCAACCGTGTCCGGACGGATCGAGCAGTCGCAACTTGCAGCCGTCCGGCTGACGGCCTATGAGTATTATCTGCGGGGTCTCGACCATCACCGCCTGATTGGCGTGTCGGATATTCACGTATACGAGGCCATGGCCTGGTTCGAACGGGCAATGGCGGCCGATCCCGGTTTCGGCCGTCCCTTCGCAACGCATGTCTCTCGTGGAGCAACCTGCCAAGCTTTGACATGGGTAGGGCCGAACAGCAGGTGGCACATGCACTCGCCCTCGACCCGTCCGACCCGGAAGCCCATCGCATCATGGGCGCGATCAAGATGAAATCAGGCGACTTCGTTTCGGCACGTTATCGCCATATTCGTGCCCACGAACTCGCACCGAACGACGCCTATATTCTTGGCCGCAGCGCGGCGTTCTATGTCTATGCCGGGGAGGCTGAGCGCGCCCTCGACATGCTTGATCGTGCGGAGACGCTTGATCCCTTCCTGCCGGTCTGGATCACCGAAGAGCGGGTAGCGGCCCTCTACGCGCTCGGCCGTTTCGAAGACATGATGCGCGTCGCCCTGACGCTGCCCTTCCAAACAAGGCGCAAGTCGCTCTACCAGGTTGCCGCAAGCATGGCCTGCGGCGACGCCGGAAAGGCTGAATTCCTGGTTCGGCAAGCCCTTTCCCTCGATCCGAGCCTGTCGGCGGTCTACATCCGGATGCAGGAAACCTATGCGGACGAGTCCGTCACGGAAACCCTTGTTGTGCGCAATTGCGATGCAGGCCTGCCGTTGACGCCGCGGAAGGCCGCAGCCCGGAAGAAATCACTCTCGCTGAGATGATGATCCGGCCAAGGCATCCGCTCGACTGCCGGGGGCGTCTTCAAGAGATTTGTTGCAGGCGCTGGCCGCGAATATTCGATGCTCGACTGGCGTTCCTTCCGATATTAATTTAGTATTATCTAATGCGACGACTATTCGGTTGCGTGAGGGGGAGCTGCCGAGATGACGATCGTTTGCAATCTGCCTGCATTTACGGGTTTCATCGCTATTGGCTGCGCACCGATGGCTCGGCCGATCTTGCGCGGAAGGCAGCTTCCTCGGCCGGATTCCCTGTTTCCCCTCGATATTGCTCAGCTCGCCGATGCGGGCTGCCCTGATCATAGAACGCAATCATCATTCGGTCGGCCTTGGCGACGTGGGTGACATCGCGATCGCCTACGATTCCGCCAAGGCGGCCAACACCGGGAGGAACCAAAATGAAGCTATTGCTTGCGGTCACATCGAGCCTTCTGACACTTGCGGTCTCCTACGCGAACGCACAACAGATCACCGGCACACCGGGTGCGCCGGATGCCACGACGACCCTCGACGGGCGATACCTTCCCAATCCGCCGGCGCCGTTTGGCGGCGAAATCGGGCTGAGCGCGAAGGACTCGAAACCCTATTGGCCGCCGCAGGTGGTGCCCCCGAAGGGCGCGCCGAACGTCCTGCTGATCATCACCGATGATGCGGGCTATGGTGTCGCGGGTACGTTTGGAGGGGTCATACCGACGCCGGCTCTCGACCGCGTGGCGCAGGCGGGCCTTCGCTATACGCAGTTCCACTCGACGGCACTCTGTTCGCCGACGCGGGCGGCGCTGATCACCGGACGCAACCATCATTCGACCGGCTTCGGCGTGATTTCCGAGCAGGCGACCGGCTATCCGGGATACGACTCCGTTCTGGGCGTGAACAACGCAACGATCGGCAACATTCTGAAAGAGAACGGTTATTCCACGTCATGGTTCGGCAAGAACCACAACACTCCATCATTCCAGTACAGCAGTGCCGGTCCCTTCAACCAATGGCCGTCCGGCATGGGCTTCGACTATTTCTATGGCTTCATGGGAGGCGACACCAACCAATGGGAGCCCTATCTCTTTCAGGATCACACTCAGATCTTTCCGTGGGTCGGAAAGCCCGGCTACAATCTGATCACCGACGAGGCCGACAACGCCATCGACTATATCAAGCAGCTGAACGCGGCCGCGCCTGAGAAGCCGTTCTTCGTCTATTATGCGCCGGGTGCAACGCACGCGCCACATCACCCGACTCCGGAATGGATCGAGAAGTTCAAGGGCAAGTTCGACATGGGCTGGAACGCCATGCGCGACCAGATCTTTGCGAACCAGAAACGCCTCGGCGTCATCCCCGAAAATGCACAGCTCACCCCATGGCCGGACGACCTGCCGAAATGGGAGACGCTCGACGCCGACAGCAAGAAGCTGTTTGCGCGTCAGGCGGAGGTATTCGCAGCTTACGTCGCCTATTCCGACCATGAGATCGGGCGTGTGATTCAGGCGGTTGATGACGTGGGCAAGCTGGACAACACGCTCGTCATCTACATCGAGGGCGACAACGGCACGAGCGCGGAAGGGAGCACGCTCGGCACGCCGAGCGAGGTGATCACCATCGAGGGGCTTGAGATGCCCGTCGCCGACCAGCTGAAATTCTACGATGCCTGGGGTTCGGACCAGACTTACCCACATATGTCGGTAGCGTGGTCATGGGCCTTCGACACGCCGTTCAAATGGACCAAACAGGTGGCCTCGCATTTCGGGGGCACGCGGCAGGGCATGGCAATGGCGTGGCCCGCCCGCATCAGGGATGCCGGTGGCATCCGCAGCCAGTTCCATCATATGATCGACATCGTGCCGACGATCCTGGAAGCGACTGGAATTCCGGCGCCAGACATGGTCGACGGCGTGGCGCAGAAGCCAATCGAAGGGGTCAGCATGGCCTATAGCTGGGATAAGACGAACGCCAATGCACCATCGACGCGCCGCACCCAATATTTCGAGATGTTCGGCAATCGCGGCATCTACCACGACGGCTGGTACGCCTGCACCACGCCGCCGGCAGCGCCCTGGCTGATGGGCAAGGCCCCGATGCCGGAAGTGGTCAATGGCTACAAATGGGAACTCTACAATCTCAACGAGGATTATTCGCAGGCAAACGATCTCGCAAATAGCAATCCCGACAAGCTGCGTGAGATGCAGGAACTGTTCCTGCTCGAAGCCGCGAAGTACGACGTGTTTCCGCTCGACAATTCTATTCTGGAGCGCCTCATGACGCCTCGGCCGAGCGCAACCGCAGGACGGAAGCTGTTCACCTATTCAGGCGTCATTTCCGGTGTACCCGGCGGCAACGCCCCTAATATCGTGAACAAGTCCTACACGATCACCGCCGAGATCGAGATTCCAACTGCCAGAGCGGACGGCATGCTCGTCACTACCGGCGGCCGGTTCGGCGGATACGGGCTCTACATCCTCAAGGAAAAGCCCGTGTTCCTCTACAATTTCCTTGATATCGAGCGCTTCCGCTGGGAGGGGCCTGACGCGCTTGCCCCCGGAAAGCACACGATCGAGTTCGACTTTACAGCTGATAGCCACAACATGGGCAGCGGCGGAACGGGCATTCTCAAGGTGGATGGCAAGGAGGTCGCCAGCCAGAAAATCCCGCACACTATCCCCGCCCTGATGCCATGGGACGAGACATTCGATGTCGGCATGGATACGCGCACCGGTGTCGATGACAACGACTACCAGGTGCCGTTCTCCTTCACCGGGACGATCGACAAGCTGACGGTGCAATTGAACTGATGCGGACACGAGCTGCCACGGATATTTCGGGGCGGCTCGTGCACCAGCAGCGCACGAAGCCCCTGCGCAATCGCCCCCGGTCGACACGCAAAGATATAAGATCGTTCGAAAAGCGCTATGCCACGAGCGTTTCAAGTTCGCGGCTGCGCGAAGGAAGCCGAGACGCTTCTTTCGCGACATTGACCTCACGAGCAGCGTGGGCCGTTTCCTGCAGGGCTTTGTCCAGCTTGTATTCCTTGCGTGCCTCCAGCCATTCCAGCACCTCCGAGAGATGCCACAGCGTAACCGCTGGCCCATCATGGGCCGGGCTTGGGAAATCCGAGTTGGACACCATGAGCTTGCGAATGTTCTGACGGGTCTTTCCGACAAGGTCGGCGATCTCGGTAGCGCTGACAAAATCAGGGCAGGCTTCAACCAGCATCGCGGTCGGCACCGCTGACTTGATGTCCTCAAGGGCCTCTCGAATTGCATCCTGCGCACTATCGGCTTCTCTATCGAACTGTAATGCAAGGCGACCAGCGATCCCTACGCCGACAAGCACATCAGTGCAGCCTGCCTCGCCAAGTCGCTCGACAATGGCGTCATGATCGGCGTCGTCTGCGGCCAATCGGTATTTCAGAGTGAAATTGTATTCTTTCATTGTCGTCACTCCTTGTCCTCTTTCGCCGTTGTGGCCTTCTTATGCGTCGTGCAATTGTCGACCACGCGCAACAATGCCTTTGCGTGTGTTCCAGTGTTTTTGGGCGTACTCCAAATGCTGGTTACGCAGAACTCACCGCAGCGACATACGTCCTCTTTATATGGACAGAACATCTTTCCCCAGGCGTGGCTTCCGCCGACGCTGATGCGCCATCCTGCTGCCTCCGCATGTCTTAACGCCTCTTCAATATCCTTCTTTGGATGCGGCTTACGCACCATCTAGCTCCTTTGAATAATATAACGGCTCGGTTGTCAAATGACAACCGATCCGTTCCAAGCGCGGGCCAGACACAGTGACGTCTCTAAGTTGAAAAAGGCTTAGTCCTCGATCGCGAAATCGACCAGTTTGCCGAAGCCGCTGATCATGCCGATGCCATCAGGCTTCATGCACATCATTCATCGGGACGCGCCGCCGCCGCTTCTACGCTTTGAGTGCTTCTACGCCTTGAGTCTGGCGACCTGCGGGCCGACGATCGCGGCAAAAAGGCTGGGCTGGCCGAGCGCGCGGGCGGACAGCATGGCGCCGTGGACGCAGGCCATCAGGATCTGGGCTTCCTCCTCGGGCGATCCGTTCAGGCGGAAGAGTTTCTGCTCCGCGCCGGCTTTCAGTACCGATGCCAGCCAGGCGGCCAGGTTCTCGAAATGCCGCCGCACGTGCGATGCAACAGTGTCGGGCAGCATCTGCATTTCGCAGGCGAGCATGGCGCAGACGCAGAAAGGTTCCGACGCGTCGAGGATGCAGGTCTGCCAGTAGTTCAGATAGGCCTGCAGCTGCTCGGCAGGGCCAGGGACGTGTTTGCCAAGCGACGCCAGGCCGGCCTCGGCGCGCTGCGTGTAGCGGTCGACCAGGACCTGCACCAGTTCGGCCTTGGTGGGGAAATGGTGGTGAATGCTCGCCTTGCGGATGCCGATCGCATCGGAAATATCGGCATAGCTGAAGCCGTTATAGCCTCCCGCCACGACGAGAGACTGCGCCACTTCCAGTATTCTTTCCGAGGTCGTCTGGTCCATGCTGCTGGCCTACCTGCTGGTAGGGAGACTGTCAAGTTTAGGCGCCGAGGGCTCGCTCACGAGCATGTGTTCCGCCCTGAAGGGGAAAGGCGCGTTTGAACGGTTGACTCTCCAAGTTTGCCTACCTACTAGTAGGAAGACACAACAAGGAGCCTGTCATGCAGAACCAATCTTCCCCGCAATCGAGCTGGTTGCGATCCTATTATTTCGTCCGCGCGCTGTTTTCGATCGGCTGGATCGTCGCTGCCATTGTCTCGGCCACTCTGTCGGGAAGCCAATCGGCGCTCGCCTCCGTGCTGCTCGTCATCTATCCGGCCTGGGATGCGGTGGCGAACCTCGTGGACGCCAGGGTCAATGGCGGCCTGAAGGCCAATCCCGCCCAGTCTCTCAACGTCGCCGTCAGCACGATCACGACGCTTGCCGTCATCGTCGCCGTCCTGAACAGCACCTATGCTGTGCTTGCCGTCTTCGGCGTCTGGGCGATCCTCTCCGGCCTCCTGCAGCTTTCTGCCGCCGTTCGCCGCTGGCGTATTTACGGCGCGCAATGGGTGATGGTGCTCAGCGGCGCACAATCGGCGCTCGCCGGCGCTTTCATGATCAGCAAGTCATTCGCGGCCGCGCCGCCGAGCATTCTCGACATCGCGCCATATGCAGGGTTTGGCGCGTTCTATTTCCTGCTGTCGGCCGTGTGGATGACGGTTGCGGCCTATCGGAGGGCGGCTGCGCAGGGGTGAAGGGGCGCAGCCCCGCACCATGCAGGAACATTCCCCATCGAGATATGTTCGACATGCAGCGCAAATCGTGAAGGGAAGGAATTCGGATGCCAGTCGCCAAGGCACAGATGATGATCCGAAAACCGGTCACAGAGGTTTTCCGGTCGCTGATCGATCCTGCAATCACGTCTCATTTCTGGTTTTCCCGGGGTGCCGGACCATTGGAAGCAGGGAAAAAAATCCGATGGGATTGGGAGATGTACGGCGTACACACAATCGCCGACGTAAAGGAGATCGAGCAGAACAAGCGAATCCTGATCGAGTGGAATGGGCCTGAGAACCCGAGTTTCGTCGAATGGACGTTTGAGGCCAAAGGCAATGGCCAAACCTTCGTGACCGTCAGAAACTGGGGTTTTTCCGGCGGAGTGGACGAGGCGATAAATTCCACCGAAGGGTTCACATATCTCCTGGCAGCCATGAAGTTCTACCTCGAGCATGGCATCGAGCCCAATCTCGTCATGGACCACGCGCCGGACGCGCGCGTGATCTGAAAGTATAATCAAATTTACATCGCTTACTTCGGCGACATGCGTTGCCTTTGCGAAACCGGTGAATCCGACGGTCAGGCAGGGAGCTCGTTATCGAACTGGCGGATGCCTGGCCGCTTGGATGTCACCCGCCGTTCAGCCTGAAGGCAGTCCGCTCCCGCAGCAGCGCGAACAGGCCGGGAAGGGCGGTTCCCGCGATGATCAGCGCCACCCCGCCGGCCGTCCTCACACCGAAGGGGCTGTCGAAAATTACTGCCGCCGCCACCGCGCCGGCTGCCGGGCCGATGGAGGAGATGAGCCCGAGCTGCAGCACCGGCATCTTCGACAGCGCGAAATTATAGGCGAAGTAGCCGCCGGCCGTGGCGACGAGCCCGATATAGCCGAACGCCACCCAATGCTCGCCGATATCATCCATCCCGATCCCGACGCCTGACACGAGTGCTGCACCCCAGGCGACCACCGCAGCCCCTGAAAGCTGCATGGTGGCCACGACAGTCCACGGTACGTTCGAGCGGGTATGCAGCGCGCGGCCGATCAACTGGCCGCAGGCGGCAAGGCTGAGCGCCAGCAGCGCCGTGACATAGCCTGCAAGCGAGCTTTCTCCCGTCATCTGCCGCTCGGAAATGACGAGCAGCAGGCCGGCAAAACCGACGCCCATGCCGAGAAAGGTCGTAGCCTTCAGCGGCTCGCCAAGGAATACCCGCGCTGCCAGCCCGACGACTGCAGGCATGAAGGCACTGAGCAGGATCAGGGTGACACCATCCAGGTTGCGGCTTGCCGTGGTGAAGGTGATCATGAAGATGCCGGGATGGATGATGCCGACGGCAAAGGGCTTCAGCCTGTCGGAGAGCGAAACGCGCTGCGCCGGCAAAAGCAGCATGACCGCCCAGAGTGCGGCCGCGCCAATCGTCATCTGCACCGCGATGATGGCGGCCGGGCTGAACCAGGCGGTCAGGTATTTCTGGATGGCGAAGCCGACAGGGCCGGCGCTGAAGCAATAGAGTGCCGCCAGCACCGCGGCTGGCGATTTCGCCGAATTTTCGATCGAGGCCATGACAATCCTCCAGGAGATGTTATTATGTAACTACACGGGTTGCGTTAGACATGCAACAACAAGAGTTACATATTTTGGAGGACCGTCGTCCATGAAGCGAAACAGCCGGTTTTCCCTGGCCCTGCACACGCTGGCGCATCTGGCCGCGCTCACCCCGCCGAGGCCGCTGACATCAGGGGAGATCGGCGAGCACAGCGGCACCAACCCGGTGGTGGTGCGCCGCACGCTCGGCCTGCTGAAGGAGAGCGGCCTCGTTTCCTCGGAAAAAGGCCATTCCGGCGGCTGGACGCTGGCCCGCCCGGCGGAGGAGATCACGCTTGCCGATGTCTATGCGGCGCTTGGCGAGCGGTTTCTGCGCATGGAAGTCGAGGGCGAGGAAAACCCGCCAAACTGCGCCATCGAACGTGCATTGCTCGGAAGCGTGGAGGCAGCACTCGACGATGCGGAAGCGCTACTGGTTGGCCGGCTGTCGAAGACGAGCCTTGCCGATATTCTGGCGCGGATTCCGCGGCCCGCGCCGATTGAAGGGATCTGAGATCGTTGGGGGCGTCACGGGAATCCAGCCACCGCGCGTATGCCGCAGGAATATCCATGAGGTCAAAATGCGTCGAGCAGAGCAGATGCCAGCAACACTTCGGTCCCGGCGAGCCCAACAGAGCAGAATAGAGTTATGTCCTCTGACGAGGACCGGGTCTTTCCGGGCATGGAAATCAGCTCGGCCAGATCGACCATACGATTTTCGTGGCGCGTGCCGGCAAGAAAGAAAGGTGACGCGTAGGCTCGCGTTTGTTCAGGCGCATCGGTGGCTATGATTTTGGCGGTATCAGCGACGTCGAGCCCAATTTCATGCCCTCCAACAAGTTTGGGGCCAACGGTGTTGACGTGAGCGCCCGGCGTCAGATCTCCCGCTGTAGTATTGGGGTGTGGCTCGAGGTCGCGCAGATAACGATGTCAGCATCCATCGTCGCCTTCGCCAAACGGTCGGGCGTTGCGGTTTCAGCACTTCATTTTTTTACGAGACCAAGGGCCTCATCCGAGCTACCGCACAGCGGGAAATCAGAGACGGGGGGGGCCACACCCTCCGGCATCTACGGTTGCCACCGCCCTTACGCAGCCTGAACGCTCTTCACCACGCCCGTCCTGTCGATGACGCAGGCGAACTTGCGGCCGGAGGCGTCGAGATCGACGCTGAAGCCGCCGGCTTCGACCGGGCGCGAGCCTGTCGGCAGGACTTTCGCCCTTTCGAGGCCGGCCTGCTTGGCGGCGGCGTCGGCGCAGAGCAGCTGCAGGTCGGCGGGTGCGGTCTCGACCGCCGTGCGCGACATCTGGTCGGGCGGCGGGGCCGACTGGCAGGCGGCGAGTGCTGCAATCGAGCAAAGGAGCAGGGCCAGGAGCGGCTGGCTCTTCAAGAAAATGCGCATATCTTTCCCCGTTTCAGACGCCCCACCTTCAGACGCCCTTATAGAGGGCCGCGCCCTGCATCAGGACGATGACCTTCGCGCCGATCTTTATGCGCGAGTGCAGGTCGATGATGTCGTCATTGTTCATGCGAATGCAGCCCGAGGATACGTCGAGGCCGATGGTCCAGGATTCCGGCGTGCCATGGATGCGGTAGATCGTGTCGGCGTCGCCCGCATAGAGATAAAGGGCGCGGGCGCCGAGCGGGTTGTCGGGGCCGCCGGGCTGTCCGGCCGCCCATTTGGCGGCATTCGGATCGCGGGCCACCATTTCGGCGGGCGGGGTCCAGGTCGGCCATTCGGCCGTGCGCCCCACGCGCACGATGCCGGCCCAGCCGAAGCCCTCGCGCCCGACCCCGATGCCGTAGCGGATCGCCTGGCCTCCGGGCTGCACCAGATAGAGGAAATGCTGGTTGCCGTCGATGATGATCGTGCCCGGCTCCTCCGCCGTGCGGAAGGTCACGACCTGCCGGCGGAAGGCATCCGGAACCTGCTTGTTGCGGGCGAAATATTTACGCGCCGTGTTCTTGTCGTAATCGACCCACTTCCGGGTCTTCGGATCGTAGATCTGCGTGCCTGCCGCAAGGGCGACATAGGCAGCGAGGGTAAGCACCAGCGTGGCGAGGGCGGCTTTCTGCAACGTCCGGCTCATGGCTTTGCCCATCCCTCAATGCGGGCGGCATTCTCCGCCACCCATTTTTCCGCATAGTCGGCAGGCGGCTGGCGCTCCACCTGCAGCGCATAGGTCATGGCAGTCACTTCCTCGGGCGTCAGATCGACCTTCTCCAGAAAGGCAGCGACGTCAGCATGTTTCTGACCAAAGGAGGCCGACCAGGCGATGTGGAATTCGGAGGGCGGCCAGGCGGTATCCGCCTTCGAATGCTCGATCCAGAGCGGATCGCTGCCGGGCGCGATCTTCCATTTTGCGGAATCGTAGGCCGGCTCCTTCAGCCGCGTCACCTTGTGCAGTTCGAAGACATTGTGCGGCGCGTAGCAGGCAAAGACCATCGGCCGGCTGGTGGCGACGGCCGCATCGACGGCGGCCATGCCGACATCCTCTTCCGTCTCCACGAGGGCCAGATTTCTGGAGTAGCCGTAGCTCAAGGCGCGGATGCGCTCGATGCTCGCCGAGGTCCAGGTCGCAGCGCCGATCCAGAGCTCGCCGCGGCCATCGCCATCGGTGTCGAGCAGCGCGCCTTTTTGCGGGTCGGACAGGTCCTTGACGCTTTTGATGCCGGCCTTTTCCGCGTCTTCGGTGGCGCAGAGGCCCTGCCAGGCGGGAACGGCGCGTTTTGCCAGAACCACCGCCTTTTTCTCAGCGACATATTTTTCGATCGCCGCATCGAGGTTCGGCCGCCAGACCTCCGGATGGATATCGAGTTCGCCGGTTTCGAGCGCGGCGAAGGCATTGAGTTCTCCCATTTCGCGCAGGCCGGCCTCGAGGCCGAATGTCTTGCCGATCGCGACCTTCAGGATATTGGCGGTTGCCTGGCCGGACGGCCAGTTCGGCACGGCGATGACAAGATCGGCGGCCTGGACGTTGCCAAGGGAAACCGATGCGGTGAGAAGCGACACGGTCGCGGCAAGTATGGCCGCCCGCCGCGTGAACTGCGGCGGGCCGGCGGGTGTGTGCCTCGTCTGTCTCAGCCCGTCCCCCTCAGTCTGTCTCACAGAATCCCCTCCGTTTCCGATCCCCAATGCCATCGAGGAACCGTGCGCCGGAACCTGACGGCTCGCGTCATGCATGAGGCTCCGGCGCATACGCGAAACCGAATGGCCGGCGGGCTCTCAATGCCTGCGCCCTATATTGCCTGAAGTCCTAAACACACGACGTGCCTGCCGGGGAAGTACGTTACCGTAAATGCCGCCGTAAATTCGTGAGGCGAGCGGCGAGGCGGGAAAGGGGTGCGGCTGAGGTTCGGCGGCGGTTCAACCGTGGGAAATCGAGCAGCCGGCAGGGCGCATATTCGGTCAGGTCCGGGAAGAAATGTGGTAATATATTGCCGCCATCCGACCCACGGTGTGCCGTGAGGCCCCCCTATCCGGCGTCATCCCTCCATCACACAACTTCCGACTTGCCCCGAATCCGCGAATAAGGTTTCGTGGCCGCGTTTCAGCAGGACCCCAGTACGCCCATGTTTTTCTTCGCGAAGATTTTCTGGATCGTTTCCCAGCCCGTGACGATCTGCTTCCTTCTGATGGCACTCAGCGTGCTCCTGATGCTCTTTTCCTTCCGGCGGCTCGCCATCGCCGCCGGGCTGGTGTCGCTCGCGCTCGTCTTCGTGAGCTTCTACACCACATCGGGCGCGCTGATCGTGCAGGAGCTCGAAGACCGCTTTCCGCGGCCGGCCGCACCCGCCGATGCCGCCTGTGTCATCGTGCTCGGCGGCGGCATCCCGACACAGGTCGATGGCGCGCGCGGCGGTTACGATCTCGATGACGGCGGCGATCGCTATATCGAGACGGTGCGGCTTGCGGGCCTCTATCCGAATGCGAAGATCATCATGTCCGGCGGCGATGGCAGCCTCGAAGGTGTCGCCATGACGGAGGCGGATGTCATCCGCCGGATGTTCAATGATTTCCGTATCGATCCAAACAGGGTCGAATATGACGCGGAATCGCGCGATACCTATGAAAACGCCATCAATGTCCGGGCGATCCTGCAGCGGCTGAACCTCACCCACTGCCTGCTCGTGACCTCGGGTTTTCATATGCCGCGGGCCGTGGCGATCTTCCGCAAGCTCGGCATGGACGTCACCCCCTGGGTCGCCGATTACCGCACGACAGGGAAGGAGAGCCTGAAGGTGACGGTCGCCTATCCGCTCATCAATGCTGGTCTTTTGAGCACCGGCGTGCGGGAATGGATCGGCATCGTCGCTTATTATTTCGCCGGGCGCGTCTCCACCCTTTATCCGCAGTGAGCCTGCAGGCTGAAGGGATCCCTGAAAAACTTGTGCCGCCCGCCGGCGGTCCGCTTTTGCTTGCATCGGAACATGGCTATATGTTTGCGCCGACATAGCAGGTGTTCGGTGCAGGTGTTCGGTGCAGGCGTTCGGGGCCGGGGAGTTCGATTGAGAATATTGATCATCAGCCGCAAGGCGGAAGAGGTCCGGCGGAGCTTCCAGACCCGGCAACTGGCGGCACTCGGCCTGTCCTTCGAATTTCTCGACGCGTTCGAAGCTGCCGATCTCACGGCCGAAGAATGCCAGACGGCAGCCAGCAACTGGCCGAGCCCGACCCGCCGGCAGGACATTGCCTGCTTCCTGTCGCACCGCAAGGCCTGGCAGGCAGTGATCGCGCATGGCGCCAAAATGCTCATCCTCGAAGACGATGCGATGCTGTCTGACGATATCGCGCTGGTTCTCGCCAATATCGAAGCCCGCAACGATGCCTGGAACAGCGTCTACGACCTCGAATTCGCCCCGCGGCGCCATATCCTCAACCGCAAGCGCGCCTGGCAGGACGAGGCCGGCGGTTTTGGCGCAACCCGCGTCTATCAGAACCGGGTGGGGCTCGCGGGCTATATCATCGGCCCCGAGGCTGCAAAACGCATGCTTGCGGAAACCATCAGCTATTCGCTTGTCGATGCGCATTTCTGGCATCGTGCATGGCTTGTCGCCTATCAGATCGAGCCGGCGCCGGTCATCCAGCAGCGGTTTCTGGAGGATGAGGCCGAGAGCGCCGACTTCGTGCGCCCGGAAAAGGATCTGGTCTTCCTGCCGCTCAGCAAGGTGCGCAAGCTCGCGCGCCGGCTGGAGCTCGAAAGCATCAAGGCGAGAAACCTCGTTGTCGGCCTGTTCGTGGGGCAGAAGAGGGAGGTTCGCGTCGATCGCTCCAGGTTCAATGCCGGGGTGGTGAAATCGGCCTAGGTGGGCTGCTGGCGCTGGTGCAGGTGATCGGGTGAGGCGCAACTGACGGAAATGGGGTAGGCGGGTTGATGCAGGGGACGCAGCATGCCTCAATCTCCGCCATTCCTGTGGCAAGCACGGGGATCGTCTCTCAAATCCATGCTCGTTGGCCCTCGCTAAGACCCCGCCCCAAACCCATCCTGTCGGATGCCGGGGTCGAGCCACGGGGCTCGACCCGTCCTTCGGACCCCCACAAGGGGGAGGGCTTAACCTGCCGCACCGATTTCCAGCTCCTCAACGTTTCGGGGGCGAGCGAGATGGGTGCCACAAGGAGTCCCTCCCCCTTGTGGGGAGGGGTTGGGGAGGGGTTTTCGCGCTGGGCTGCCCGTTGACACCCGCCCGCATATCCCGTATCTCCCCACCCATGCCAGTCCGCTGGCCGTAAGCGTTTGACGTCAAGCAACGCACTTATCGATCCTCGCCGGTCGGAGTGCGTTTTTTTGTGCCCGTCGGATGAGGAAACAGCCAGGAGGTTTTCATGGCTTTCCGTCTTACCGGTGATCGCGAGCAGGTGCGGCTTTACCTGCTGACCGCGATCCTCTTCATCTCCTATCTCTGCGTTGCGATCGCCCTTCCTGTCGTGCCCGTGTTCGTGACCGGTACGCTCGGCCTCGGCAACGGTTGGGCGGGCCTCGGCGTCGGTATCGCTTTTCTCGCCACCATCCTCACCCGCGGTTATGCCGGCGGGCTTGCCGATGGCAGGGGCGCCAGGCTCGCCGTGCAGCGCGGCCTGCTTTTCTACGTGGCGGGCGCGCTCATCTCGCTCGCTTCCGGGCTCTCGCTGCAGGCGCCGGCTGCGGCTTTCGCCATTCTCGTTGCCGGGCGGCTTTCAATCGGGCTCGGCGAAAGCCTTGTCGCCGTAGGTGTCATTGCCTGGGGCATCGGGCTTGTCGGGCCGGGGCGCTCCGGCCGGGTGCTGGCGCTGGTCGGGGCGGCGATTTACGGCGCGCTTGGGCTTGGCGCGCCTCTCGGCCTGCTGCTGCTCGATAACATGGGCTTTGCCGGTACGATGGCCGTCAGCGCCGTGCTTCCCCTGCTGGGGCTTGCCGCAATCCGCAGCGTGCCCGCCGTTGCCGCCCATCCCGGCAAGGAGCGCCCGCCGCTTGCCGCCGTCATCGGCCGCATCTGGGTGCACGGGCTGATCGTCTGCCTGCAGGGCGTGGGCTTTGCCGCGATCGGCTCCTTCTTCACCCTCTATTTCCGCGACCTCGGCTGGGATCAAGCCGGCCTCGGGCTGACCGCCTTCGGCAGCGGCTTCGTGCTGGTGCGCCTCATCTTCGGCCACCTGCCGGATCGCTACGGCGGGCTTTCGGTCGCCGTCGTGTCGCTCGCGGTGGAGGCTATCGGCCAGTTGCTGATCTGGAGTGCCGCCGATCCCACCGTCGCGCTCATCGGCGCCTTCATGACCGGCCTCGGCTGCTCGATGATCTTTCCCGCCATGGGGCGTGAGGTCGTGCATCTCGTGGCACCGCATCTGCGCGGCACGGCGCTCGGCGGATTCTCGGCCTTCCAGGATCTGGCCTACGGGCTGACCGGGCCGCTGGCGGGCGTGCTGGCGGATCGGGCGGGCTATGGCAGCGTGTTTCTGGTCGGCGGGGCAACAGCGGTTTGCGGGTTCGTTATTGCTGTCATGCTGCGGCGAGGGAAGGTGGTCACCGCAGGGTGACAGAGCTTCCCCGTTCATGGAGGTGAGGACGCTTCCCCACCTCCATCATCTCCCTGCCTGTCACTGATGTTCTTTCCCTGACGTTCGACCCGAGGCCGTTGCGCTCCTGGCGATCCTTCGCGCGATGCCGTCGAGAAACAGGTCGATACCGGTCAGAAAGTCGGCGCGGTCGTCATGGTCGGGCACTTTCGGGGCGATGCTCTGGACAAAGGGGAAGTCTTTTGGATCGAGGGCCGACAATCTCGCCGAGATCTCGCCGAGGAACTTGTCGCGCTCTAGGTGCTGCATTCGCGCCATCTCGGCGTTGGCGGCATTCTGACCGCCCACACCGAGTACGTAGTTCAGAAGCGCTGCCACAACAGTCCATTCGTCTTCACCGGGTACTCCCAGCGCCCGAACCTGCCGTCCAAGATGCTCGACGATGCGGATTGTCGGCATCGATCCCGGTGCCTGCGCCAAAGCCGAGCCGAGCCACGGACGTTCGTCCAGCGCATCGAACAAGGCCAGGGCGAGGGCGCGGATTTTATCCGCCGGAGATCCGCCGGCCGAGCACGCTGCGATTACACTGACGACGATGGCATCGGAGGCGGCGACGATGAGGTCGCTCTTGTTTTCGATATGCCAGTAGATCGCTCCGGCACCGGTGGTCAGCCTCTTTGCAAGGGCCTGGAAGGTCAGGCTCCTCTCTCCACCCTCGTCGAGAATGGCGATGGACGCATCGACCACGCGCTCCCTCGTGAGTGAATCCTGCCTTCGCTTTCCGTCCGGTTTTCTCATGCCCCGATCTTGACATGAGTGGAACGACATTCCAACTATGGAATGACATTCCATTTAAAATAATTCTGGAGAACTGAAATGCACACTCCTGTCGCCATCATCGGTGCGGGCCTCGGCGGCCTCGTTCTTGCGCGGGTCCTTCACATCAACGGCATCGCCGCCACGGTCTATGAAGGTGACACCTCTGCCGAGGCGAGATCGCAGGGCGGCATGCTCGATATCCATGATTTCAATGGCCAGCTTGGCCTCAAGGATGCAGGCCTTTACGAAGAGTTTCTGGCCCTCATCCATCCCGGCGGACAGCAGTCCCGGTTCTTCGACAAGGATGGGACTCTCCTCATGGACAATCCGGACGACGGGACAGGCGGGCGTCCCGAAGTGCCGCGAGGCGAACTGAGGCGAATTCTCCTGGAGTCCCTGCCTGAGGATGCGGTGCGCTGGGGCCACAAGCTTACCTCGGCGCGGTCCCTTGGGGATGGCAGGCACGAACTCATCTTCGCTGGCGGGCTGAAGGTGACGACAGATCTGCTGATCGGCGCTGATGGCGCTTGGTCGAAAGTGCGGCCGCTCCTGTCGGATGCGGTGCCGACCTATTCAGGGCTGGTGTTTTTCGAGACGTGGCTGCACGATGTCGACACACGTCACGCCGACAGCGCGGAGGTTGTCGGTGGCGGCTCGATGTTCGCGCTCGCACCCGGCAAGGGGATCATGGCGCACCGCGAGCCGAATGCCGTGTTGCACGCCTATGCCGCGCTGCAAAACCCGCTGGACTGGGTCGACGGCATCGACGTTTCCGACCGGGCATCTGCCGCCAGCCGTATTGCGGCCGAATTCGATGGCTGGGCTCCATCGCTGAGGGCGCTGATCACCGCAAGCGAGGTGGGGCCGATACCTCGAACCATCCACACCCTGCCGGAGACACACCGATGGAGCCGGGTTCCCGGCGTGACCCTTCTCGGCGATGCCGCGCATCTGATGGTGCCTTCCGGAGAGGGTGCCAATCTCGCAATCTATGACGGTGCCGAACTGGGCAAGGCCATCGCGGCATCTTCTGATAATATCGAGGCAGCGCTTCTTGCCTATGAAGGGGAGCTCTTTGCACGCAGCGCGTCTGCGGCAATCGAGGCCTCCGAGCTCACCAGGCTGTTATTTGGTGAAACGGCACCTTACGGGCTGGTCGAGGTTTTCGAGCGGGGCCTCCTTGGAACCCAACATTCCCTTGATTGATGTTCGTCTGGGGTGCTGAGAGAAAGAGGAACGGCATCAAGGCGGTGAGAGCCAATCTTGTCCTGCTGCCGCAACGACCCATTTCACTCATGGTCACACCGGAGCACATCACCCATGCCGAAGCAGATCCTCTTCATCCAGGGCGCCGGCGAAACCGCCCACGACCAGTGGGATAACAAGCTCGTCGACAGTCTCGCCCGCGAACTCGGCGAAGCCTGGACCATCCGCTATCCTCGCATGCCCGATGAGGCCGATCCGCATTATCAGGCCTGGAAAGCCGCTGTCATCGCCGAGTTTGAGACCCTCGAAGAGGGCGCGATCCTGATCGGCCATTCGTTCGGCGGTACCGTGCTTCTCCATACGCTTGCCGAAACGTGGCCGGCATTCGAGCCCGGCGCCGTCATCCTCATCGCGCCGCCCTTCATGGGCGAAGGCGGGTGGGAGAGCGACGAGATCGGCGAGGGCAGCGACTTTTCCGAGAGCCTGCCGGAAGGGTTGCCCGTGCTCATCTATCACGGCAGCGATGATGACACCGTGCCCTTTGCGCATATCGAGCTTTACGCCCGGGCGATCCCTGATGCGGTCGTCTGCTCACTGCCGGGGCGCGATCACCAGCTCGACAATGATCTCGCCGACATCGCCAAGGATATACGCTCGCTGGCCGTATAGGCCGGCAGGCCCGCCCATTCCATCACTCAACCATTGGCATCGCATCCTCCTGCATCGCTGAAATCAAAGCCGATGCAGGAGCCGCCGCATGATGTCTGACCATTCCGGAACCAGGGGCAAACCGCCCGCGCTGGGGCAGGCCGCGCGCCGTCTTCATGCCATGGGCATGTTCCAGCCGCTTGCCGGCCTCGTGCTTGCCGCCGGCTTCGTGATCTCGCTCGCCGGCCGGTATGAGGGACAGCTCATCCGTGCGGAGAGCATCCATCAGGAGATCATCGGCCGATGAACATCTTCAGCTTGCGGTTCGATTTCGACGAGCTCGTCATCCCCATCCTCGGCCGGAACGACAATGGCCTGCTGCTCTACGGCTCAGCCGAGCTCTCGGGCGATCATGAGGGGTTCAGCGTCGAGGCCATCCATCTTGCCGGGGGCACCATGCTGCGCCCGGCCGGCAATGCCGAATCCGGCCGGCCTGCGCCCTTTGCCGACGAACTCTTCCGGCGCATCGCCGCCGTCATCGGGAACGACAAGACGGTGCTCGGCCGCCACGCGGCGATGGAATGGGCCGAGCTCGTGGAGCGCCACAGCGAGGCGGCCTGACGCCGTGTACCGGTGCGAAACATCACCCTGTCTTTGTTTGCTCTTGAGCGTTCCGATCTCCTGAAAAAGTCTCGCCGATATGGATCGTGATCGAAGATAGGAATAATTTCCTTGATTGTTGTCGGTATTGGCAGATACAACCTTATGACGGCAGCGATATCCAGAGAGGGAGTTTTGCATGCAGGCCTGCCCGCTCCAACGGAGCGACGATACGGAACTCGTCTTGCTCTGCAGCGAGCTGCACGAAGCGGCAATGTTTGCGGAACTGCGGCTGAAAGCGATGCCCGACTATGCCGATACCGTGGAGGAAGCGGCTGCCATCGAGGCGATCCTGCAGCCGGGTGAGGTGATCGCCGACCAGATGCTGTCTCTGCAGGCGGCGACATCGGATGGGGTCGAGGCCCGGCTGCGTGCGACGCTCTGGAAACGTGGCGAATATATCGGGACCTATCTGGGTGAAGAATGAATGAGGCTACTCGACCTTCCTGCCCTTGGAGACCGTCCAGGAATCTGCGTGGTTTTCAACGAGGAAGCCAATACGCTTGCTGTCGCCTATGACCGCGTGACACTGCCATCCCTCGCGCTTGTCTTCGGCCTCCAGAAGGCGGACATCCGTGATCACGTCGGAGCAGAATTTGTCGCCTTCGATCCTCCAGTGTCCGTTCGCTCTCTTGCTGCCTTTCTGGTAGATCGCCGTGCCGTCCGGATTGAAGTACTGAACCTCATTCTCGTTGCTGATCGAATTTCCCTCCAGCGCCGCCTTGATCTCCACGCTCGTCATCGTTTGCGCTAGAGCCATTCCGGCCGGCAGGACGGCCACGGCGGCAGCGAGCATCGTTGATGCCTTGAACCAGGTCATCTTATCTCTCCTCTCCGTTCATCCTCTTCCCGGAATGATGCGCCTGATGCCACGCGATCACAACCAGCATCGATGCTGCTTGCGGCCAATCGCTTTTATCGGCCGGCCGGCCGAGGCTCGTCAGATTGCCCACTGCAAACTGCGTCGCCACAGCACCGGAACTATGCCCATATCTTCGGTTCAATCTGTCGCCCATCTTTCAGTTGGACAGGGTGGGGTCTTCTGCCGCACCCACCCTAAATCGCCGGCAGCATCCCGCCATCCACCCTGAGATTCACCCCGGTAATATAGCCGGCGCGCGGGCTGACGAGGAAGGAGACCGCGTCGGCGATCTCCTCCAGCGTGCCCACGCGACCCATCGGCACTTCGGCGAAGAGCGGCAGCACGACCTGCTCGATCGTCTCCCATGCGGCATCCCCGGCAAAGCCACGCTCGCCGGCGACCTCGCGGAAGCGGGCGTCCAGCCTGGCGCTGCGGATCGTGCCCGGCGAGATCGTATTGACCGTCACGCCTTCGGCCGCCACCGCCTTGGCCATCGAAGAGGTCATGGCGTTCATGGCGGCCTTGCAGGCGGAGTAATCCGGGCGGCCGGCGGGCGGCATCAGGCCGGCGAGGCTGGAAATATTGATGATGCGGCCCCAGCGGTTCTCGCGCATGTCAGGCAGCAGCCGTGTGGTGACCCTGACGGCGGCGAGCACATTGCGGTCGTAGGCCGACGCCCATGAGGCGGGCCGGGTGCTCGTCCAGTCCTCCGGCTCGCCCGAACCGCCGGCATTGTTGACGATGATATCGATCCGGCCGGCAAGCGCCTGCGCCTCATCGATCAGGCGCTCCACCTCGGCATCGATGGTGAGATCGCCGGTGACGGCATGGGCGCGTCCGCCTTCGGCAATGATCTCCTGCGCCACGCGCCCGGTCTGCGCCCTGTCGCGGCCGTGGACGATGACGACGGCCTGTTCGCGGGCGAGCCCCCTGGCGATCGCTTCGCCTATGCCCTTGCTGCTGCCGGTGACGAGCGCCGTCCTGCCGGAAAGTTTCAAATCCATTGCGATGTTCCTATCTTGGAGTGGATGCGACACAGAAGAACAGGACGATGCTCGACACAATTACGCACTTAAAAGTGCCTGTAGAACAGGAAGAACGCGCCGCCTGCCTCGGCCCCGATGGCTCCGTCGCGCATGTGGCGCGGGTCATGAGGATGATCAGCGGGCGCTGGAAGCTGCCGATCCTGTTCCGCCTGTTTGCCGAGCCCTCGATGCGGACGCTGCAATTGAAACGGGACATGCCGGGCATTTCGCAGAAGATGCTGACCCAGCACCTGCGCGAGCTGGAGCATGACGGGCTTGTCGAAAGGCGGGATTTCGGCGAGCAGCCGCCGCGTGTGGAGTACCAGCTAACGGAGGCGGGAAGGGCGCTGATGCCGGTGCTGATGGCGGCGCGGGAATTTTCGCGCGATTATGGTGGAGTTATTCCAGCGGCTTAAGGGGGTAAGGGCGATTGCTGACGATGTGGTGAAAACCCCTCCCCAACCCCTCCCCACAAGGGGGAGGGGCTAAGTTGTGGTGCCGTCTCACTCCTCCCGAAACGTCGAGGATTTGGAAAGCGGGTGCAGCAGGTTAAGCCCCTCCCACCTGTGGGGAGGGGTTGGGGAGGGGTTTTCTTTCGGGATCGGATCTCTCGCACCCCCCAAAACAAAAACGGCGCCCCTTGCGGAGCGCCGTCGCCTGCTTAACGCAGAAAGACCTGAATCAGATCAGAAGGCCTGGATGTTGACAGCCTTCGGGCCTTTGCCCATGCGATCCGGCTCGGTGTCGAAAGAAACCTGCTGGCCTTCGCGGAGCGACTGGATGCCAGAAGCCTGGAGAGCGGAGATGTGGACGAAAACGTCCTTCGCGCCGCCTTCCGGCGTTATGAAACCAAAACCCTTGTCCTGGTTGAAGAATTTTACGGTGCCCTTGGTGGCCATGGGGGATAGTCCTTTTCCCATTGGTAGTTAGTTTATCCGCACCCCCGGCGGTGGGGAGGCGGACGGCTTTAGCTTTCGCGTTTCGGCCCTGGAGCCCGGCGCGAAGGGTCAGTCGAGACGTCACGTACGGGGAAAGAACATCTACGCGCATGGGTGTCACCCATACCGCCCTACCGGAGTTGGCGCTCCGAAAGGGCATTACCACTTCAGTCCAGTCACCGGCATGCGAAATGCCCGAGTGTTGCAGTTGGTGCCAGCATTTCGGGCAAAAAGCAAGCGGCAATATTGTGGCATGTCTTTCGCGGTTGCGAGAATGGGTGATGATTCAAATGGTTGGCAGAAGATTAGCAGAGCCTTGCAAGGTTGTGCCATTGCGGGACGAGGCGAGATTTGCAACCTGAGGGCGGCGGGCTGCATTTTCCGGCTGACGAGCTTCCGGTTCCCTTGGAATCCCTCTTATCAGCGTGCGGAGAGACGGGTGGAGAAAGGCGGTATGATGTAGCAAATGCCACCAGCCGCTTCTCAGCGGTTCCAGCGGCCATTTTGCGCCCAAAGCGGCCGTAATGTGGGCTCGGCTCTACGATGGGTGTCATACACCGGGTCCCTATCACAATGGAGTGTGGCGACAAGAGCCTTCAATCTGGCGGCGAAGTCGAAAATGTGCGATTATCCGTCAAGGCGACTGCTGACACCTAGGCAGACGCCAGGGCAAATATTTCATTGCTAGCCATCGACCCTTCGATAGCGGGTACGCCTGTCGCCACTCTATGGCGAGCAATCAGTGCGGCATTCATATAGCCAACATACCCGATCTCCTGCAGCACCATGCCGCGAACTGTCACGACATCAGATCGTCTTCGGCCGAGAGGATGGGCATCCTTCTACTCTAGGAGGCAGTGCCAATGGGGCCGAGCAACGAGCAAACTCAACGGAGGATACACTATGAGTGCCATGAGAAACCTGTGTTTTGGTCTGCTGGCATCCGCATGCGCAACCGCGCTGGGTGCACCGGCAGTCGCGCAGCAGCAGTCAAAACCCAACATAGTCGTCATCATGGGCGACGATGTTGGTTGGTTCAACATCGGTGCCTATCACCGGGGTATCATGTCCGGGAAGACGCCGAACCTCGATAAGCTGGCGTCTGAGGGCATGCTGTTCACCGACTATTATGCCGAGGCGAGCTGCACGGCCGGCCGGGCGAGTTTCATCACCGGTGAAATCCCGTTGCGCACCGGCCTGACGACTGTGGGTCAGGCGGGCGCAGATGTGGGTATGCCGGACAAGGC
>Ga0102587_1000506_pt1 | contig 40105 bp, 37 predicted proteins | sample AraplaF_Col_mTSA_FD_76853 | JGI IMG/M metagenome (GOLD analysis project Ga0102587, IMG submission 76853) | Arabidopsis root microbial communities from the University of North Carolina, USA - plate scrape MF_Col_mTSA (SPADES assembly) (version 2) | ecosystem: Host-associated > Plants > Roots >... | reverse complement strand
CGCATCGCTGATGCACCTGCCATACGACGCAGCGCTGCAAATCCACGCGCAGGACGACAGCTTCCTGTCCAAAAAAGTGTGGGATTTCGCCAACACGCCGAAAGAAAACTATCCGCTGCTGCTGAACTATCACCCGATGGTGATCTACCGCCATCAGGTGTGCAAGCAGGCGGACGTGGTGCTGGCGCTGCTGCTGCTCAGCGATCAGTTCACGCTGGAAGACAAGCGCCGCGACTTCGATTACTACGAAGCGGTGACCACGCACGATTCCTCGCTGTCGTCCTGCATCTTCGGCATTATCGCTGCGGAGGTGGGCTATCAGGACAAGGCCTATCGCTACTTCATGGAGACTGCGCGCCTCGATCTGGACGATACACACGGCAATACGCACTACGGCGTGCACACGGCGGCCATGGCCGGCACCTGGCTGGGCGTGGCGTATGGCTTCGCCGGCATGCGCGTGGTAGGCGGCGCGCTGCACTTCGCGCCGCAGTTGCCCAAGCAGTGGCAGCACTACACCTTCAAGATCCACTTCCGTGGCGCGCTGCTGGAAGTGCATGTGGAAGCCGGCCGCGTTGAGTATCGCCTGCTGCAAGGCGAGTCTTTGTCCTTTACGCACGGCGGCGAGTCGGTTGCGTTAAGCCTGTCGCAACCAAAGCAATCAAGGAGCTTCGCATGAGCCGCTTCAAAGCAGTCATCTTCGATCTGGATGGCGTGATTACCGACACCGCCCACTACCACTACCTCGCGTGGAAGCAGTTGGCGGAATCGCAGGGCGTGCACTTCGATCACGAGTTCAATGAGAGCCTGAAAGGCATCGACCGCATGGGCTCATTGGATCTGATCCTCGCTTCGGCGCCGCGCGCGTACACGCCGGAAGAAAAGCTGGCGCTGGCCGACGTCAAGAACCGGCATTATCAGGAGCTGATCTCCACCATGTCGGCAGACGATTTGCTGCCCGGTGCGGTGGCGGCATTGGACGCGGTGCGCGCCGCCGGCCTGCGCATCGGCCTGGCCTCAGTCAGTAAGAACGCCTTTACGGTGCTGGGCCGCCTGGGCATCACCGATAAATTCGATTACGTGGTGGATGCCGCCACCATCGCGCGCGGCAAGCCGGACCCGGAGATTTTCCTGCGCGCCGCGCACGAACTGGGTGTCGCACCAGCCGACTGCCTGGGCGTGGAAGATGCGGTGGCCGGCGTGGCGGCCATCAAGGCGGCCGGCATGTTCGCCTTGGGGATAGGCCATCCCTTCGTGCTGACGGAAGCGGACGTGGTGATAACAAGCCTGAAAGAATTCAATCTCGCCGCCTACTGACGCCGCGTCGCACACATAAAAATAACGGAGACCGCAGCATGAAGAAAATTCTGTTCGCATTATTTCTGGTGTACTTTGTATTCGCCATCCTGCTCAATAGCGTGGGCACGGTGATCCTGCAAGTGATCGGCAACTACGGCGTGAGCAAATCGGCCGCCAGCGTGCTGGAAGGCTTCAAGGATCTGCCGATTGCGGTGGTGTCCTTTCTGGTAGCGTCCTTCCTGCCGCGCATCGGCTACAAGAAAGCCATGCTGACAGGGCTGGTCATCGTCACTGCGGCCTGCGTGGCGATGCCCTTGCTGCCGTCGTTCGCCACCACCAAGGTCTTGTTCTTCTGCGTCGGCGTATCGTTCGCGCTGGTGAAGGTATCGGTGTATTCGACACTCGGCCTGATCGCCGCCGACCGCAAACAGCACGCCAGCACCATGAACCTGCTGGAAGGCTTCTTCATGTTGGGCGTGTTGAGCGCCTACTGGGTGTTCGGCTACTTCATCGACTCGCACGATCCCTTGTCGCGAAGCTGGCTGCATGTGTACTGGGTGCTGGCCGTGTTGTGCGTGCTGACCTTTGTGTTGATCCTGTCCACGCCCTTCAACGAATCGTCGGCCGCGCTGCCGGAAGGACGCGGCGTCGCGCAGGACTTCGCCGCCATGCTCAAGCTGTTCTTCAAGCCGCTGGTGTGCGTGTTCGTGATCACCGCCTTCCTGTACGTGCTGATCGAGCAAAGCGTAGGCACCTGGCTGCCGACCTTTAACAACGAAATTCTCAAGCTGCCGGCGGCGATGAGCGTGGAAGTGACCAGCATCTTCGCCGCCTGCCTCGCTGTGGGGCGCCTGTCGGCCGGCGTGTTGATGCGCAAACTGAATTGGTATCCTGTGATGAACGCCTGCGTGGCCGGCATGGCCGCCATGGTGCTGCTGGCGTTGCCGCTGACGCACGATGTGGTGGCCGACCCGCACATCACCTGGGCCACGGCGCCGCTGGCGACTTTCCTGTTTCCGCTGATCGGGCTGTTCATGGCGCCGATCTACCCGGGCATCAATTCGGTGATGCTGAGTTCCCTGCCGACGCACCAGCATTCGGCCATGACAGGCCTGCTGGTGATTTTTTCAGCACTGGGCGGAACCACCGGCTCGCTTATCACTGGTTATGTATTTGGCAATTTCAGCGGCCATTTCGCCTTCTATCTGACGCTGGTACCCATCACAATTGTGCTGGTGATGTTGTATTTCTTCAAAAGAGCGGTCGATGACGGTGGCGGGAGTTTCGACCCAACCGCTATAATCAGCGGTCAACATTGAACGACCGGCCATGAACCTCGCGCGTCTTGCAAATCACCTTGGTATGTCCAAGACCACGGTGAGTCGCGCGTTAAACGGTTACCCGGAAGTGAATGTGCGCACCCGCGAGCGGGTATTGAAGGCGGCCAAGGAGGTCGGCTACCAGCCCAATCCGATGGCGCGCTCGCTGGCGCTGGGCCGCACCAATGTGTTTGGCATCATCTACCCGCTGCAGCCGGCGGACCTCGGCGACCCCATGTTCCTGGAGGTGATGGCCGGCATGTCGGCGGCGCTGGAAGAGGTTTCCAAGAGTTTGATCATCGCGCCAGTGTCGCCGGCGGCGGAGCAGCGCTCCTACCAGCAGATCGTGCGCGGGCGGCGCGTCGATGGCCTGGTGGTGGGGCGCACGCTGGTGCGCGACGAGCGCATCACTTTCCTCAGCAAGGCCAAGTTTCCCTTTGTGGCGCATGGACGCACGGAGCTTAACGCGCCGTATGCGTGGTTTGACTACGACAACGAGGCCGGCATCCGCATGGCGATGGAGCGCTTGCTGGGCCTGGGCCATCAGCGGGTAGCCCTGATCAGTGCACCGCTGGAATTGAATTTCGCGCGCCAGCGCAAGAACAGCTTCGTGGCCGCGCTGGCGGCCGCAGGTCTGCAGGCCGATCCGCGCTACCTCATCGACAACACGCTGGACCGGCGCAGCGGCTACCAGGCCATGCAGCAGCTGCTGGCTTGCTCGCCGCGGCCGACGGCGGTGATCGTCGATAACCACCTGTCCGGCGTCGGCGCGGTGCGCGCGTTGCTGGATGCGGGCGTGGAGATCGGCAAAGAGATCTCCGTCATCGTCTGGGGCAACATGGCCGACACCCTGTCCGGTGCCAACGTCACCACCATCGACCAGCCCGACCCGCGCAAAGCCGGCGCGCGCATGGTCGCCATGCTGCAATCGCTGGTCGACGGCACTCCCGCCAGTCACTTGCACGAACTATGGCAGCCCATCCTCCTTGAAGGCGCCACCGTTGGCCCGGTCAACCAGGTTGCGCCAAGGTGAGCTTGCGCACTGTTGCTGTCTGGGTGGCTCGGGATAATGGTGTATGAGAACTTATATAGCTTACGTTAGTTTTGCGTTGTTGATCGGCGGCTGTGCGAGTGTGCAGCGTCCTGCGGCGCCTTTGGTGCTGGAAAATACCGGCACCGAGTATCCGACCATGTGCATGCTGCTGCAAGCGGATGGAGGCCTGACGTTTCGCGGCGGCTTTGCGTTTTATAGTCCGGCCACATGGCGGCGAGCGGATGGCGATACTTTGATCATCACGTTGGGTGGCAAGGAGCCGTTCCCTGCGGAGGTGTTCAGGGAACAGCTGACCAGGCATGACGGTCTGCTCGGTTTCGATGAGAAGCGGCGGGAGATTTCTTACCGCTTCAATGACAAGAGCGAGTTTCTCGATTTCGGCAATTACTACTTCTATCGCGCGGCGGCTTGCCACGCTCAGTAAATCTCATCGTCCATCTGCTGCACGGCGGTGGCTTCAATTTCAAACAGCATGCCATCCAGCGCAAGGCGCGGCACGGGGATCAGTGTGCAGGCAGGCGCTGGATCGTCACCCCACACGGCGCGCAAGGCGCTGCTGAAAATAGCGAGACGTGCTTCGCTATGATCGACGATCAGGGCGGTGATTTTGCTGACGTGGGTGTGACGCGCGCCTGCGGCAGCCAGCGCGGTTTGCAGATTGTGCAGCGCTTGCTCCACCTGTGTTTTGAAATTTTCGGACAGTTCGCCATCCGCGTTCTCGCCGCCCTGGCCGGCGATGTAGATGATGCGCGCCGGCGATTCGGCAATCACGACGTGGCTGTAGCCATTGGGACTTGGGTCGTACAGACCGGTAGGGTTGATGAATTTCATGGTGTCCTTCAGCAGTGAATGTGAGGACACTATAAAATCTCAACTTAACTTGAGGTCAAGCGAATTATGATATCCAAGGAACTGGGCGTGGGCGAGCTGGCGGATCGTGCCGGCGTCGCCGTCTCCACGCTGCATTTTTATGAGGCCAAAGGACTGATCCATTCGGTGCGCACCAGCGGCAATCAGCGCCGCTACGCACGCTCCGTGCTGCGCCGCATTGCCGTGATCAAAGTCGCCCAACGCGTCGGCTTGCCGCTGGCGGAGATAGCGCGCGCTCTGGATGCGCTGCCCTCGGGTCGCACGCCCACCGTCGCCGACTGGCGCCGCCTGTCCGCCGCATGGAAGCAGGAGCTGGAAGAGCGCATCAAGACGTTGACACAACTGCGCGATCAATTGGATGGCTGCATCGGTTGCGGATGCCTGTCCCTCAAAGCCTGCCCATTGCGTAACGCCGGCGATGAGATGGCGGAGCAGGGCGCGGGACCGCACTTCCGCTAGTTGCATTATTTTTTCTTCAGGTTTAGTATTTATTTATCGTTGCCGGCATCCGTTTGCGCCGTCAACGTTTGACCTGAGCGAACTCGGTTTCCTCAACCCTCTTCGCAACGGCGGCAGGTACGCAAGGTGCCTGAATGTTGACCCATACCCACCCATAAAAAATTCACATTGCTGTCTGCAAGGCAGACGCACGTGGGTACGGGCCATCGCGAGCTGTCAGTGAATTTCAATATTGGAGACCACCATGAAATATCCACTACTCGTGGCCGGCATGCTGCTGGCCGTATCCGCGCAATCCGCCACCATCGATGCCAAGACCCTGACTGGCGCCAGCACGCCGCTGCAAACCGCGCAGTATGGCGTGCGCAATTACACTGCCCCGGTGCTGACCGGGGGCTTGCACGATCCCGCCGGTTATGCCGCCGCGCCCAGGCTGCCGGTGTGGCAGTTTGCTGCGGCCGATCCAACCGGCGGCGTGCTGACCTTCGAACGCGATCCGGCGCCGGCCACCGGCTGGCACGCGCAGTCGCGCATTGGACCGGTGCTGGTCACTGGTGGCGGCTCGGCCATCGCCAACCGCATTTACACCGTGTACAACGGCCAGCAGCTGGTGGCCGCCATCAATGAAGCGGGCAACGATCCCAAGATCATCCGCGTGATCGGCCACATCGATCTGCGCTGGAGCCAGAACAATACGGTGTTCCGCGAGTACACCAGCTACTCGGATCAGAAGTATGGCGGCTCGGTCTCCATTCCGTCCAACACCACGCTGGTCGGCATCAACGATGCCCAAGGGAGGCCGGCGCGCATCACCGGCACCGCGCTGCTGATCGGCGGTGAGCTGCCGCTGAACGCCGGTGGCGATCCGGAAACGGACTTCAAAAAATGGATCGCCGACGGCAAGAACGGCGACGACTACCCAACCTGGACGCGCAACGTCATCGTGCGCAATCTGGCGATCGATACGCCGTGGGACGTCAATCCCGAAGATGCGGACAATGCCTATGCCGATGGCCTGACGGTGTCGCGCGGTCAGAATATCTACCTCGATCACCTGACCATCAGCGACGGCGACACGCCGGATTCGCTGGCCACCGGCACCTACGACACGCGTCACGACGGCGCGCTGGACGTGGTGCGCGGTAGCGACTACGTCACCATCGCCAACAGCGTCTTCGGCAAGCACCACAAGACCACGCTGGTGGGCAATGGCGACTCGGGCCGCGCCTGGAGTGACGAAGGCCGCCTGCACGTGACATTCAGCGGCAACTGGTGGAATGGTGCGACCACGCGCCTGCCGCTGAACCGCTATGGCCAGGTCCATCTGTTCAATAACCTGATCACCGGCAGCGTGTCGACCACGGACGCCGACGTCAAATTCGAAAGCGGCAGCGATGCGCGCTACCGTTCAAACATGCTGCTGGAGAACCAGTACTACAACATCACCGGCATGAAGGTCAGCGAGTTCTGTGGAAAAGCCATCAAGGGCAAGAGCTTCATCGGCTTCCGCTCGTTCGGCCACGTATTCGTCAGCGACAAGTCGGGCACTAACGCGGTGGACGGCCAGTGCGGCTATGCGTTGCCGCCAGCCGACAGCCTGTGGACGCCACCTTACGCGTACACGCTGCAGAGCGCGACGGCAACCCTGACTTCGGTTCCGGCCAACGCCGGCGCAGGCAAGCTCAAATAGACTGGCCGCCGGCCCTGCTATAGAACTTATGTGCGGCGGCGCTTGGCGAAAGCGATCAGACCCAAGCCGGCGAAGAACATGGCGTAGGTTGACGGCTCAGGCACAGGAGCCATATCCACTGCCGTGCCGCTGCTTTGCGCCCCGGCATACACGTAGCTGGTGAACGGCTCGGCATTGTAGTTGGAGAAGGAGAGCTCTAGGCTCTGGGTCTTTTCCTCCGTCTTCAGGCCGTAGTCGCCATGATGTATGGCATTGGCTTGAACTTCGGCAACGACGTCATGATGACCGTCAAATCCGCCCAACCAGCCAGTCGCGTAGGCAACGCTCTGATCAGTGTAGACGCCGGTATCCGATGAGGCGAAAGCATAGACGTCGGCATAAAATGTAATCTTGGTGCCTGGCGCCAGGGTAAATGTCCCGTCGCAGACGGAGGCGGAAGAAGAATAATAGTTGTATTGGGTGTCACCGTAGCGTTTTTCATTGCCCGTGATGATGGCTGATCCATAGGTATAAGCCGAGGCGCCATTCAGATGCTGTTGGCCGGTTCCCGCAGTGGTTGAGGCATAGACGGTAGCGCCAGGCATGCTCATGGAAATGTTTTGAGTAACTACGTCGTCCGTGCTGTATTTTTTTTCGGAAAATTTTGGATCCTCTCCCGTGCCGAACAAGAAGGTTCTGAACGTAAAAGTGGCGGAGGGGGCAAGTCCATCGTTTGGAGTGAGATCCGTCAGCGTGTAGTGAAAATTGCGAAACTCGACGGTGGAGGTAGCGGATTGACCGAATGCTGCCGGAGTGAATGCGGCAGCTGCCAACAACGCCACCAGGCTAAGACTTTTCATCTTGTTCCTTTCAATATGTTAGCAATAAAACCACTGTTTACATATTAGCATGCAAATATGCAAACAGTGTGAAAGGAAACAAAATACTTACATATTGCGGCGGTACTGGCCTCCTACTTCGAACAGGGCGGTGGTGATCTGGCCCAGTGAGCAGACGCGCACGGCGTCCATCAGCTTTTCGAAGACGTTGGCGTTGTCGATGGCGGCTTGCTGTAACGCGGCCAATGCTTGCGGCGCTTCCGCTGCGTGGCGCTGGTGGAAGTCTTCCAGACGCTTGAGCTGCGATTGTTTTTCATCGTCGGTGGAACGCGCCAGTTCGATCTGCGCCGGCGCTTCCACGCCTTTCGGATTGCGGAAGGTGTTGACGCCGATGATAGGCAGTGTGCCGTCGTGCTTCTGGTGCTCGTACAGCATCGACTCTTCCTGGATCTTGCCGCGCTGGTAGCCGGTTTCCATCGCGCCCAGTACGCCGCCGCGCTCCGCGATGCGCTCGAACTCTTGCAGCACCGCTTCTTCCACCAGATCGGTCAGCTCGTCGATGATGAACGAGCCCTGGTTCGGGTTCTCGTTCTTGGCCAGGCCCCATTCGCGGTTGATGATCAGCTGGATGGCCAGCGCGCGGCGCACCGATTCGTCGGTCGGCGTGGTGATGGCTTCGTCGTAGGCGTTGGTGTGCAGCGAGTTGCAGTTGTCGTAGATGGCGATCAGCGCTTGCAGCGTGGTGCGGATGTCGTTGAAGTCGATCTCCTGCGCGTGCAGCGAACGGCCCGAGGTTTGCACGTGGTACTTGAGTTTTTGCGAGCGGTCGTTGGCGCCGTATTTGTCGCGCATCGCTACTGCCCAGATGCGGCGGGCGACGCGGCCCAGCACCGTGTATTCCGGGTCCATGCCGTTCGAGAAGAAGAACGACAGGTTGGGCGCGAAGTCGTCGATGTGCATGCCGCGCGCCAGATAAGCCTCTACAAACGTGAAGCCGTTGGACAGCGTGAAGGCCAGTTGCGAGATCGGGTTCGCGCCTGCTTCGGCGATGTGGTAGCCGGAGATGGACACCGAATAGAAGTTGCGTACCTGATGGTGAACGAAGTATTCCTGGATATCGCCCATCACTTTCAGCGAGAACTCGGTGGAGAAGATGCAGGTGTTCTGGCCCTGGTCTTCTTTCAGGATGTCCGCCTGCACGGTGCCGCGCACGTTTTGCAGCACCCATGCTTTGATTTTCGAAGCTTCGTCGGCGCTCGGCTGGCGTTTGTTCTCTTCGACGAATTTGCCGATCTGCTGGTCGATGGCGGTGTTCATGAACATCGCCAGAATGGTCGGCGCCGGACCGTTGATGGTCATCGATACCGAGGTGCTTGGGCTGCACAGGTTGAAGCCGTCGTACAGCACTTTCATGTCGTCCAGCGTGGCGATCGACACGCCCGAGTTGCCCACCTTGCCGTAGATGTCCGGACGCAGCGCAGGGTCGGCGCCATACAAGGTTACCGAGTCGAACGCGGTGGACAGGCGTTTGGCGTCCATGCCGGTGGAGACCAGTTTGAAGCGGCGGTTGGTGCGGAAGGCATCGCCTTCGCCGGCGAACATGCGGGTTGGATCTTCGCCTTCGCGCTTGAAGGCAAACACGCCGGTGGTGAAGGGGAAGGAGCCCGGCACGTTTTCCAGCATCAGGAAGCGCAGGATCTCGCCATGGTCTTCATAGCGTGGCAGCGACACTTTGCGGATGCGCGTGCCGGACAGCGTGTGCTGCACGAGGCGGGTGCGGATTTCCTTGTCGCGGATTTTCACCACGTAGTCGTCGCCGGCGTAGGCGGCCTGCATGTCGGGCCATTGCGCCAGCAGCTTCTTGGCGCCGGCGTCCATCTCGGCATCGCGTTCGGCGATCAGGTCGTCGAAGTCTGCGGATTTGTGGGCGATGGCGAGCATGCGCTTGGATTCGCTCAGCTGCTGGCGCTCGCGCGCCAGCGTCACTTGCTTGCGCGTGAAGCGGTGGTAGCCGCGCACGGTGTCTGCAATCTCCGCGAGGTAGCGAGCGCGGGCTGGCGGCACGATGACGTTCTTACCGCTGGAATGGCGCACATCGGCCGACACCAGCTTGCCCGCTTGCGCGCGCAGGCCCAGTTGCATCAGGCGTGGCAGCAGGCCTTGATACAGCGCGGTGACGCCGTCGTCGTTGAAGCGCGACGCCTGCGTGCCGTAGACGGGCATTTCCTCGGGACGCTTGCTCCACAGTTCGCGGTTGCGCTGGTATTGCTTGGCGACGTCGCGCAGCGCGTCCTGCGCGCCTTTGCGGTCGAATTTGTTGATGGCGATGAAGTCGGCGAAATCGAGCATGTCGATTTTTTCCAGCTGCGAGGCGGCGCCGAACTCCGGCGTCATCACGTACATCGACACGTCCACATGCGGCACGATGGCGGCGTCGCCCTGGCCGATGCCGGAAGTTTCCACGATCACCAGATCGAAGCCGGCCACCTTGCAGGCGGCAATCACATCCGGCAGTGCCTGCGAAATCTCGGAGCCCGCTTCGCGCGTGGCCAAGGAACGCATGAACACGCGCGCCTGTCCGGCCCACGGATTGATGGCGTTCATGCGGATGCGGTCGCCCAGCAGGGCGCCGCCGGATTTGCGGCGCGATGGATCGATAGAGATCACCGCGATGTTGAGCGTGTCGCCCTGGTCGAGGCGGATGCGGCGTATCAGTTCATCGGTCAGCGAGGATTTGCCGGCGCCGCCGGTGCCGGTGATGCCCAGCGTGGGCACGGCCAGGTCTTCGGCGGCGGCCAGCAGTTCGGTGCGCAGTGCCGGCGCGGCTTTCTCGTTTTCCAGCGCGGTGATCAGCTGCGCCAGCGGGCGATGACGCGCGGCGATATCGGAACCTTCGCGCAGCGGCGCCAGCGAGGTTGGCGAGTACTGCGACAGGTCGATGTCGCACTGCTGCACCATCCACTGGATCATGCCGACCAGGCCCATGCGCTGGCCGTCTTCGGGGCTGAAGATTTTGGTGACGCCGTAAGCATGCAGTTCTTCGATTTCATGCGGCACGATCACGCCGCCGCCGCCGCCGAATACCTTGATGTGCGCGCCGCCGCGCTGGCGCAGCAGGTCGATCATGTATTTGAAGTATTCGACGTGGCCGCCCTGATAGCTGGAGATGGCGATGCCTTGCACGTCTTCCGCCAGCGCGGCCGTGACCACTTCATCCACCGAACGGTTATGGCCGAGGTGTACCACTTCCACGCCGTTCGATTGCAGGATGCGGCGCATGATGTTGATCGATGCGTCATGGCCGTCGAACAGCGAGGCCGCCGTGACGAAGCGAACTTTGTTCTTGACGCGCGGCTGGTCGTCCACAGCCGCGATTTTAGGAGTCGAGAGATCGTTCATTGGTGTCCCTGATAATATTTTTTGTTCATTATATGACGTTTACGTTAACGTCAATTCAAGCGGCGCGTTGTTGGTCAAATTGCGCGATTAGCCGGGCTTTTTCGGTGCGGAAGGTGGCGACAGCCTTTTCCTTCACGTGGCCGAAGCCGCGCACTTTCTCCGGCAGCGCGGCCAGATCGACGGCGGTGGCATGGTTGTCCGCATTCAGCTTGGCCAGCAGCGCCGCCACCATCTCGCGATACTCGGCGATCAGGGCGCGTTCCATCTTGCGCTCTTCGGTGTAGCCGAATATGTCGAGCGCCGTGCCGCGCAGGCCTTTCAGTTTGGCCAGCAGCTTGAAAGCGCTCCACATCCACGAACCGAATTCCGCCTTCACCAGATGGCCCTTGGCGTCCTTTTTGGCGAACAGCGGTGGCGCTAGGTTGAACTTGACGCTGAAGTTGCCCTCGAACTGCTGCTGCAGCTGCTCGACAAAGCGGCCATCGGTGTACAGGCGTGCCACTTCGTATTCGTCCTTGTAGGCCATCAGCTTGAAGTAGGACCTGGCGACAGCGGTGGATAGCTTGTTGCCCAGGCCGAGCGAGTTCTCCTTCGCGCGCACTTGCGCCACCAGTTCCGAGTAGGTGTTGGCGTAAGCAGCGTTCTGATATGCGGTCAGGAACTCCATGCGCTTGGCGACGATGGTGTCCAGCGTCTGCGGCATCTGCAGCACGATGGCTTGCGCCGGCGTGGCGGTGCGCTCGACGCGCTTGAGGTCCACCGCGGCGCGGCGGCCCCACAGGAAGCTCTTTTTGTTGGAGGCGACGGCCACGCCGTTCAGTTCAATCGCGCGCAGCAGCGATTCTTCTTTCAGCGGGATGCGGCCGCGCTGCCACGCGTAGCCCAGCATGAACAGGTTGGCGGCAATCGAATCGCCCATCAGCGCGGTGGCCAGCCTGGTGGCGTTGATGAAGTCCGCCGCGCCGGCGCCCACCGATTCCTCGATCAGCGCGCGCACATCGGCCGCCGGATATTCCCAGTCGGCGTTTTGCGCGAAGGTGCCGGGCGGCTGCTCGTGCAGGTTGACGATGGCCAGCGTGCGGCCCGGACGCATTTTCGATACCGCATCCGCCGCGCCGGCAGTCAGCATGTCGCAGCCGAGGATGACGTCCGCCTCGCCGGTGGCGATGCGCTGCGCGCGCAGGTGCTCGGGCGTGCGGGCGAGCTTGACGTGCGACGTGACCGAACCGTTCTTCTGCGACATGCCGGTCATGTCCAGCACCGAGGCGCCTTTGCCTTCGATGTGCGCGGCCATGCCCATCAGCGCGCCGACGGTAATCACGCCGGTGCCGCCGATGCCGTTGATCAGGATGTTGTACGGATGCTCGCAGTCCGGCAGCGCAGGCACAGGCAGCTCGGTCCAGCCGTCATCGCTCGACGTGGCGCCGGCCTTGGATTTTTTCAGCGCGCCGCCTTCCACCGTCACGAAGCTGGGGCAGAAGCCTTTCACGCACGAATAATCCTTGTTGCAGGACGATTGATCGATGGTGCGCTTGCGGCCGAACTCCGTTTCCTTCGGCAGGATGGACACGCAGTTGGACTGGATGCCGCAGTCGCCGCAGCCTTCGCACACGGCTTCGTTGATGACCATGCGCTTGGCGATGTCGGGGTAGGCGCCGGTTTTGCGGCGGCGGCGCTTCTCGGCGGCGCAGGTCTGGTCATAGATCAGCACCGAGGTGCCGGGCAGTTCGCGCAGCTCGCGCTGTACGGCATCCATCTCCTTGCGGTCATGCAGCGAGACGATGGACGGCAACGCCGAACGGTCGGTGTAGCGCGACAGGTCTTCCGTCACCAGCGCGATGCGCTTCACGCCTTCGGCCGCCATCTGCTGGGCGATCATCGGCACCGAGGTCTGGCCGTCCACCGGCTGGCCGCCGGTCATGGCGACGGCGTCGTTGTAGAGGATCTTGTAGGTGATGTTGACCTTGGCCGCCACTGCGGCGCGGATGGCCAGGTAGCCGGAGTGGAAGTAGGTGCCGTCGCCCAGGTTCTGGAACACGTGCGGCACTTTGGAGAACGCGGCCTGGCCGATCCACGGCGCACCTTCGCCGCCCATGTGGGTGGTCAGCTTGTTGAACTCCGGGTAGATCGAGGTGGCCATCACGTGGCAGCCGATGCCGGCCAGCGCGAACGAACCGTCCGGCACCTTGGTCGAGGTATTGTGCGGACAGCCGGAGCAATAGAAGGCGGGACGGAACGGCGTGCTGATGGCCTTCTTCAGCACCGCGTCCTTGGTATCGAGGAAGGTCAGGCGGGCCTTGATCTCATCCTGGATGTGGGCGTCGGTGATGTAGCGCGACACGCGGCTGGCGATCACGCGCGCCACTTGCGAGACCGAGAAGTCGGCCTTCGGCGGCAGCAGCCATTCGCCGCGCGGCGCCACCCATTCGCCCTTGTCGTCGAACTTGCCGATCACGCGCGGACGCACGTCGTCGCGCCAGTTGTACAGCTGTTCCTTCAGCTGGTATTCGACGAACTGGCGTTTTTCCTCCACCACCAGAATCTCGTCCAGGCCTTGCGCGAATTCGCGCACGCTGTCCGGCTCCAACGGCCATGGCATGGCGACCTTGAACAGGCGCAGGCCGACCTTGGCGGCCATGGCTTCGTCGATGCCCAATTCTTCCAGCGCTTCCAGCACGTCCAGATAGGATTTGCCGGAGGCGATGATGCCCAGCTTCGCATCTTTCGAATCGATGGTGGTGTGATTCAGCTTGTTCTCGCGCGCATAGGCCAGTGCGGCGTAGATTTTGTAGTCCTGCATCAGCGCTTCCTGATTGCGCGCCTGCTGGCCCAGCGGGATGCTGGACAGGCGGGCATTCAGGCCGCCTTCCGGCATCACGAAATTCTTCGGGATTCTGGTCTCGACGCGGAACGGGTCGGCGTCGACCGAGGCCGACGACTCCACCGTATCGGCCAGCGCCTTGAAGGCCACCGCGCAGCCGGAAAAGCGCGACATGGCCCAGCCGTGGATGCCGAGGTCGAGGTATTCCTGCACATTGCACGGGTAGAGCACCGGCACCATGCAGGCCGAGAAAATGTGATCCGACTGGTGCGGCAGGGTGGACGAATAGGCGCCGTGGTCGTCGCCGGCCACCAGCAGCACGCCGCCGTGTTTCGAGGTGCCGGCATGGTTCATGTGCTTGAAGACGTCGCCGCAGCGGTCCACGCCAGGGCCTTTGCCGTACCACATGGCGAACACGCCGTCGTACTTCGATTCGCCGATCAGGTCCACCTGCTGCGAGCCCCACACGGCGGTCGCCGCCAGGTCCTCGTTCACGCCCGGCACGAACTGCACATTGTGCGCTTCCAGATGCGGCTTGGCCTTCCACAGGTTTTCATCGAGGCCGCCCAGCGGCGAACCGCGATAGCCGGAAATGAAGCCGGCCGTGTTCAGGCCCGCCATCTTGTCGCGCACCTGCTGCATCATCGGCAGGCGCACGAGGGCCTGAATGCCGGACAGGAAGATGGTGCCTTTGGTGGAGGTGTATTTGTCGTCGAGGCTCACGGACGTGAGCGAGCTGCTGCCGTCTGGCATGGTGGTGTCTCCGTTTTTGGTATCAGATCGCGCTCGAACTGGGGGATGCCGGGTGGGCACGCCAGGCTCAAGCCACTAGCCGCTGGTGGGCGGTTCTATCACCAGTATGGGCGCTACTTGACGTATACGGAAATACCGTTTGCCGATAGGGGTATAAGAAAAACTTATATGGGCGTTGCGCCGGGCCAACTTCCATCGGCACACAACCGGTCGCTGACTTGCCGCACCAGCCGGCTGATCGCGGCTGCGGCATTGGTGAGGGGAATGTTGCGTGAAGCGCACAGTACCACCGTGCGCGAAATCGGCGGGCTGTGGATGCGCTGCGCGCGCAAAGTGCCGCGTTGCAGTTCGTCCAGGACAGGGGCGGATGGCAAGATGGTGGCGCCCATGTCGGCCAGCAGGGCGGATTTCAGGATGGCGATTGAGTTGATTTCGATCACGTTGCTGACGCTGAGGCCGGCCTCGCGCGCCACACTTTCAATCCGCGGGCGCACGCCGTGCTGCAGGCCGGGCAGGATCAAGGTGGCTTGCAGTGCCTGCCCCAGTGTAAGTGAATGCTCACCTCTGGCGTATGCCGCATCGGCGCGGCAGATGAATTGCAGTTCTTCCTCCGCCAGCGGCGTGGTGGCGAACTGGCTGAGCTGGCCGTCGTCAAACAGCACGGCCAGGTTGACGCGGCCGGACTTGAGCTGGTCGCTCAGGTTGCCCGTCAGTTCTTCGGTCAGCTGCAGGGTGATTTCCGGGTACTGGCTGCGCGTGGCCATCAGTAGCGGCAGGGCCAGCGCGCCGGAAATGCTGTGCGGCAGCCCCAGCGTGACACTGCCGCTGGGCCGCTCGGCCGATTGCGCCACGGCCGAGCGGGCGTCCGCCACCTGCTTGAGGATGGCCTGGGCATGCTCGTAAAACACCTTGCCGGCATCCGTGCTGAGCACGCCCTGCGCGGTGCGGTGCAGCAATTGCACGCCCAGCTCTTCCTCCAGCTGACGCAGCTGCTGGGTCAGTGCCGGTTGCGCCACGTGCAGGATCAGCGCCGCCCGCGACAGCGAGCCGTGATCGACGATAGCAACAAAATAACGGAGCTGGCGTAATTCCATGTTGTAAATTTAATCCCGGTAGGAAACTGTTTGTTATACTGTGTTAGCGCAGACCGCGCCATTTTGACGGGTAAACGTATGTTAAAGAAAGTCGATTCTTCTCAGCTGAAAGTGGGCATGTATATCCATGACCTGAGCTGCGACTGGATGACCCATCCATTTGTGCGCAATCGCTTCAAGCTCAGCAGCAACGATGAAATCCGCAAGATCATCAATGCCGGCATCCATGACGTTGTCATAGACAGCTCCAAGGGCCTGGATGTGGAAGATGCGCCCACCCTGGCCGAAGCGCAGGCCGCCACCGAACGCGAAATCGTCGAAATCGTGGCCAAGGCGCCGGTGCAGACGCGCGTCTCGCTGGGCGAGGAAATGCAGCGCGCGGTGCAGATCCGCCACCAGGCCTCCTCGCTGGTGCGCACCGTGATGCAGGACGCCCGCCTCGGCAAGGCGATCGAGCTGGATCAGGTGCAGCCGGTGGTGCAGAACATCACCGAGTCGATTTTGCGCAATCCGGGCGCGCTGGTAGGTCTGCTGCGCATCAAGACCAAGGACGATTACACCTTCCTGCACTCGGTCAGCGTGTGCACGCTGCTGGTGGCGTTTTGCCGCTCGCGCAATATGCCGGCCGAGATCACCCATCAGGCCGGCCTCGGCGGCCTGCTGCACGACACCGGCAAGGCGTTGGTGCCGGACCATATCCTCAACAAGCCCGGTCCGCTGACCGACGAGGAATTCGCCATCATCAAGAAGCATCCCGAAGATGGCTACAACATCCTGCGTCAATCGCCGGAGATCGGCCCGATTCCGCTCGATATCACGCTGCACCACCACGAGCGCCGCGACGGCAGCGGCTACCCCAACAAGCAGGCCAGCGACGAGATCAGCGAATTGGCGCAGATGGCCGCCATTGTCGACGTGTACGATGCCATTACGGCCGACCGCTGCTATCACAAGGGCATGTCGGCGGCGGCGGCGCTGCGCAAGATTTACGAGTGGAGCAAGTTCCACTTCAACCCGCAGTACGTCCAGGAATTCATGCGCTGCGTGGGGATTTATCCGGTCGGCACCATGGTGCTGCTGGAGTCCGGGCGGCTGGGTGTGGTGGTGGAGCCGCACGAAACCAATCTGCTGGCGCCCAAGGTCAACGTGTTCTTCCACACCAAGAAGAATGTCTACATCAAGCCGGAAACGGTGGATTTGTCGCGCGGCGTCGGCTTTGGCGGCGGCGACAAGATCGTCGGCCATGAATCGCCGGCCAAGTGGAATGTCGACCCGATGCGCTTCCTGACGGTGGCCGTCTAGAAGAATTCCGCCGTATCGTTGGACTCGATGGCCTGCAGCTGGCCGCCGCTGACCAGCTCGTCGTAATGGCAGACCAGGTTGCGGCCATGGCTCTTGGCGTAGTACAGGGCCTGGTCGGCATGGCCCAGGATGATCACCGGCGGCTCCAGCGCGCTGATGCTGACAAAGCCCACACTCACCGTCACCTTGCCCACTTGCGGGAAGTCGTGCGCCGCCACGTTCATGCGGAAGCGCTCGATGATTTTCTTGGCATTGTCCAGCGTGGCCGAGCGCAGCAGCACCACGAATTCCTCGCCGCCGAAACGGAACACGCGGTCTTGCGCGCGGAACGAGGAGGTGAGCAGGTTGGCGATCAGGATCAGCACCTCATCGCCGTACAAATGGCCGAAACGGTCGTTAACGTGCTTGAAATGGTCCACATCCACCACGGCCAGCCATTGTTTTTCTTCCTCGCTGTGGTGGCGGCGCTCCGGCTCGCCGGGCAGGGTGACGGAGTCCTGGTCGGTGCAGGCGGCCAGCATCTTGGACAGTTGGTCGTCGAAGGTCTTGCGGTTGAGCAGGCCGGTCAGCGAATCGCGTTCGCTGTAGTCCAGCAGGTTCTGGAAATTGCGATAGACGCTGACAATGGCGCCGATGACGTGAATGGTTTCGCTGGTGTACGGCGTTGGATTGACGATTTCCAGGCAGGTGTCGGCCTTGTCGCCCAGCCAAATGGGCAGCCACAGCGTATGTTCGCCGGCTTCATTGGCCAGCTCGGCGCTCGACTCGTGGCGGGCGATGCAGCTGGCCAGCGCCGGATAGAGGGCGACCGGCTCGCCGGGATGGTGCTGGTAGGAGGTGTCGACCATGCGTGCGGCTTCGCCGGCGACGATCTCGGCGCGCGGCCGGACGAAGATCTGTCCCCGGACGGTCGCCAGCGTCAACACACGGACCTGGTCGGCGCGGGCAAGCTCCTGCACCGCTGAGATCACCGAGATGTCGAGCATCGTGTGATCGCGGTGACCGGTCATGTCCACCATGTGTTTCAGTAAGGAGTCCATTTGCCTTTCCAAAGAACAGCTAGGCAGGATAATAGCTTTTTGCAATCGGGGCAATTCTTGTGTGCGAAAAAAAACTTCCATTTCCCAAGAATGCGACCTTTTTCCGACATTCGCCTTGATTTGTCACTAGAAAAGATTCCACACGGAAAACTTGCGTAGCGTCAACTCTTCAAAAACTGTGGTCCGTATAGTGAACGCAATGGCGCGGCAAGCGTGCGCCAGAGGCTTACCGATGGACTAACCAAAGGAGTACGACATGAACGCGATTATCGCAGCAGTAAAGGAATTCGGGCGCGAGGAAGATGGTATCACGGCCATTGAATACGGCCTGATCGCGGCGGTCATGGTGGCGGCCGTGGTGGCCGCCTTCGGGCTGCTGGGGCCGGCGCTGAAGACGGCCTTCACCAACATCGCTTCCAGCATCACTACACCATAAGCAGGGGGTGCAACTTCCCGGCCGCGTCCGGGAAGTTTTTTCCGGAGGTCTCGTCATGCTGAACGCGATTGAAGTGATACTGATCTGCCTGGTGGCGCAAGCGGCGCTGACCGATCTGGCCATGCGCAAGATTCCCAATGTGCTCATCCTCAGCGGCCTGATGCTGGCGCTGATTTTGCACTTGCTGAGCGGACAGCCCGGGTCCTGGGTGTCGCTCTGGCTGGCCGGCGGCTTCGCCGGCTTTTTTTTATTCCTGCCCTTGTATCTGTTGCGCGGCATGGCCGCCGGCGACGTCAAGCTGATGGCCATGGTGGGCGCGTTTGTCGGGCCGTGGCCGGCGCTGCAGATTGCCGCGCTGTCGACCCTGATCGGCGGGGCGATCGCGCTGTTGATGCTGGCGTACAGTGGCCGCTGGCGCGAGATCGCGCGCAATCTCCAGCTGATCTGCAAACCCTTGCTGCTGCGGCTGTTGGGCATGCCGCTGTTGCCGGTGGCTTTGCCGAAGCAGGCCAGCGTGGGCGGCATTCCCTATGGGGTGGCGATCGCGCTGGGGACGCTGGGCATTGTCGCCTGGCGGCATCATTGAACACTGCTTGCTGCACGTCAATGTCCGCAAAGCATGGCTGGCTAAACTTGATTCCACGCCGAAACAAGTTTCCTTGCGGAGATAACGATGCTAGCTCTTGAACCGCCTTCCCCTTACACGCAACTGCTCGACGCCGAGCCGGAAACGTTGTTGCCGCCGCAACCGAAATCGGTGCGCGACAGCGGTTTGACGCAGCAGCTGATCGTCGAACTGATTGCCAAGGTGCTCTACCTCGGCGGTAAGAGCCACTTGCCGGTGCTGACCACCAAGCTGCATTTGTCGATCAACGTGCTGCGCGAGGTGCTGGATTTCATGGTGGCCGAGCAGGTGGCGGAAGTGGCGTGGCGCGGCGACTCCGACATCGACGTGCAGTACCAGCTGACCAGCGCCGGCAAGCAGCGCGCAGCCGCCTGGATGGAGCGCTGTCCGTACGCCGGCCCGGCGCCGGTGACGCTGGAAACCTATCGCGTTATGGTGGAGCGCCAGGCACTGCGCACGCCGCAAGCCAGCGCCGAAGAACTGGCGGCGGAATTCAGCGACGATTTCCTGTCGGCGCCGGTGCAGCGCATGCTGGGCGCGGCCATGCACGCCGGCCGCAGCACGCTGCTGTACGGACCGTCGGGCAGCGGCAAGTCGGTGCTGGCGCGTCGTCTCGGCACGCTGCTACAAGGGCTGGTGGCGGTGCCGCATGCGCTGGTGGTGGGGCAGGATATCGTGCAGGTGTACGACCCGGCCGTGCATCGCGCGCCCTTGCCGCGTCAGGCGCGCCTGCCGCAGCCGACGCCGGAGCGGCGCAGCAGCGATCCGCGCTGGGTGCTGTGCCAGCGGCCGGTGGTGGCGCTGGATGGCACGCTGGATGCGGATTTGTTGGACGTGCAGCCGGACGTCGCCAGCGGTTGCCACCGCGCGCCGCCGCAGCTCAAGGCCAATAACGGTCTGCTGATCGTCGATGATCTGGGCCGCCAGCGCATGCCGGCGGCGGAACTGCTGAACCGTTTCGCCCAGGCGCAGGAGCTGGAACGCTGCGCCCTGTCGCTGGCGGGCGGCTATCGCTTCCAGGCGCCGTGCCGCATACGGCTGGTGTTTGTGACCAATCTTCCGCCATCGACCCTGCTGGACGGGGCGGCGCTACGGCGGGTTGGCTACAAGATTCCGGTCGGGGAGCTCAGCGCCGCCAACTATCGCACGCTGTTGCGCCAGCTGTGCCTGAGCATGGGCGTGGCGTACGACGAGGCGGCAGGGCGCTATCTGCTCGATGAGCTGCATGCGGGCAGCGGCTTGCCGCTGCTGGCTTGCTATCCGCGCGAGATCGTCGACCGGGTGGCGGATTTTGCCGGCTTCATGGGCGAACCTGCGCGGCTATCGATCGCCACGCTGGACCAGGCCTGGATCAGCATGTTCGCCGGCGCCGAAGTGCGCGCGGCGGACGACGAGGTGGAGCAGCGGATAGCATGAAGAACCGGCGCGCATTGTTGATGATGGCGCTGGCCGTCGTGTTCGGACTGGCGGCGGTGGCGCTGGCCTCGCGCTGGCTGCTGCGGCAGACGCCCGGCGCCTCGAACAAGATTGTGGTGGCGGCGATGGACGTCAATCTCGGCCAGCGCCTGACGCCGGAGATGCTCAAGCAGATCGACTGGCCGGCCGAGAGCTTGCCGCGCGGCGCCCTGCGCGATATGGTCAAGCTGGCCGGCCGCGTGCTGAAAACCAGCGTGCTGCGCGACGAGCCTTTGAGCGAGGCCAAACTGGCGCCGGCCGGCACGCTGGGCGGCTTGTCGGCCCTGATCGCCGAGGGCAAGCGCGCCATCACGGTACGCGTGAACGACGTGGTGGGCGTGGCCGGATTTGCGCTGCCGGGCAATTTTGTCGACATCATCGTCAACACCCAGTCGAACGACAAGGCGATTTCCAAAATCGTGCTGGAACGCATACTGGTGCTGGCGGTGGCGCAGGAAGTAGGGCGCGACGAAACCAAGCCGCGTGTGGTGAACGCGGTGACGCTGGAGGTGACGCCGGCGCAGGCCGAAAATCTTGATCTGGCGCGCAGTGTGGGTACGCTGTCCCTGGTGCTGCGCAATCAGGTCGATCCCCGGCCCGGCACTACGGAAGGCGCCACCAAGGGCACATTGCTCGGCGCGCCGGAATCGCCGGCCGTGGCGACCGCGCCGTCGGTTGCCGGACCGGCGCCTGCGCCAGCGCGGCCACGCGTGCAGGTGGCCGCCGCGCCGCGCACGCGTTCCTGCGTGGGCGTGATCGAAGGCGTGCAACGCACGCAAGAATGCCTGTGAGCGCACCATGGATAACCATCACCAAGCCGCGCTACTGCGCTTCCTTATGCCGCTCCGCGTGCGCCTGCTGGCGGCGGCATGGACGCTGTGCGCCGCCCTGACGCCGTTTTCGCCGGCGCATGCCGCTGCCGCTCCGGCGCCACCCACTGATGGCGGCGGCTTGCGCTGCAGCGGGCAGGCGGCGCAGCCGGGCAGCCTGCAACTGCAGCTGGGGAAGTCGACCCTGATGCGCATGCCGGAGGCGGTGCAGGCGCGCAGCGTCGGCAATCCGGCGGTGCTGCAAGCCATGCTGGTGGCGCCGGACGCGCTGTACGTGGTAGGCACGGACATCGGCAGCAGCAATATGATCGTGCAAGGCCGCAGCGGCTTGTGCAATGTGATCGAAGTGGTGGTGGGCATCGATCCCGCCGGCTTGCAGCAGGCCCTGGCCACGCTGATGCCCGAGCAAAAAAACATCCAGATCAGCGCCGCCGGTGACACGCTGGTCCTCAGCGGGACAGTCGACGACGCGCCTACCGCCGCGCGTGTGGTGGAGTTGGCGACCGCTTTCGTGCGCCGTCCCGCGCAGCCGCTGGAGACGAATGGCAAGGCGGCTGGCGCCACCGCCGCGATAGGCGGCGCGGCCGCCAGCACGGCTAACGCCAGCGCGCAGGCCAGCACCCGCATCGTCAACTTCCTCAATATCGGCGCGCCGCAGCAGGTAATGCTGGAAGTGAAAATCGCCGAAGTCTCCAAATCCCTGCTGGACAAACTGGAAGCCGGCGTTACGGTGAATTTCGGCGGCGGCAGCTGGGCCAGCACGCTGTCGTCCAACTTCGTCGGCGGTACGCTGAAAAGCCTGCTCAGCGTCGGCAACCGCGCCCGCCTGTCCGCCGACAAACAGGACGCTCTGGTGCGCGTGCTGGCCGAACCTACCGTGATGGCGATCAGCGGCCAGGAGGGCAGCTTCCTCGCGGGCGGCCGCATCTTCGTGCCGGTCGCGCAGGACAACAACAAGGTCACGCTGGAAGAAAAAGAATTCGGCGTCGGCCTGCGCTTCACGCCCACCGTGCTGGCGGGCGGCCGCATCAACCTGCGGGTGGCGCCGGAAGTGTCGGAGATTTCGCGCGAAGGCATTGGCATCTCGGCCGCAGGCTTCACCGGCGCGGCCGTGCTGCCACTGATTACCACGCGCCGTGCCTCCACCACGGTGGAACTGTTCGACGGCCAGAGCTTCGCCATCGGCGGGCTGATTAAAAACAGCGCGAGCGCCAACGTCAACGGCCTGCCCATACTTGGCGAACTGCCGGTACTGGGTGCGCTGTTCCGCAGCACCGACTTCCAGCAGGACCGCACCGAACTGCTGTTCGTCGTCACTCCCCATCTGGTGCGACCGCTACCGGCCAACTACAAACTGCCCACGGACAGCGTCACCACGCCGGGCCGCGCCAGGTTATTCCTCGGCGGCCGCCTGGAAGGCGCGCCGGAGCCGGACAAATAAAGAGGAAATCCCATGCGATATCTATTGCCCCTGCTGGCGGCAGGCATGCTGTCCGCCTGCGCTCCCCATCTGGTCCAGACCACGCCGCAGTGGGACGCCCGCTTTGGCGTCGATACGCGCATGGCGCTGACGCAGCAGATCATGTATCCCGATGCCGCGCGCAATACCGATCCGGTGGCGGGTATGGACGGCCGCAGCGCGCGTTCGGCCTACGAACGGTATCAGAAGACCGGCGGCGAGCAGGCCGCTCCCTTGCTGAACAACGGTGCCAAATGAAAGCGCTCATGATCAGCAAGGACAGCCTGCTGCATGCGGAGATCGCGGCGCAGGGCTCGGCGCGCATGCCGGCGGTGCAGCTGGTGGCGTCGCGCAACGGCCTGCGCGACGCGGTGGAACGCCAGCTGCCGGAAACGCCGGAGCTGGTGGTGCTGGACGCCAGCGACATCGGCGCCGACGAGGGGGAACTGGTGGACCGCCTCGGCAAGCAGTATTCGTCCGCCTCTTTCATGCTGCTGACGCGCGATCCGCAACAGGACCTGCTGATCCGCGCCATGCGCGCCGGCATGCGCGAGGTGCTGCCGCTGCCGCTGGTGCACCGCGCCTTCCACGAGGCCATGGACCGTATCGAGGTGGCGGCGGGACTGAGTCCGGTCCGCGGAGGCAAGGTACTGGCCTTCATCTCCTGCAAGGGCGGCAGCGGCGCGACGTTCTTGTCGACTAACTTCGGCTACGCGCTGGCAGCGCTGGCCGACCGCAAGGTGCTGCTGATCGACCTGCACGGCCAGTTCGGCGACGCCACGCTGTACGTCTCCGACCAGAAGCCGGCGATGACGCTGTCCGACATCTGCGCGCAGATCAGCCGCATGGATGGCGCCTTTCTCGATTCCTGCCTGGTGCATGTGGCGTCCAACTTCGGCGTCCTGGCAGCGGCCGATGATCCCAACCGTACGGTGGACATGAAGCCGGAGCACATGGACACCATCCTGCGCGTGGCACGCCAGCATTACGACTTCGTGGTGCTGGACGTCGGCCGTCAGATCGACGCCATTTCGCTGCGCGCGCTCGACCAGGCGGACACCATCTATCCGGTGCTGCAGCTGGCGCTGCCCGACATCCGCGACGGCCGCCGCCTGCTGGATATTTTCCGTTCGCTCGGCTATCCCAACGAACGCATTCGTCTGATCGTCAACCGCTACGAGAAGGGCGGAAAGCTGCGCCTGATGGATCTGGAGCAGGCGCTCAGCGCGGACGTGCTGCATACGGTGCCCAATGACTACTTGTCGGCCACCGATTCGGTCAATCAGGGCATACCTGTACTGCAGCTATCGCGCAGCAGCGCGGTGGCGCGCAGTCTGGCGGAACTGGTGGAACTGGTGGCGGCACGCCGCGTCCCGGAAAGCAAAGGACTATTCGACCGCATTTTCGGCCGTAACGATGGAGGATGAGATGAGCTTACGCGAACGCCTGTCGCATGCGGACGCCGCCCGCGACACCCATGGCTTGCCCGGCCTGGCCGCTGCAGCCTATCTGGAATTGAAGAAGTCCATGCACCAGACCATATTGGACCGCATCGACCTTGAGCGCCTCAAGCGCCTGACGCCGGAGCAGTTCAAGCACGAGCTGGCGCTGCTGGTCCAACGCATTATCGAGGAGGAGCGCATCGTGCTGAACCAGCATGAGCGCCACAACCTGGTGCTGGACATTCAGCATGAGATGCTGGGCTTCGGGCCGCTGGAACCGCTGCTGGCGGATCCAGGCGTCTCGGACATTCTGGTCAACACCGCAGCCAAGGTGTATGTGGAACGCGCCGGCAAGCTGGAACTGACGGAGACCACCTTCAACGACAACGCCCATCTGATGAAGATCATCGAGAAGATCGTTTCGCGCGTGGGCCGGCGCGTGGATGAATCCAGTCCGATGGTGGATGCGCGCCTGCCGGACGGATCGCGCGTGAACGCCATCATTCCGCCACTGGCCATCGATGGCCCCATCCTGTCGATACGGCGCTTTGCCGTGAATCCGCTCAGCATAGAAAACCTGCTGGACTACCGCAGCCTGACGCCCCCCATGGTGGAGGTGTTGAAAGCGCTGGGCCATGCCAAGATCAACATCCTGATCTCCGGCGGCACCGGTTCGGGCAAGACCACCATGCTCAATGTGCTGTCCGGCTTTATTCCGCCGCACGAGCGCATCGTCACGATCGAGGATGCGGCCGAACTGGCGCTGCGCCAGCCGCACGTGGTGCGGCTGGAAACGCGGCCGCCTAACATCGAAGGCAAGGGCGAAGTGAATCAGCGCTCGCTGGTGCGCAATGCGCTGCGCATGCGGCCGGACCGCATCATCCTCGGCGAGGTGCGCGGGCCGGAAGCGCTGGACATGCTGCAGGCGATGAACACTGGCCACGAAGGTTCGCTCGCCACCATCCACTCCAACACGCCGCGCGACGCTTTGTCGCGGCTGGAGAATATGGTCGGCATGGCCGGCGTGAACCTGACGCCGCGCGCCACGCGCCAGCAGATCTGTTCCGCCGTCACGGTGGTGATGCAGGTGTCGCGCCTGGCGGATGGCACGCGCAAGTTGGTCAGCCTGCAGGAAGTCACCGGAATGGAAGGAGAGGTGATCGCCATGCACGAGATTTTCCGCTTCGAGCAAAAGGGCGTGGATGCGCAGGGCAAGGTGCAGGGCAGCTTTTACGCCACCGGCGTGCGTCCGCGCTTTGCCGACCGCTTGCGCATGTTTGGCGTGGCGGTGCCGGATGCGGTGTTCGATCCGGACAGGGTCTACGAGTAGCGCATGGATACGATCTTCTCCGCCTTTGCGGTATTGCTGTTTGCCGCCGTGATCCTGATGATAGAGGGCGCCTGGCTGTGGTGGTCCGGTGCACATGGCAGCGCGGCGCGGCGCATCGCCAAACGTCTGCGCATGATGGCCGCCAGCGGCGACGGCGGCAGCGAGCGTGTCGACATTCTCAAGCGCCGCACCTACTGCAGTCATGTGGCGCTGGAAAAGCAGCTGCGCCGCATCGGCAGTTTGGCCCTGCTGGACCGTCTGCTGATGCAGGCCGGCGTACGCTGGTCGGTGGCCCAGTTTATCGGCAGCTCGCTGGCCGCCGGCGGCGCCGGGCTGCTGCTGCCGCGAATACTGCAAATGCCGCTCGTTCCCGCTGTTGGCACGCTGGTGCTGGCACTGGCGGCGCCGTGGCTGGTATTGATGCGTACGCGCGGCGCGCGCCTGCGCAAGCTGGAGGAGCAATTACCGGAAGCCGCCGATTTCCTCGGCCGTGCGCTGCGCGCCGGCCATTCCTTCGCCAATGTGATGCAGATGGTGGGCGAAGAAATGCCTGAGCCCATCGCCGGCGAATTCAAGTTCGCCTATGAGGAAATCAACTACGGCGTGCCGATGAACGAAGCCTTGCACAATCTGGCGCTGCGCGTGCCGCTGACGGATTTGCGCTATCTGGTCGTCGCTGTACTGATACAGCGCGAGTCCGGCGGCAACCTGGCCGAGGTGTTCGGCAACATCAGCCGCCTGATACGCGCGCGCTTGAAATTGCTGGCGCAGGTGAGGGTGATGTCGGCCGAAGGGCGGATGTCGGCCTGGGTACTGGGCCTGCTGCCGCTGGGCGTGATAGCGTTGATGATGGCATCCAATCCGGATTACATACGTGTGCTATGGACCGATCCGATCGGCGTGCGCCTGCTGTGGTATGCGTCTGCCGCCGCCGCAATGGGTGTGCTCTGGATGCGCAAGCTGATACGCATCCGCGTCTGAAAGGAGAACGGCATGAATGGATCGCAGATCGCGTTTCTGGCGCTGGTATTCCTGGTGGCGGCCGGCATTGCGGTGGCGGCGCTGCTGGTGTTTTCACCGGTGGCGTTGCGTGAGCGCCTGACCGAAGTGATGGAGCCGGCCGAAGCTGCGCCTGATCCAATCGGCACCGGCTGGGTGGAGAAAGTGGCGCAGGCGGCGCAGCCGTTTTCGCGCCTGTCGTTGCCGGAGGACGGCTGGGAGCGTTCGCCGCTGCGCACGCGCTTCATGAACGCCGGTTGGCGCAGCGCGTCGGCGCCGTCGCTGTACTTCGCCGCCAAAACGCTGCTGGCACTGGGCCTGCCGGCGATTGTGGCGCTGTGCGGCGCGTTCACGTTGAACGGACCGCAGAAGGGCTTTATGTATTTTCTGCTGCTGGTGGCCGGAATCGGCTATTACCTGCCCAATGCGGTGCTGTCGCACAAGGCTGCGGTGCGCTGCCGCGAGATCTTCGAGAATTTTCCCGATGCGCTGGATCTGTTGACGGTGTGCGTGGAAGCGGGCCTGAGCCTGGAGCGCGCGCTGACCAAGGTGGCCGGCGAAATTCACATCAAGAGCGTAGCGCTGGCGCAGGAGCTGCAACTGGCGCTGATGGAGATGCGCGCCGGCTTCACCAAGGAGCGCGCCTTGCGCAACCTGGCCTTGCGCAGCGGCGTGGAGGATGTCGATACGCTGGTGGCGATGCTGATTCAATCGGAGCGCTTCGGCACCAGCATGGGCGAGTCGTTGCGCATCCATTCCGATAACCTGCGCAGCAAGCGCAGCGTGCTGGCCGAGGAGGCGGCCGCCAAAATCGCGCTCAAGCTGTTGTTCCCGCTGATCTTCTGCATTTTTCCGACCTTGATGCTGGTGCTGATTGGCCCGGCCGCCATCCAGGTCTACCGCATGATGCAGCTTAACCAATAGGAGGCCATGATGAAGAAGGCAGTCGTAGCGGCCTGCATGCTGCTGACGTCATGTGGCAGCGTGCGGGTCGAGGAGTTCATCGAAGATGCCGTCACGCCGCTGGAACAAGCATGCTTGCGCGATCCGCTCGATCCGCAAAAATGGGAGCAACTGGCTGCGGCATTGGCGCTTGCGGGAGAGCGTGAGCGCGCGGCCACCATGTATCTGCAGGCCGCTTCGCTGCGTAAGCATGATGTGCAGCAGGACTATGTCACGCTCAAGCAGGAAGTCAGCGACAACATGCCGCGGACACAGGTGCGGCGCGTCAGCGCGGCGTTGGTGGAGGTGCTGCGCATTCCCGCCGCCGCAACGACAACAGCGGCGACATCAACAACTCCTGCGGCCACGGTCACGCTGGAGATCAGTAACGGCAACGGCGTTGCCGGCGCCGCCGCGCGGCTGGCACGCACGCTGGATGTGGATGGCGTGAAGACGGTGCGCCTGTCCAATCTGCGGCCTTTCGTCGAACCGCAGAGTCGCATCGAATACCGGCGCGGCCAGCAGCGCATGGCGCAAGCGCTGAGCCGCCGTCTTGGCCTGCCTTTGCAGCCGGCGCGCGGCGGCGGCGCGTATGCCGACATGCGCATCGTGCTCGGTCACGACACGTGCTATTTCAAATAAAAAAACCGTCCAAAAGGGATCGCCTTTTGGACGGTAAAAACACACCCATGTGTTTACAGTGCCCGGCCACGCAGGCCGGAGCGTTCCTTACTGCCAGGCGACACTGCCCATGCCGCGCGCGCTGGCGTTACGATTTGCCGGGTTGCCGTACACCTTGGCCGAACCCATGCCGGTGAGTTTGAGATTGGCGCTGGTCTTGGCATAGACCGCGGCGCTTCCCAGGCCGCTCATGTTGACGTCAATGCTGTCGGCGCGCAGCTGCTGCGCATCCAGACTGCCGACGCCACCCAGGCTGGCGTGTAACTGTTTGGTCTGGCCTATCATCTCGATGCGGCCAGCACCATTCAGATGCAGATCGACGTTGTCGCTGTTGCCGCCGTTGACGGTCATGCCGCCCACGCCGCCGAGGCGCACGTCGAGATTGCGATACTGCGCGTCGACCTTGACGGAGCCCGCTCCGTCCAGGGACAGGCGCAGATTGTCGCCGTTAAATCCGCTCACTTCCGTGGCGCCCACGCCGCCCGATGTCAGCTGGCGCAGATTCGGCAGCGTCAGCTCGGCGCGCAGTTCGCGCTTGTTACCGAAGTGGATAGTGTTCACTTTCTCGGTGCCGATGTGCAGCGTCTCGCCGCTTTGCTCGACCACCACTTTCTTGATGGCTTCCGGCTCGCCGTAGATGGTCAGCGCGGCAGTCGCGCCTTGCTTCACCTTGAGGCTGATGACGCCATCCAGCTCGATCTTCACGGCGCGCGCATCGACGGTGCGGTTCTCGCTGATCACATCGGCGGCCAGTGCGGCTTGTGCACCGCTGCCCAGGACCGCCGCCAGCATCGCAACCTTCATCAATTTTTTCATCATGCGCTCCGTGTTATTCGATTGGATTACAGGGCTGCTTTTTCAGCGGCGGTCAGGCGTTTTGCGCTGACCGTTACGGTCGGCATTGCGGTGGCTTCGGCTTTCGCCACAGCGACTACCGGTGCGGCTGGCTCGCTGACTGCTGCGGTGGCGAAGGTGGTGGCGCTGGCGACGACGATGGCGGCGACGAAGATGGCTTCCATGTTTTTTGCGATGTTCATTTTGAGCTCCTTGTGGGTGAATAGTTCGTTGCGTTGAGTGAACTATAGACAAGGCCTATCCGTCACTCCACCGGGATGTGACGAACTGCAAAAAACGGGGGATAGACTGCGATTTACGGGTTTAGAAGTGCGCCGCACAGCAGCTGCTCGCTGCTGGCGTAGACCTGCGACAGCCAGCTGGAGACGGTTTTAAAGCGGGCGATGGAACCGGCGTCGCGATGGCTGAGCAGCCAGATATCGCGCTGTACTTCGACGTTGTGGCCGATGCGCTGCAAGCCTTCCTGCTGGCCCATGATGCAGGGCAGGAGCGCCATGCCGACGCCGGCGCGGCAGGCGCGCACCATGGTGCTCAGGCTGTTCACCTTGAGCACCTTGCGCGGCTGCGGTTCCATCGCGGCCAGCCACTGCATTTCGCCGGTGGCGGCCAGGCTGTCGTCATAGGCGATCCAAGGCTGCGTGCCCCAGCAGCCGCGCGGCGTGTCGGCGAACCTGGCGTGGCCGTAGACAGCAAAGCCGAGGTCGCCCAGCTTGCGCATCACCAGCGCCGCGTCTTCGCTCGGTTTGCCGAGGCGCAGGGCGAAGTCGGCTTCGCGCCGGGTGAAGGACAGGTTCTGGTTTTCCGCCTGCAGCGTCAGTTGCAGATGCGGGTGCTGGGCGTGCAGCGCCGGCACATGCTCCAGCAGCCAGTAGTCGAACAGGAAGTCGATCGAGGTGATGTTGACCTGGCCGGCGGTGGCGTCGGCCTCCTGCGACGAGGCTTGCAACATGCTTTGCACATTGCCGTAGACCGCCTCACCATGCTCGACGAAGACCTGGCCGGCGTCGGTCAGCTGATAGCCGGTGTTATCGCGGATGAACAGGCGCAGCTTGAGCGCCTTTTCGGCGGCGGCAATGCGGCGGCTGATGGTGGAGGCATCCAGGCCCAACTGGCGGCCGGTGGCGCTCATGCTGCCGCTGCGGGCCAGCGTGAGAATCAGCGGGATGTCGTTCCAGTCAAAGTCGTTGCTTGATGCCATGGTGGGGGGCTGCGTTTTTGCAAAGTGGCCTTGCAGAGTTGTCTGTTCCGCAAATGTTTTGCGAAGTCTAAGATTCACTCCATCGCAGCTGCAGAACGAAACGACTGTAGCACAACACTGAATATCCATACATCGACTAAAAGGAAGAATCATCATGAACGCTAACAATGTGAACCTGTCCCGCCGCAACGCACTGTTCAACTCCGCTGGCGCCGCCGCTGCCGCCGTGGCCCTGCCGCTGGCCGCGCTGGGCAGCGCCGAAGCGCAAGCCGCCACCGCCAAGGGCGGCCCGGTCAGCAAGAGCGGCAGCACCATCACCACCCGCGACGGCGTCGAGATCTATTACAAGGACTGGGGTCCGCGCAACGGCCAGCCGGTGATCCTGAGCCACGGCTGGCCACTGAGCTCGGACAGCTGGGAATCGGCAGCCTTTTTCCTGGCCAATAACGGCTTCCGCGTCATCACCCACGACCGCCGCGGCCACGGCCGTTCGAGCCAGCCCTGGGATGGCAACGACATGGACCACTACGCCGACGATCTGGCGCAGCTGATCGAGGCGCTGGACCTGAAAAACATCATCCTGGCCGGCTTCTCGACCGGCGGCGGCGAAGTGGCGCGTTATGTGGGCCGTCATGGCACCAAGCGCATCGCCAAGCTGGGCCTGATTTCCGCCGTGCCGCCGTTGATGCTGAAAACCGCCGACAATCCGGACGGCTTGCCGCTGGAAGTATTTGACGGCATCCGCGCCGGCCAGCTCAAGGATCGTGGCCAGCTCTACCTGGATATCGCCTCGGGTCCGTTCTACAACTACAACCGTCCGGGCGCCAAGCCATCGCAAGGCATCATCCAGGCGTGGTATGCGCAGGGCATGCAGGGCGGCTTTAAAAACACCTACGACTCGATCAAGGCGTTCTCGGAAACCGACTTCCGCGACGACCTGAAAAAGTTCGATAAGCCGACCCTGATCATCCACGGCGATGACGACCAGATCGTGCCGATCAAAGCCGCCGGCATCGCCTCGGCCAAGATCGTCAAGGGTTCGAAGCTGATCGTCTACCCAGGCGCACCGCATGGCCTGACCGACACCCACAAGGACAAGTTCAACGCCGACTTGCTGGCCTTCGCCAAATCGTAATCGCACCGGGCCGCTCAGCGCGGCCCATAAAAATATTTAGAAATTGCTTGCTATTAAATAGCACGCGATATATATTGCATACACGTAGCGCACAATTGAATCGTAAACTATATAAATGGAGCCCCAATCATGAGCAAAAATACCCAAGATCAAGCTATCAGCCTTTCCCGTCGTTCCGCCATTTTCAGCAGCGCCGGTGCTGCTGCTGCTGCCGTTGCCGTGCCTTTGGCCGCACTGGGCAGCGCTGAGGCGCAAGCCGCCACCGCCAAAGGCGGCCCGGTGACGAAAACCGGCAGCACCATCACCACCCGCGACGGCGTCGAGATCTATTACAAGGACTGGGGCCCACGCAATGGCCAGCCGGTGATCCTGAGCCACGGCTGGCCACTGAGCTCGGACAGCTGGGAATCGGCCGCCTTCTTCCTGGCCAATAACGGCTTCCGCGTCATCACCCACGACCGCCGCGGCCACGGCCGTTCGAGCCAGCCCTGGGATGGCAACGACATGGACCACTATGCCGACGATCTGGCGCAGCTGATCGAGGCGCTGGACCTGAAAAACATCATCCTGGCCGGCTTTTCGACCGGCGGCGGCGAGGTGGCGCGTTATGTGGGCCGTCATGGCACCAAACGCATCGCCAAGCTGGGCTTGATTTCCGCCGTGCCGCCGTTGATGCTGAAAACCGCCGACAATCCGGACGGCTTGCCGCTGGAAGTGTTTGACGGCATCCGCGCCGGCCAGCTCAAGGATCGTGGCCAGCTGTACCTGGATATCGCCTCGGGTCCGTTCTACAACTACAACCGTCCGGGCGCCAAGCCATCGCAAGGCATCATCCAGGCATGGTATGCGCAGGGCATGCAGGGCGGCTTTAAAAACACCTACGACTCGATCAAGGCGTTCTCGGAAACCGACTTCCGCGACGACCTGAAAAAGTTCGACAAGCCGACCCTGATCATCCACGGCGATGACGACCAGATCGTGCCGATCAAAGCCGCCGGCATCGCCTCGGCCAAGATCGTCAAGGGTTCGAAGCTGATCGTCTACCCAGGCGCGCCGCATGGCCTGACCGATACCCACAAGGACAAGTTCAACGCCGACTTGCTGGCCTTCGCCAAATCCTGATCGGTTGACCGGTCTTTCCTAACAGCGCAGAATGGTCCGACCATTCTGCGCTGTTTCGTTATGAAAAAATTCCTGGCCGTTCTGGCAATGTTGTGCGTGCTCTGCGGAGCGGCGCGGGCCGAGATCATTCCGGTCTACACCAGCGCGCAAGTGGCGCCGCTCGTGCTGGCCGACGGCAGCGGCATTTATCCGGACATGGTGGCTTACCTGAACCGGCAAAAACCGGGTGGCCGGCAGTTCAAGCTGGTCTACCTGCCGCGCAAGCGCTTGCAGTTGAAAGTGGAAAGCGGCGAGCTGGATGGCATTGTCATCGGCATGATGCCGCGCTGGTTCGGCGACAGCGCGCAAACCAAATATCTGTGGACGGCAGCCTTTGCGCTGGACCGCTACGTGGTGGTACTGCCGGCCGGCACCCGCTACACACCGGGCTCCAGAGGCGCACTGGCCGGGCGGTCGCTGGGTATGGTGCTGGGCTATCGCTATCCCGATCTGGCCGGACGGATGGCCCGGCAAGGCGCGGTGCGCACCGATGCGCTTAGCGATGAGCACAATCTGGAAAAGCTGCGGCTGGGCCGGCTGGACGGCGTCGTCATTGCCGAGTCAGTACTGCGTTTTTACCGCAAGCGCCATCCGGCCGATCACTTTGCCGTCTACGCACTGCCGGCGGACCAGACCGAGCGCCGCTTCCTGGTGCCGCACCGGTTGCGGCCGGTGTACGAGCAGCTCGCGCCTGTCCTGCGCAAGACCAGGGATGATGTCGAGTGGCAAAGCATAATGTTGCGTTATGAATAAGCCGCGCTATACTTCGGGTACTCTTGGGACTGTGAATGAAGCACTGGCTAAGCTTGTTACTGATCGTTTGCGCCGGAGCGCATGCCGCCGAAGCCTGCCAGCCGGTGCGGGTGGGCTATTCCGACCGCGAGCGTCTGCCATACTACGTCGGCAATGGCGCGACGGTGCCGGCGCGTCCGGGCGTGCTGGTGGAGCTCTTCCGCGACGCCGTGCGCAGCGGAAGTGGCTGTCCGGTCGAGTTCGTGCGCCTGCCGGTGACGCGGGTGCGCATTGCGCTGGCCAGCGGGGCAATCGACATCGCCCCGACCTATATGCCGGGCGACCGTCAGACTGACTATGTGGTGGCGAGCACGGCCAGTGGCGAGCCCGATACCCGGCGCGCCCTGCGCAGCATGGCGATTGTGTTCGTGCGCCGGGCCGACCGGCTGCCGCCGGGCACCGATCCCATGCAGTATTTCCAAAACCATATGCTGGCGGCCAACCAGGGCACCATGCTGGCCGCCCAGCTCAAGACCGCTGGCCTGCAGGTGGACGATGGCAGCGTCAGCTCCGAGAGCAACTTCGACAAGCTGTACCTGAAGCGGGTGGATGGCTTTACGGTGGCTGTAATGACGCCGTCGGCGCTGGATGCCTACGTCCATGTCCAGCACGGCAAGCAACTGGTGCGGCTGGAGAAGCCGCTCAGCATTTCCTACGTGTGGTTGGGCGCCAATCGCGACTACTACCGGCGCAACCGCGCGCAAGTTGAAGCCATCTGGAACTGGATGAGTACGCACGGCGCCCAGCAGGTGGACGCGCTGACCCGCAAGTATGCCGGGCGCGACCAGATAGCCGCGCACCGTGCCGTTGCCTTCGGGCGAAGTGATCTCGACAAGGCGGGCGTTGAAGCGCAGATCATCGGGCATGACTAGTTGCGCGGCAACGTTTGAGCTGTGCGCGCTGAGCCGGCCGGCCGCCAACATGCCGCCCATCGCATAGCGCGTGACCGACGACAGGAAATCGCGCCGGCTGATATTGGCGTGTCCTTGCACTACCTTGTTGTTTCCGCGCCGTATCGTGCATACCGCTGGGCTCCCATCGAATTACCATTTCGATATCAATAGAGAAATAGAGACGATGGCTGCTACTGACCGCCGAAAACTGCCCAGCGAAGCGCTTGCCGTGGACAACGCGCTATGGCTGGCCAACACTGAAGGCACTAGTCTTGCGATGGCATATCTGCAAGAAAAAGGTATTTCGCGGAATGTCGCGTTGCGTGTTCTGGGCGGCCTTGAGTTCCGTCGCCATCACGACCGCAGGCAAAGCAAACGCGACAGCGGCACCGTGTCACCTTGCAGGTGAACCCTTCTAAGCCCCTGGCAAGCCTTGCCTGCTACGCCGCCGCGCCGCGCCTGCCAAGGTCGCCAGCCCGGCCAGCAGCAGCAATGGACGGCCGGGCTCCGGCACCGCAGCAATCTGCTCGACCTGGACTTGGTACTGAATTTGTCGCAGAGCTATCGAGGTCGTGGAAACACCTACTTCGGTCAGCTGCACTCCCATGTAAAACTGGAGCGCGAAAATTGGCCGCACTGTGCCGTCAACGATAAAGAAATGCGTACCGCCGTATGCGGTGCCGCTATCGGCCGTTGCCGTATTGCCCAGCAAGCCTCCTTGCATATAACTGACCGGATCTCCGCCAGAAGAAAATACGCCCCCCGTGCGGCTGCCTATAAAGGCTTCCGCGATCGGCGCCAGAATAAATTCGCCATAACCGGTCATGGCGTAATCGGTTTGTGACAGGGTATTGATCGCGGGATTGACCAGATAGCCATCATGCGCCACGACATATACCGACATCGGGAAAGAAAAACTCGTCGCGTAGACGTTGTTTGAATTCGACTGGTTGCCGCTGACACTGGCGGTAAAGCGTTGCGGGTCGAAATTTAAAGTCAGCGTATTGCCGGTGACCGTGGCGTCGGAGGCATTAAAAAACGCGGTATCGAGATAAAAATCCACTTCCGTGCCGGCCACGTTGGCATAGTCGGCGCCCTGCGCCGAACCTGTTATCCCATACAGCGCGGCGAAGATAAAGACCAGCAGAGACCGGCCAAGACAGCTGAAACTGTTCATATGCCCCCCGTCAGATAGTGTAAAAATTATAACTCTCGAAAGGGATGCACGATTGAATGTTAGGTGGCACACAAAAAATAACGCTCGGATGGAGTGGTATCGTTGCTGAAAACGGGCTGGCGCTTACCCTGCGTGGCAGATTTGGCAGGCCAGCTGGACTGCCTGCAGATAGCAAAAAGCCCAGCCTGTGAGGGCTGGGCTAAGTGCTTGATTTTATTGGTGCCGGCTGCCGGTTTCGAACTGGCCACCTGATGATTACAAATTCTTTCGCGCCAGTAACACTAGATCACACTGTACAACGAAATCAGGCACTTATGCTGCCTGACCTAACAGTGCCGCCTTTGTGAGCTAACAGTAGCGTTGACGCTTTGTTGACACGAAAATTAGTCAAATTGAGTAACCTGGGCTATTGAGTCTTTTTGCGTTGCTCTCGTTCCGCCCAAGCGTCAGGATCGCATTGTTGACAGATAGCATATGGCGAATGTCCATGTTGCACCCTGAACAGCTTCTCGAGCAAATCTAGAGTTTGCTGCTGGCTTACATTTGTGGCTTCGGTCGCAAACGCGGTCGCGTAGTCGCGTACGAATATCATGAAGCTAGGAAAGTCTGGCAGATAGACCTCATAGCAAACACTGCCGGCGGGGCACACACTCGCAAAGAAGGAGTTGTCTTTGGACGATTCGTAAATTTCAATATGGCCACCATGCTCGTTGCCGAACAATGTCCGTGGATGTCCATAGCCAGTTCGCCGTAAGTAGTCGTCGAAGTGTTCGTCATCTTGCGATTCTGGCATTGGATTGCCGTCTTCCCACGTGCCGCGATTGAACGTGAACATAGTGCCTATCCCTTTGAGTGTTTGGAGTTGACCATGCTACCAGTTCTCTACTCGGTTACTCAAATTGACTAACCTGGTAGCTTCCCAAAGTTGAAGTGTCGAGGTCACTGTTCGTTGCCAGTGCGCGGATTAATCTCTAATCCTGCGCAAACTTGAATGCGACGCTTTTCGGCGATCACTCGCATCATGCTTTCTAAAATGCTGCTGCGGTCGGCGTAGGCTGCATCCGTCGAATCCGCGTCCTGCAGCTCCTTGCACACCTTGAAGTACTCGGCCGCCAGTATTCTTTCCTTCTTAAGCTTCCCCTCTGGATAGTTGCTGACATAGCCAACGACGCTGATGTGTAGAGAGGGGATGCGGTGCCCAAACTCTACGTCCGTGAGTCCTGTTGCCATCCAGAAGGCATATTCAGGCCAGGCGCGTGCAACTCCTTCTATCAGCGCACCGCCTGGTGCTCCACCACGCTTCCACCAGGTGCGCCAAGTGTTCTCAGCAATCCCTGTTAGGGCCTCCAGGGTCGGAAAGCGCCGTTTCTCTGGCGTTTGCGCAAGCACTATCAACTTTAGCCTCGCCGCGATAGTTCTTGCGCTCAGCTCATCGCGCATTTCCTGAGAAAAATTTTCCTCTTGCAACATAACTTTGCTTGACATTATCGCGACCTTTCAAATACCATAAAAAAGCCATTCAATTGAATGGAAATTAGCACGCCAAACTACATTATGGTTGAACAAATGAATTTTGCAACTTCTAGCATGCCTGAGTTTGCCGCCGGCCTCAGTGCTTCGGTGGGCTTGATGACATTGGAAAAGTTCGCCGAAGCTGTTGGCCTTCCTCCTGGCGTCGTCCTTGGACACCTCAATCGCGGGATCATTCCGACTGTCACTCTCGGCCGTCGCCGTTTGATTAACGTGATTGCGCTGCAGCGGGAGCTGGGTCGCAAGGAGTTCGCGCTGTGAGGCCCGTCCGTACTTCCCTCTTGAGCAAAATCCGAAAGCAGGAAGAGAAAGCCTACACGGATGCGTCCGGAGGTGTTGGCCGCGCACGTCACGTTAAGTCGCAAATCTATGGTATAGCGAAATTCTCTGCCGACAACGGTGAACGTACCGCCAGCGCGCCAGCGCTGCCGGAACGGATCGCCGAAGGCGGCCGTGAGCGGGGGTTAGTGCCGCATTCGGCGCAGGTAAGCGTAGCGCCTGATTACCCCATTAATAACATGGGGTCTAACTTAGCAGACGCAGACCTGACCGACGTTGCTGACGATTCCGACGTATGGGCCAGCATTTCCGATGAAGACCTGGGCGAAGTGTCGCTGGTTATGACCGATTCCGGCAAAACCAAGACAGTTATGGTCCGCAAGCCTTCGGCTACACAGGCGTGCATCATTGACTGGATCAATTTCACTGTGTTGGAAGACACGTTTTTCAAGACTGCTCGTCAGACATTGGTCGCCGATGATCAGATCATCGAAGAAGCAAGTCGCCAGTTCGAAAAAATCTTTGGTTTCGGCATAACTGAAAAGCGTGATCGGGGTATGAACTTCTACCGCGAGTCGTGGGTACTTGGCGATGGTATGGGGTTCGTGTGCTTCGGAGGGCAACGCGCAACCATGCTCATCACCTTGTCCGGCCAAGGATGTCAGAACGCTGTTCCGGGCTGGGAAAAACGGCTATTCGACTTTTTGACCAAAGTGGCGATGCGCCCCTCGATTTCTCGTATCGATATGGCTCATGACGACATCGAAGGTGCTTACCTGTCGGTAGATTGGGCATATGAGCAGTACAAGCTCGGCGGATATAAGCAGAAGGCTGGCGGCCGCCAGCCAAATATCGAACGTGTTAGCAACTGGGACCAACCCACCGGTAAGGGGCGGACGCTGACAATTGGGCTGCGCACTTCGAGCAAATTCTGTCGGTTTTACGAGAAGGGAAAGAAGGAGGGCGATAAGTCCAGCCCTTGGTGCCGCTGCGAGGTTGAATTCAAGAATACGAACACGATCATCCCGTTCGACGTGCTGCTGAACCCAACAGATTTTTTTGCAGCTGCCTACCCCAGCAACAGCCAGCAGCCTGTGCAGTCGGTCGAATACCGACCTTCTGGCGTCATTTTCGAGCTGACCCCACAAGTGCGTGATAGCGCGGTGGACGTGTCGCTGGTGCAGCAAGTGAGCAACTTTGTGAATACAACTACAGGCGTCAACAACAGCCCGACGCTGATAAAACGCGAGCTGAAAACCTATGTGAGCTTGGCCGACGGTGACGTGATCGTAATTGGTGGCATGACTGAGACAAAAGATAGCGGCGGTACTAGCGGGTTGCCGTTTTTTCCGGCCTTCATGCAAAGCAAAACAAATTCAAATAGTCGAAGCGAGATCATCTTGGTCTTGCAATTAACGCGAATCTGAAATGACAATCAAGAAGACAGAGGGTGGTTGGCTGGTCGATATTCAACCAGGTGGACGTGGTCAGAAGCGGATTCGCAAAACGTTGCCTACGAAATCCGAGGCGCTGCAATTTGAAGCCTGGGCAAAAACGCAAGTTGTTCAGAATGACGGTTGGGTGAGGCCAAAGAAGAATCTCACTAAGTTGTCCGAACTCATCGAGCTTTGGCAGTCCCATCATGGCATCCAGCTGCGGCACACAAGGACTTACAGCACGCTTCAGCGTGTGTGCGAAGCGTTGGGCAATCCAGTGGCCGAACAACTGAAGTCGGAGCACTTTGCGGCATACCGTTCTGCTCGCCTGGCCGAAGGCGTCACACCCAATACGATCAACCGCGAGCATGCGTATCTGCGTGCTGTGTTCAATGAGCTGATCCGGCTTGGGTTTTGGACCGAGAGCAATCCCTTGGCCCGCCTGCGGCAATTCAAGATCGCGGAGAGGGAGCTTTCCTACTTGACCGACAATCAGATTGGTTCCTTGCTGGCGGCGTTGGCGCACCGCAAGGACAGAGACGCGTTGTTGATCACGAAGCTATGCTTGGCGTCGGCAGCCAGGTGGAACGAGGGTGAATCGCTGCGCATTTCGCAGCTCCACAGCGGCATGGTGCACTTCACTCAAACGAAGACCGACAAGAACAGGTCAATCCCAATTGACGACGCTTTGGCTGATGAGATACGAGACTTCTACCAGGCGGGAAATAGAGATGCGTCAGGTCGGATATTTAAAAGCTCGGTCGGGGCGTTCCGTATGGCCGTGAAGGAGGCCGGCATTGAGCTGATGCAGGGCCAGCTCACGCACGTGCTGCGCCACACCTTCGCCAGTCACTTCATGATGAACGGCGGGAACATCTTGGCGCTGCAAAAGGTGCTGGGGCACTCGAGTTTGCAGACCACGATGATCTATGCACACCTCAGTCCTGACCATCTTCTAGAGGCAAGGTTGTTGAACCCGCTTTCCCGACTACGCCCTTTTGTCGATCGAATTCCTTGAAAGTGTCATTGGAAAGTCCCAAACAGGCATAATTATGTTTTCTGTACGGATATGGCAACAGTATGTTGGATGATATTAAAAGGAAATGGGAGATTGTTGATGGCATTTGATCGTTTGCAGCCTTACAACGACCTGCCCTTGTTACCACCGCAAGCCGAACTGGAAACGAAGGCGGTGCTAAAACAAGCGATTGCTGCAAATCGTGTATTGGCTAACCTTCGAGGGCTCGCTGCACAGATTCCTAATCAGGGAATGCTGATTAACAGCATTGCGCTGCAAGAAGCAAGGTTATCGTCCGAGATCGAAAACATTGTTACGACTAACGATGAGTTGTACCGTGCCGATGCAGACCCTGAGGGTAGAACTCGTATATTGAGCATACCGTCTCACCATCGGATAATGTGGCGGGAACGGTCAGGCAAGGTGATGCCGATCAGAATTTGGGCCATTGAGCCCGTGGGTCAGATTGGTGCCCCTGCCTGTTTCATTTTATAAGTCCGAACGGTATCTTGGG
>Ga0102587_1000503_pt1 | contig 40457 bp, 42 predicted proteins | sample AraplaF_Col_mTSA_FD_76853 | JGI IMG/M metagenome (GOLD analysis project Ga0102587, IMG submission 76853) | Arabidopsis root microbial communities from the University of North Carolina, USA - plate scrape MF_Col_mTSA (SPADES assembly) (version 2) | ecosystem: Host-associated > Plants > Roots >... | reverse complement strand
AGCCGCGTGGCGCGCGGCATGGCCGGCCGCAGCCAGTATGCGGCGACCAAGGCGGCGCTGGTGGCCCTGGCGCGCAGCTGGGCCGCGGAAACCGCGGCTTCGGGCGTGACCGTCAATGTGGTGTCCCCGGCGGCCACCGAAACCGCCATGCTCGCCGACCCGGCGCGCGCCAACACCCCGCCCAAGCTGCCGCCCCTGGGCCGGCTGATCCAGCCCGGGGAGATCGCCGCGCTGGTCGCCTTCCTGCTCTCACCCGATGCCGCGGCCATCACCGGCCAGGACATCCAGATCTGCGGAGGCGCGTCGCTCGCGGCGTGAACCCATGGCGGCGGACAACTCCATAGGCATCGTCGGCCTGGGCCTGGTCGGCATGGCGCTCGCGCGGCGCCTGATGGCTGCCGGTTTCCAGGTCACGGGGTTTGACCTGCGCGAAGAAGCTCGGGCGGCCCTCACCGCCCAGGGCGGCCGCGCTGCCAGCTCCCTGGTCGAAGTTGCCAATGCGGCTTCTTGCACGGTGCTGGCCGTCTTTCATACCGATGACGTACTCAAAGTGGTCGAAGGGCCGGCAGGCCTGCTGTCCATCTTCGGCGTTCGCAGCATCATCGATTGCTCCACCGGCACACCCCATGAGCTTGAAGCCCTGGCCGCGCGGCTGGGGGCGCGCGGCATCACCTTCATCGAAGCCCCGCTCTCGGGCTCCAGCCAGCAAATAGCCGCCGGTGAAGCCACCCTGCTGCTGGGTGGTGAGGCCGGTGGACTGCAGGCATGCGAATCCGTGCTGTCCGCCATTTCAGGCAAACGCATCCACGTCGGCGGCGCCGGCATGGGTGCCAAGGCCAAGCTCGCGACCAACCTCGTGCTGGGCCTGAACCGGGCCGCGCTGGCCGAAGGCATGGTCTTCGCCGAAAGCCTGGGCATCAGGCCCGAACAATTCCTGGCGCTGGTGCTGGCCAGCCCCGCCACGTCCGGCGCCGCCGAGGCCAAGGGCAGGATGATGGTGGAGGAAGATTTTGCGCCGCAGTCACGCATTCATCAGCACCTCAAGGACGTCAACTTGATGATCCAGGGCGCCGCGGCCGAAGGCCAGAAACTGCCCTTGTCCGAAACCCATGCAGCTCTGCTGCGCGCGGCGGTCGCCGCCGGTGACGGCGAACTCGACAACGCGGCCATCATCCGCGAACTGCGCCGGCGCAAAACCGCGCCGCCTCCCACCGACCCGAATCAAACGTCGCCATGAGAAATTTCTCCCAAGACCACCGCTGGCTCTCCATCAACACCGCAACCGTGCGCAAGCACCGCGGCGTCGAGCAGCCGCTCACGGACATCCTCGAAGTCTGCGCGGCGCGCGGCATACGCGCGATCTCGCCCTGGCGCGACCAGGTGGCCGCCGCCGGCTTGCCGCTCATTTCAAAACTGGTCAAAGCCCATGGGCTGCAGCTCTCGGGTTATTGCCGCGGCGGCATGTTTCCCGCGGCGGATGCGGCGGGCCTCAAAGCCGCGCACGACGACAACCGCCGCGCCGTCGACGAGGCCTGCGAGTTGAACGCCGCCTGCCTGGTGCTGGTGGTGGGCGGCCTGCCCGGCGCGCTGGCCGGCAAGGCGGCGCACAAGGACATCGCGCTGTCGCGCAGCCAGGTGTTTGACGGCATCGCCACCCTGCTCGACTACGCCAGGGCCTGCAACATGCCGCTGGCCATAGAGCCGCTGCACCCCATGTATGCCGCCGACCGCGCCTGCATCAACACCCTGGAGCATGCGCTGGACGTCTGTGATGCGCTGGACCCCGCCAGAAGCGGCGCGCTCGGCGTGGCAGTGGACGTTTACCACGTCTGGTGGGATCCCAAGCTCCAAGCCCAGATCAAGCGCGCTGGCAAGGAAAGGCTATTGGCCTTTCATGTCTGCGACTGGCTGACGCCGACCACCGATTTGCTCAACGACCGCGGCATGATGGGCGACGGCGTCATCGATATCCCGAAAATCCGCGACTGGGTGGAAGCCCAGGGCTTCGCGGGTTATAGCGAGGTGGAGATTTTTTCGACGGGCAACTGGTGGCAGCGGGGCAGCGGCGAGGTGCTGGACACCTGCATCGCCCGGCACAAATCCGCGGTCTGAAGCCCGCTTATCTAAAGCGGTAAGACACGGCGATAAAGCCAGTGTCCTGTGTGCGGCGGCTGATCAGCGGGCTGTTGCGCACCGAAGAATCCAGCCATTTGCGGCGCACTTGCATGGTCAGCGTCCAGGGTTCGCCCAGCGGCACGTCCACGCCCAGCCCCAGCACCGGGGAGGTCGAAGCGCCGGCACTGTAGACCGAGAAGCCGCTGGCGGCGGACTCCGCCGCGCTGACGCCATACAGGTAGTTGTTGTATTTGGCGTTGCTGTGTTCCAGCCCCAGCTGCGGGAAGAAGGACCAGCTTCCCACCTTGAACTCCGCCGCGTACGTGGCCTCCAGCAGGCTGCCGTGCGACTTGTTGGCATCGACAAAAGCGTTCAGGAACAAGGCGCCGTAAGGCGTTTCCTGGAAAGTGCCTATGCCCAGCGGAATCGGGGTCTTGCGGTCTTTGAGGCCCGACAGCGCGGCGGTGTCGGCACGCCAGCCGTCCTGGCTGACACGGCCCGCGAACTCGAGGTAGCCGTAGCCGAATTTGACGGTCTTCAGGCTCAGGGTGTCCACACGCACGGCGAGGCGGCCGTAGTCAAAAAAACCGTAGGGCAGCAAACGGGTTTCACTGCCTTTGCTGCGGATCACGCTTTGTGTGCCGTAAACGGCGCCGCCCAGGTCGCCGGTCAATTCGTACGTCAGCGGTGCGATCTGCGCGGCGGCCAACAGGGGCAGCAACAGGCCCGCAACGCCCAGCAAGGCGCGGGTGGAAAGCGTGATCGCATGCCGCTTGAAGCTCATGCAAATCAGTATAGGCCTGGCCCCCTTTTCAGGCCATGGGTGTGCACAACTCCCCCCCAAAACCGTTGCTGCCGCGCACACAGGCCGCGGCCCTGCCCCGGTTTCCTAGACGGCCGTGGGCAGCCGGCCCGTTGCCGGCAGCGCCGTGCGGCGCACGCGGCGCACATTGAAGGCGCTGGCGATCAGCACGGCCTGCATCAGCGCCAGGCCCAGCAGCACGCCGCGGTACTGGCCGTGGTCCATCATCGCGCCGAAAACCAGCGGCGAAACGGCCTGGCCAATGTCCAGGCCCGCGTAGACCACGCCATAGACGCGGCCCGAGGCATTTTCGGGCGTGGAGCGCTTGACCAGCAGGTCGCGCGAGGGCCCGGCGATGCCCGAGGCAAAACCCATGACGCCGAACAGCACCGGCACCACCCAGGCCGGGTAGCTGCCCAGGGCCAGCAGCAGCGCGAACACCGCCGCCACGCTAAAACCCGCGCCCACGATGCGCTCGCAGCGCGCCGGGTCCGAGGCGAGAAAACCGCCGAACACCATGCCGCCGGCGCTGCACACCATATAAATAGTCAGACACATGGCGACCAGTGGCAGCGGCACCTCATGCAGGTGGCGCGCGGCCTCGGGCGCGAAGGCCTGCACCACGCTGAGCACAATCGCGTACCAGAAGAAAAAGGCAAAACACATCCAGACCGCGGGAATCTTCAAAAAGCCCAGCGAGCTGTCGGCCGCCGGCGCGCCCTTGGCCGGCGCCGTCACACTCAAGGTCAGCTTGTCACGGTTGGCCACCAGCACCGCCAGCACCGCAAAGGCCAACACACCCGCGCAGGCCAGCGCCACGCGCCAGGAAAACGCGAAGGTCAGCGGTACCAGCATGGCCGGGGCCAACGCCCAGCCCAGGCTGCCGGTGATGCCATGCACGCTGTAGGCATGGCCCAGGCGCGGCGCGCTGACCTTGCGGTTGAGCAGCGTGTAGTCCACAGGGTGGAAGACGCCGTTGCCTACGCCGGCGATCACGGCAAAGCCGGCCATCATCCAGTAGCTGGTGCTGATGGAGTAACCGAAGGCCGCCAGGCCCAGCAAAGTGAGGCCACCGAAGAGGATGGGGCGTGGGCCGAATTTGTCGACCACAAAACCCGACAGCGCCTGCACCGCGCAAGAGGTGACGAAAAAGAGGGTCATCAGAAAGCCGAGCTCGGCATAGCTGACGTTAAAGGCTTCCTTCAGCCAGGGAAACAGCGGCGCCAGCAGCAGTTGGCTGAAATGGCTGATCAGGTGGGCGGTGCCGACCAGGCCGATCACGCTGGCGTCCTGCTTGAGTGAAATCGCGTTGCCGGCGGGCGCGGCCGCGGTGCTTGAAGTGTTCATGGCGCTATCGTAGTATTGGCCTTGCCTGCTGAAATGCGACAAATAGCCATGATTCATCGAATTTCAGACAAACCCATGCAAGCCACCGAAACCACGATCCAGCATGCCGCGTAGCACCCCTCTTCGCCTGATGCCGGTGGGCGACACCGACAGCTTCACGCCCAGCCCCAAGCGGCCGGTGCGCGTGCGCGCCCGCTCCATGCCGGCCGACACCCACTTCGAGCCGCATTCCCACGCCTGGGCCCAGCTGGCCTATTGCGCCACCGGCGTCGTGCAGGTCACGGCCGAGAGCGACGGCGCGGGCGGCGAAATCACCTACATCGTGCCGCCCTCGCGCGCGGTGTGGATCGCGCCCGGCGCGCAGCACCACATCACCGTGCTGGAGGCCGCCGAATTCCGCACGCTCTACATTGACGCCAGCGCCACGCCCAGGGGCTGGAGCGGCTGCCGCGTGCTGGTGGTGTCGCCACTGCTGCGCGAATCGATCAGCGCACTCGACGCGGCCTCACCCGAACGCCCACTGGCGCCGTCCCGCGAACAACTGCTCAGCGGCCTGGTGCTGGACGAACTCACGCATGCCGACATCCAGGCCCTGGGCGTGCCCATGCCGCATCCGCAAACCGGCGACAAGCGGCTGCGCGCCCTGTGCGAGGCGGTGCTGCGCGCGCCGTCCGAGCGGGCCACGCTGGCCGAATGGGCGGCGGACACCGGCGCCAGCGAGCGCACCGTGGCCCGGCTGTTCCGCGACGAGCTGGGCCTGAGCTACCAGCAATGGCGCCAGCAGGCCATCCTGGCCCACGCCCTGCCCCTGCTCACGCGCGGGCTGTCGGTCAGCGCCGTGGCGGCGGCCAGTGGTTATGCCAGCGACAGCGCCTTCACCGCGATGTTCAAGGCGGCGATGGGACAGCCGCCCAGCCATTTCCAGAAATAGGTGCAGCGGGCCTAAAGCTCCCGGGCCGCCTGCCACAGGCCCTGCTTGCCGACGGCGCCATACCAGGCCAGGAAACGCCTGCGCTGGCTTTCAAAAGGCTCGGTCAGCGGCTGCCGCGGGTCCTGGCTCAGCGCATAGGCCATGCCCTCCACAAACCATTGGGGCTTGAACAGCAGGCGCAAGGTGCCGATACGCTCAGCCTGCGCATGGTGGATCAGTTCGTGGCGCACAAAAAAAGACTCCCAGGCGCGCGGGCCTATCACTGTGCCCAGCGTGCCCACGGTGACCGCCGCGCGCGCACCCAGGCCAAACGCGTCGGCACAGGCTTGCGTCGCGCAAAAAATCACGCGGGGTTTGCCTTTGAAGGGACCCAGCAGTTCCGGCACAAAAGCCACGGCCTCCGCGTACAGGCCGGCGGCCTCTACCAGCCGGGTGGGGTCGTCGACGCAGACCGACGCGTTCAGGCAGCTCACGCCCGCCAGGGTTGGCGCGACCACTCGCACGGGCTTGACCGCGAACCAGGTGATCAAGGGTACCGCCGCCAGCATCACCAGCAGGCGGACTTTGAATGAGGGGCGGCCCAGGCGCATTCGATGCCGGTCAGCGACAAGGCCCGGGCACGTGGTCTTTAGCGGCGGTCAAATGCCGCATTCAACCGGCGCAGCAAGGGCTTGTTGAGCTCCCGGGTGTGCCGGTTCCAGCGGTCCATGGAGCGCTGCAGTTCAATTTGCAGGCGCGCGCTGGTGGCGGTGTCGCCGGTGGTCGCGGCCCAGATGGCGTATTCGGCGCGGCTTTCGAAACTGCCGAAACGCTCCACCGCGGATTCGAATTCCACCCTGGCGTCCACGCCCCTGCCGGCGCCGGCCAGCGCCTGCGCCAGCAACAGCGAAACCTGTTCCGCGCGGAAGCCGGCGTCGGTCTTGCGGATGAACTCCAGGTGGGTAATCGCCTCGGCATAACGTTCGCAGGCGAAATAGGCGCGCGACGCGCCCAGCCTGATCTCCAGGTCGGATGCGAACGGGCCCTTGAGGCAGGCGTCGTAGCTCTGCGCGGCCTCCAGGGGCTGGCCGGCTTCCAGCAGCGCGGCGGCCAGCCGCATCTGGTTCTGCGCGGTCGGCGTGTAGTCGAAGGCGGCATGCGCCTCCTTGAGTTCGCGCGTGGGATTGAGTGTCTTCGCGGCGGCGGCCACCACCTTGCGCGCGCCGCGTTCGAGCCGCGAGTCCGGCAGGTAGACCGCCAGGAAGTAGACGATGCTGCCCAGCAGGGGGAAGGAGAACAGGATGATCAGCCAGTACAGTTGCTGGCCGCTGCGCAGGGCGTGAACGGCGAAGAACACCGCCACAAAAAAATGCAATCCCAATCCGACAAAAGGCATGGCCACCCCTCCAGGTTATTTTGGGGGCCATTCTACGGGGGTGCCAAGGCTGCTACCCCATGCTTTCGACCGCCGGTGGGGGTTCCGAGGACGACCGGTAACCGGTGCTCATCGCAGGCCGTCGATACCGCCATCCTTGTTCCAGTAGCCGCTGGCCATCAGGCGCTCCCGCACCATGGCGCGCGCCCGGTGCAGCCGGCTCTTGACCGCCTCCACGCCCAGGCCCAGTTGCTGCGCCACCTCGGGCGCCGTGAGCTCATCGACGTCACGCAGGATCAGCACCTCCCGGTAGGCTTCGGGCAAGGCGGCGATGGCGCGGCTCAAATCCAGCCGCAAGTCCAGCGGCAGCGCCTGCGCCGCGACGGCCTCCACGTCGACGCCCTCCTGGCCCTGCGCGCCCTTGCGGCCGCGAAACAGGCGAAAGCATTCACGCTCGACGATGCGAAACAGCCAGACGGCAAAGGTCGCCGCGGTGCGCAGCGCGCCTATCTTGCGGTAGAGCTGCCACAGCGCGGCCTGCACCGCGTCTTCGGCATCCTCGGCGCTGGAACAGGTGCGGCGCGCAAAACGTTTGAGGTCGGGCTGGCACTGCGTGAGCAGCTGGGCGATGGCCTGGGTGTCGCCGCCGCGCGCGGCATCCACGAGTTGGGCGCTGGCTTTCATGGTTTACCTTTGGCCACGGGCTTGCGGCCGACGAGCGCGCAAGCGGGGCAAAAGCCGGCAATACCCGTCAGGCCCAGCCCCGCCGCGCTGGCCAGGGCAAGCGCCATGGGCCAGCCGGCCGGCAGCCACAGCAGGCCGGCGCAGGCCAGCAGCAGCGCGCCGCCCAGGCGCAGGGCCCGCTCCCAGGCGGGAAGATTTCGTTGCAGGAAAAACATCAGGAACTCCTTGGCTGTGGTGAATGCTGACAAAGAGGCCTGCCGATGCCAAAAGGGTTCGGATTCGTCGAAATTATCTTATCGGCTCGCCGTGACTATGCCGGGAGCCCGTGCCGCGCGCGCTGCACGGCTGGCTATCATGGGTGCATGCATACCTTGAGCGGGCTGGCGAAAGCGCAAATCGGATGGCCGCGCGCCGCCGGCTGCGCGGCGCTGGCCTTTTTGCTGGCCGCCACCGGCCCGGCGCAAGCGCAATCCGCGGCACAAAGCCACCCGGCGCTGCTGCGCGCGCTGAACGCCTTGCGCCAGCAAGGCTGCGGAAAAGGCAGCCGCCCGGCCGCCCCGCTGCGTGAAAATGCCGCGCTGTCGCGCGCCGCCGCCCTGGTCGCGGACGGCCGCAAGCTCGACAGCGCGCTCCAAACCGTGGACTACCGCGCCGTCAGTACCATGCAGATCACGGTGCGCGGCGCCAGCGGGGCCGCGGCCCTGGCGCCCAAGGCGCTGGGCGGCTCTTGCGGCGCCGCCCTGCACGCTGAACTGCTGGAGGCCGGTTTCCACCAGCGCGGCACCCAAACCTGGGTCGTGCTGGCCGCGCCCTTTTCGCCGCCGGCCGCAGCGCAGGCCGAAGAGGTGCAGGCGCGGGTGCTGGCACTGGTCAACCAAGCGCGCTCCCGGCCGCAGCGCTGCGGCGACAAGGCATTCGCGCCGGCGCCGCCGCTGCGGCTCAACCCCACGCTGAGCGGCATTGCAAGCGCCCATGCGGGCGACATGGCGCGCCACGGCTACTTCAGCCACACCGGCCGCGACGGCAGCACGGTGGACGGCCGGGCCACGCGCGCCGGCTACGCCTGGGAGGCCATCGGCGAAAACATCGCCGCCGGCCAGCTGAGCGCCGATGCGGCCATGCGCGGCTGGATGAACAGTCCCGGCCACTGCGCCAACATCATGTCGCCGGCTTTCAGCGAAATGGGCGCCGCCTTTGTGGTGAACAGGCAGAGCAGCCAGGGGATTTATTGGACGCAGGTGTTCGGGACGGCGCCTTGACGGCCCAGCGCTAGATCAGCCGCTAGATCAGGCGCTTGAGCAAGCCCATCACCTGTTCAAACCGCTTGCCATAAGGCGGGTAAAACAAATCCCCGCGCGCCCACTTCGATTGCAGCATCACCGGTTTTTGCTGCGAGAGGCGCAGGAAGCCGGTTTCGCCGTGGTAGGCACCCCAGCCGCTGTCGCCGACGCCGCCAAAGGGCAGGTTTTCATGGGCGATGTGCATCAGCGTGTCGTTCACCGTGACGCCGCCGCTCACGGTGCGCGCCAGCACATGGTCGCGCGAGCCGGTGTCGGTGCCGAACCAGTACAGGGCCAGCGGCCGCGGCCTGGCGTTGACGTAGCGGATCGCCTCGTCGATGGCCGTGTAGGGAATCACCGGCAGTATGGGGCCGAAGATTTCCTCGCTGAGCAGTTTCGAGCCGGCCGGCAGGTCAAACACCAGCACCGGCGCCATCTGCCGCGAAGCCGCGGCCACGCCAGCCATACCTGCGGTGTCGGGCTGGACGGCCTGCAGGCGCGCGCCCTCGCCTTCGGCCTGCGCCAGCAGCGCCTGCAGCCGCTCCAGGTGGCGCGGGCTGATGATGGCCGCGTAGTCGGGGTTGCCGATGATGGTGGGAAACAGCGTCGCCACGGCGCGGGCAAAGGCCTCGCCAAACGCGGTTTCGCTGCCCCGGGGCAGCAGCACGTAGTCGGGCGCGATGCAGGTCTGGCCGGCGTTGAGCAGCTTGCCGTGCGCGATCTTGATGGCGGCCTTGTCGATGTCGCAGGAGGCATCGATGATGCAGGGGGACTTGCCGCCCAGCTCCAGCGTGGTCGGCGTCAGGTTGGCGGCGGCGGCCTCGGCCACCTTGCGGCCCACGGCGGTAGAACCGGTGAAAAACAGGTGGTCAAACGGCAGGCCGGCGAATTCGGCGGCCAGCTGGCCGTCGCCCTGCACCACACAGAGCTCGTCGGGCGCAAAGGATTGCCCCAGCAGCGTCGCCAGCAGTTCCGAGGTGCGCGGCGTCAGTTCGCTGGGCTTGAGCATCACGCGGTTACCCGCGGCCAGCGCCGTGATGACCGGGCCCAGCGAAAGCTGCACCGGATAGTTCCACGGCGAGATCACGCCCACCACGCCCAGCGGCTGGCGCTGCAAATAGGCGCGTGCGGGCTGCAGGTATAGCGGCGTGCGCACCTTGACGGGCTTCATCCAGCGGGGCAGTTGCCTGAGCGTGCTGGACAGCAGCGAGCGCAGCACAAAAATGTCGGCGATTTCAGTGAGCTGGGGCGAGCGCACGCCGAAGTCGGCATTGACGGCTTGCGCCAGTTCGGCGCCGTGCTGGTCCAGCAAGGCGCGTATGCGCAGCAGGCGGTCCCGGCGCAGCGCCAGCGGTACCTCGGCCTGTGCGCGGCTGGCCTGGTGCTGGGCGTCAAACAGGGTACGAAGCGGTGTCCGGGGGGTGCTGGAAATCATCCGGCCATGATAGGGAGCGCCGGGCCCGCGCAGTAGGGGCGCAACTCCAGCGCGACTGCGGGTTGACCCTGGGGCTGCCGGCCCCATTTATGAGGTTGACGGCGGCTGCCCGACAGGGCGGCCGCCAGCTAAACCCATCCTGGCAAAGGTATTTCATGGAATACAAGGACTATTACAAGATCATGGGCGTGGCGCGCGATGCCACGCCCGATGAGCTCAAAAAAGCCCATCGCAAGCTGGCGCGCAAATACCACCCCGACGTCAGCAAGGAAAAAAACGCCGAGGCGCGCTTCAAGGAAATTGCCGAAGCCTACGAGGTGCTGCGCGACCCCGAAAAGCGCGCCGCCTACGACAGGCTGGGCGCCAACTGGCAGGCCGGGCAGGAGTTCCGGCCGCCGCCGGGCTGGCAGGCCCGCGAGCAGGCCGAAGGCCGCGGATTTTTCGGCGAGGCCGGGGGCTTTGACCACAGCGACTTTTTTGACGCCATCTTCCGCGGCATGGGTGCCGACCTGGGCGGCGGCGGCTTCGGTGGTTTCGACACGGGCGGCGAGGACCAGCACGCGAAGATACAGATCACCCTCGAGGACGCCTACCAGGGCGCCACCCGCACGCTGCAGCTCAGCGTGCCCGGCAAGCGCGGCCAGGCGCGCAGCATCGAATTCACCATCCCCAAGGGTATACGCGCCGGCCAGCAAATCCGCCTGGCCGGCCAGGGCGTGCCCGGCACCGGCAAGAGCGGTGCCGGCGACCTCTACCTGGAGGTGGAATTCCTGCCGCACAAGCTCTACCGCGCCGAGGGCCGCGACGTCTCCATGACTCTGCCCGTGGCGCCCTGGGAGGCCGCCCTGGGGGCGCAGGTCGAGGCACCCACGCCCACGGGCTGGGTCGAAGTCACCATCCCGGCGGGTTCGTCGCCGGGCAGCAAGCTCAGGCTCAAGGGCCGGGGCCTGCCGGGCAAGCCAGCGGGCGACTTCTACTTTGTGCTGCAACTGGCGCAGCCGCCGGCCGGCAGCAAGGCCGCCAAAAAGGCCTATGAAGACATGGCCGAGGCGTTCAAGACCTTCGACCCACGGGCCGCTTTGCAATAAGCAGCCTGGAAAAAAGCGTGCGGTGGCAGAATCGGTCGCCATGCCCGACACCGCCGCACCCGCCCTGAAAAACATCTTCGATCCCGCGCGTTATCGCCTCATCGCGGCGGAGACCGCGGCGGTCTACCCGCGTTTTGACAGCAAGCAATTCCTGGCGCTGGCGCTGCCCGGGCTGGACGCGCTGTCGCTGATGCAGCGCCTGCGGCGCACCAGCGAATGCCTGCACGCCACGCTGCCCGCCGACTACCGCAAGAGCATCGCCATCCTGCGCAAGCTCGCGCCGCGCATCAACAGCGGCTTTGTGACCCTGGTGCTGCCGGACTATGTGGGCCTGTACGGGCGCGAGGACTTTGACACCTCCATGGAGGCGCTCAAATTTTTCACCGCCTTCGGCAGCTCGGAGTTCGCAATTCGCGAATTCATCCGCCAGGACCCTGGGCGCACGCTGGCCGTGATGAAGACCTGGGCCAAGGACAAGAGCGAGCATGTGCGGCGCCTGGCCAGCGAAGGCAGCCGCCCTCGCCTGCCCTGGTCTTTCCGGCTGGATGCCTTGATGGCCGACCCTGAGCTGGCCGCGCCCATCCTGGAAGCGCTCAAGGCCGACGGCAGCCTCTATGTGCGCAAGTCGGTGGCCAACCACCTCAACGACATCACCAAGCTGCACCCGGCGTGGGTGCTGGGGCGCCTGAAAGGCTGGCCGCTGGAGAACCCGCACACCGCGTGGATCGCGCGGCATGCGTTGCGCACGTTGATCAAACAGGGCGACAAACAGGCGCTGGGCGTGATAGGCGCCGGCAAAAAAGCGGCCGTCAGCATCAGCGGCTTTTCCGTCAGCCCAAAAAAACTCAGCCTGGGCGAGCGCCTGGAGCTGTCGTTCACGCTGCAGTCCACCTCGCGCCAGAGCCAGCGCCTGGTGGTGGACTACACCATCCACTACGTCAAAAAGGCCGGCAGCAGTTCGGCCAAGGTCTTCAAGCTCAAGGAACTGGACCTGGCGCCGGGCCAAAGCGTGCAGCTTTCACGCAGCCAGGTGGTGCGCGACTTCACGACCCGCGTGCACCATGCGGGCCGCCATGAGGTGGACATCATGGTCAATGGCGAGCGCCTGGCCAGCGGCTTTTTTGAGCTTTTAAAGCCTTGAGCTGACATTTGCTTGCCCTTCTTGCACAGGGGCGGTTTGCACGGCGCGCGGGTTTTGTACATTAGAAACCCGGGCCGCGCGAGCCCACGGCATCCAACACATACCAGGAGGGATATTCCATGAGCACCCAATACCTACGGCGCCTGCGCCCCGCCTTCAGCACGCTGGGCCTGCTGCTGCTCCTGTCCGCCTGCGGCGGCGCGGGCGGCGAGGAAATCGGCGCGGTGGACACCGTGTTCAAGTTCATAGGCCCGGACCACAAGATCGTGGTCGACGCCTATGACGATCCCAAGGTCGCCGGCGTCACTTGCTATGTGTCGCGCGCCAAGACCGGCGGCCTCAAGGGCGCATTCGGCCTGGCCGAGGACAAGGCCGAAGCCTCCATCGCCTGCCGGCAGACCGGCGTCATCAGCTTTGGCGACAAACCGCTGGACAAGCAGGAAGAGATGTTCAGCGAGCGCATCTCGCTGGTCTTCAAGCGGCTGCGCGTGGTGCGCATGATAGACACCAAACGCAACACGCTGGTCTACCTGACCTATTCGGACCGCGTCATTGAAGGCTCGCCGCAAAACAGCGTCACGGCCGTGCCGGTGCCTGCCGGGACGGTGATCCCGGTCAAGTAAACCAGCTAGCCTTATTTCGAAGCGGCGTTCCGCTTGCGCGTCGCCGCGGCCTTTTTGGCAGAGGCCGAGCGCTCGGCCGCGGGGCGTGACGCAGCCGCCGCGCCGCCTAGCCGCCCGCCCTTGCGCGAGGACGCATGGTTTTCCGCCTTGCCGCGGCCCGAGCCGGATTTTTTGCCGCCGCCAGTTTCCTTGTTCACCGTGGCCCAGGCGCGCCGCTCGGCCTCTTCCTTGCCGACGCCGCGGTCCCTGTAGCCTTCCTCGATGTGTTCCGCCTTGCGCTGTTGTTTGTCGGTATAGGCCGATTTGTCACCTCTTGGCATGTCAGCTCCTTTCCATGTTGACAGGGGTCCAACTTAGGCGCCGCGCCGCCGGCGTTCAGGCGGAAAGCGACTGAAATTCGCGTCGGTGCCGTCCTACTGTCCCGGTCGCGCCGTATGGGTGTATAACCGGAGACCCCCGGGTCGCGCGGCGCGTGATTGACGCTTTGCCGCAGGCCCCCCCGGATACAACAACAGCAAGGAAGAACAGACATGGGCGCGCAGTGGAAAGCAAAAGGCAAGGAACTGGCCGCGAACGCCAGGGGCCGCTTGTTCGGCAAACTGGCCAAGGAAATCATGGTGGCGGCGCGCAACGGCGCGGACCCGGCCTCGAACGCGCGCCTGCGCCTGGTGGTGGAGCAGGCCCGCAAGGTCTCCATGCCCAAGGACACCCTGGAGCGGGCCATCAAGAAAGGCGCCGGGCTGACCGGTGATACCGTGCATTTCGAGCACGTAATTTATGAGGGCTTTGCGCCGCACCGCGTGCCCCTCATGGTCGAATGCCTGACCGACAACCTTAACCGCACGGCCTCGGAAATCCGCGTGTTGTTCCGCAAGGGGCACCTGGGCACCTCGGGCTCGGTCTCCTGGGACTTCGACCACGTCGGCATGATTGAAGCCGAGCCGCAAGTCGCCGGCGCCGACCCCGAACTCGCCGCGATTGAAGCGGGCGCCCAGGACTTTGAGCCGGGCCATGAAGAAGGCACGACGACCTTCCTGACCGACCACGCCGACCTGGACATCGTGAGCCGCGCCCTGCCTGCGCAAGGCTTTACCGTGCTGTCGGCCAAGCTGGGCTACAAGGCCAAAAACCCCATCAGCCCAGCCAGCCTGAGCGCCGCCGAACTCGAAGAGGTCGAGGCCTTCCTGGCGGCCGTCGATGCCAACGATGACGTGCAGAACATCTTTGTGGGCCTGGGCGACTGAGCCGGCTACTTCGCAGTCATCTCATAGCGGGGCCGTATCCGGGTTTTCTGCACGACGCCTGCCGGCGTGAACAGGACCACGAACTCGGCACCCGGCGTTTCGCTTTTGGGGGGCTTCTCCCGGTAGGCCCAGACCTCATAGCCGCTGTCAAAGCGGACCACGGTGGCGGGGCCCAGTGCGGCGGCGACGTCGGCCTTGGTGCTGGTTCCCGGGACCAGCAGGGCCTGCGCCCCTTGCATGGACAGCTGGCTGTCGCGAAAAGGAGGACGCGTTTCCTCAGGCGTGGTCGCACAGCCCGCCAGCACCAGGCTGATGCAGGCCAGCAGCTTGCCCGGTGCCATCACCCGCCCTCCATGTAGTCAAACTCGACCAGCGTGTCGTCGGGCCAGCTGCGGTCGCCCAGCGGCAGGAAATAGGTGCGGTCCACCAGCACTTCGCAGTCGCAGTCGGGCAGGTCCTTGTCCAGCTTGGGGTCGTCGCTCGCGGCGGCGTACAGCATGACCAGGGGCAAGACTTCCCGGCGCGCGCCGGCCGTCAGCGTGACGCTGAACAGCGGCCGCTCGGAAAAGAACAGGTAGAGCGGCACCTTCTTGTCGCAATAAGCCGGCGTGTCGAACACGGCGCCGGCAATCCGATCCACCACACCGCCGCTGCGCGAGACCAGGCCGGCCTCCATGCCCACCCTGCACTCCAGCCGTAAATCACCCAGGCGCCGCGTGCCCGGCGGCAGGCCCGGCGTGCGGATCTCTGTGCGCCAGGTCATGCTTTGCGCCTTGCGGTTGGGAATGACCTGCGCATCCTCGGCAAAAGCCTTGGCGTCCCGCGGCAGGCTGAAAGTCTGGTCGGGCGCGATGGCCACGGGAAAGTCCATGGTCGTGCCAATGACCTCCATGGCAATCGCATTCATGTCGGTCTCGCGCCGCCGCGGCAGCAGCTTGAAGCGCAGCGAGGCATTGGGCGCCAGGCTTTTTTCGCGCTCAAAGAGGTCCATGCCACGAATCATTTTCCGGTAGGACTTCTCGACCGGGTCGCTGTTGGCCTTGGCACTGATGGTCACCGGCCTGAGGGTGCGCACACCCGGTTCCGGGGTGCCAGTAGCCTGGGCACCGGCCTGCGGGACAACAGCCATGCCTGCCGCCAGGCAGGCGGTGCGCAGCGCGGCGCGGGCAAGGCGATTGGGCATGGCGTATCCGATGGGCAGAAGCCCATGGTAGGACGCGCGCGGCAGTGCAGCTGTAGGACGATTCCAGCATTTCCCCATGGCACAGCCGTAAAAAAACCCGCCCCGACGAGAGCCGGAGCGGGCTGTGAGGCTCACCATGAAAACGGTGGCCCGGAGCCTGTCAACAGGCCTCTAGTGAACCGTCGATTCAAACCTGAACACGCCCGGCTCGCGGATAGGGTCCACGTCCACCGGTATCGTGCTCTTGGGCGAGAAGCGCCCTTCAAGCAGCAGCTTGCTGAGCGGGTTCTCGATGCGCTGCTGGATGGCGCGCTTGAGCGGCCTGGCGCCGAACACCGGATCGAAGCCGACCTTGGCAAGCTCGGCGATGGCCGCTTCCGACACGTCCAGCGTGAGGTCCATCTTCTGCAGCCGGGCGATGAGCACCTTGAGCTGTATGCGGGCGATGGACTCGATGTTCTTCGCATCCAGCGCGTGGAACACCACGGTCTCGTCAATCCGGTTCAGGAACTCGGGCCGGAAATAGTTCTTGAGCTCATCGGTCACCGCCTCCTTGATCTCTTCCGTCGGCTTGCCGACCATGGACTGGATGATGGGCGAGCCAATGTTGCTGGTCATGACGATCACGGTGTTCTTGAAGTCCACCGTGCGGCCCTGCCCGTCCGTGAGACGCCCGTCGTCCAGCACCTGCAGCAGCACATTGAACACGTCGGGGTGGGCTTTTTCGACCTCGTCGAGCAGCAGCACGCTGTAGGGCTTGCGGCGCACGGCCTCGGTCAGGTAGCCGCCTTCCTCATAGCCCACATAGCCCGGAGGCGCGCCTATCAGGCGGGCCACCGAATGTTTTTCCATGAATTCGCTCATGTCGACGCGCACCAGATGGTCTTCGCTGTCGAACAAGAAGCCGGCCAGCGCCTTGCACAGCTCGGTCTTGCCCACGCCCGTGGGGCCCAGGAACAGGAAGGAGCCGGTCGGACGGTTCGGGTCGCTCAGGCCCGAGCGCGAGCGGCGTATGGCGTTGGCCACCGCGCTGATGGCCTCGTCCTGGCCGACCACGCGCTCATGCAGCTTGCCTTCCATCTGCAGCAGCTTGTCGCGCTCGCCCTGCATCAGTTTGCTGACCGGGATGCCGGTGGCGCGCGCCACGACCTCGGCGATCTCTTCGGCGCCGACCTGGGTGCGCAGCAGCGTGGGCGCGTTGGACTTGCCCTTGCTGGCTTCGCTGTCCTGCGCTTCCTTGAGGCGCTTTTCAAGCTCGGGCAGCTTGCCGTATTGCAGCTCGGCGACCTTGTTGAAGTCGCCCTTGCGGGTGAACTCCTCGATCTGGAAGCGGATGCGGTCGATTTCCTCCATGACGTCCTTGGAGCCCAGTGCCTGGGCTTTTTCGGCCTGCCAGATTTCATCGAGGTCGGAGATCTCTTTTTGCAGCTTGGCGATTTCCTCTTCGATGAGCTCGAAGCGTTTTTGCGAGGCTTCGTCTTTTTCGCGGCGCACGGCTTCGCGCTCGATCTGCAGCTGGATCAGGCGGCGGTCCAGCCTGTCCATGACCTCGGGCTTGGAGTCCATCTCGATCTTGATCTTGGCGGCGGCTTCGTCGATCAGGTCGATGGCCTTGTCGGGCAGGAAGCGGTCGGTGATGTAACGGTGGCTCAGTTCGGCCGCGGCCACGATGGCCGGGTCGGTGATCTGCACGCCGTGGTGCGCTTCGTATTTTTCCTGCAGGCCGCGCAGGATGGCGATGGTGGCCTCCACCGTGGGCTCGCCCACCAGGATTTTCTGGAAGCGGCGCTCCAGGGCGGCGTCTTTTTCGATGTACTTGCGGTATTCGTCGAGTGTGGTGGCGCCCACGCAGTGCAGCTCGCCGCGCGCGAGCGCCGGCTTGAGCATATTGCCCGCGTCCATCGCGCCTTCGGCCTTGCCGGCGCCCACCATGGTGTGCAGCTCGTCGATAAAGACGATGGTCTGGCCTTCGTCCTTGGCCAGTTCATTGAGCACGGATTTCAGGCGCTCTTCAAACTCGCCGCGAAACTTGGCGCCGGCCAGCAGCGCGGCCATGTCGAGCGAGAGCACACGCTTGCCCTTGAGGGAGTCGGGCACTTCGCCGGCCACGATGCGCTGGGCCAGGCCTTCGACGATGGCGGTCTTGCCGACGCCGGGCTCGCCGATCAGCACGGGGTTGTTTTTGGTGCGGCGCTGCAGCACCTGGATGGCGCGGCGGATTTCATCATCGCGGCCTATGACCGGGTCCAGCTTGCCCAGGCGGGCGCGCTCGGTCAGGTCCATGCAGTATTTCTTGAGGGCTTCGCGCTGGCCTTCGGCGTCGGCGCTGTTCACGCCCTGGCCGCCGCGCACCGCGTCAATCGCCGCTTCGAGTGCCTTGCGGGTCAGGCCGTTCTCTTTGGCCAGGCGGCCCACGTCGCTCTTGCTGTCGGCCACGGCCAGCAAAAAGAGTTCACCGGCGATGAACTGGTCATTGCGTTTGATGGCTTCTTTTTCAGTGGCCTGCAGCAGCTTGGCGAGCTCGGAGCCGACCTGGATCTGGTCCTGGCCCTGCACCTGGGGCAGTTTTTTGACGGCGGCGTCGGCGGCCTGCGTGAGGCCGCCCACGTTGACGCCGGCCCTTTCCAGCAGCGCGCGCGGGCCGTCGTCCTGGCGCAGCATGGCAGCCAGCAGGTGAACCGGCTCGATGTAGCCGTTGTCATTGCCCAGCGCGAGGGATTGCGCGTCGCTCAGGGCTTCCTGGAATTTGGTCGTGAGTTTGTCTTGTCGCATGAATAGGGCTCCGTGGATTCCGGCAGGCCTGGCTCCAAGCCCATCCGGATGGGTGTTGCACAGTATCTGGGGAGCCGGGGCCGGTTTTCAAGCATTTTCCCGCCGCCCCTAAAATCGCCCCATGAACATCCACCAGGTCTCAGTGACCTACCACCAGGAGCAGGACAGGCTCCTGGTGCGCATCAGCAGCCATGACAGCGAGGAATTGCGCCTGTGGCTGACCCGCCGCATGACACTCTCCCTGATGCCGGTCCTGACCCGGACCGCCGCCGACCAACTGGCCCGGCAGGCTGAGGGTATTGACCCGGCGGCGCCGCAGGACGTCCAGCGCCAGCGCATGGTGGAGAACTTCAAAAAAGAAGCCCAGACCTATGCCGGCGATTTCAAGACGCCCTACCAGGCCAAGGATGCCGCGCTGCCGCTGGGCAAGGAACCGCTGCTGGTGACGGAAGTCAAGATGGCCTTGCTGAAATCCGGCAAGCTGCAGCTGGACTTCACCGAAAAAGGGCCGGAGCCGGGGCGCCATGTGCGGATCGCCATCAGCACCCAGCTTGCTCAAGGTTTGTTGCAGCTCCTGAACAAGTGCCTCAAAAAATCCCAGTGGCTCAAGTCACCGCCACTCGCCGGTATCCAGGAAAGCTCGGACAAGCCTGAGACGCCCGACCCCACGGAAAGACCCCGGTACCTGAACTAGGAGCCTGGGTCTTGAGGTAGTCCATCAGGAACTCGCGGGCCTTGAAGCCTTCGCCGCGGTGCGCAAGGCTCTGGCCCGCGACTCGACGCCGCGCACGATCACATCGACCCAGGCCTCAAAGCCGCTGTCCAGCGGCTGACCGTCGCCGCTGGACCAGCGCAGCACAAACGCCCGGTTCTGCATTGCGTCCAGATGCCGCGCAAGCGCGGGCTGGCGAGCCGCGTCGACGCGAGCGATCTGGGCGCGGCAGGCGCTTTCCCAGGCCTGGGCGTCTTCGGCCGGCGCGGTGGACAGCTCCATGGTCGCGAAACCGCACATGGCGGCAAACACCACGTTGTAGGCATCGACCAGATCGGCGCCGGCAAAACCGGCGTCTTCGAGCAATTGCACCAGGTGGTCCAGCATGGTGGCGTCAAAGGTCGCGTTGTAGATCAGTTCACTGGCCACCAGGGGAGCCAGCCTGGGGTGGCGCCTGAGCACCTCGCGGTAGCGCCGCAGCAAGGCGGCCAGGCGCGCCTGCCAGCGGCCCGTGACCAGGTCGTCGGCCACGCCGTTCATGGCCAGCGCCACCGCTCCGGAAATCAGTTCATTGCGGCTGGGCACATACCAGTAAATCGCCGACGGAAACACCTTGAGCGCCTGGGCCAGTTCGCGGATGTTGAAGGCCTGCGGGCCCTGGCGGTCTATCAGGGCCAGCGCGGCTTGCAGGATGGACTCGCGGCTCAGTGCCGCGCCGCCTGCCGCGTCGCCGGTTTTGCGCGGACGCCCGGCGCGACGGGGTGGAGGCGGTTTGGTGGGCAAGGCGGTTTCCAGAAGCAGAAATAATGCGCCATTTTATGGTTTATTGAAAAGCGTTCAATTAATATTGAACTTCGTACAATTAATTCGCAAGCTCCTCTCCCATTCCAAGTTAACCAAGGAAAACCGCCATGCGTGATGTCAAAACCGGTGAATTCGAGGGCGGTTGCGCCTTTGTCGAAGGCGAATTCGTGCCCCTGTCGGAAGCCAAGATTTCCCTGTTTGACTGGGGTTTCACCCGTTCGGACGTGACCTACGACGTGGCCAGCACCTGGCAAGGCGCTTTTTTCCGGCTCGGCGACCATATCGAGCGCTTTTTCGCCAGCATGGAAAAGATGCACCTGGCCATCCCCTACAGCCGCAGTGAGCTGCGGGACATCCTGCACGCCTGCGTGCGCGCCGGCGGCCTGCAGGACGCCTACGTTGCCATGGTCTGCACCCGCGGTGTGCCGCCGCGCGGCGCGCGCGACCCGCGCCTGGCGCAGAACCGGTTTTACGCCTATGCCCTGCCCTATGTCTGGATCGCCTCGCGAGAAAAGCAACTGGCCGGGCTGGACCTGCACATCAGCGACCGCCAACGCATTCCGGCGGCCTCGGTGGACCCGACCGTCAAGAACTACCACTGGATGGACATGGTGCAGTCCATGTTCGACGCCTACGACCGTGGGCGCGATACCAGTTGCGTGGTGGACGCTGCCGGCAACATCACCGAAGGCCCGGGCTTCAACGTGTTCATGGCCAAGGATGGCATCGTGTACACGGCCGACCAGGGCGTGCTTGAAGGGATTTCGCGGCGCACCGCGATGGAGCTGTGCGGGCGCCTGGACATCCCGCTGAGGGCAGCGCCGGTACCCGCCGCGCTGCTGCGCAGTGCCGACGAAGTGTTTTTAACTTCGACCGGTGGCGGCATTTTGCCGATTGCAAAGCTTGATGGCGTACCCCTGCCGCAGTTTCCCGGCCCCATCACGACGCGGCTGTATGAGGCCTACTGGGCGATTCACGACGAAGCGCCGTACCGGGACCCGGTCAGCTACTGAACATCAGGCGTTGGATGCCGTGATGCCCCATTTGGCCAGCGCCGCGTCGTCGGCAACGCGCGCATCAACCCAGCGCGCACCCTCGGGCGTTTGTTCTTTTTTCCAGAACGGCGCCTGGGTCTTGAGGTAGTCCATCAGGAACTCGCAGGCCTTGAAGCTTTCGCCGCGGTGCGCCGAGGTCACGGCCACCATCACCACCTGGTCCAGCGGCTGCAGCAGGCCGACGCGGTGGATCACGCGCGCGCCGAAGATGTCAAAGCGCGCCATGGCCTCGTCGATCATGGCCTCTATGGCTTTTTCGGTCATGCCGGGGTAGTGCTCCAGCTCCATGCTGCTGACGCTCAGGCCGTCATTGCGGTCACGGACCGTGCCTGTGAAGGTGCAGACAGCGCCCACCCGCTTGTCGCCGGCACGCAGTGCGGCCACCTCGTCGGCGAGGTTGAAGTCATCGGTGGTGATCAGGACGCGCGGTGAAGCCATAGTGGCAATTTTGCCACTCGCCCACCCTCAAAGCAGCCGCCTACGGTAAGATTTGCCGCATGACTGGCCCCACCCGCCCCTTCGCCACCCGGACGCACGACAGCGCCCGCGGCCTTGGGGTGTGCGCCAGCAAATCGAAAAAACCGTTGCTCATTTGACCGGGGCTGCGGTTCCGTCGTCGAATGAGCGATGGAACCGCCGGTTATTACTCTTAGTCTTTTGCGGGCACCTTCTCTTGTTCTGACGACGGCCTTTCAAGCCGGTCAGTTTTTTGGGATGTGTCTTCATGCAAACAGCGCTCAGCGCCGATCAGGCCAACACCGATTTTTCGGGTCTCTGGATCCCTCTTGTCACCCCGTTTGACCAGGGCAAAGTCGACCACGGCGCCTTAAAGCGCCTGGTCGCGCACTATCGCGGCAGCGGCATCGCCGGACTGGTGGTCTGCGGCTCCACCGGTGAAGCCGCCGCCCTGGACGAGGACGAGCAGTTGGCAACGCTGCAGACCGTGATGGCGCAAGCCCCCGGCCTGCCGGTGGTCATGGGCCTGTCGGGCTACCACCTGGGCAAGATGGCGGCGCGCATCAAGGCTCTGGGCACACTGGGCCTGGCCGGCATCCTGCTGCCCGCGCCCAGCTACATCCGGCCGTCGCAGGCCGGGCTGATCGAATGGTTCACCGCCCTGGCCGACGTGAGCGCCGTGCCGGTGATCCTCTATGACATTCCCTATCGCACGGGCAGCCGCATGGAGCTTGAAACGATCCTGGCGCTGGCCGGCCACGCGCGCATACAGGCGCTCAAAGACTGCGGCGGCGACCCGGCGAAAACGCGGGCGCTGATTGCCGATGGGCGCTTGCAGGTGCTGGCGGGCGAGGATGTGAATATTTTCGCGACTGCTTCGCAGGGCGGCCGGGGCGCGATTGCGGCGGCAGCCCATCTGCACACGGAACGTTTTGTGCAAGTGCTGCGGCGCATCCAGGCAGGCGACCTGGCGGGGGCCGAGGCCTTGTGGGCGCCGCTGCAGCCGCTGATTGAAGGCCTGTTCGCCGAGCCCAACCCCGGACCGCTCAAGGCCGTCCTGGCCGGGCAAGGCCTGCTTCGCAATGAGCTGCGCAGCCCGATGACACGAGCCTCCACCGAACTGGCCGAGCGCCTGCAGGGGCTGGACGCGCTGCTGGCCGCCTGAAGGGGCGGGCTCAGCCGCCGGTCACGGGCGGAAAGAAAGCGACTTCGCAGCCTTCGCTGAGGGCGGCCGTTTCATCGCACATGACCTGGTTGAGCGCCATGCGCACCGACCTGCCGCGCGCCAGGCTGGCGCCATGCGCAGGCGTGGCCGCGAGCAATTCATCGCGCAGGGCCCCCAGCGTGGTGGCGGCGGTGTCGCGCAGCTCGCTGCCCTGCCCTATGGCTTCGCGGATGGAGGCAAAGTATTTGACCGTGACTTTCATGGGAAGGCCTTGATGCGGCGCGTCAGGCCATCAGCGCCGAGAACGGGATGAACTGCACCATGTCGCCATGGGCAATCGCCTGGCCGGCCGGGTTGTCGATCACGCCATCGCCCCAGACGGCCGAGGTCAGCACACCCGAGCTTTGGTTACTGAACAGCTCCAGCCCGCCGGCGGCATTGCGCCTGGCGCGCAAGAACTCGCGGCGCTTGTCGGCCTTGGGCCAGTCGAAATGCGCGGGCAATGCGATGGGGCTGGGGGCCACCTCGGCCGCGCCCTGCAGCTTGAGCAGGAAGGGACGCACCAGCACCAGAAAGGTCACAAAGCTGGACACGGGGTTACCCGGCAGGCCGATGAAATGCGCGCCGCCTAGCTTGCCGTAGGCAAAGGGCTTGCCCGGCTTCATCGCGATCTGCCAGAGAGCAAGTTCGCCCAGCGCCTGCACCGCCGGCTTGATGTGGTCTTCCTCGCCGACCGACACGCCGCCGCTGGTGAGTATCAGGTCGTGCGCCTGGCTCGCGCCCTTGAGCGCGGCGATGGTGGCGTCCAGCCGGTCGGGCACGATGCCGAGGTCGGTCACCGTGCAGCCCAGGCGCAACAGCAAGGCGCGCAAAAAGAAACGGTTGGAGTTGTAGATGGCGCCGGGCTTCATGTCGGCCGGCGCGACCTCGCCGGGCATTACGAGCTCATCGCCAGTCGAGAACAGGGCCACACGCACGCGGGGCGCGACCTGCAGTTTGTCAAAGCCTATGCTGGCGGCCAGGCCCAGCGAGGCGGGTGTCAGGCGTTCACCGCGGCGCAGCACCACGGCGCCGGCGGCGACGTCCTCGCCGCGGCGGCGGATCCATTGGCCGGGCTGGGGTTGGGCCTTGATGCGCACGCCCTCATCCACAGCCTCGCAGTCTTCCTGCATGACCACGGCATCGGCGCCGGGCGGAATGGGCGCGCCGGTGAAGATGCGCGCCGCCGAGGCCGGCGCCAGCGCGTGGCCGCTGCTGCCGGCCGGGATGCGCTGGCCGACCCGCAGCACGGCGCCCTCAGCCCAGTCGGAAGCGCGCACGGCATAACCGTCCATGGAGCTGTTGTCGTGCGCCGGCACGTCGAGGCTGGAGAGCAGGTCCTGCGCCAGCACACGGCCGTCCGCGTCAAAAGTGGAGACCGCGTCAGCGCCGGCCAAGGGCGCCGCGCGGGCCAGCAATTCGGCCAGCGCCTGGTCCAGCGGCTTCAGGGGCGCGCGGCCGGGCTGGGGCGCGGGGCTGGCGGGCGTGGTGGTGGAAGCAGAACTCATGGTCGGGGTGTCCGGAACAAGGGCATGAACAGAACAAAGCTGGCTGGCTTGGAGCTGACCTTTACCCAGGCCTAGCCGAAGCGGTCTTCGAAGGAATAGGCAAAGCGTTCCTGATTGTTGACCAGGTACTCGGCCACGGCATCGCCGTCGTTCAAATCCAGCACAGGGCGCAAGGTTGCCTGAGGCAACTGGCCGGGGGCGTCGGTGGCGATGGCGACGATGAAGTCGTCATCCATGTAGAGACAGGGTTTGCCGGCATAGTCGGCCGAGGGGCCGCGCCAGACCTCGATCTTGAGCAGGTCGCTGCTTTTGAAGCCTTCGACCAGCACCCAGTCCACACCGCCGTAGAGCTCGGCGATCAGTTGGTGCACCGACATCTCGGCCGGTTTTTCAAACTCGCGCATCAGCGCCAGCCGGTTCTGCGAAGCCACCACCACCTCGAAGGCGCCGGCCACGCGGTGGCGGAAGGTGTCCTTGCCGGGGTGGTCGATGTCGAATTTATGGTGGGCATGCTTGACCACCGACACGCGCAGGCCGCGCGCCTTGAGTGCGGGGATCAGCTTTTCGACCAGCGTGGTCTTGCCCGAACCGGAGTAGCCGGCGAAGCCGACGACGTTCATGGCCGGGCTTTCCAGGCGGGGCTGCGGCCCGGATCAATGCACATGGTCGGCGATGTAGCGCTTGATCACGGCCGCATCGGCGGGCAGCACCTTGACGCGCTTGGGCAGCTCTTCAATGCCTTCGAACTTGGCGGGCCGCTCGGGTGCATGGCCCAGCGCTTCTTCAATCGTGGCCGCGAACTTGATGGGTAGCGCGGTCTCCAGCACGACCATGGGCACACCGGGCTGGAGCTGCTCGCGCGCCACCTTCACGCCATCGGCAGTGTGCGTGTCTATGGTGGTGGCGAAGCGCTTGTGGGTGTCGCGAATCGTCGCGAGGCGGTCGGCATGGATGCTCTTGCCGCTGACAAAGCCGTAGCGCTGCGCGGCGGCCTTGAAAGCCGGCTCGGCGCTGAGGTCAAAACGGCCCTGGCTGCCGAGCTGGTCGTGGAACAAGGCCCTGGTCTTGGCGCCATCGCGGCCCAACAGGTCGAACACAAAGCGCTCGAAGTTCGAGGCCTTGGAAATGTCCATGGAGGGGCTGGAGGTCTCATGCGTGTCGGCACTGCTGCGCACACGGTAGACGCCGGTGCGGAAGAACTCGTCGAGCACGTCGTTTTCGTTGGTGGCCACCACCAGCTTGCCTATGGGCAGGCCCATCATGCGGGCCACATGGCCGGCGCAGACATTGCCGAAGTTGCCGGAAGGGACGGTGAAGTCGACCTTCTCCGCGTTCGAACGGGTCGCTTGAAAGTAGCCGGCGAAGTAGTACACCACCTGCGCCATCAGGCGCGCCCAGTTGATGGAGTTGACCGTACCTATCTTGTACTGGCGCTTGAAGGCCAGGTCGTTGGACACGGCCTTGACGATGTCCTGGCAGTCGTCGAACACGCCTTCGATCGCGATATTGTGGATGTTCTCGTCCTGCAGGCTGAACATCTGCGCCTGCTGGAAGGGGCTCATGCGGCCGTTCGGCGAGGTCATGAAGACGCGCACGCCTTTTTTGCCGCGCATGGCGTATTCGGCCGCGCTGCCGGTGTCGCCGCTGGTGGCGCCCAGGATGTTGAGCTCTTCGCCGCGCCGCGCCAGCTCGTACTCAAAGAGGTTGCCCAGCAGCTGCATGGCCATGTCCTTGAAGGCCAGCGTAGGGCCGTTGGACAGGGCTTCGAGGTAGAGGCCGCCCTCGAGCTTCTTCAGCGGGACGATGGCTTTTGTGCCGAACACCTCTTCGGTGTAGGTCTTGCGGCAGATTGCCTGGAGATCGACAGCGGGAATGTCGTCGACATACAGCGAGAGGATTTCGAAGGCCAGGTCGGCATAAGCCAGGCCGCGCCATTTGGCCAGGGTTGCCTCGTTAACCTGCGGATAGCTTTCGGGCAGATACAGGCCGCCGTCCGGCGCCAGGCCCTCGAGCAGGATTTCGCAAAAGCGCTTGCGGTCGGCGTGGCCGCGGGTGGAGAGGTACAGCATCAGGCCAGCTCCTCCTTGCGGATACGCGTGATGGGCGCCAGCACCGTGGGCAGCCCCTGCATTTGCGCCAGGGCGTTGTTCATCTTGGCTTCCACGCAGTCGTGCGTGAGGATGATGAGGTCGGTGTGGGTGGAACCCTCGCCACCCACTTCATCGGCTTCACGCTGCAGCATGGCGTCTATGCTGATGCCCGCGCCGGCCAGGATGCCGGTGACCTTGGCCAGCACCCCGGCCTCGTCGGCGACTTTCAGGCGCAGGTAGTAGCTGGTGACGACCTCGGCCATGGGCACCACGGGCAGGTCGCTCATGGCGTCCGGCTGGAAGGCCAGGTGCGGCACGCGGTGCTCGGGATCGGCCGTGTGCAGGCGGGCGATGTCCACCAGGTCGGCGATCACGGCGCTGGCGGTCGGCTCGCTGCCCGCACCCTTGCCGTAGTACAGCGTGGTGCCGACGGCGTCGCCCTGCACCACCACGGCATTCATCGCGCCTTCCACGTTGGCGATCAGGCGCTTGGCCGGCACCAGGCTGGGGTGCACGCGCAGCTCGATGCCGTTGGCGGCGCGCTTGGTGATGCCCAGCAGCTTGATGCGGTAGCCGAGCTGCTCGGCATAGCGGATGTCCTGCGCGGCCAGGCCGGTGATGCCCTCGACGTAAGCCTTGTCGAACTGCACCGGGATGCCGAAGGCGATGGCCGACATCAGCGTGACCTTGTGGCCGGCGTCCACACCCTCGATGTCGAAGGTGGGATCGGCCTCGGCGTAGCCCAGGCGCTGCGCTTCCTTGAGCACGGCGTCGAAATCCAGGCCCTTGTCGCGCATCTCGGACAGGATGAAGTTGGTGGTGCCGTTGATGATGCCGGCGACCCACTGGATGCTGTTGGCGGTCAAGCCTTCACGCAGTGCCTTGATGATGGGGATGCCGCCGGCGACGGCCGCCTCAAACGCCACCATCACGCCCTTGCGGTGGGCCGCCGCGAAAATCTCGGTGCCGTGCACGGCCAGCAGCGCCTTGTTGGCGGTGACCACGTGCTTGCCGGCCTCAATGGCTTCCAGCACCAGTTGTTTGGCGATGCCATAGCCGCCTATGAGCTCGATCACGATGTCGACGTCGGGGCTGGCCACGACCTTGCGCGCGTCGTCCACCACCTGCACACCCGCGCCGACGGCCGCCTTGGCGCGCGCCACGTCGAGGTCGGCGACCATGGTGATTTCAATGCCCCGGCCGGCACGGCGGCGGATTTCTTCCTGGTTGCGCTGGAGCACGTTGTAGGTGCCGCTGCCCACCGTGCCTATACCCAGGAGGCCTACGCGGATGGGGCTCAAATTCGTCGGTTTCATAGTCGCTCGGGTCTTGCTTTACGTTGATCTTGGATGCCCGCACCCCAAGGGGTGCGAAAAAAGGAGAGGGGCCGAATACAGGGTCAAGTTCGGTTGTTGCGGTAGTTCTCGAGGAACTTCGCAATGCGGCCTATGGCTTCGCGCAGGTCTTCCTCATGCGGCAGGAAAACGATGCGGAAGTGGTCAGGCTCGGCCCAGTTAAAGCCCGTGCCCTGCACCAGCATGACCTTGGTCTCCTTGAGGAGTTCCAGGAAGAACTGGCGATCGTCCTTGATCGGGTAGACCTCGGGATCCAGCCGCGGGAACATGTAGAGCGCGGCGCTGGGTTTGACACAGGTGACGCCGGGAATGGCGGTGATGAGTTCGTAGGCCATGTCGCGCTGGCGACGCAGGCGCCCACCCTCGCAGGTCAGGTCGTTGATGCTCTGGTAGCCGCCCAGCGCGGTCTGTATGGCCCACTGGCCCGGCACGTTGGAGCACAGTTTCATGTTGGCCAGCATGTTCAGGCCTTCGATGTAGTCCTGCGCCTGCTTCTTGGGGCCGGACACCACCAGCCAGCCCGCGCGGTAGCCGCAGGAGCGGTAGCTTTTGGACAGCGAATTGAAGGTCAACGTGAGCACGTCGGTCGACAGGCTGGCAATCGCCGTGTGCTTGACGCCGTCGTACAGCACCTTGTCGTAGACCTCGTCGGCGAGGATGACCAGGCCGTGCTCGCGCGCGATGCCGATGATGCCTTTGAGCAGCTCGTCGGAATACAGCGCGCCCGTGGGGTTGTTGGGGTTGATGACCACGATGGCCTTGGTCTTGGGCGTGATCCTGGCGCGGATGTCGTCCAGGTTGGGCATCCAGCCATTGTTTTCATCGCAGCGATAGTGCACCGGCGTGCCGCCCGAAAGGCTGGTGGACGCGGTCCACAGCGGGTAGTCGGGCGCCGGCAGCAGCAATTCGTCGCCGTCGTCGAGCAAGGCGTTGGTGGCCATGGAAATCAGCTCGCTCGCGCCGTTGCCGAGGTAAATGTCGTCCAGCGTGACGCCCTTGATGCCCTGCTTCTGGGTTTCATGCATCACGGCCTTGCGCGCCGCAAAAATGCCCTTGCTGTCCGAATAACCGGCCGAGGCGGGCAGGTTGCGGATCATGTCCTGCTGGACTTCCTCGGGCGCGTCAAAACCGAACACCGCGAGGTTGCCAATATTGAGCTTGATGAGCTTCTGGCCCTCTTCCTCCATCTGCTTGGCGGCGTCCATGATCGGGCCGCGGATGTCGTACAGCACATTGGCAAGCTTGGCGGATTTGGTGATCGGTTTCATGAAGCGTTAAGAAGACTTTGGACGGAGGCCGCGCCGCTCACCCTGCCGCCAACCGGGGCGATACGGCGCATTGCAGCGTGGAATTCGGGCGGAATCTATAATTTGACCACATAAAAGAGGCTTTTCGCTGGCAAAACAGCCGCACACAAGCCCCCGCGCACAGCCGCGCCACACCTCACAACGCCCGGACCCTTTCCGCATGAAACTTCAGCCAGACCGCCTCGACGTCCAGTCCATCCTCGGCTACGGCCCCGGCTGGGTGGGCCTGGGGCGCGAGGGTGTGGCCGAAAAAATCGAGCACAGCGTCGTGATCGGCTCGCGCGGCGAGAAATTCAACTGGAACTGCACACGCTTTGAGCAGCTCACCGCCGAGCACTTCGCCCTGTTGGCCGAAACCCGGCCTGAACTCGTGATTTTCGGCAGCGGCGCCCGCCTGCGCTTTGTGCCTCCCGCGTTTCTGCGCGCCCTGATGGAGCAGCGCATTGGCGTTGAAACCATGGACACGCTTGCCGCCTGCCGCACCTACAACATCCTCGCGGGCGAAGGCCGCCAGGTGATTGCCGCCTTGCTGATTGAAACAGAAGGAACAGAAGCCTGAAATGACCTCTCTTTCAGGGTAAAATCTAGGGTTGCACTTGGCACCACATCCCGGGATGACGTCCCGGGTCGGTTGTCAAAAGGCGCGGCCAATTACAACTACTTTCGTCAGGGTCTACTCAGTATGGCAGTCGTCGTCAATAAACCACTCCCCGAATTTGAAGCGATCGCCACCGGCGGCATCAAGGTTTCCAACCAGTCCCACCTCGGCAAAGTCGTGGTGCTGTATTTCTATCCCAAGGACAACACGCCTGGCTGCACCACGGAAGCCATGCAGTTCCGTGACCGCTACAAGGACTTCGTGAAGGCCGGCGCGACGGTCTTCGGCGTCTCGCGCGACAACATGAAATCCCACGACGAGTTCAAGTCCAAGCTTGAACTGCCGTTCGAGCTGATCGCGGACACCGAAGAAAAAATGTGCCACATGTTCGGCGTGGTCAAGAACAAGATCATGTACGGCAAAAAGGTCAAAGGCATAGAGCGCAGCACCTTCCTGGTGGGTGCCGACGGCCTGCTCAAAGAGGAGTGGCGCGGCCTGAAAGTGCCTGGCCATGTGGACGACGTGCTCAAGGCCGTCAAGGCCCTCAAAAAAGCCGCCTGAAACCCCACTGAGGCCAGTTAGCAACAAAGGATTGCCCTGTCACTTGAGTTGTGCATAATGAACTCATGCTGTTGACCTTCGCAACTGCGCCAAAAGAAAAAGCCGCCCTGGTTTCAAGGCGGCTTTTTCGCTTCTGGAACCCCTCTTTTTTAGAGAGTTTTAAGCACTATGCCCCTCCCCCCCGCCCCGACCAAACGTGCCGCCCTGCTCTCGCCTGATGCGCTCGACGCGCCCGCCCGCTCGCCTTCGAAAGTCGCCCGGAAAACGGAGCGTACCGAATCCGCCCAGAAACCCCCGGTAATGGACCTGTTTGACAGCCGCGCGGCAGGAGAAGGCAGCCACCCGGTGGCCTTCAAAGGCAAAGAGCCTTCCAACCCAGACAGAACGCCTGCAAACAGCCGTAAAAAAGAGAGCATTGCCCTGCCCGAGCCGGTCAAGCCAAAAAAGCCCAAACGCACCGGCCCAGCCAAGCTGTTCGTGCTGGACACCAATGTGCTGATGCACGACCCGATGTGCCTGTTCCGCTTCGAGGAACATGACATCTTCCTGCCCATGATCGTGCTCGAAGAGCTCGACGGCCATAAAAAGGGCATGACCGAGGTGGCGCGCAACGCCCGCCAGACCAGCCGCACGCTGGACGCGCTGGCAGGCGCCCAGGGCGCCGATATCGGCAAGGGCTTGAAGCTGGACACAACCGGCCACCCTGAAGCGGGCGGCAGCCTGTTTTTCCAGACCAAGCCGCTCGACTACACGCTGCCCATGAGCCTGCCGCAGGGCAAGGCCGACAACCAGATCCTGGGCGTGGTCGAGGCCCTGCGCAAGGAATATGCGCCGCGCGAGGTGGTCCTGGTGTCCAAGGACATCAATATGCGCGTCAAGGCGCGCGCCCTGGGCCTGGCGACCGACGACTACCAGAACGACAAAACCCTGGAAGACGGCGACCTGCTGTATTCCGGTTCGCTGGCCCTGCCCGCGGATTTCTGGACACGCCAGAGCAAGACCATCGAAAGCTGGCAACAAGGCAGCCACACCTTCTACCGCATCACCGGCCCCATTGTGGGCAGCCTGCTGATCAACCAGTTTGTGTTCTTTGAGGCCCCTGGCGAGCCGCCGCTGTATGCCCGTGTGACGGAAATCCGGGCGAAAACCGCGGTGCTCAAGACCCTGAAGGACTACAACCACCTCAAAAACGCCGTCTGGGGCGTCACCACGCGCAACCGCGAGCAGAATTTCGCCATGAACCTGCTGATGGACCCCGAAGTCGACTTCGTCACGCTGGCCGGCACGGCGGGCACCGGCAAGACGCTGATGGCGCTGGCCAGCGGCCTCACGCAGGTGCTCGACGACCGGCGCTACACCGAAATCATCATGACGCGGGCCACGGTCAGCGTCGGCGAGGACATCGGCTTCCTGCCGGGCACCGAAGAGGAAAAAATGGGCCCCTGGATGGGTGCACTGGACGACAACCTCGAAGTGCTGGGTAAGACCGACAGCGGTTCTGGCGAATGGGGCCGCGCCGCCACCAACGAGCTGATCCGCTCGCGCATCAAGGTCAAAAGCATGAACTTTATGCGCGGCCGTACCTTTCTGAACAAGTACGTCATCATCGACGAGGCGCAAAACCTGACGCCCAAGCAGATGAAAACGTTGATCACGCGGGCCGGCCCGGGCACCAAGATCATCTGCATGGGCAACCTGGCGCAGATTGACACGCCCTACCTGACCGAAGGCTCCTCGGGCATGACCTTTGCCGTGGACCGCTTCAAAGGCTGGCCGCATGGCGGGCACATCACGCTGGCGCGCGGCGAGCGTTCACGCCTGGCTGATTTCGCGAGCGAAGTGCTCTAAGTCCGCGAAAAAACGGCGCCCAATGAAAAAAGGCCAAGTCGCAAGACTTGGCCTTTTTCTTCGTCAAATTCTGGTGGGCGGTGCAAGTTTCGAACTTGCGACCCCTGCAGTGTGAATGCAGTGCTCTACCCCTGAGCTAACCGCCCTATCGGTCAGCCTATGATTATATGGTGTTTTGGGCCGTTTTTCCGACCCACCTCCGGAATTGCGTCTCAGTTCAGGCCGCCAGGGCGCGCCAGACCGTTTTTCCCTTGCTCGCCTTGTCGATCCCGGCCAGCAATTTTTCATGTTCGGCGGCTTCCTGCTCATTGGCCGCCAGCAAAGGCAGTTCAAACAGGCTCAGGTCTATCTGCGGTACGTTGTTGTCGCCCTCCTGGGCCGCATCGCCCACATCCATGACCAGCGCGTTCTGCCCACGGGTCAGGTTGATGTAGACGTCGGCCAGCAGTTCAGCATCCAGCAAGGCGCCGTGCAGGGTACGGCCTGAATTGTCGACCTCCAGCCGGTCGCACAGAGCGTCCAGCGAGTTGCGTTTGCCCGGAAACAGCTCCTTGGCCATCATCAGGCTGTCGGTGACCTTGGCCACGCAATGCTTGATGGGCGGGCGGCCTATGAGTTCGAGTTCCTTGTTGAGGAAGCTCACGTCAAAGGGCGCGTTGTGGATGATGATCTCGGCGTCCTGCAGGTATTCCAGCAGCTCGTCGGCCACGGCGGCGAACTTGGGCTTGTCCTTCAGGAACTCGTTGCTGATGCCGTGGACCTTGAGCGCGTCCTCATGGCTGTCGCGCTCGGGGTTCAGGTAGAAGTGGCGATTGTTGCCGGTGAGCTTGCGGGCCACCAACTCCACACAGCCGATTTCGATGATGCGGTCGCCGTTTTCGGCGGAAAGACCGGTGGTTTCGGTGTCAAGAACGATTTGGCGCATGGCTCGATTATCGCCTCCGCGCAGGGCCGCCCACGCCCGGTTTTCCCCGAAAACTCAGTGGTTTTCCTTGGCGTGGTTGATGGAGTATTTGGGTATTTCCACCGTCACGTCGGTCTGGGCCAGCACGGCCTGGCAGCTCAGGCGCGAATTGGGCTCCAGGCCCCAGGCGCGGTCCAGCAGGTCTTCCTCGCTTTCGTCGAGCTCGTTGAGCGAGTCGAAGCCCTCGCGCACGACAACGTGGCAGGTGGTGCAGGCGCAGCTCAAGTCGCAGGCGTGCTCGATGTTGATCTTGTTGTCGAGCAGGGCTTCGCAGATCGAGGTGCCGGCCGGCGCGCTGATTTCAGCGCCCTGCGGGCAGTATTCGGGGTGAGGCAGTATTTTGATGATGGGCATGGTTGTCTCAGTCAGTCGGCTCAAACCGCCTCGATGTTTTTACCGGCCAGGGCTTGTTTGATGCCCCGGTTCATGCGCTGGGCGGCGAAGGCCTCTGTGCCTTTGGCCAGGGCCTGGGTGGCTGCCTCTATCGCGGCCGCGTCGCCGTGCGCGCGCGTGTCGGCCAGGCCGGTGATCAGGCTGTCGATCTGTGCGCGTTCAGGAGGGCTCAGCAGGTCGGCATCCGCGGCCAGCGCGCTTTGTGTGGCCAGGATCATGCGGTCCGCATCGACTTTGGCCTCAGCCAGGGCGCGGGCATTCATGTCCTGCTGGGCGGTCGAAAAACTGTCCTGCAGCATGCGCGCGATGTCTTCGTCGGACAGGCCGTAGGAAGGCTTCACGTCAATGCGCGCCTCGACACCGCTGACCTGCTCTTTCGCGTTGACGCTGAGCAGGCCGTCGGCATCGACCGTAAAAGTCACGCGGATGCGCGCGGCGCCGGCCACCATGGGCGGAATGCCGCGCAATTCGAAGCGGGCCAGGCTGCGGCAGTCGGCCACCAGGTCGCGCTCGCCCTGCACCACATGCAGGGCCAGGGCGGTCTGGCCGTCCTGGTAGGTGGTGAAGTCCTGCGCCATGGCCGTGGGAATGGTCTGGTTGCGCGGCACGATGCGTTCGACCAGCCCGCCCATGGTCTCTATGCCCAGCGACAGCGGAATCACATCCAGCAAGAGCAACTCATCACCGGTGTTGTTGCCGGCCAGCTGGTTGGCGGAAATGGCCGCGCCCAGCGCCACCACTTCGTCGGGATTGAGGTTGACCAGCGGCTCACGGCCGAAGAAACTGGCCACCGCCTTGCGCACCTGAGGCATGCGCGTGGAGCCCCCCACCAGCACTGCGCCCTGGATGTCTTCCTTGGCCAGCCTGGCATCGCGCAGCGCCTTGCGGACGGCTGCCAGCGTGCGCTGGGTCAGATGGGCCGTCGCGGTTTCGAAGTCTTCGGCCTTCATCTCGAAGTTGACAAGGGCCTTGGCCAGCTGCACCGAAAAAGGCACGGGATCGGCGGCCGACAGCGCTTCCTTGCAGTTTCGCGCGGTGCGCTGCAGGGCAGCTTTGTCCGCAGGCGTGAGGGTATCGGCCGCCAGGCCCGCCTTGGCCAGCACCCAGTCGACCAGCGCGCGGTCGTAGTCGTCACCGCCGAGCGCCGAATCGCCGCCGGTCGCCACCACCTCGAAAACGCCTTGCGTCAGGCGCAGGATGGAAATATCGAAAGTACCGCCGCCCAGGTCGTAGACGGCGTAAACGCCTTCGCTGGCGTTGTCCAGGCCGTAGGCAATCGCGGCCGCCGTGGGTTCATTGAGCAGGCGCAGCACATTCAGGCCCGCCAGTTGCGCGGCGTCTTTGGTGGCCTGGCGCTGGGCGTCATCGAAGTAAGCCGGCACGGTGATCACGGCGCCGTAGATGTCGTCGTTAAAGGTGTCTTCGGCGCGGTAGCGCAGCGTGGCCAGGATCTCGGCGCTGATCTCGACCGGGCTTTTCTCGCCGGCAACGGTCTGCAGCGTGACCATGCCCGGCTTGTCGTTGAGCTCGTAAGGCAGCTGGGTACGGCTGCCGATGTCGTCAATGCCGCGCCCCATCAGGCGCTTGACCGAAGAAATGGTATTGCGCGGGTCCTCGACCTGCGCCGCCAGGGCCTCATAGCCGATCTGGCGCTTGTCGCCCTCCAGATAGCGCACCACGCTGGGCAGCAGCACCCTTCCCTGCTCGTCCGGCAGGCATTCGGACACGCCGTTGCGCACGCTGGCGACCAGCGAGTGTGTGGTGCCCAGGTCGATGCCGATCGCAATGCGCCGCTGGTGCGGGTCGGGCGTCTGGCCGGGTTCGGAGATTTGCAGGAGTGCCATGCGTGCTTGTCGTACTTTTTCTGTAATGCCTTGAACAGGTTCCTATTGTCCCAGCAGGTCGATACGCGCATCGACCTCGCTGGCAAAGCGCTCAATAAACATAAGGCTTCTGACCTGCCGGGCGGCCGCGGGAAAGTCCCTGTCCACGTCCAGCAATTGCGCTATTTTTGACAGCTTCTCGCGCCCACTCGACATCGCCTGCGAGGCGATTTCCTCAAAATCCTCGGCGGTCTCGGCCTCATCCAGCGCTTCGCGCCACTGCATCTGCTGCACTAGGAAATCGTGCGGCATGGCGGTGTTTTTCTCGGCGTTGATGGGCGCGCCATTGAGCTCACACAGATAGCTCGCCCGCTTCAGCGGGTCCTTCAGGCGCTGGTAGGCCTCATTGATGCGCACCGACCACTGCATGGCCACACGCTGCGCCGCCGCGCCCTGGGCAGCGAACTTGTCGGGGTGCGCCTCGCGCTGCAAATCCTTCCAGCGCGCGTCCAGCGCGGCGCGATCCTGCGCGAAACGCTGGGGCACGCCGAAAAGCTCGAAATCAGTGGATTGAAGATTCATGCCGAGAAAAAGCCGCCAGCACCATCAGTGGAGGCGGCTTGGGTAAGGGTGCGGCACGCGTAAGACCGCCGGCCCGTCAAACCCGGAAACTTTCGCCGCAGCCGCAACGGTCACGCTCGTTGGGGTTGATGAACTTGAAACCTTCGTTCAAGCCTTCACGCACAAAGTCCAGCTTGGTGCCGTCGATATAAGCCATGCTTTTCGGATCGACCAACACCTTGACACCGTTGTCTTCAAACACGACGTCCTCCGGCGCGATCTCGTCGGCGTATTCCAGTTTGTAAGCCAGGCCGGAGCAGCCGGTGGTCTTGACGCCCAGGCGCACGCCAACACCTTTGCCGCGCTTGGTCATGTAGCGGGTCACGTGCCTTGCGGCTGCATCAGTGAGGGTTACGGACATTTAAATCACTCGGAAATGAAACAGCTGACGGGTAACGCGGTTTTGATCAGTGCGCGTGCTTTTGTTTGTAGTCGTTCACGGCGGCCTTGATGGCGTCTTCGGCCAGGATGGAGCAGTGAATCTTGACCGGCGGCAAGGCCAGCTCTTCGGCGATCGCGCTGTTCTTGATGCTGGCCGCTTCGTCCAGCGTCTTGCCCTTGACCCATTCGGTCACGAGCGAGCTGGAAGCGATAGCGGAACCGCAGCCGTAAGTCTTGAAGCGTGCATCCTCGATCACGCCCGTCACCGGGTTGACCTTGATCTGCAGCTTCATCACGTCGCCGCAAGCCGGCGCGCCGACCATGCCGGTGCCTACCGATTCGTCGCCCTTTTCAAAGGAGCCGACGTTGCGGGGGTTTTCGTAGTGGTCCACCACTTTTTCGCTGTATGCCATTTTGTTTACCTCTTTAAGCTGTCGGGCGCGCTGCTCAGTGTGCAGCCCACTGGATGGTGGACAGGTCCACGCCATCCTTGAACATCTCCCACAGGGGAGACAGTTCGCGCAGTTTCGCCACGTTTTCCTTGATGGTGGCGACCGCGTAGTCAATTTCTTCTTCGGTGCTCCAGCGGCCAATCGTCATGCGAAGGCTGCTATGCGCCAGTTCGTCGCTGCGGCCCAGGGCGCGCAGCACATAGCTGGGCTCCAGGCTGGCCGAGGTGCAGGCCGAACCGCTGGACACCGCCAGGCCCTTGATGCCCATGATCAGCGACTCGCCCTCGACAAAGTTGAAGCTCATGTTCAGGTTGTGCGGCACGCGCTTGTCGGCGTGGCCGTTGAGGAATACCTCTTCGACGTCCTTGAGGCCGTTGAGCATGCGCTCGTGCAGGGCGCGTATGCGCTTGTTCTCTTCGTGCATTTCGGCCTTGGCGATGCGGTAAGCCTCGCCCATGCCCACGCACTGGTGCGTGGGCAGCGTGCCCGAGCGCATGCCGCGCTCATGGCCGCCGCCGTGCATCTGAGCTTCCAGCCGCACGCGCGGCTTGCGGCGCACGTACAGGGCGCCTATGCCCTTGGGACCGTAGGTCTTGTGCGAGGTCAAGCTCATCAGGTCGACCGGCAAGGTGGCCAGGTCGATGTCGATGCGGCCGGTCGCCTGGGCGGCGTCCACATGGAAGATAATGCCTTTTTCACGGCACAGGGCGCCGATCGCCGGGATGTCCTGGATCACGCCGATTTCGTTGTTGACGAACATGACGCTAACCAGGATGGTGTCGGGGCGGATGGCGGCCTTGAGTGCTTCGAGGTCCAGCAGGCCGTCGGCCTGCACGTCCATATAAGTCACCTCAAAACCCTGGCGCTCCAACTCGCGGCAGGTGTCCAGCACGGCCTTGTGCTCGGTCTTGACCGTGATGATGTGCTTGCCCTTGGTCTTGTAGAAATGGGCCGCCCCTTTGAGCGCCAGGTTGTTGGACTCGGTCGCGCCGCTGGTCCAGACGATCTCGCGCGGGTCGGCGCCAATCAGGTCGGCGATCTGCCCGCGCGCCTTTTCGACCGCGGCTTCCGCCTCCCAGCCCCAGGCGTGGCTGCGCGAAGCGGGGTTGCCGAAGTGTTCGCGCAACCAGGGAATCATGGCGTCCACCACCCGCGGGTCGCAGGGGTTCGTGGCGCTGTAGTCCATGTAAATGGGAAAGTGTGGGGTGTCCATGTGGCTAGCTCTTTTTATTCACGGGCTGGCTGGCAGCGCGATCCAAGGTCATGCAATCAGTTCACGAAGGGATGGGGCCGGGCAAATGCCGGCCCGGCTCCATCAGGATTTGGAGAACGCGTTGCCCAGTGCGAAGACCGAGTTGGGCGCATTCACGCGTACCGGCTTGACGGCCGGCGCCGTGAAGATGGCCTTCTTGACCTGCGGGGTGTTTTCGATCACCACGCCCTTGGCGAGCTGGTCTTCCACCAGTTTTTGCAGGGTCACGGAATCCAGGAACTCCACCATGCGGCTGTTCAGCGATGCCCACAGTTCGTGCGTCATGCAGCGGCCGCCCTCGCCCAGGCAGTTTTCCTTGCCGCCGCACTGGGTAGCGTCGATCGGCTCGTCCACCGAGACAATGATGTCGGCCACGGTGATCTCCGAAGCCTTGCGGCCCAGGGTATAACCGCCGCCGGGACCCCGGGTGGACTCCACCAGCTCATGGCGGCGCAGCTTGCCGAACAGCTGTTCGAGATAGGACAGGGAAATCTGTTGGCGCTGGCTGATAGCGGCCAAGGTGACCGGGCCGTTGTTCTGGCGCAGTCCCAAATCAATCATCGCAGTGACCGCAAAGCGGCCTTTGGTTGTGAGGCGCATAACAAGCTCCTTTAAATGGCTTGACTGTCGTTTTCACCCTGCAAACTTGTGGCTTACAGGGAACTCTTCCTCCAGCCGCCCAGGTCAGTCAACCGGTATCGCGGGGGCTTTTTGTTGTTCTGGTATTGTTCTTGACTGTTTTCGTCAAGTTTAACACAAGCAGGGGTTTTCCCGCTGGGCGCCCCAAAAACATGAGGACTAACCCGTAGCCCCAGTCATCAAATGCACCGGTATGGTGCATTTGATGACTGGGGGACGTTTCAGCTCAAGCCCGGGCTTGGCCCGCAGCGGGCAAAGGCAGCACATTGTCGACGCCGGGGGCGCCGAAAGCCTGTTCCTTGAGGCTGTGCAGCTGGTCCCGCACCCGGGCGGCTTTTTCGAACTCCAGGTTCTTGGCGTGTTCGATCATCTGCTTTTCCAGGCGCTTGATTTCGCGGGCAATGTCTTTTTCGCTCATGTCCTCGACCAGCGCCTTTTGCATCTCGAGCTTTTCGGCTTCCTTGCCGGATTTCTCGCTGTAGACGCCGTCAATCAGATCGCGAATGCGCTTGACCACACTGCGCGGCGTGATGCCGTGCTCGAGGTTGAAGGCGATCTGCTTGTTGCGCCGCCGCTCGGTCTCGCCCATGGCTTTTTTCATGGAGTCGGTGATCCGGTCGGCATACAGGATGGCGCGGCCGTTGAGGTTGCGGGCCGCCCGGCCTATGGTCTGGATCAGGCTGCGCTCGGCGCGCAAAAAGCCCTCTTTGTCGGCGTCCAGGATGGCCACCAGCGAGACCTCGGGAATATCCAGGCCTTCGCGCAGCAGGTTGATCCCCACCAGCACGTCAAAAGCGCCCAGCCGCAGGTCGCGCAGGATTTCCACGCGCTCCACCGTGTCCACGTCGCTGTGCAAATAGCGCACCTTGACGCCGTTATCGCTCAGGTAGTCAGTCAGCTGTTCGGCCATGCGCTTGGTCAGCGTGGTGATCAGCACCCGTTCGTTCTTCTCGACGCGGATGCGGATTTCCTGCAGCACGTCGTCGACCTGGTGGGTGGCCGGCCGCACCTCGACCTGCGGGTCGACCAGGCCGGTGGGCCGGACCACCTGCTCCACCACCTGGCCGGCATGCTCCTGCTCATAGGCCGCCGGCGTGGCCGACACGAAGATGGCCTGCCGCATCTTGGACTCGAACTCCTCGAATTTGAGCGGCCGGTTGTCCAGCGCGCTGGGCAGGCGAAAGCCGTATTCCACCAGCGTGGTCTTGCGCGCCCGGTCGCCGTTGTACATGGCGTTGAGCTGGCCGATCATGACGTGGCTTTCATCCAGGAACATCAGCGCGTCCTTGGGCAGGTAGTCGCATAGCGTCGAGGGCGGCGATCCCGCCGGCGAGCCGCTCAGGTGGCGGGTGTAGTTCTCAATGCCCTTGCAGTGGCCGATTTCGCTGAGCATCTCCAGGTCAAAGCGGGTGCGCTGCTCGATGCGCTGGGCCTCCACCAGCTTGCCGTCGGCGACGAACTGGGCCACCCGTTCGGACAGCTCCAGCTTGATGGTCTCCACCGCCGTCATGACCTTGTCGCGCGGCGTGACGTAGTGGCTCTTGGGGTAGACCACAAAACGCGGGATTTTCTGGCGGATACGGCCGGTCAGCGGGTCGAACAGCTGCAGCGACTCTATCTCGTCGTCGAACAGCTCTATGCGTATGGCCAGCTCGGAATGCTCGGCCGGGAAGACGTCGATCACGTCGCCGCGCACCCGGAAGGTGCCGCGCGCGAAATCCTGCTCGTTGCGCGTGTATTGCATGCGGATCAGCCGCGCAATCACGTCGCGCTGGCCCATCTTGTCGCCTATGCGGGCGATAAAACGCATCTGCGTGTAATCCTCGGGCGCGCCTATGCCGTAAATCGCACTGACGGTGCCGACGATGATGGTGTCGCGCCGCTCCAGAACGCTCTTGGTGGCCGACAGCCGCATCTGCTCGATGTGCTCGTTGATGGCCGAGTCCTTTTCAATGAAAAGGTCGCGCTGTGGCACGTAGGCCTCGGGCTGGTAGTAGTCGTAGTAGCTGACGAAATACTCGACCGCGTTCTTGGGGAAAAACTCGCGGAATTCGCTGTACAGCTGCGCCGCCAGCGTCTTGTTGGGCGCAAATACGATGGCCGGGCGGCCCAGGCGGGCGATCACATTGGCCATGGTGAAGGTCTTGCCCGAGCCGGTCACGCCCAGCAGGGTCTGGAACACCTCGCCGTCCCTGACGCCCTCGACCAGCTGCTCGATCGCCACCGGCTGGTCGCCCGCCGGCGGATAGGGCTGGAACAACTCGAACGGCGAATCCGGGAAACGGACAAACTGGCCCTCGCGCGGGGCCGGACCCACCACCTCGGTTATGACTTCAATAGCTTCTGGCATAAAACCTCGATCAAGCCCCGTTAAAATTCGGGGCAACCAAACAGAATACGACATTCGGCCGAAAATGGGAATTGCAATCCCCCAT
>Ga0102587_1000498_pt1 | contig 40635 bp, 55 predicted proteins | sample AraplaF_Col_mTSA_FD_76853 | JGI IMG/M metagenome (GOLD analysis project Ga0102587, IMG submission 76853) | Arabidopsis root microbial communities from the University of North Carolina, USA - plate scrape MF_Col_mTSA (SPADES assembly) (version 2) | ecosystem: Host-associated > Plants > Roots >... | reverse complement strand
CTGATAGCCGCTTTCGGGTGGAGCTGGAAAACGGGCATCTCCTGGTTGCCTACGCAGCCGGCCGCATGAAGAAGAACTTCATTCGCATCCTTGCTGGAGACCGGGTAACGCTGGAGTTGTCGGCCTACGATCTCAGCAAGGGACGTATCACCTTCCGGCACATCGATGCGCCCAAGCGTGCAACCGCGCGACCAGGGTTTCGACGTAACCGCTGAGTCACACTAGCGCCACCGCAATCGCAGCACGATACGAACCCGCCTTTCTGCAGCCAGTTCGTCGTCTGTGCGAATTGCGTAACGGCGATGTGCGCCGTCGATGTCTTCTCATTGGCCGGTCCACACCGCAATCGATCTAAACACTACGAGCGGTGCAAAACTGCTATCGCACGGATCGCAAGGCTTAAAAGGCGCCGATCGTGGGCCTAACATGAAGCTGTGTTCGATAAGAAACGTCAATCGACCTGGGATGCGATGCGTGATAGTGTGGGGCATTGCCAGTGCGGAGGCTGAACTTCGCGGCATTTGGCGCGATTCGCGTACTTTCTTAAAGTGCCGACCAGGTCAACCCAGTCTGTGAGGGCACTTGTCATGGATAAAACCGCTGCATCATCGAGGTCGCACCCTGGAATATTCTGGGGGCGGGCACCGCTGCGGACCGAGAACCGTGCCCACCCTGGCGATATGCGCCAACCGACGAAGAATGAACTCATGATGGTGTTGCGGATTGCAAAGTCCTTGATGTGTGCCGTTAACGTCGAGTCTGCATTACGTTCCATCTACCAGAACTTGTCGTCGCTGAAGCCCGATGGCATTTTGTTGATCAGTAACCGGGGAAGTGGTGACAGCTGCTACTACCTCGAACCTCCCCGAGGGGAAAAATTCCTGGAAATGAACCATCAGGAGTGTCGCAAGCTGCGCAAGATGCTGGAGGCAGTGCCGCTGGATCGTCCCGCCGGGCCGTTGATACTTGACCATGGTAGCCACGTGGTGGCGCCTTTTTCTTCCGACGTGCATGGTGGCCACATCGCACTCCACTGGAGGGTGCGACCTCCACTGAGCATCCAGCGCGGAGCGCGCACGGTGCTTCCCTTTATTGCCGAACTGGCCGGCGTTCGGCTCACGGGCCTGTTGCATCAACAGAACTGTGACGAACTGGTTCATGAGCAGCATGAGGCTCACGCGGCGGCAGAGTCCCGGCTCGTCGAGGAGCTCAGGGTAAGCGAGAGCGAGGCGGTGGTAGCACGAGAAATGGCCGCGCAGGACGAACTGACGGGCCTGCAGAATCGCCGCGGCTTTCTCGCCAAATCGGAACAGTGCCTGCTGATCGCCCGGCGCCAGCGTATGGCGTGCGCAGTCATTTTTGCCGATGTGGATGGACTGAAAAACGTGAATGACAAACTCGGCCACGCAGCAGGAGACGCCTTGATTCGCGACGCAGCACAGCTCTTTCGCAGCGCCTTTCGGCATGCGGACGTGGTGGGACGTGTTGGCGGGGATGAGTTTGCCGCATTCACGTTCGATAATGCCACTCCGCGCGCAATCACTGAACGGATCCTCGCCCGCATCGCGGAGTTCAATCTGGCGCATCCAGGCGGGAACGCCTTGTCGCTCAGCATCGGCGTAATCAATTGCGATAGTTCCAGCGCCGAGTCGTTATCCGACTATCTATTGCGAGCAGACAACGAAATGTATCGTGATAAGCGTCGGGACCGCCGCGCGGCAAGTTAGCAAGGCGAATGCATTTGCTTCTGTGGCAGCGTAACCGGTTGCCAGCAGCGGTGGAATAGGGCGTAGACCTGGAATTCTGGTTACTTGGAGAGAGCTATTATGCACAACAATGAACCCGAAACCTCATTTCGCGGCCTACCCTTGAGCGTCGAGCAGGAAGCCGAAATCCAGCACTATATCCGGCAAAGGAAAAAGCGCGGATTGGTCCCGGATGCTGTGGAGCTGCGTGCCATGTTGAACGACATGCTGCATCCGCCGTTTGACGATGACCCGCGCGAATCGGGTGGCGAAGGGGCGCACCGTGATGCCGAACGCGCCGCATGCCGGGTTGATCTTGGCGGCGATCCCATTGCAGCGCGTGAAGAGCGCACCGCCGCCGGCGAGTCAGAATTCATGAAACACCAAGGGACGCAGGAGCGCCGAAATGAATAGGTGGTTTTGCATCCTGCGCGTATAGTGGGGACAGGACGCTTCTTTCACCGACAATCATTGCCTGGCCAGGGTCATTCACGGAACCCACTCGCATGGTCATCGGATCAAATCCAGCGTAAGTCTTTTCGCCTGAAACGAGAGCTTGCTCGTCGCGACCTCCTTTCACATTCCTTCACCAATGCGAGCGGAGGAGTCGGCCATGCGATGGCGTGAAGGGACCCTTTTTCAAGGATGGCGTATCGTATTGCGAAACACGGAGTTTCGCTGCCAGGATGGCGTGCGCAGGTTTGCGTCGACTGCCATTCTTCGGCAATCGGGCAAGCGTTCCGTGGTGTTCCCGGAGGAGGCCTTTAATACGCGAGAAGATGCCGATGAAGATGCTACTTCGCGCGCTAGACGAGAGATCATGGCCATGGATAGCAGCAATGTCGTTGGTGAATTCGGTGGGGCTGAACGCATTGACGACACGCTGCGGAAATCGTCACAGGACCAGCTCCTGGCGGCACAGTACGAGATCTCGTATGACGGGTTTCGGTACGCGTTTCGGCAATATCGTTACGATGCCTTTGGCGATGCATTGCGCTACGCCAAAGCCGAATACGCCAAAGCGGGGTTCGTACGTGATGAGAATTTTCGACCTGATTGGCAGAGCGCCTATCGCCCGACTGACGAAGAAGACCTGTTGATGCATCAGCATGGGATTGTCTTTGCGATGGGGCGCTTTCATTATGGCGGCTATCGGTACGAGCAGCTGCGTGATGCGCTCGCTTACGCGATTGCACATCCTGGTTTGTAGATCAATGAAGTCTAAAGGGAGCGCGTAATGGCGCCTTACATGCAATGGCTGGGGGATGGGATGCTGGCCTGGAGCTGGTGGAAACTGCTCCTGGTCGGATTAGCGACGACACACGCGACGATTGTCGCCGTGACGATTTACCTGCACCGGTCCCAGACTCATCGGGCCGTGACTTTGCACCCAGTTGTGACACACGGCTTTCGCTTCTGGCTATGGTTTACCACGGGGATGGTGACGAAGGAATGGGTGGCGGTACATCGGTGCCATCATGCCCACTGCGAATCATCAAGGGATCCGCACAGCCCGCAACAGGTGGGTATTCATGAAGTCCTGTGGCGGGGAGCGGAGCTATACCGGAATGCGGTACGTGCCCCGGGGTTAGTGGCACGCTTCGGAGGGGGCGGACCGAACGACTGGCTGGAACGCAAAGTCTATGGACGCTATTCCTGGCAAGGCGTGGGGCTACTATTGGCGATTGAACTGGTTCTGTTTGGCGCCCCAGGACTGACGCTATGGGCGTTCCAAATGATGTGGATCCCATTCCTGGCCGCAGGGGTAGTCAACGGTCTTGGGCACTATGTAGGCTACCGCAACTTTGAATGCAAGGAGGCGGCGACCAACATCTTGCCGCTTGGGGTATTCATAGGTGGCGAAGAGCTGCACAATAATCATCATACTTTCCCTACCTCGGCGAAGTTCTCGATTCGCTGGTTCGAAGTTGATGTCGGCTGGGCCTATATCTGCCTGATGCGATCATTGGGTCTCGCAACACCGCGCAAGACGCCCCCGCCGTTGGCGCGCTGTTCCTGCCAGTTTGCGCCGACCCTGTCCACGTTGAACTCTGTATTGGGACATCGCGCTATCCTGATGCGCGAATTGACTGTGCTCAAGCAGGCTGTCTTTCAGGCCGAACGTCAGCGAATGGCGATTCTGATACCGAAGGCCGTCTTGCAGCAGGCGAAAGTTCTGCTGCAGCGAGCGCCTTGCCGGCTCACAGGGGCGCAACGGGAGGATCTCGACCAAGTGCTGGCGCATAGCGAATGTCTTCATCAAATGCATATGGCACAGACGACGTTTGAAACGCTGTGGGAGCGCTCTTCTGAAACGCAAGAGCAACTGTTGGCACGGCTGCAAAAATGGTGTGTTGATGCGGAGCGCGGCGGACCGCGCTCCTTGCAGCGCTTCGCGCGGCAACTGGCCAGCTATGGGTGAGCCAGGTGAATGTTGCGTTGATCCATTCGACGGCATGCAGCGATTTGCTCAATGAGGGGGCATTGGAGGACGCTGTTCGATATTGCGTGGCCCAAGGGATTCAGCCGCCATTCCCTCCATGTGACAAAGACTCACCCGGGTATGAGCGATGCGTGGATCTGGCCAAAGAAACATTGTCCGATTATGGGTGGTGGGAGAAACGGTTGAAAATGCGCGATGCGCGCAGTGCAAAACATGGTGGAAAATGAATCGCGAGGCGAAGCGTCCGAGCTTGTTCAGTGCCCGTAGCGTTCTGGTTTGTTGGGCTGTGTTGGGAAATGGGCAGGGCGGGGGATCCGAGACGGAATAGACAGCCGTGGGGTAGCTGCCCGGAACGCCCGTTCGTCATGTGGGCGGAACGATGAATTTCCCATCCACCGCTGCCGACGGGCGCGCGACCTGGGTCACTGTATATGCAGCCTGCCTCCTGAAGTCATTTTTGCTGCTTTGGACGCAAGAGGACTCGTTTGGCTAAAAGGCACCGGGTAGGTACTCGCCAAGCCTTGCGCGCTATGGGGATGCACTTCTGAATTGCGGATGAAGGCGTTCGACGTCCCCGGGATTCACTCAGGTCGGACATTCGCTGCTTTCTCGCCCTTAGGGCTCGGAGCGCGGTCAAAAGAGACGCGTTGATTTTCTTTGAGCGCCTTGAATCCTTTTGCCTGGATGTCCTGGAAATGCACGAAGAGGTCGGCGCCGCCAGAGTCTGGAGTGATGAAGCCAAACCCTTTGGCTTCATTGAACCACTTGACGGTACCAGTTTCGGTTGCCATGAATAATCCTCGATATCGAAATGTGAAATTTGGTGGGTGCTACCGATACAATGCACCGATGGGCTGCATTAGTGAGCAATTGGTCCAGACGGAGCGCGATTGCCGCCGCCTTGCAGGCCAGCGAAGGCACCACCGGAAACATCATGGCGGAACTGGTCAAGCCAGGAAGCGACGTCGCTGATCAGGTATTGTTTGGCCTTCCCAGTCGATTTGCAGATCACAGTGAGTTCGCCCTGTAAACCCGGAATTTCGTCCGTCTTTGGGTCGGTGGTGTCAACGGCGGTGAGTGAAAAATCTGAGCGCGAGAGATGGTTCCGACGCAGTATCATATCGAACTCCGCCATGTCCGGCAGTTCAAGCAGTTGCATATAGGATCCTTTCGAGCGGCGGTGTCTTTGCGCTTTCAGTTTAGGCCAGTTTTGGCTTTCCGTTGCTTTACGCCAGGCTCATGGCATCGGGGCCGTATGACTGCTCTGCCGCGCATTTCGCCGTAGCATTAGAGTTTCGAACAGCCGTGGGATGTCCCAATGATGATGCCGCCCTTGCCATCGCGCGCTGAAACATAATCGCATTCCTGACCTGACACGAACTCGTCGGGAGCGCGTGGACGCACCGCAGTGACGTATATCGTCGGTTCCTCGTAGCCGCCGGCGCTTTCAACGAAGAAATCATCGTCATCGCCGTAGCTCATCAATATCGCTATTAGTTCTTTCTTTTTCATGGCACTAGATGGTACATGCTTTGCATGACCAATTGTGCCTTTCGATCCTAATGAACGACGATGGGCTGGGAGGGGGTTGCCTCAGTTTGAGATCAGGGGCTAGTTCCTATTTGCGCAGTATCTCGGGTTGGTCGACGATGAATGTGATCGAACGTGCGCCGGCGAGGCCGGGCGTCACGATGCGTTCGCAAATGCCGCTGGCGGCTATTCACCTGATTCTCGAGCGAAAAAGCACTCAATATCAGCGGCACTATGCATCATCGCTACAAGCGCTAAAGGAGATGGCGCCTACAGTTAATTGATGTATCGCGTCGTCAGGTAATGCAAGAGGTGACGCATTGCTGTCCGGTAGTCTTCCTGCGCAAGGGATTTGTCGTCGATAGCGCACATCGCAAGTTGTCGTGTCGCCTCGTCAACTGCAATACGGAGTTGTCGTAATTGAGGATCTTTTTCCTCGGCGCGATGAACGACCTCATCGAGCCATGCTGCGTCTGTGGGTTCATCGGACATCAAATTTCCCTTGTGGTCGCGCACTGGCGCTTTTGAATCCCTTGCCAAGGGATGCGTTGGGATATGGCGTGGTGGGCAATATGCAAATGCAATCGCATTGACAAGGCTAGCGTGCACTTTCCGAACATTAAGGATTTTACGCTGCTTAAGCTAATGTGTCGCGCAGCACCGGCTAATGGAAAGCGGCTGGCCGACTTTTTCATCAGTAGGCGCGATGATCCTCTCGCGCCATGCATTTTCGGTGCACAACCCGTTGTAATGCACTTGAAGACGCAGGAATGCGGTGCAAGAATAGGGATGCTTACTGTGAGAATCGCTCTCACAACGCTCTTGCAGCGCTCCATCGCGGAGCTGTCGCGAGATCCTCCGGCAGAAGTGTCGAAGGCGTTGCGGTCGTCACCCGTCCTCAAATTGCCAGGTATTTCACTGGTGTTTCCGCCCTCGTGCGGCAGATGTTGACTCGGCTTCAGCCGGGTTTGACGGTGTTGGATCTTTCAGCACCACGGGAAGCGTGAATCTCTCCCGCCTCCACGGTTAAGGCCCTGAATCGTCAGATTCGTGGGCCTTATTTTTGCCCGTAACGGGCGCAATCCCAATGTCGCTTATGGCGTCATGGTTCGGGGACACCAGCATCCCCGGCCGGGGCATGCTGTTTCCTCGTCGTTTTAAGGAGAAGCATCATGTCTCAGACGATCAATCAAGCAGTGCAGTGCGGTTCGTTGTGCTTTTTGCTGGGGGGATTGGCCGCGCTGCACCAGCCGCCGGTGGAACGACCGGAGGTACGGCAAGGGACTGTGGTGGGGCAGGGTGGCGGTACGCCGTCCAGAGGCGCCGCGGCGCAGCGTTGCGTTCTGCTGCAGCCAAAAATACGTCATCCATTTCACAACCTGGCGCATGTAGTTCTTTGTGCGATTCGTGGATGGAGGCAATGATGGCCGGCTATGTCTATTCCGGATCTTGCGTCGAGCCCGGTGGCTTTGCACTGGACGATGTCACGTGTAACGACATCTGTCCGCAGTGCCAGAGTAGCAAAGCGGAGTACCGGTACTGGGAAACGAACGACGGTGGCTGCATCAATCGCCACTGGCGGGTTCGATGCCCGGAATGCGGGCACCGCGACTGTGACCCTTTTTCGGACGATGACTATGTGATTCCGGAACAGTATCTGTACGAGGGTGGCGATGACTAGGCAAATGTTCCTGGAGTCGAGCAAATGTCCCCGGTGCTGGAGAAGGAACGCGCGGTATCGCATTTGCTGGGAAGACGATGCGCCCTGCAATGAGTTCCGTTGGAACGTTTGCTGTCCCGATTGCGGTCACCTGGACTGCGACCCGTACTCCGCCCGCTTCAACGACGATATTTTGCTCGGCGTGGACAACGATCCCTTGGAGTACGCCAGGTTTGTGCCATGCCCTTCATGTTCGTTTGAGCGAGCGGTGCGGCGAAGCTGGGAGGCGCTGGAGTTCGGTGTCGCAAATGGGCACTGGAATTTGCGCTGTGCGGCGTGCGGTTTTTACGAAAGCGATCCGTTCCTGGAAGACTGGGATCGCATCAAATCTGAGAAGGAAGCAAAGTGCGATTGACGGCGAGAGCCTTGGATCGCACATCATCAATTTTCCGCCTTGGCGGGAGCAGGCAGCTCCCGCATGGGGGCTGGTGTTTCCGCTTACTTTTAGGAGAGCACCATGGAAAATGTGAATCGTCGAGGAAGCAGGAAAGAGCGGTGGACGAGCCGCGAAGAGGAACGGGTTTGGATTGGATTTTACCGGAGGGTTGGTGATCCGGAAGTCGCCTCTGACCTGATCGAGCAAATGGAGGCTGACAGCGAAGTCAAGGCCCAACATCTGGGACTTTACTTGCGCTGCAAACAGTCACTACGGCGAGAAAAGGTCAGGCGCGCGCGAGCCAAAGCGATCGCCTATGCTGTGGAAGCGCTGCTGCGGTTCTTGGTGATTGCACCTGCAGGGCGGCTGGTCGGGCTTTGGAACTTCATCGGCGCGATTTGCCTGAACTGGTTGCCGGAGCCGAGTGAGCCGGCGACAAAGCAGATGCAGAAAATTCGCAAGGCAGGCGCCGTTTCGAAGTCCAGTGTCCAGGTTCAGAAGGAAGCGACGGCCAAGCAGGCATGACTACAAGTTGCCAGCGCCGGTACACCGAAGCAGAGCGTCGTCGATCAGCTGGTGCAATGCCACAGTGTCCTTCGACGTTCCCCAGTAATAGCGCTTGCAGCGCTTGACGTACGAATGAAGGTCGTCGAGCTTCTTGATCCCTTCCGGTGCAAAGCCGGTGATGTGGGTGAAGTGCTCGACTTCCTTCGAAGTCAATCGAACGTGTTGTCCCAATCGCAGCATACGGTCTTGCCTCCGCGGCAGTCTCCCCAGTGAGCATAGTTGGCAGAAGTGGATGAGCTCCAAGCCAACGCGCTATTCATGATAAGCACGGAAAACCCCGCGTTCAACTGTGCGCTTTTCTTTTGCTTGTACTTGGTAGCCGGTGGGACGATGTCTTTATGCGCGGTCGAGGATGCACAACGTGTTTGGATGTGGAGGTCATCATGAAGTCAGACTGTTCTGTACTAATCGAGGCGGCGATGCGTGCCGCAGATACCGCCTGCAGTGATCCCGTCGTGGTCCAGTTGGAGGCGTTGCGCCCGGGATGCCGGCTGCAGTCGAAGGACGGCACGCCGTTCATCCGCACCAACCGCACCTGCATTTGTTTCTGCAACCTGCAGACCGGTGCATTGTGCTCTGCGCGCGATATCTGTTATCGATACGGTGGGATTGACGAGCAATCGTTGTTCTTCCCGTCGGGAGAGGTGAGCCATGACCACGCTGCCTGACTCCGTTTCGTGGTCGTCGATTCCCGAACTAGTATTCACCCTGTTAGATGGCAAGCGCGAAGTCGAGGAATTTGAACGATTGAAGAACGCCTATGATCCGAGCCTGCCAGAAACCGGCGAGCGGATGATTGGGGCGTTTCTTAGATTCCAGGAACTTGGTTATGAAGCTTACTTCCACGGAGTTCAGGAAGCTTCCGCACTGATCTTGGCACGGCCGCTCTTGGCCAGGATGTGGCAGCTCGGGTTCGACGTAGCCGAGTTCGATGCCGCTACCCGGCGCTGTCAATGTGACTGCGACAAGCGCTACGTATGGGGGCAGGGATATGGAAAATGTCCTCGTATCCCGCAACGAATCCAAAGCCGGTAGCGCGGCTACGACAGAGTCCTCGTTGCGCCATCTTCACTCCTGAGAGGGAGTTGATGGCGCCTTTTTTCACTGCGGACAGAAAAACATTTCCGAAGTCCAGCTAACCGAGGTTTGCTCCAGACTGATAATGCTCACAGTGGAAGTGGGCGGGCCGAACTGGGACTGGATGATGATGGTCCGGTATCCGATGATGCGTTACTGCTTTTATCGGCGGGACGCAAACGGAATGTGTCGAGGATGCGGTCCCAGAGTTTAAGCATCTCCTTGTCGTTCAAACTGGCAGGTCCCGGCTCCACACCCTGCCCATACTTTGCGGACTCAAGATCAATGCGGACCTGAGGAAGCAATATCTCCTGCTTGGCTCCTGGCGTCTCCCAAGTGAAGAGGTGCCCACGATGTCCCCTGTCATTAGGTGCTGTGATCAGCCACTGCTGACCAGCCATGTTCCCGATGTTCCGGTCGCCCTCGCTGATTGTCCGCAATCCACCGAATACCGCGCCGAGAATCCCTAACGCGCTAAACACGCCTGGCTTTCTCGAGAGCAAAGACTCAGGCGGAGCGCCTTCATTGACGTCAGTGTTTATGTCCAGAGTAATGTCCCTCTTGTCGTCGAACTCGAAATAGAAAACCGCGCTCTCCGGATAGGCGTTTTCGTCGTCGAGGATAATGGCTCCAGGGATGCAAAATCCTCTAGCGGTAGGGATCGTTCCGTCCAGCGGCCGGACACGCGTGATGAAGTCGGTCATCCATCTCGTACCTTCCTGAATTTTTCGCCCGGTGACCACCCGCCGGAAACGATATCGTTTTCCATTCAACCAGCGGTAGCCGTCGACGATGGCCTGAATGCTAGTCTCGTGCTTCCAGTGAGCGAGAACGCTACTGTCGTCAGTTGGTCTTAAGACATCGACTAAGAGTGGTGAGCTGTCACCATGCTTCAGCCCCTCCATTTCGCGCTCGGCGTGAATCACTTCCTTGTGAAATGCGTCGAGCGTTTTCGGTTCGACCTCAATTTCAGTGTAGGCGTGGCTGAACCGGCCGCCGGTATATCTGGCCGTTTCGGGCAGGTCGACTAGAAATCGTCCGACGCAGTGAGTGACTGATTTCAGGGAATCTTCTTGCATTTCGGGTTTTATTGTCGAGGCAGCAAACGTGACCTGGGCAAAAAACGTAAAGGGGATCAGAATAAGAAGCGTTTTCATAAGCTGCTTTCCATCGCAGCCGAACTGGCATGGCATAAGGATCACTTTGTGGTGAAGCCGGTTATGGTGGATTGCAGCACAGCGCCGCAGCTCGTCTTATGCCCGTCATATGCCACGGGAATCCCGCCAATCGAGTGTTCGGAACTGCCTTCGATAATCACGCACACGCCATGACCAGGCAATGGGCAGCTGCATTGATCCCCAACTCGGGCCACGGCGATGCCATCGACGGTGAACCAGGTCGCGCTGACGCTGACGACTGTTCCGCCATGCGAAGTGGGGTCATTGAGGCGAATGACGTTTGGCATATTCAGGTTTCGCTCGATGGACCGGCGCCATTATTCAATAATGTTGGCGGCTCCAGAGTATTGGACGGTTCTGCATACCGCACCAGGCGCCACACTGTATTGGTGCTGATTTCAGGATTAGCGCCTCTTACACGCTCCATGAATGACAAGTCGCGCTTGACGATTGCCGGCGGCATGGCAAAGCCTTGCCGGAAAAGGCGAGTACTGCCGTGTACATCCGGTTCAGGACATTGCCAATATCCCGTCTGAGGACAGCTTGCCCCCGTGCGAGCGAGTTCGCCTAATGGAAGGGCGTTACTGCTGTCGGATACAGGCAAAGGCTTTGTGGCAGTCGGGTCCTGTCCGCCATCTGTGGGGCGCAGACGTAATGATTTCAGGATCTTTTCCCACAGTTCGAGCATTTGCTGGTCTGTCATGCTGATCGGAATAGGATCAAGACCACCATCCGAGTTACCCGATTGCAGGTCAATTCGGATCTGCGGGTGCAGCGGGTCTCTATGGAGACCTGGTGCTTCCCAAGTGAACAAATGGGCTTGCTGACCTTGGTCGTTCGGTGCCTTCAACAACCATTCTTGGCCGGGATGATCGCCAATCTTGCGGTCACCTTCTCTGATATTTTGGACCCCGCCGAGCGTCGCACCGAGCAGCCCTAATCCGCTGAAAACGCTCGGTTTACGTGATAGTAATGACTCCGGTGGGCTTCCTGAGTTTCGATTGGTCGCCAGGTCGACCACGATGTCAGGATGATTCTTTAGACGAAAACGCATATTCAGGTTTTCGTTTTTGCTCGAACCATCGTCTGCAATCATTACGTGGTCAATGCAAAATCCTTTTGTAGTTGGCGCGCTGTTCTGAATGGGCTGGAGATTGTTCAGTATGGCGCGCAAGCGCATAGCTGCGCCATCTAAGCGGTCAGGATCAGCTCCGCTTCGGGCAAGATAGCGCTGTCCGTTGATCCAGCGATAGCCAGAAAGGTCAATGGCCACGTCTTGGTCATCGCGGTCCCAGTAACCGAACACGCGGCTGCTCTCATCCAAGACATCTCTTTTAAGCAGAAGCGATGTGCCGGACTTGTGTTTCGTTTCGCGCAAGTGCTTCTCGAATGACTCGACCTCTTTTTGAAATTGGCTTTGGTCCATAGCCCTTCGCTCAATCTTTGCGAACCCGTATTCGAAGTGACCGCCGACATATTCCGCATCTGGCGGCAAGTCGATCAGAAAGCGACCGACACAATGCGTCGTCCATTGGCTATTCTCAGTAGTTTTCATTGCTCGTTCTCTCGGTTCTTTGGACTTGCTGGCGTTTGCAGTGTTGACGCCCATTAGAATCGTCGCGATGACGGCCAACGCGACTCGAATCTGCTTATGCATCGCCTACCTCATCTAAAATTCCTGAATCAAGCGTCAGTTTAACAATTGAGTACAAGGTTAGGCCCGACGTGAAGTCATTGGAGTAGCTTCCTTGATGGTCATAGCTGAAATGACCCTTCTTCTTACCTTCGTGTCGAAAGATCTGCTTGACGAACGGTTTCGGTGCTTGCCCAGATAGTTCGGGCACAGTGCCATCACCAGGAAGGTCCTGACCGGCGATCTCCAGTTTGCAGACTTCCTCTCCAAACTTCACTTTCACCGAGCCATTTAGGTCATCCGCATGGAGGTCGCCTTTGGAGAAGTTGGCAAATGATGATCCGGCTACCCAGCGCACTTCGCCCCATGCGGCTTGTGCCGAATCGGCAGCATAATATGCATGGCAGTTTTGATGATACTGGCCCTTGATTTTTCTGTGATAACTGCGAGCGGCCCCCAAAGTCTTTCGATACGCCGCGAAATCAGGATCTTCGTAGTTTTCGTTTTCCTCTTCGCTTTGATTTAGCGTACCCGCTTGGCCGCTTTCGGTCTTGGTCGGATTGATCAATTCTGTTTTGACCAGGCGCCACCAGTCATTTTTATTCAAATAGACAGTGTCGTAAGGGTCGCCTTCCCCAAGGAATGACGTGATCTCATCGCCATCAGATTTGTTTTTGCGATAATGCGCCCGCAGCCAGTGCTGCGCGCCACCTGGCAGCTTCGCCTGATACTCTGCCGTCGGAAGCAGTTCCATGGGGCCCGGCGCCTGCGTTAGAACCGCCGTCGCCTCCGCCGCATTGCGGCCTAGTAGAACTTGCTCAACGCCTTCAAAGCCTGCGCGCATGCGCTTGTAAGTCGCTGGGGCACCGATGGCAGGCATGACTCCATGCAGAATGCCCAAGACCTTGCCGCTCTGTCCTTGCAACTGTGTACAAGCGCGCGCCACCAAGCCACCCATTGAGTGTGTAACCAGAATTACTTTTTCGCAGTCCTTTTGCAAGGTGTTCTTGTAGAAGTCGATAATGGCGTCGATCTTCTCTACCAGCCGAAGGACGGAAACGTTGTTTGACTGCAGCCAGTTGTAGCCGACAGCGTGCACTGGATAGGCAGCGTTGGCGAATCGCTTAAGATCTTCTGGCGTCAACTCCTCAAACGATTTCTCCGCCCCGAACTGGTGTATTTTTTGTGGCTCTAGGACGAGCTTCTGCCAAGCATTGTCGGGATTGCCGTCGACATTCAGTATGTCGTGAAGCCGCTCTTGCAAATTGTTTAGTATCCGGCTATAGCTGTCCTGGTGTAGTTCACCCCAACCGAAAAGTCGGGCCAGCTTCTCCGGCTCCAATTCCGGTGAACCTTTGAGCTGGCGCTCAACTTTGCCTGTCAGTTTGACGGGCCCGGCCTCGTCCACTTCGACCTTGTCGGGATGAAGCACCGCCTTTCGTGCAGCAGCATCTTTTCCTAAATATTGAATTACTTGGATGAGGCCAGCCAACTTGCCATTGGGTGGACGCCACGCGCGCTCATTACTGTCTTTTACGCGAAGATTCGTCCCCATAATTCCAGGGATGAAGACGATTGGGATGATGCGCTTTGGGTACAGCTTGACGAGCGCGCGCACCGGAAAGCCCTCCGGAGACAGCACAGATTTTGCACGTACGACATTCCCTTCTTGTTGCGAACGAACTTCTCGCGTTGGAGTGTTATCTGTCATGTTTCTAATCATTGGTCAGGCATCGTCACGGACTTCGATGTCGGCGATGAGCATTTCTTCGTCTTTACTCAACTCCGTCTCTCCTTTGGCATTTGTTTTGCCGCTGATGACTTTGCCGTTGTTCAGTTTGATGGTGTAAGACGCGCCTTTCACTGGCGCGTTGCTGCCGACGTACCGAACGATGAATTTTTCATCGGCCCTGATACTGCTTTTCGGGAGCTTCATGGCTTGCGGACTGGCGTCGCCAGCTCCGCTATGTGCGAACGTTGCTGACTTGACTGTGTAAGCGCCACTGAGCTGGTGGGTGAGGGCGCCTCCGCCGTATGCCGATTGCGCGCCCTGGCTGACGATGCGGACCTTTGGCGCCTGTATCACGATCTCGTCCGCTGCCGACAGAACGATCTTCTTCGCTGAGGTGATTTCGATATCATCCTGGTGCGTCTGCATTTCGATTTTGCCAGCCGCCGCAATGAGCTTCATCCCCACCTTGTGCGCGAACAGGCTGACGCTTTGGGCGGCGCGCAGCAGCAGGTTTCGGCCCGCTGAAAGCTGCGTATTCCCGACGCTCACAACGTCCACGTGGGTTTGTGCGCCGATGGCGATGTTATCGGAACTGCCCAGGATTGCCCCCGCCGGCGCGTTTACGGCGACGATGGGCTGTCCGCCGGCCGGGTGGCCCGTGCCGCCGTCGGTATTGCTGCCTTTTTCCCATTGCTTCAGGTGACCAATCAGCTGTGACAACGGCTTGCCGTCGCCTTCTTCGGCGTGGTGTGTTCCTGCCAGCTCTGCCAACTGCTGCTGGATGCTATGCAAAGCGTCGGCCAAGCCGGTCAGGCCGTCGCGTTCCAGCTGGCGGCCGGCGGCGCGCAAGTGCGCGTCAGCGCTGATGTAGACACCCTGAGCCCCTTTGATCGCTACCGCATGGTCGCTACGCAGCTCCGCACCTTCGCCGCGCGGGCTGCCTTCGCCGTTGTAGCGCGGCTGAGTCAAGTAGCCCAGATTCAATTCGCTATGCCCGTGTTCGCTGGCGAGCTGCGCGCTGATCTGGCCAGGTGTGTCGTCAACACGAAGCTGGTTGTACCGGGCGCCTTGGACCTCCTTGCTCTTGATCCCCGAAACGTACCGGTTGCCGGGCAGGCCGCCAGCGTGGCTGAAAGTAGGCGGCGGCGTAGTGCCGCCATGGACGCGACCAGTGATGATCGGTTTGTCCGGGTCCCCACCCAGGAACGTGACGATGCATTCGTCGCCGGCACGTGGCAATGAGATTGTTCCCCACTGCCGGCTGGCCCAAGTGCCTGCGACGCGAACCCATGCGGAGTCGCGGTCGCTGCCGGAGGCGCCAGCGCCAGAGGGGTGATCTTCCTGCCGGCAGGCCGGGAACCTGATCTTGACGCGTCCCAGTTCATCGCAATGCACCTCCTCGCCAGGAGGGCCGACCACGATGACGCTCTGCGCCTCAGTCCGCGGCAGGTCGATGCGGGGATCGTAAGAGGGTACAATCGCTGTGCCGCGCCGCACGCAAGTGAAATGATTCGTGTAGCGCACGCCGCGCTCGTCACTGGCCTGTTCCAGTGTGCCGTGCCAGCGGTTAGCGGCGAACAGCCGGCGCGCTTTGTCGTTCAGGGCCTTTGGCAGATTGTTCTCCGCATCGACGTGCAACTCGGTGATGATGAACTCGCGTTCTTCAGAAGAGTGAGCATCGATCACAGCATGCCCGGTCACCGCAATCCACTGCCCAATGCACAGGTCGCGTACACCGCTCTCGCCCCGATAGCATTTCGACTCGTACTCGTGGCGCAGCATCCGGAGAGTGCCGAGGCTTCTGTAGTCGGCACTGGTGTCGCCAGCATGCGGTACGTCAACGAGATAGTCGTCCAGTGTTGCCGCAAGTTGGTTTCCCCATTCGCCCTGGTTGTTGCGGCCGGACTCGTCACTTGTCGACATCTGGCCGCTGGCATAATCCCAGCTCTGACGGCTGGTCTTCCCGGGCCGCAGCGAGCGCACGGCGTGCCATGCGGTAATGCTGTCGCGAAATTCTGTGCCATCGTCACGATGGAAGCGTACCGTCCCAGCGGAATTCTGCTGCAGCGAAGTCGCGTCATCGAATAGCACTAAGGTATGCGCTGGAACGCTGCCTTCGTCGTCCTTGCTCGCTTTTCCCGGCTGGATAAACCATGCGATGCCGCGCCGCTTCCATAGTCGGCGCAGGAATTGCGCATCAGATTCGTTGTACTGCATGGTGAACTCGCGCGGCGGATAGTTTCGCAACTGTCCCAGCTCGAATTCGAAAGCGCGCGCCATCATGGGTGTGCGCTGGCACCATTCGCTCAGGATAGTCTGCGTGATATCGATCTCGCTGGCATTGCGGAATACCCGTGTGTTTGTCCGCAGTTCCATGATCGCCAGCGCATCACGGACGACGAGCTGGTAGGTAGCGAGGCCGCCATCGCTTTGTCCCTCTACGGCTTCGGCGACAATGCCACACACGGAGCGCACGTCGCCACTGTCGGTGACAAACTGGACTTCGGCCGGCAGCGCGATGAACTGCTTCGTGGGCAGGCCAGCGTTCTGGGAAACGCAAAGCAGCCTGTATTCGATACCGCCACAGACAGTTTCAGAACCGCTGACGTGTTTGACCAGCAGGAGATCGTCCTCCGTGTCCGACAAGCGCAAACGGATTGGCCGGTTGGTACCGGCCAACGATCCGAGCGGCAGCAACCCCGCGAGCGAGCTAGGCAAACTGTTCAGTTTCATGGGCAAAAAATCCTGGCGGAGTGCTGGAGTGTGAATAACGAATCATGTTGCAAGTCACTCAAGCGTACAAAAAAGGCAATACATTATAAATGGACTAATGTTTTTGATTCGCAACTTTTCAATCGTGCGCGCCTGATTGTCGGGATGTTCCGATCTCGGCGGGGCGTGATATTGTTGCTTCATTACTAACCATTTTGGGGTGTGCCAGGGAATGAGCGACAGCGTGGATTGAATTGTGGTGTTGGACGTGTCGCTGGAAGAGGCTGAGTCTCAGCTCGACCTGGTCAGAAATTGGCTCACACGGGAAAAGATCATCCTGACGACGCCGGATGCGCAGCTTTCCTCGCGCGGCAACAAGATGTGGAGTCGTGCCTGGACCTATAAATGGGATGCCGACCTGACTTTTCAGGCGAGGCCTGCGCCGTGCGGTTTGGAGATTGCGATTGGCCGCCGCGTGTTCGATGCTGGAGGGCATGGCATCGACGCGCTCTTGTGTCCCGCATGCGAAACGCGTCACGACCCCGACATCCTTCCGTCGAGTGATGCCGTCGGCATCTGGTACGCGGGGATGGCCACAGCGCAATGAAGTGCCCATCATATGGCGCTGATCAGCGCATCGTGGCGTGGCATTTTGATGTGCCGTGGGCACTCGGAAATTTGGGTTTCGGCTGCTGGAACTGGACGATCAAAGAGCGGTTGCTCCAAGAGGTCGCGTCACTCACCGGGTGTCACTGCCGGCTTATCCGACAGCACATTTAATCGCAAGTTGGATGACTAGGCTCGTGGTTGTGCCTCGAATTCACCTAACAAGGCCGCGCCGTCAAGGGTCGGGTGGAATGCCTTCGCGTTGAATGGCGATGGGAACTGTACGTTTGCTATCGAGGTTGCACACGACACCATGTTGCGATAGCTGCCCACGTGAAAAGAGTTCGTATAGAAGTTGCGCTGCGTGGCGGACGATCACGTCGTTGATGAAAAGTCCCTGTGCTGCGAGCGAGAGTCGCACTGAGCACGATGGTGCGCTGTCGTCTGGTTGATCTGCATCCAGCAGTTCAGGATAGAGTTCTGTAACGCATGGCAGACGTTCAGTATTCTCGGCGCGGCTAGCCGCGTTAGGTCTGCCAGGAACGCCTAACACGACCTGCCCATCATGTTCGTTATTGCCCAAGTCGAGCCAGTACCGGTACCGGTCTCCGGAAAACAAATACTCATGGATGGTGAGTCGAGCCGCGCGCGTATCCACGCAACTGATGAGAATGTCGGCCACGTGCCCCCGGTGGTAGTCGAGGCGGCTCCAGAAATCCTCAACACGGCAAACGCTCGCCTCCCAATCGAGCCCATAGAAATGATTGAGCCGGGTGATGGTAATGGCCGCCTTGCTGCCGCCGATATCGGCGGGACTATACAGTTGGCGACCCACGTTCGCCTCCGTGACCGCATCCGGATCGAACGCGTGAACGTGAAGCCCATGCGGATGGCCTAGCGCCTTGATGGCAATATCTAGGCGGGCGAGGCAAGCCGCCATTTGCGCGCCATTGCCGCCGACGCCGGCGATGTGGACAGCGACACGGCGGTCAAGGAGCCGTTGGTCGATGTGGTGCACGAACTTGGCCATTTTCTCCTCCCGCATGTATCTCATTTTGCACCGTACAGATGCCGCTCGACCAACTCCCCTAAAGTCGCATTTGCACGGACCAGCGCGCGCTGGGGAAAGGCTACTGGCGGCAGTTTGACCATTTCGGCCCAGAAGGCATATGCTCCACCCGGATGGTTCACCAGCCCTTTTGGCACGTTGGGGTGGGTGAAGTAGGAGCGGAAGAACGCATCCTCCCACTCGGCGATCCTGTCCGTGGTTGTGCCGGTCGGGGTGACCACGTTCCCCCGGCAGATCGCGCCGTCCGCACCCACGTTGAAGTACGGTGCGCGCCACATGGGGCTTTGCGGAACGGGGCGCTTGCGCCCTTTGTGAGCCCATACGAGCCAATTGCCACCAGAGACCATAAACACCAGAGCAGGATGAGGAACGATGGTGCCGCGTTGGCAAAGCGCGGTTTCGGGACAACTGAACGCGATGTGGCGACGACGAGGCGGCACCCACCAGACCAATGCATCGCCATCGGCGTATAGCACATTGCCGGGCAGGTATCCAGCATGCAAAGAACTGGCAGTGAGGTCGCCGGAAAGCCGCCGCACCGCACCCGGCGTCACCGGTTTGCCAGCTTGAATAACGAGGCTTCCGTTGTCCAGCGCGACACGATGGACGCTCGCAAAGCAGCGGGATTCCCGCGTTCCCCGCGAGCGGTAGATCAGGATGGCCTGTTCCAACGTCAGATTGGCCGTTTGGTGCAGGTTCAGGCGAAAGCGGGCGTGTGTCATATGGGCTACCTCCTTGACCTTATTCTCTCTCGGTCAGGTGGAGGAGCAACCCGTCCAGCAGCCGGATGGCCGTGAGGTTGGGGCTGACCTTGCGCATCCATCGCCGCATGGCATCAGGCTCGTTGAATGGGAAGGACACTTTCCCGATCTCGTCGCAATATTCCGACTGCCACGCGAGGTTGGCGTAGTCGTCCGAAATCTGCACGGCGAGGTCGCCGTCGCGCCAGCACAGGACTGCGCCGAAACCGATGAACATCCCGTCTTCCTCTGGGCAATACTGTGCCGTTGTTCGCGTTCCATCCAGTGCGGCGGCGAGTTCCCCGGCGCGCTGGACGTATGGACACGGATATTTCGCTGTCAGGCGAACCAATTCCTCGTGCATAAGACGCGGCCTGTTGTAGTCGAGCGCCCATGCGGGAAATGCGGCCTCAATGGTAGCGCGGGTAACCATGTCATTTGCCATGGCCTCGCGCGCTTCCTTGTCGTCACCGCAGTCCTCATCGAGTGCGAGCGTCTCATCCTCCTCGCCGCGCCAATACAGGTACGACGCTTCGTCGAGCGCCATGCTTGGCGTGAACAGCGGATACGCGTGGGCGCCTTTCCTCTCCATAATGTCCAGCACGGTGCTTCCCAGCAGGGGGACACATTGTTCGAGATAGTCGAGGCCAGCGCCGACGCCCCAATGGCAGACCGAGGCCTCCTTCCAGACCACTTCCAGCGCGACCGGCGTCGACGGTTCGTCTTTGTTGATCTGGCTGGCATACGTTTGCCTGACCTCGCTCGGCACCGGTTGAAGGTCAAAAACGGGCGCGAAGCACTGCACATCGCCGATGCACTTGGAAAGCCAGGTATTCAGGGCGCGTTCACAAATGTCGTGGAAGCTGCCGTTTGCCGGACAAAAGGTCTGCTTGGTAATGGCCCGCGCGTCGATCAAATACTGCGTGAAGCGGGCCGCCGCCTGCCTGTTACCCGATGGCTCGATAGTTTCGGGAATGTCTGGTGCAAACCGGGGCAGGGCTGGGAAACTCAAGCCACGGGCGGAAGCAGCGTGCTTGGGAGGATGCGACGGCGCTGCCGTTCTCCGCGATCCTGGGCCTCCAGACTCGTTGTCGCGAATCGGTTCAACGCTTGTGCGCATTTGACAGACTCCTTCCTGAGTAAGGCACGTTCGATGCTGGCGACTTCTGCAGAAACGCGACCTTGGGCTGCCAACGCCACCGCTTGCTTGAAGTCGTTGAAGTTCATCGAGGACGCTCCGAGAAACCCCATCCTTCAGGGCGGGGAGTGAAAGGAAACAACAGCGAAACTGTCGTTCCCCTTGAGATTTGTGATTTGCTGTATAAAATCACAGTATGTTTTCTGTTTACCGTTACCGTGTGAAATCCCTGAGCGGGCTCTTGAAAGAGCAAGCTCGCAAGGTGAACTTCGTTTGGAATTACTGCAACGACCGGCAGAAGGATGCCCTGCGTTTCGGGCGCCCTTGGTTGACGGGGTTCGACTTGAACAAGCTGACGACTGGGAGCAGCAAAGAGCTCGGGTTGCATTCCGGAACGATCAACGCCGTCTGCGAACAATTTGCCAAATCCCGTGCACAGCACCGGTGACCTTATTTGCGATACCGTGGCCGGAAGGCCCTTGGTTGGGTGCCCCTTAAGGGCCGGGCCCTGCATCGCGAAGGCGATGCGTTCCGCTTTGCGGGCCATACCTTCCGCGTGTTCTATTCGCGTCCTCTGCCACAAGGAAAAATCAAAGACGGGACGTGTTTTTCGAAGGATAGCCGGGGCAATTGGTACCTCAATATCGTCATCGAGGTAGCGGACCCACCAGTACGTGAACTCAACCACGGTGTTGGTATCGACTTGGGCCTGAAGGAGTTTGCGGTACTGTCGAATGATTGTCGCGTTCCTGCGCCGGGCTTCTATCGAAAAGTCGAAGCGGCGCTGGCAGTGGCACAACGGGCGCATAAGCGGCGCAGGGTCCAAGTGATCCAGGCCTACACGGCACGTTGTCGGCGGGACTTTCTGCACAAGCGGTCGGCGGAGATTGCACGGGCCTTTGACCATATTGCTGTTGGCAATGTCAACGCCAGCGGACTTGCCCAGACCAGCCTGGCAAAGTCCGTACTTGATGCGGGCTGGTCGTCCTTCCGTAGAATGCTGGCGTACAAGGCCGTGAGGCATGGCGCGCGGTATGTGGAAGTGGACGAACGATTCACCACCCAGACCTGTTCGAATTGCAGCGCATTGCCCGATTCGAGGCCGAGAGGTATCGCAGGTCTTGGAATAAGAGAATGGACTTGCAGTGATTGCGGCGTGGTACATGATCGTCATCTCAATGCTGCGTTAAACATTCTCCGTCGCGGACGTGCGACGCTGGAAGCAGGAATTCTCGTCCTTTAGGGCGAGGGAGACGTCAACCCTTTGTCCCCACGGTACGGCGGAAGCTGATTTCCTGCACGCCGTTCAACGGTTGCTCCGCGACGATTTCCGCATTCACCAGTTCAGGATAGATGGCGCTGTGCAGATCGCGTACTTCGGCGTCGGACAGTCCCGGTGGGGCTGGCAGTTCGATACCGTTGTAGCGATAGCGTTTGATGATTTCCTTGACGTCGATGGGCATGGCAATTCTCCCTGTTAAAAGAGTTCTGGCTGGCGGTTCTTCATCCAGTCGTTGTTCAGATCTTCATCGGCTTCACCCTCGCCGGAGGAAGCTTCCCTGTACGCATTGGCCTTGCCTTCCACCGATGTTCCCGACGCCGACGGCTTGTCTTTCGGTACGGGGGCCTTGGCGTTCGCCTTTGCATTTGGCTTGCTTGCCGCGGCTTTCGCGGATTCTGCAGTTTTGTCAATCGCCTTTGCCGACTCCTCGGCCTGTTCCAGTAGCGGCATCAGCTTGCTGCGGTAAGTGCCAATTGCTGCAATAAAATCCGCGTCAAACTCCTCCGGCTTGGCCGTGAGAGTGAGGTCTTTGCAAAACTTAGCGTCAGCTTCGTTCAGGGCGCGCGGCATGACACTGATCGTTAGCAGGCCCGAAGTATGGTCGGAACTGACCAGCATGGCGAAGTGCCGCGATTGGGTCAGTGCGTACAGTTCATCGAAAAGGCTCATGGGTTCCTCCTGTCGTGATCCATGACTCCATGCTATGGCCGCAAACCGGCTCGTCTAGTGGGCTGCCTGCGTGACCGCGAAGGTTGCGTCGACGGCGTATTGGTCGAGGTCGATGACAGCGTCCGCCATTTCACTCAGTTCCGGCGTGTGCGAAATAAAGTACTCCTGGCGGTAGCCCCCGATGCGGAGTACCTCGCGCTTCATGGCCATGAACTGGCGCTTATGCTGTGCATCGAATGCGCCATCGGCTTCATCTGAAAACAGGGTGCTGGAGCGTCGGCTGGATGCCTCCGCGAGGTATAGGGCCATGGCGCGCGTGAGGCATTCATTGATCCAGATACGCTCCCCACCGCTCATCTTGCCGACGTTCTTGGACGTGTTGCGTAAGGCATCGTGGACGGTGATTTCGAAACCTTCACGCAAGTCGCCCTTGGCGTTTTCGAGTTGGGTCTTGATCGAGACGGTGAAGCGGGGGCCATAGCAGGCCATCAGCAATTCATTGGCACGGCAAGATAGCTCCGGACCTGCGTCGTCGATGGCGAGGGCAATGATGCCGTCGTTGCCCATGCACTTGGCGAACAGGGACCATCGTGTCGCCTCTTGTTCAACATGGGCGATGTGGCGGTCCATGTCGCCCATCTGTGCTTCGCAAGCGACCAATCGCTGGGAAAGGGCATTGCGCCGTTCCGTCGCTGCGAGCGCCGATTCCAGTGCCTTGTCCGCGCTTCCCAGGAATGCGTGGGCCTGGGCTGCCGCCGTCACTGCCCGCGCCAGCGCAGCATCATCGAATGGCGGTGGCAACCGGGCCAGGAGTTTATCGATCCGGACAAGGCTGGACCGCAAGGTTTCGGAAATCTCTGCGCGCCTATGCACCAGGTCAGTGAGTTGGCTTTGCAACTCGGCTATCTCGATCTGGTCGTTGCGGTCAGCAGCCGGCTTGTCGTCCAAGATATCTGCGATCTGATTTTCCACGGACACCAAACTGTCCTTTGCCGAAGCGATGTCGCGCTGCCGCGCCGCCAACTGCTGCTCCCACGATAGCCGGGCTTCCGTGCGGCACCGCTTTGCCTTTGCGCTTTTCAGCGCAGATGCGATACCAGCACCGTCGGCCAAGGCTGCATCAATACTGTGCAACTCACTCTTTAGTTCCCGGCTCGCGTGATTGAGCCTGCCGATAGTAGCGGCGGCGCTGGGAATCAGTGGCTGGGCGGCCCGAGCATCGCCCAGCAGTTGGCAGTGCTGTTGCATGGCCATGCCTGAACAAGGTACTTCGGCTGTCAATCCGAACCGGCGTCTCAGGTCCTGCTCGGCGAGGATGGCCTGTCCGGCTTCTCGGTCGATCACGGCCACTTGCTCCCGTTTGAGCGCTGCCTGGGCCTTGAGTTGCTCATATTGCATTGCATCTTGCTGCAGTTGCTCGAGTCTGCTTTTTCGCAGGTCGTAAATCGGTTGCAGGAGATGCAGACGGCGTACCGCACGTTCGACATGCCTGCCATTGTGCAAGGTGCGTTCGAGGCTGGTGATCTGGGAGCGTAGCGACGCAATACTGGTCTGACGCTGGGCCTCGCGCTGGGAGGCACGCTGCCGCAATCGGGCCAGGGCTCCGTGGAGCGCATCCTCCTGCTTATCGAGTCCCGCTAGTGCGCTTTCCGCGCTTCGCAGAAGGCCTTGGCGTTCTTGCTCAAGCTGTTCTCTACGTGCGATATGGACCGCGTGCATGTCGCGCTGTGCCGTCATGATGGCAAGCTCCGTTCGGCGGGCTTCACGGCGTTCCACTGCGATGCGTTTGTTTTCACGGGCGGTGGCAACTAGCCTTTTCGTATCGCCTTGTGCATCGAGGGATGCCGCGACCTTGTCGTACTCGGTTTGCAGGCCTGCACGGGACTGCCGGAGCGATAGCAGACCAGCCCGCAGGAGCCGGAGCGTTTCATTTGCTTGTTCTCCAAGCGCTTGAATCTGGGCCAGGCCAAGCAGGTCCGCGAGAAGCGATTTGATTTCGGCATTTCTGTAGGTGGCGATTTGCCTACGGTTTTGTGCCGAGAAAGCGGTTGTCAAGAACGTGGAACAGCTTCCGGCAATCCCTTCGACGCACTTCCAGTAAGTCTCCATTCGCCCGTCCGAAAGTGTGCCGTCGGACAGGGAGACAGGCTGCCAGCGGCTCGCCCGGTGTTCGTGCAAATAGGCCTCAGTCTTGCGTTTGCCCTGATCGCGAATCACGAACTGGCTCCGGTAGAGCGCGCCGTCGAGTTCCCAGGTGAGTTCCTTGAAACTTTCCGGCAGGTAGACCTCTTCATAGTACGAAAATACACCAAGACCATCGAGCCCGGCCTTGGATGGCATGACAGGGTAGGGCGTCATGTTGTCGAGGATGGTGGACTTGCCGCGACCGTTGCGGCCGGTGATGGCGACAAGCGCTGCGCCATGCGTCAGTTCGGCGAAATTGATGGAAATGGTTTCGCGTCCGAGGCCGTCGCGAATACCCTTGAAGCCGGTCAATGTCAAAGAAAGCGGGGTCATAACGTTCACCTTTCCTGTAAGTGTTCGCGTCCAGTATCGGAGAACATAGTTGCTTCACAAGTCTCGCTCCGGAAGTTTCGGAACTCCGCGCCGAGGTCGGCCCTTGTTGGTCCTGTTATGTGGCGCTGTTGGTAGCTGCGGGACTCCAAAGGTCTGTCTGTTGACTTAAATGGAGGACGCTATGTCAGTGAGTAATTTTGTCATTTTGGTGTCAATGACCGCAGGTATTTACCTGGCTCTCAAACTCGCCTTGACGCATATCTCATACTATGTTCAGCGCTTGCTCGAGAAGAATCGCGCATTTGCGCTTGTTATGGGCGCGGCGATTTGGGGCGCCCTATGGATGATCCTTGTAGCGTTCGAGCTCATGGTGCGCATGCGTCTCGGTCTCGTGCCGGAACGCTACGCTGTCGTTGCATATTTTCAGCTCGGAGGCTTGGCGATTCTGATAATCCATGTGTTGCTGTTCCCGTATCTGGATCGTTATCTAGGCCTCGATGATGCTGAACCATGATCGTTTCGCTGACGATTCTTTGCGCCATTGCTGATACTTTTGCGGTGGCGGGAATGTTCTTGATGCTCAACGATGCGGAGAATGGCGCTACCTTTCACCGTACCCTTTGCATACATAATCCTGGGCCTGCAATTCTTCTCTGTGGGAGTGTCGCCCAGCCAGGTCGGACGTTGCGACAAGGTTCCTGCCTTCTGTCAGGCGGCAGTTCGATGAAGTTGCTGCGAATAGTTTTGCGTCCGAGTCCGTTCGAGTTCTCCTGAATCGCTGTCAATGTCAGAGAAAGAGAACGATAGGACAGGCGTTGGTTGCAGGGGTTCTCAGCAGGTTGGGGACACAAATAAGTTTGGGGCCGTCGATGAAGCTGAATGTCAAGCAAGGTGCCGAGCTATCGCGAAAGATCGCCGGCATCGTTTCGCGCGTTTTCAAGACTTGTGTCGCTGCCGGACTCATATACTTCTGGCTGTGGAGTCGATCACATGAATCCAACCACATTCACGTAATCGGATTCATCTCGCTGACCTCCTGCGTCTTCGCCACCGCCGCAGCGGAAGTAGTAGGATCGAAGGCAGTCGGCGCGGCATGGGGGGGCAGCGCTGTTTTTCGTGTTCGGTGGTGGTTACCTACTTTTGGCATGTGCATTGTGAAGAATAGGAACTTATCTACGAGCTAAGGTGGCGTTCAATGAATATTTCTCTGACGATCATTTGTGCCATCGCTGTGTTACTCGCAACGGCGACTGCGTTCTTGGGCCAGGACGATGTGAAGAATGGTGTGATCTTTCCCTGGCAGTTCATTGCCTCCTGCGTTATCGGTTTCTTGATCACACATGGGGAATATTATCTGCCGACGTTTGAATGGATGTATGGGCATTTGGCTGGTGACGGGTTTGCGGGAAAGTTTCTCAGTGCGTGCGTAGCCGCTCTCGCCGAAACTTTCGTGGCCTGCCTCCCCATGCTCGCAGGCATCGCACTGCACACTCTGCTTTCGGTTTGGGATGAACATCTGCCGTTAGCGACTGGTGCCAGGCAGACGCGGCGCGGCAGAATAGTTGCCTTCTTGCGAGCTTTCGCCATCCGCTAGGGGGGCGTGGACATGTGCCGGACGAAGGATCTTGAATTGTTCCTACCACTTTGCGCCGGCATGCCGCTGGTCCTGATGGTCTGAGTCGCGCCATCTGGAGATTAGGTCATTGGCTTGGGTAATTTTCTTTCGTGGTATCTGCTGGCCGCAATCACCTTTGGTGTTGGGGTATCCAGCGAGAAAGTTGAACGTGACCATTGAATCGATACTGCGGGTCCTTGCCATCTATTGCGCGACACTCGTCGCCCTTTGGGGCATCGTTTGGTTATGGTTCCGATGTGCACATTTTCCCGAGCGGGTGACCGTCGAGACGTTGGACGGCCAGCGTATGTCGGCAGATGTTGTCGGAGCTTCGAAGCTTCGGCACGGGGAGTGGCAGCGGACGAAAGTACGTTTCTATGGACCGGATGGCGAAGGGGCTTGGACCCAAGGCGACGGGTTCCACGCGATGGGTGTAATGCGGAAAGAGAGTATCTTCGTTGTCCGCCCGCCGCGTTGAGAAGCAGAACCCAAAGAAGAGCATCGGTAAAGGTCGCCTAGGTGCGAGCAACGCTATACTACGTTTGGCAGCAAGAAGATTTACATGCCGCACTCTGAGGCTAATGCGAACAACATCTCCCAGGCCATCAAAAGGAAGGGCGTATGAACGAGCAAGTTGCTATCGAACGTTTAGTTCGGGAAGTGCAGAGGTATGCAAGTGGCCCCAGCCGCGATGTCGAGCGAGGTGCCTAAACGCCTCGGCTCGCAGCACTACTACTTCAAAAGTATGGCCTGGGTATCATCCAGGCAGTTTCGGTGATCTACGAATCGCCGCGAACAGCAGATCCGATTTTGTATGCGCTTGATGCGGAGACTGAACGCATTGACCCCGACTGGCGAGAGTATCATCGTTTGCGTTGGGCTGCACGCCCTGCAGACATCACAATCCCTTCGGATTAGTTTGTGCCACGGGGTGAGGTGATCGTCCGTTCTCACGCCACCTGTTGGCCCGGCAGTGCTTTGGGCGCCGGTAGCACCTCGTCATAACTCGATTCGGATGCCGCGCGATGCAGAATGCCGGCAGCGATGTCTTCGGGGCACCGATGCTCCAGCAGTTCCAGGCACGACAATGTTTCGCGTGAATCGATGCCCGTCATTTCCGCCCAGCGCTCGATTTGCCGCGATAAAGTGCGCTCACGGGCGATGCCTGCCGCCCGTGAGCGCGTGATAGGGAGGACGCGGCCCTCCAGTTTCACTCCCGCAGCGCCATCGAGTAGCTGCTCAATTCTGGCGCGGTCGACTTGGGAGCGATCTTCCTCCAATACTTGCCAGCGGACGCGCACCCATGTGTCGGCGAGGTCGTGCTCTTGGATAAATTGTCTCAGTTGAATCATATCCGGTGGGCCGTCGAAACTGATATCGAGCGTGCGCCGCGCCGGCGTGGGAACGAGGCTGAGGTCTGCATGGTCGGCAGTGATGTCCCACATCAGAAAGCCTTTTTCGCCCTCCTCACCGTAGTGCAGTCGCCCAATGGAGCCGGCATACGCTATCAGGCGGCCGGCATTGCTCCATGCCTGGTGTTTGTGGATGTGGCCAAGCATGACGGCGGTTGCCTCAGCCGAAAACAGCGCACCGCTGGTAAACTCATGATCGGCGCCGGCCATGGGCACACCATGCTCCATCACGCACCCATGTACTGTTCCATGCGACAGCGCGACGACGGGGATGCCGCAACCACGTGCGGCAAGGTGCCCTTGTGCGTAGCCAGCCAGGACACGCGCCAACTGGTCGCCCATCGCCTGCGCCGCTTCCGCCGCGCCGACGACCGTCGCGAGGTCGGCCTTGTTCAAGGTTGGAATGCATGTGCAGAGCAGGCGCGCGTCCTGCGGTGGCGATTCGAATTGCCAATTCTGTGATGGCAGCCATGAACCGGTGTTGGTCAGGACCACCTGCTCAAGGTGATTGGTAAAGTGAATCGGGCGGTTGGCGCCAATCAGGGCCAGCATGGCAAGCAGTCCCGGCGGTTCATGGCTGAATGTCCCCTGGAGCAAGAGGACAGGGCAATGGTCCGCCAGGCGCTTGATTTGCCGGGCCAGAGCGAGGAAAGCGGGGGAGTGCGCATTGAGCGCGTGGTCCGTGGTATCTCCAGTGATGACGGCAGCATCTGCGCCGAGCGCAATTGCTTCATCGATGGCGTGGCCGAAGCAGCGGTCTACTTCGGCCAGGGTTTCGTCCGCGTAGTGCAGGTCCGAAAAATGGGCGATTTGCAGTGCCATGATGTCCTCCTTATTGCACTATTGGCCGAATTCGGCCGCAACTCGTTCGATGAGGGCCTCGGGCGTGTCCCGGTACCTCTCTAGTTCCGCAAGCACGCGGGCGCAGCCGCGAACATTTCGACGCCAGCCAACTCCCCAGGATCGATCGGCGAAAGCATCGAAGCGGTCAACCGGGATGTCGTATTCCGCCACCAGTGCATAGACCGGCGCAGTGTCGACGACAGGGCGCTCTGGCGGCATGTTGCTGGCCGGTTCGGTCGAACTGTCGCAAGGCATGTCGACGACATTTGCATCAACGGACGTGGCCTGATAGTCGGCGGCGGGTTGATTGGCCGGACGGATATCTGGGGCCCTCTGGCCCTGCAGGGTTCTTACGGCTTCCTCGGCCAGTTCGATTGTGTCGTCCCGGTCGTGTTCGATCAGTAACGCCGAAACATCGACTGGCGCCTCCAGTTCGATGATCCAATGTGCGCTCCTCACTGGCTGCCCCGTCTTCAAATCAATGTGCGACACTTCGCGCAGCTTCTTGGTGAGGAAGAAAGGGGTATGGTGTCGGTCCAGGAAACCGGCAAGCCGGCCACCACGCAGGAAGGCGATGGTCTCGAACCGCTCGATCGCGCGGCTCAAAGCGTAGAAGCTATTGGTCTGAAGTTCGAAGGCGTCGAGCGACTTGATGCGAGGGATGTAGAAGATGAAGCGGCCGCTCAGATTGCACAGGCGGTTCTGAAACTCCGGGCATAGTTCAGGATCGCACCGGCCGTCGTTCTCGGGCCGGAGTTGGTGTGCGCGACCGCCGAAGGTACGTAGCACCCGTCGTGTCTGCGCATCAATCCGCGCGGGCGCGTGCATCTTGCAATAGCGCGTATGTCCATCGGTACCGTACTCGCTCCAGTAGCGCTTCTCGCTGCGCGACCAGCACGCCAGTTCATGCGGCATGACGGCCTGCCATCGGTCAGCCGGAAACATGACCGGGAACCGATAAAGGCGTTTCACTCCGTCGCCGCGGTCTTCGCCGTAAAGGCTGAGGATCTGGTCTGCGAGCGCAGGATTGGGAAGATCGTTTGGCCTGACGGTAAACCACGCGACGTTCTTTGGGACGAGTGGCTTCTCAATGCCAGGGAATGCCTCGATAATCTTCCGTTCGATCTCCTCGAAAGTGGCATTGCTGACTACGCCGTTGTCATACAGCGCTTTCACTTGAGGGTTGCTGGCCGCCTTCTTGGTGAGAACCTTAATGCCCGCGCGGATCTTACCGGCGGTCGGAATGCGTGGTTCCCTTTGTCCGAGCAGGGTAATCGGGACGGTAGGTGCCGACAATGTTGGCTGGTCGCGTTGGTCCATGGTGGACTCCTTGAGACAGGTGGAACATGACCCATGTTCGCACTGCCTTTGACCAGCGCAACTGTCACGCCGTTCGCCTGGTCTGTTGGCTGTCCTCGCAATACGTGCTGGGCTGTGTCCCCCCGTTCGGTCGGGGCCGAGGCTGATTCATCTCGCAATCGAATGGCTGCAGGAGCTTATACACAGCGAGCTTTTTCACCCCGAGTGCCGCTCCGATATCTTCCGCGTTTGCACCACTCATATGCAAACGACGTGCTGCCAGCCTGCGAGCCAACGCGGTATTGATGCCAGAATGCCCGCCATGGGCAAAGATTCGGCGATAAATCTCGTGGATCTCTTTGCAGACCTGGTGCTGGGCTCCCGGCCCAGATCGCTTCACCGTCATTGGTTTGCCATCGCGCGACAGGAATAGCCTGCTATGAGGCTGAAGGCCTCGGTAATATGGCTTGTCGTGGGTCGCCATGCCTTCTGCGCGGCGTAGAACGAGATAGGCGTCAATTGCCGCCGTCAACTTGGGATCGCAAAAGAGGAGGGGGCGCTCCTTGCCGTTGACTGCGATTTCGCAGCGCATGCTCGAATGAAGCCTCACTTCACCGAACTCATCGAGATAGTCGCGCACTTCGAGCTGGGCAATTTCCAGCGGCTTCGCTGCCGTGGCGAACAGTATCAGTAGCAGGGCGGTATCGCGTTCAACGCACCTGCTATGGCGTGCGATTTTGGCGATGTGTTGGTCAAGGCGGCAGTTCGCGAGTTCTATCACGCGACCCTGCCAGACGCTTGCCGCATCCGGAACGAAATGCTCCAGCGCTTCAAGATAGGCGTCGCCGTGATGTCGTATTAATGCCGCTGTCGGCGATTCATCTTCATCGACCCCGACCACGCCGACTATCTGTTGCAGGTCGGTAGCGAGCATGCGAACTTTTTGCGAAACTGCCGATTTAGTGAGACAGAAGTCGCATGCAATGCATTCGCACGAGGCACCGGCAACCAGTGCCCGCAGCATCAATGACGCGATCTCTAAACTGTCATTTGCCATGATATGCATCTCCGTAAGGGCAAGCGGCTTTACGATGATCCGGCTTTCACCGCGGTCAGGCCAAACGAAAGCCCGGCGTGCCGACGCCCCTTTCTCGGTGAACGCGTGTCGAGGGGGGGCCTCGCTGGAAGATGCTCGGTATGAATGGCAACGCTTCTACTGCTACCGATCCCAGCAGTTTCTTGCGTGTTAAGAGGCGCTCATAAAGATAGTGTTCGAGGATCGGACGGGAACGTGCTTTGAGGCCTTAACTGCGCTCATTCTACGCAAAGAGGGTAAGCGATCTCTGAGGTGAGCAGATGCTCGGGGCCATGAGGCAGGCGACTAGCCAGCGGCACTCATAATTGAATCGCTTACCTCGGTCTTTTTGATGCGAGGCGGTATTGGAAACTCCCAAGACCTCATCTGCTCGGAAGGGAAAGCGCGCATGAATGAGCGAGCGTATTCCGGGTCATCGCAACTGAGCCAGTCGTCCCACTCGGCACGAGGGACAATCACCAAGGCACGTTTCTCGTCCACCGGTTTATGAAAGCGCTTCATCAGCGGGTGGTCGTCGGCATTGATCGGCAACTGCGTGAAAGAGTATGCCAGCGTGCCGTCCGCTCCCCATCCGCGCCATAGCCTTGCAACGGCGAACATACTTTCATCGCTCATCCCGATTCCCCAGCGAACAGCCTTACCCGACTCGTAGCAGGGTTCATAAAATGCGCTCATCGGGATGAGGCCAGTATGCCAACCCGGGTTCCCCAAGCGTGGCGACGTGCAAAACGGAGCCGGATGTTGGGGCTGCGTGATGACGCGCGGGTCCCTCGAGCAATATGGCCCCGCAGGCATTGTGGCCGCGGCATGCACAACATGTCTACGCATTGGTGTGCGCCTTGTATCGCGGCTCGTCATCATTTTTCGTCTGGCTTCCTAGTCTGGCTATGCGCGCAACGTGCGTCGCCCCCGGCAAATCCTGCGCGCAATTCGTGGCTTCATGGATCCAGCGATGGAGGGCCGGAGCTTTACCTGCCTGCGCCAGGTCGATCAGATCGTATTCGAAGAAGACGTGTTGTCGGCGCTGGAAGATGCTGGTGCACTCGTGCCGCGCAGCCGTCAGTATTCGGGTGATGGTGGAATCGATGTTGCTTTTGGATAGCGACACATGGCAGGATCGGTGTGTAGGTTAAGCGGTATAGTGAGCAAAATACACGGTGTTGAGCGGACGTTAATCGCTTAAGGGAAAGCGACCTGGTGCCGAGGGGCTCAACGCATCGGCCGGTAAGCGCCCTGGCGGTACCGTCCATTTGCGGCCCTTAGCCAAGTTCAGTTTTGTCTGGAAATTTCAGCGTGTTAAGAAATGCCATAACTATGAAGTTTCGACCGACGCCGCAACTCCTTGCAGCCATGCTTTGCATGGAACATGCTAAACGCCTCGGCTCACAGCGCGGAAGATGCCAATATACTGACCAAACGGTCGATACATGCGATCCTGAAGGAGCAGCGCATCCCCGGCCTGCAAATCACGGTCGTCAAAAATGGCAAGATCGCCCTTTCCGAAAGCTATGGTATGGCCAACGTAGAAAATAGCGTGGCCGCCTTCCGCACCATCCGTTTCCCGTTCAACTCCGCAAGCAGAGCGTTCGCCGTATCAACGCAAATGCCCAAGTCTTGGGCGTGAACTATAACTAAGTTGTCGGACAGGCGTATCACTGGAGTCCCGCAGCTCTGATGTATATGGCAATTCAGGATGTAGGCCGGAGCATTCATGCTTGCGATGCTGGTCCTGGGGTCCAAAGAGGATACGTGTGATGGTTTTATCGGACAGTCTCTGGTTGCGAAGATATGTCGATGCGAATGACAAGCCATGCGTGCAGGCCAAGTCAATGGCATGATCAACAGCAGTTGCCTTTACGCACTGCTGGCGGCGCTCTGGAGTAAATGCCATGGTGCAGTATTACCTTGATTTAACAGAAAGACCAACGCATAAATTGGACAAGACAACAGTCACCCGTTTCATCCGATTAGGCCGGGCACACGTTCGTGGCCTTTTCACCCTTAGGACTAGGGCTACGATTGAACGATACGCGCTGGTTCTCGGCGAGGGATCTGAAGCCTTCGACCTGGATGTCCTGGAAATGCACGAACAGGTCGGGACCGCCTGTGTCGGGAGTGATGAAGCCGAAGCCTTTGGATTCACTGAACCATTTGACGATGCCGGTTTGCGTAGTCATGATAAAACCTCGTAAAAGATGTTGCGAGTCGGGCCTTGCCCGGCGATACGCGCCAACGAGCAGGGTCAACAAGCGAGGGAATCAGACAGGAGTTGCCAACGATGGCAAGACAGGACGGAGACCGCCAATCATTTGCGGTGCTTCATACGCGGTAAAGTCAATATACAAGGCTTTGCGCTGCACGCCTAGCGCTATTTACTCAAAGCGTGCAATCAAGGGGAATTCCCACCATTTTGCAGGAGCTAATTGGAAACGCAATTGGCGTATGGGTTCGGCGCGCCTTAATGTGAAAACCCATGTGGCAGAAGACTTTGCAGTGGCTTGCATGCGGGCACTCGGCGAAGGAGTAACATTATGTGGCGTTGAAACGGGGCGATCGATATTTGAGACCGTCGTGTGATCTGTACAATGATTGACCTAAGGCCGGTCAGCAGGCAATTCCATACGGCGAGGGGTGATGGACCTTTGGACGCATGAACAATGGAAAAGATCGACGTCATGACCGATGCCCATGAGCCAGTGCTGCCAAGGCGCACGCTTGTTCGGTCGAACGTGCAGACGAGCACTGGCAGGACCCGCCAACCACGCAAGAGCGAATTGCTGGCGCTGCTTCGGATCGCCAAAGCGCTGCTATGCGCAAATAGTGTTGAAGCGGCCCTGCGCGCGGTGGCCGAAGGGTTACACGGGCTGAAGCCAGACGCGGTTTTGCTCATCAGTCAAAGCGATAGCGGCGATAGCTGCTTCAACCTCAATACTGCCGACAGAACTTGTTGCTTTGAACTAAATCATCGCATGTGCGGCGAGGTGCGCAAGCTGGTGGGAAGCGGCACGATTCCATTGCCTTTGCAAGCATCTACGCTGGATGATGGAAGCTACGTAGTGGCCCTGTTTTCGGATGACGGTAGCGGAGGCTATATTGCGCTGAGCTGGAAGATACCACCGGAGGAGGCGGTACAGCAGCATGCGCTCGCGTTCTTGCCTCGGATCGCAGAATTGGCCGGTGCCCGCCTCAATAACCTTCTTGATCAGTTGCACCGGGAAGAGGAAGTTAAGGAGCAATACCATGCCTTTGCTGCGACAGAATCGCGCCACATCGAGGAACTGCGGGTGAGCGAGCATGAGAAGTTCGAAGCGCGTGAACTGGCGGTGCAAGACGAGTTGACTGGGCTGCAGAATCGACGGGGATTTCTCTCGAAATCGGAACAATGCTTGTTGATCGCCCGCCGCCAGGAACAAGCGTGCGCAGTAATCTTCGCTGATGTGGATGGCTTGAAGCTGATCAATGACCAACTGGGTCATGCCGCCGGCGATGAACTGATTCGCGAGGCTGCACACATTTTCGACAGCGCGTTCCGGCACGCAGACGTGGTGGGGCGGGTTGGCGGCGACGAATTTGCGGCATTTACGTTTGACAATGCGACGCCGCGTGTCATCGTTGAGCGCATCGAGGCTAAGATCGCCGAGTTCAATGCCGGCAGAAAAGGGGGGCTTGCGATGTCGCTGAGCATCGGCGTGATCAATTGCGATATCCAGAGCGAGGAAACACTCTCGGAATACCTGGTGCGAGCGGATGAGGAAATGTATCGCCACAAACGGCAACGCGGACGGGCACCACACTAGTACGCCCCACTGGACTGTGGGGAAATTTTCCCAATCCGTGGCGAGATTGCATGCCACCGAAGTGGCGCATTACTCGGTTTGCACTTTGGCGCGTGTCGTCGTGCGGCGGGCGTCGATGGGGGCGCAGAGGACTCGCTCGATGACGTGTAGGGGAATGCAGCGAGACAGTAAATAGCGCTGAGCACTGGCGATCCCCACCATCGCGCTCAGCGCGATTCCGTATTGCACAATTGCGGCGGTCCAGATGTCTTCCCGCCGAGCGATCTCGGAATTCTCGTTCACCGCGCGCTCCTTCTGCATGAGTGAAGTATCGCACAATCATGATCTACCATTATGCAATTATGTTGCGACGGCAACGCAGAGCGTTCTCTCCGCGGTCGTTGGCCTTTGCGCAGCAAGGCTGCTTTCGCTGGTGGCAGAATGAGGGGCCGGCACGCGATCAATGGTCGGTTTTGCGCGATCTGCTGGCCGGATAATCCACCAGCAGACAATCCTGGCCAACAAATGCGCCACCCCTGATGTCATGGCGGAATAGGTCGAGCCATGAGGTGCTGTCGCTAATCAGGTACTGTTTGGTCTGGCCCGTTGATTTTCTCCGCACCGTTAATTCACCCTGTAATCCCGACACTTCATCGGTCTTGGGATCCGTCGTGTCCGTCGCGCTGAGGGAAAAATCTGCACGGATCAGGCGATTGCTGCGCAAAATCCTCTGAAATTCGGCGACGTCTTCCGCTTCGATCAGTTCCATATAACCCCCTAATGTGGTCCCGTATATTCAGTATAGGCTCAAACGCCGCTGCACCGCTGGGAAGCAACATCGGCCGGCCTTGCCTGTTTGCATGTGAGGCGGCCAGTTTGACGTGGCTTGCCCCGAAAGGCTGACCGTCAACACGCAACCGATCACTCGTGGAACACGGATGCTGGGGAGTCCCCGTTTTTTCACAACGAAGTGCTTCGCGACCGTGAGATCAAGGCCAGGGCCGGAGCGGATGTGCTGCGCCTGGACTTCCTGTCGATGGCGGTCGCGATGGGCGTGATCGCCCCATTGAGGACTTGGCACTGGCAAGCGCCCGGTGTCGACTGCGTGCGGGATGTCTGGTCGCGGCGTACTCCTACACAAGCAGGTCCGGGCCGGTTGGCTTGCCATTCGGAGCGGGTCAATTTACCGTCTGGTGTTTGCCTTGAATCACGGCGTCGCCGAGACATTTGCACCGGAGTTGGTGCATTGGGCATCGGGTACTATGGCGACCTTTGATCCTCGCCCAATGGATCACGGTACAGCTGTTAATGACCTGTTGCGAGCGGCGCCCGGTGAGTTGAACCGCCCGCGTGAACTTGGCACCATTGCGGGTGGAGGGAGCGCCGGGGTCTGCGATGCGTGGATGGAACCAACGCTTTAAGGATGGCGAGCATGCAATTGCTGGGCAATGATCAGTTCGTTGGCCGACGCGCGACGGCTGCGCCATTCGCCAAAAAGCACCCGCTGCAACGTTGACTCGTCAATGCGTTGGTTCCGCAGGTATTCGACTGCATAGCGCCAGCCATGTGTACGTACCAAGTCTATCGCATGGTTCAAATAGCGAAACTGCTGGACGTCGTGCCTTCGATCAGAATAGATGGTCCTCATGATCCCCTCCGTGTGCATGGGAAAGCAGTTTGGATCTGGAGGACGTCACAAAGGAACCAAAGTCGACCTAGCCACTTAACCCGATCCGATGTTCACAATGGATCCGCACTGCGAACTTATCAGGTTAGCACATTGGGAATGCTCCAGCGATTGGTATTCTATATTGCTGCTCATCGCACGCGGCTAGCAGTGACGGCGTGCGTCCGCAGAGTTCCATGCTGCTCGCAACGGGAGCGGCCCACGTGTCAGCAAACGCCAAGCTATCGATGCTGGTGCCGAGCACGTGCGGCCCGCGGATGAGGCGCATTGCGCCTGGCGGCGAGTTCGGCACGGACGTCCGATCTGCGAACGACGCTTGCCGCACGAGCGGCTTTTTTATGTCCGTTTGTGATCGCGTGGCGGCCCCAGGGAGGAATCGCAATGAAGTGGAGATGCATTCCGCGCCGTGAAAATTGCCGCCATGGTCAGCATCTTCAGGATGCAATGTTGCACTGGCATCCCTTTGGTTTGTGGCGAATATGCTTGCACCCGCACGCGTGCGGAGGTGGCGATTTCAAGTTGACGGCTGATGAGCCCCAGTGTCCAACCGGACCTGGCTTGGATGGCGACTTACAGGGCCATGGCGACCGTGCGTGCGAAGCTGGTGCGCAAAGCGGTGGCGCACCTGGGGCCGTTGATGCAGACAATATCCGCATTGGACGTTCGTTTGATTACGGAGTTGCCAGGCGCGTGATCGGTAAACGGTTTGACTACGATGGGGCGCACATGGCGGGGCAGCCGCTAGGTTTGGCGAAGGATGCATTTGCCCCTCTGGTAAGCGCGTGTGAGCCACGGCAATTGCCATGCCATGGCCTGAGCGGAGAATTGCAGGTCAGCGTTCTTGATGAAGCATCTGAAATTCAAGACGAAATTTACCGACGGATAAGACGTGGTTTGCAGCCGGACGTTGAAGAACAGCGCGCCATGTTGCACGACATGCTTGAGCCCCGCTAGCGGGAATCCGGGAGGGAGAACCAAATCCGAAGGCGCGCATGCCGACGCGGAATCCGATGCAGGGCTGGTCGATAACGGCGGCGATCCAATCGCCGTTTGCGAGGAGCGTACTGCCGCCCGTGAGGCGGAAGCCACGAAACATTCAACGTGGTAAGGGAAGGCAGCCCCGCGGGTGCGCTGCGACGAGATGTCTAGAGTTCCGCAATCGACGCATCGACCGTGCATGAGTGCGGCAACCGGCGTTGCGAGCACTGCTAGACTGCGCGCGGACGACGCCGAAATCATTAGTGAATGTCGCTTGTGCGCGTATAGTAAGTAATAGGCACCCAGCCAGCGTTCCCAGTTTGTGCCGGTCTTCCTCAGCATTGCAGCTTTTCAGCGCAATCGCGTCAAAGCCCCTCATCGCCGTGAAGTGGTGTTTTATCTGAGTCTGGTTTGAAGTAGTCGTGCCTCGCCGGAAACGTGGGCTTGCTCGTTGCTACCGCCTTTCCGGGCCTATTCCTGAACGCGAGCGAAGGAGTGCGCTATGCGCAGACATTCAACATCATGGTTCCAGGGATGGAAGATCCTGCTGAAGTGCGCAGAGTTCAGGTGCGACGATGGCTCTTTGAAGTTCACGTCAACTGCCATCCTCAAACATATGCCACCTACAGCCGATTGCATGAGCCTTCAGTGGCCGGACAAGATGAAGAGATCGATTGTCTTTCCGGAGGATGCATTTGGTTCCTGTGAAGATGCCAATACGGATGCGATGTCCAGGGCTCGGCGTCAGATCCTGGCAATGAATGGGAGCACGGATATCAGTGGGAGAAAGATCGTGGACTGTGCGGGCAACAAAGGGGCTCGCCAGGAGTCTGACGAAAGCCTGGCTGCGCAATATGAGATCTCGTTTGGTGACGACGCATCTGACGATCGTCGCAGTGACCGTCTATCTGCACCGGTGCCAGACGCATCGATCCCTGACATTGCGCCCGGTCGTAGCCCATTGCTTCCGCTTCTGGCTATGGCTGACGACGGGAATGGTGACGCGCGAATGGGTGGCGGTGCATCGCTGCCATCACGCCCACTGTGAATCTGAGAAGGATCCGCACAGCCCAGTGGTGGTCGGAATCAACCAGGTCCTGTGGCGCGGAGCAGAACTGTACCGGGACGCGAGAAGTACCCCTGCGCTGGTCGATCGCTTCGGGGGCGGGGGACCGGCGGACTGGCTGGAGCGACGAATTTATGGCCGCTACACGTGGCAAGGCGTGGGACTGCTATTGGTCATTGAACTACTCCTGTTTGGCGCGCCAGGACTGACTCTGTGGGCTTGCCAGATGATGTGGATTCCTTTTCTGGCAGCAGGGGTTGTCAACGGCTTGGGGCACTATGTCGGCTACCGCAATTACGACTGCAAGGAAGCTGCCACCAACATCGTTCCGTTTGGACTGCTCATTGGCGGGGAAGAGCTGCACAACAACCATCATACTTTTCCGACTTCCGCAAAGTTCTCGGTTCGCTGGTTCGAACTGGATATCGGCTGGGCCTATATTAGAGTGTTGCGGTGGTTGCGCCTGGCGTCTCTCCGGCGGCCACCAGAGCGCTTGATGCGATGCGCGGGGCAGTTCGTACCGACTCCTGTAACTTTGAAGCTGGTCCTAGGCAATCGTGCGGTACTAATGCGCGAGCTGACGGTCCTGACCTTGGACGTGTTTCATGCTGAACGCGTGGGACTGGCGAAGCAGATCCCCCACGTGGCGTTGGTTCAGACCAAACGCTTGCTTCGGCGCGCACCTTGCCGTCTCACGGTAACGCAAAAGGAGGAGCTAGAACAGGTGATCGTCCACAGCGCACGACTCAATACCATGCATCTGGCGCGACAGACGCTGGAGAAGTTATGGGAACGAACGGCAACACAGGGAGAACTTCTGGCATTCCTGCAGACTTGGTGCGTGGCTGCGGAGCGTAGCGGTCTGCGTCCCTTGCAGCGATTTGCCCGCCAATTGGCGAGTTATGGATAGGAACATGAATCTTGCATTGATTCACTCGACGGCGTGCCGGGAATTGCTCAATGAGGGAGACCTGGAGGATGCGGTACGTTACTGCATTGCCCAGGGCATTGAACCACCGGTCCCGCCATGCTCGCAGCGCTCATCTGATTACGAGCGCTGCGTGGAAGTGGCGCAAGAAACCCTGTCGGACTATGGTTGGTGGGAAAAACGCTTAAAGGTCCGGAGCGCGCGTGAACGCAGACAGGCTGAATTGCAGGAAGGCTTAGGCGAGAAGTCCCCGGCGTCCTCCGGGACGCGGGCCAGTTGATTCGGCGTTTTGGTGTCGATTGGTGACGGCCTGGGGATGTCATGGTTTCCAGGCGCGATGTATTGCGATGCGCCAGTTTGGCGTGCATCGCAGAGCCGCCATTGGCGCACTCATCCCTTGTGGTCGCCCACGGCGGCGGTGATGTGCGCGACGGCGCAGGTGCCCAATCGTGCGCGCGCGGCAGTCGACGCGTACGAAAAGTCGTGCAGCAAAGAAGTGCGACCGCACGAAGGAGTCGGACATGCAACGCTATCGTGGCTACGAAATTGACTGCGCGGCAGTCAGGGCGACCCTGGGAAGGCCTAGCGCAAAGTGGTACTGCCATGTGAGCGTCAGGAAAGTCGCTGAGCCAATGCCGACGCGATACGAGGTCACAGTGATCGCCTGGACCATGTACTCGGCAAAATTGCTCGGCCTGCACCTGGCGAAGGAGCGCATCGATGATGCGCTCGGCATCGAACTGCCTGGATGAGATCCCTTCTACACCAGGCGACCAGGGGGGGGCGGCGCAGCCCTGAGCGATGCGCCGTGGCGGAAGGCCACGTTCTGCGCCAGCAGGTGTTGTCGATCAGGTGGGGATCGAAGTGCGGTAACGCTGCTTCTGCCCGAAAGGCGTGCGCTGGGATGGGCCAGCATGCGATTTCTATGGAAGGCTACCGTTTTTTTGACCTGGTACGCTGGGGCATTGCAGCAGAATACCTAAACGCTTATTTTACCAGCGAAAAAACACGTAGCGCCCACCTCAATGACGCTCTCTTCAAAAAAGGCCGCGACGAATATTTGCCTATACCGCTGAACCAGATTAACTTCAGCAAAGGCTTATACAAACAAAACACCGGCTGGTAAGCCAACAACGATGTACCATAAGTATGTAAAAGCATACCGGAAACATATCGTAAAGTATCAGAAGTTATATGAAAG
>Ga0102587_1000497_pt1 | contig 40643 bp, 36 predicted proteins | sample AraplaF_Col_mTSA_FD_76853 | JGI IMG/M metagenome (GOLD analysis project Ga0102587, IMG submission 76853) | Arabidopsis root microbial communities from the University of North Carolina, USA - plate scrape MF_Col_mTSA (SPADES assembly) (version 2) | ecosystem: Host-associated > Plants > Roots >... | reverse complement strand
TGTCGCAACTTCCCCGGTTGCCGCGCGACGCCTCTCGAAATAACGCTTTTTAACTTTGGAGTTTTTTCGATGAACCAACCCGTGATGCAAGGCCTGCAGCTCAACACACCGAGCTACGTCAAGAACGCGAAACTGATCGCCTGGGTCGCCGACATGGTGGCCCTGTGCAAGCCCGACAATGTGTACTGGTGCGACGGCAGCGAGGCCGAATACCAGCGCCTGTGCCAGCAGCTGGTCGACGCCGGCACCTTCAAGAAACTCAACGAAGCCAAGCGCCCCAACAGCTTCCTGGCCCAGAGCGACCCCAGCGACGTGGCCCGCGTGGAAGACCGCACCTATATCTGCTCGGCCAAAAAGGAAGACGCCGGCCCCACCAATAACTGGATGGCGCCCGCCGAAATGCGCCAGACGCTGCAGCCCCTGTTCGATGGCTGCATGAAGGGCCGCACCATGTACGTCGTGCCTTTCAGCATGGGCCCGCTGGGCTCGCCGATCGCGCACATCGGCATCGAGCTGTCCGACAGCCCTTACGTGGCCGTCAACATGAAGATCATGACGCGCATGGGCCAGGCGGTGTTCGGCGTGCTGGGCGTGGACGGCGACTTTGTGCCCTGCGTGCACACCGTGGGCGCGCCGCTGGCTGAAGGCCAGAAGGACGTGAAGTGGCCTTGCAACAAGACCAAGTACATCGTGCATTACCCCGAGACCCGCGAGATCTGGTCGTACGGCTCCGGCTACGGCGGCAACGCGCTGCTGGGCAAGAAATGCTTTGCGCTGCGCATCGCCTCCAACATGGGCCGCGACGAGGGCTGGCTGGCCGAACACATGCTGATCCTCGGCGTGACCAACCCCCAGGGCAAGAAATACCACGTCGCGGCGGCTTTCCCCAGCGCCTGCGGCAAGACCAATTTCTCCATGCTGGTGCCGCCCGCCGGTTTTGACGGCTGGAAAGTCACCACCATCGGCGACGACATCGCCTGGATCAAGCCCAGCGCCGACGGCAAGCTCTACGCGATCAACCCCGAAGCCGGTTATTTCGGCGTGGCCCCGGGCACCAACTTCCACACCAACCCGAACTGCATGGCGAGCCTGGACAAGAACGTGATCTTCACGAACGTGGCCCTCACCGATGACGGCGACGTGTGGTGGGAAGGCATGGAAAAAGACACCGGCGGCCAGCCTGCGCACCTGATCGACTGGCAAGGCAAGGACTGGACGCCGCAAATCGCCAAGGAAACCGGCGCCAAGGCCGCCCATCCCAACGCCCGCTTCACCGTGGCCGCCACCAACAACCCGGCTCTCGACAGCGCCTGGGACGACCCCAAGGGTGTGGCGATTGACGCCTTCATCTTCGGCGGCCGCCGCTCCACCACCGTGCCCCTGGTCACCGAGGCGCGCAACTGGGTCGAAGGCGTTTACATGGCCGCGACCATGGGCTCGGAAACCACGGCAGCCGCCACCGGCCAGGCCGGCGTGGTGCGCCGCGATCCCTTCGCCATGCTGCCCTTCATGGGCTACAACATGAGCGACTACTTCCAGCACTGGCTCAACGTCGGCAAGAAGCTGGAAGCCACCGGCGCCAAAATCCCCAAGATCTACACCACCAACTGGTTCCGCAAGGGCGAGGACGGCAAGTTCGTCTGGCCCGGCTACGGCGAGAACATGCGCGTGCTCAAGTGGATGATCGACCGCATCGAAGGCACGGGCAAGGGTTCCGAGCACATCACCGGCATCAGCCCCGCCTATGAAGACCTGAACTGGACCGGCCTCAATTTCAGCGCCGAGCAGTTCAAGACCGTGACCAGCATCGACAAGGCCGCCTGGCTCAAGGAGCTGGAGCTGCACGCCGAACTGTTCAAGCAACTCGAACATCACCTGCCGAAAGAGCTGGGGGAGACCAAAGCCGCGATCGAGCGCCGCCTGGCTGCCTGACCGGCAGACCCAAGCGGGCGCGGCGCATGACCTGCGCCGCGCCTCACGCCCCCGGGCCATCCGGTACAGGGCAAAAAAAAGCCACCTGACAAGGTGGCTTTTTTTGTGGGCCGCCGCCGCGGGCGGCCCGGCATCCGGCGGGATGCTTAGATGTAGCTGCGGTGGTAGGCGCGCAGCACCGAGGCGCCGCTGACGGCTTCGGCGCGCTCTGCCTTGGCGGCGGGAGCAGCGGGTGCTTCCACTTCAGCATCGGCAGCGCGTTGCAGGGCCATTTGCAGGTCGGCCATTACGCGGGGGTCGTTCTTGGCGGCTTGCCAGAGGCGCTGGTCGGCGCGGGCTTCGGCCAGGCTGCGCGACCAGTCGTCCAGGCCGGCTTTGAGACGGGCGGCCAGGTTACGCGCGGTGCCGACGAACAGCGCCAGGACGGCGAAGGCGACAGCCCACAAGGCGATCCACATCACCAGCAGGTGGCCTTCGGTGACGCTGTCCATCACTTGGTAGGCCACCACCATGATGGCGGCCGCCACGGCAGACAACAGCAGCGTGGCGAGGCCGCGGGTGCCGGTAAAGGACTGGCCCAGCTGGCGTACGGCACCAAAGGCCGACTCAGCGCGGACAACGCCGGGGTGCTGTGTGGAATATTTGATATTGACGAAGCTGGTCATGATGAACTCCCGTTATGGCTAATCCCCGCCGGGACAAGATATCTCGGCGGGTACAGGGATATTAGGGTTACCACTGATGTTATTCAACTTTATCTTTATGATGAGATTCATTCATACTGGTGATAACTAGGACGCTTCCCCTCCAAGCCATGGCTTCCGACACCTTCAATCCCCTCAATTTCCGGACGCTGGACCTGAACCTGCTCCGTGTGTTCGACGAAGTGATGGCCGAGCGCAGCCTGACGCGGGCCGCGCGCAACCTGTCGCTGACCCAGCCCGCCGTCAGCAATGCGCTGCGCCGGCTGCGCGAAACCCTCGGCGACGAGCTGGTGCAGCGCAGCGGCCAGGGCATGGCGCCCACACCACGCGCCCTGGCCATCTGGCCGGCCGTGCGCGAGGCGCTGCAGCAACTGCAGGAGTCACTGGTTCCCAACGAATTTGTGCCCGGCGAAGCCAACACCACCTTTGTGCTGGCCATGGCCGACGCCACCGCGGCCGAGCTGATGCCCGGCCTGGTCGAAACGCTGGAGCGCGAAGCCCCGGGCGTGTCGATACGGGTGGTGCCTCTTACCACCCGTGACCCGCGGCGCCTGCTGGACGAAGAAACCTGCGACCTGGCCATAGGCTACTTCCCGTCGCTGCTGGCCGACCTGACGGCCAGTGAGCAAAGCGGGGAGCCGCTGCCGTTTTCACACCAGCGGCTCTACGACGGAGAATATGTCTGCGTCATGCGCAGGGACCACGCGCTGGCCACCGGCCCCTTCACGCTCAACCGCTTTTGCGCCGCGCGCCACATGCTGGTGAGCTTTTCGGGCCGGCCTTACGGGTTTATCGACGAAGCCCTGGCCTCGCTGGGACGCAAGCGGCAGGTCGTGCTCACCGTCAACCAGTTTTTCACCGCCGGCCGGGTGGTGGCCAACTCCAACCTGCTGACGGTGTTGCCGCGCCACTTCGTGCGCGTGACCGGCATTGCCGAGCAGTTGGTGCTGCGCCCCCTGCCTTTTGACGTCTCGCCGGTGCACGTGGACGCGGTGTGGCACCGCCGCTCGCGGCAGCGCAGCGCCCACATGTGGCTGAGGCAGGCGGTGGTGCGCGCCGCCGACCAGGCGTTTTCTGCCTGAGCCCCTCTACGCTTCTATTACAGATGACATGGTGAAGCGCTTGCGCGCCCGGCGGTACATCCGCTAAGCTGACCCGGCCCGTTCGAGGACGGGACCACAACAACCACGCCAGCCCGAGGGATCCCTTCCGTGAAAACACGTCCGAATTTCCGCCTGCGCCCGCTGAGCGCGTCCCTGGTCCTGGTCGGCCTGCTCGCGGCGCCCGGCAGCGGCATCGCCCAAAGCACCGACTGGAACGCCGGCGCCGGGGGCAACTGGAACACCGGCGGCAACTGGACCAGCGGTGTGCCCACCGGGGCGACCGCTGCGCGCCTGACCAATGCCGGCGACCAGGTCACCCTGAGCGGCGCAGGCGCGGCGCAGTCACTGGAAGTGCAGGCCAGCGGCGAGGTCATCGTCGGCGCGGGCGGGTCGCTGGCCGTCGGCGACCTCATCAGCCTCGGAACGACAGCCATCGGCGCCGCCGGCCCCGCCGTGCTCACAATACAGGGAGGCGGCACGGTAAGCGGCGCCCACCTTTTCGCGGGCGACGCAGCCCGGCAGGGCATTGTCACGGTCACTGGCGCGGGCTCCAGCCTGACACTGGCGCCTGTCGGCCTGGGGCAGGCGCAGCGCTTTGAGATAGGAGGCAATGGCGCGGGTGAGCTTCACATCGATGCCGGCGCCAACGTCACGGTCAACGGTACGCGCACCCTGCATGTAGGCGACACGGCCAACGGCACCCTTTTTATCGGCAGCGGCGCGGGTGCGGGCACGCTCACGGCCGACAGCGTGATCCTGGGCACGGCGGGCTCCTCCGTGCAGTTCAACCACACCGGCACCACGACGTTTTCAGCGGCTGTTTCCGGCAACGGCTCCCTGACCAAGACCGGGGCCGGCACCACCATCCTGTCGGGCGCCAACACCTACACCGGCGGCACCACCGTCACCGCGGGAACCTTGCAAGGCGACAGCACCAGCCTGCAGGGCAGCATCACCAACAACGCCGCCGTCACCTTCAGCCAGGCGGCCAACGGCAGCTATGCCGGCGCCATAAGCGGCACAGGCACCCTGGCCAAGACGGGCGCCGGCAATCTGGTGCTCAGCGGCGTCAACAGCTACAACGGCGGTACCTCGGTCAATGCCGGCACGCTGTCGGTCAACGGCAGCATCGCCAACTCGGCCGTCAGCGTCAACAACGGCGGCACGCTGGGCGGCAGCGGCACGGTGGGAAGCACCACCATTGCCGCAGGCGGCGTGCTGGCGCCGGGCAATTCCATCGGCACGCTGACAGTCAACGGCAACGTGACGTTTGCGGCAGGCTCCATCTACCGCGTCGAAGTCGACCCGGCCGGCAACAACGACCGCATCAATGCCACGGGCACAGCCACGCTCAATGGCGGCACCGTCGACGTGCAGGCAGGCGCCGGCAGCTACTCGCTGAGCACCCAGTACACCATCCTCAACGCGGCGGGCGGCCGTACCGGGGCTTTTGCGGGCGTCACGTCCAACCTGGCATTCCTCACGCCCTCCCTGGCCTATGACGCCAACAATGTCTTCCTGACCCTGGCACGCAACAACACCAGCTACGCCAGCGTCGGCCTCACGCCCAACCAGGTCGCCACGGGCACGGCCTTGCAAAACGCGGTGGCCGGGGCCAGCGGCGACATGAGCACCGTGCTCGCCGCCGTCGACAGCCTCTCAGCGCCGCAGGCACGCGCCGCGTTCGACGCCGCCAGCGGCGCCGGCATCGTGGAACTGCGCCGCGCCTCCGCCGGCTTTGCCACCCGCTTCGGCAGCCAGCTGCAGGCGCGCCTGGCCGCGGTGCAGGGCCGGGGCACCGGCACACTGGCGAATTCCTTTACCGACCGGCCGCTTCTGCTGGCCGCCAATGACACGCTGTCCGACCTGATGGCGCCGGTGTCCGACATGCCCCCGCGCAAGTTCTCGCTCGCCGGCAACGCGCCGGCGCTGTCCGGCACTTCGGATGCGAGCCAGGGCCTCTGGGCGCGCGGCTACGGCGGCCACAGCACCACCGACGCTGACGGCAACGCGGCGGCCAGCCGCCTGCGCAGCTCCGGCCTGAGCATTGGCTTTGATGCGGAGGCCGGCGAGGGCTTGCGTTTAGGCGTGGCCGCGAGCATCGGCACCGCCCGGCTGTCCACCGACAACAACGAGAGCGGCAAGACACGCGGCACCGCGCTTGCGGTTTACGGTGGCTACACCAGCGGAGCCTGGACCTTCAGCGGCTCGGCCGGCATGAGCTGGGGCAAGAACCACATGGACCGCGGCATCGCTTTCGGAACGCTGAGCCGCACGGCCGGCGGCGACTTCGACAGCGACACGCTCTCGGCTTACGGCGAGGCCAGCTATTCACTCGCCATGGAGGGCTGGACGCTGCAGCCGCTGGCCGGGCTCTCGCTCAGCAGGAACAAGGCGAACGGCTTTACGGAAACGGGGGCAGGCGCGCTGAACCTGCAAGTGGCGAGCCAAACCACCCGCTCATCCAGGTCAATCCTGGGCGCCAGGGCCTTCTTTGACACGGGCCACATCCGCCTGGAGCCCCGGGTGGTCTGGGCCCATGAATTCGGCAACCTGAACACACCGATGACGGCGCAGTTCCAGGGCGCGGCCACGGCTTCGCCGTTCCAGATTTCGGGCGCGGCACTGAAGCGGGACACGCTGATCCTCGGGCTGGGCGCGACCGGCAGCATAGGCAAGGGTGTTGATCTCTTCGCGGATGTGCAAGCCGAGTTCAACGCGGCCCAGCGCAACGTGGCAATGCTGGTGGGATTGCGCAGCCGCTGGTAAACGGCAAGCCGCCGCGGCCCGGATCCAGGCCCTGGGCGCTTTCCGGGGCATGCTTTTTGCGTATGGCTCTGCACACACACTGTCTGCAGGAGCCCCCGAATGTCCCAGCCTGAATTTCCCTTGCTCCGCCGCCGCGGCACGCTGAAGTGGCTCGCCGGCGGCGCGGCCTGCCTCGCCCTGCCGGCTTTCGCCGCCTGGCCCGACAAGCCCATCAAGATCGTGGTGACCTTCCCGGCCGGTGGCGCCAGCGACATCGTGGCGCGCCTGATGGCCGAGCAACTCGGCAAAAAGCTGGGGCAGGCGGTGGTGGTAGACAACCGCCCCGGCGCGGGCGGCAGCGTGGGCGGGCTGGTGGTGGCGCAGGCGCCAGCCGACGGCTACACCCTGATGCTCAGCAATTCGACGCCAGTGTCCATAGGCCCTTTCGCGCTCGAAAAACAGCCTTACGACCCGGTCGAGGGCTTTACCCATATCGCGCTGATCGGCAACGCGCCCTGCGTGGTCATGGCCAACCCGCACGCGCCCATCAAGACCATCACGGATGTGGAATCGCAGGCGCGCAAGACGGGCCGGCTGGACTTCGGTTCGGGCGGGCCGGCGTCCATAGGCCACATCTACGGCGAACTGATGAAAAAAGCCATGGGCGTGAACCTGCAGCACATTCCCTACCGCGGCGGCGCGCCCATGGCGACCGACCTGATCGCCGGCGTGATTCCGGTGGGCATTGACGTGCTGACGGCCTTTGTGCCCTACTTCAAGAGCGGGCAACTGGTGCCGCTGGCGGTGACCTCGGCGGCGCGTTCGCCGCTGGTGCCCGACGTGCCCAGCGTGCTCGAGTTCGGCTACCGCAAGCTGGTGCTGGACAACTTCTTCGGCCTGAGCGGGCCGGCGCACATGCCGGCCGACATGGTGGCGCGGCTGAACGCCGCGTGCAACGAGATCCTCGCCACGCCGGAAGTCAAAAAGAAGATGCTGGAATTGGGCATCACCACCCAGGCCATGAGCCCGGCCGCCTTTGGCGGCTTCGTCAAGGAACAGGTGGCGGTGCTGGCGCCCGCAGTGAAGGGCGCGGGCGTGAAGCTTTGAGAAAACCGCTCAGCGAACAACGCTAAGGTAGGCGTAGGCGGCCGTGCGCAGTTCCTGGGCTTGCTGCGGATTGCGGCCGGCACGGGCTTCGGCGCGCTCCATCAGGTTGTGGGCCACGCCGTTGATGGGGGCCACGCCGGCGGCGGAAGGCAGGAAACGGGCGATTTGGGCAAACAGGCTGTACATGTCGAAAGTCACCCATGGGTGGGTGAAAAGTTGCGGTGAATCAAGAATAAGGGTTTTCCCTAGGGTTTCAAACCTAAGATGGACCCATAACCATGCAAAACATGCATAGTTTGATCCGCCGGCCCACATAGCCGGGGTTTTCTGGGAGGAATTCACGCTCGCGATACGGCTATGCTCCCAGCATGTCCGCCCCCTCCTCCGCATCGACGACGGCTGTGACGCCTGTTTCGCTGCCGGGCGAGGAACTGCTGCGGCAGATCGCCGCCAACATCGACGCCATGCTCTGGTCCTGGGACCCGGCCGGCGGCCGCATCACTTACACCAACCCGGCTTTCGAGATGTTCTGGGGCCAGTCGGCCGACAAACTGGCTGGCGACCCCTGGCAGTGGCTGGAGCAGGTCGACCCGGCGGACCGCGACCGAGTGCGGCAGCTGCAGCTGGCCGCCGTCAAACGCAGCGAGGAATACCGCGTGCGCAGGCCGAACGGCGACGTCGCCCGGCTGAGCCAGCGCGCGCTGCCCATCCACAGCCCCTCGGGGCAGCTGCTGCGCGTCATCCACCTGGCCAACAACATCACCTGGCAGCTCGACACCTCCAAGCAGCTGCGCGTGGAAATCGGCCGGCGCACCGACTCCGAGGCCAAATACCGCGCGGTGGTGGAAAACGTCAGCGAGGGCATCCTGGTCACGGCGGGCGGGCGCATCCTCTATGCCAACCCCAAGGCGCTGAAGCTGACCGCGCTGGACGAGGCCACCGCCAAGTCGCGGCCCTTCATCGAATTCATCCACCCCGACGACCGCGAGCGGGTGCTGGACAACCACTTGAGGCGGCTGCGCGGCGAGACGGTGGAAAACCACTACCAGTTCCGCGTGCAGCACAGCCAGAGCGTGACGCGCTGGCTGGAAATCAGCGCGGTGATGTTCGAGTGGGAGGGCACGCCGGCCACGCTGAACTTCCTGACCGACGTGACGCTCAAGCGCCAGGCCGAGGAAGACATGCTCAAGGCGCTGGCGCACGAGCGCGAGCTGTCGGAGCTCAAGTCGCGCTTTGTCGCGGTCACCTCGCACGAGTTCCGCACCCCGCTGGCCGCCATCCTGTCGTCGGTGGAGCTGCTCGACGCCTACGGCGCGAGCTTTCCGGCCGAGGAGCGCCGCGAACTGCTGGGCCAGATCAAGACCGCCGTCGCGCGCATGAGCAACATGGTGGAACAGGTGCTGCTGACCAGCCGCCTTGAACTGGGCAAGTTCAGGTTTGAACCCGCGCCGCTGCTGGTGCCCGACTGGCTGGTGCAGGTGATGGCCGAGCTCGAGCGCGGCAACCCGCAGGCCGCGCGCGTGTCCCTCACCTGCGACGGGCTGGACACGCCGCGCACGGCGGACCAGCAGCTGCTGCGCCATATCGTGGTCAACCTGCTGGGCAACGCGCTCAAGTATTCGGACCCCGACACGCCGGTGAGGTTTGCGGTGCGCGGCGTGGGCGAGCAGATCCACCTGCGCATCAGCGACCAGGGCATAGGCATTCCGGAGGCCGACCTGCCGCGCCTGTTCGGCAGCTTTCACCGCGGCACCAATGTCGGCAATATTTCCGGCACCGGCATAGGCCTGCACATCGTCAAGGAATGCGTGGACCTGCACCGGGGCGAAATCGAGGTCAGCAGCCGGCCGGGGCAGGGCACCAGCTTCACGGTGCGGCTGGCGGCGCCGCCGGCCTGACGGGCCACGCCCGCGCCGGCCGGACTAGTCGGCTATCTCGAACTGCGGGTTCCATGCCACCTCCCAGAGATGGCCGTCCAGATCCTGGAAGTAGCCCGCATAGCCGCCGTAGAAGGTCACGCCCGCCGGCTTGGTGATCATCGCGCCGGCTTTTTCCGCCTCGGCCATCACGGCGTCGACCTCTTGCCGCGAGGCCACGTTGTGCGCCAGTGAAAACGCCGGCGCCCCGCGCTGCGATGCCGGCAAGCCCGTGTCGTGCGCCAGGCTGGCGCGCGGCCACAGGGCCAGCTTGAGGCCCGGCTGCAGGTCGATGAAGGCCACGGCGCCATGCTCGAATTCCTCGCCGACGATGCCGGGCGTTGCCAGCCCCAGGCCGTCGCGGTAAAAAGCCAGCGCGCGCCGGAGATCGTCAACGCCGAGGGTGATCAAGGTGATGCGGGGTTTCATCAGGATTTCCTCCGGTGGTAAGTCAGCGCCGCCGTGATGCAGAACGCCAGTGCGCCGCGCGGCAGCGCCTCGGCGGCATCCAGCACGATGGCGCGGTTGCCTTCGAAGCGCAGCTCCACCGGGAACAGCGTGCGGAAGGTGTCGACCAGCGTGGTCTTGCAGTTGAAATAAAGCGCGTACTGCGACGGACTGGACTTGACCGGGCCCAGGCGCAGGGTGCTGCCGCTTTTGCTGGCCGAGGTCAGGTAGGCCGGCTCGCCCCACTTGATTGTCTCCTCGATCTCGCCGACACCGGGCGTGGCGGCCGCGGTGTCCAGGATCAGGCGACGCAACACCAGCAGCTTGCGCCGCAGCGGCGGGGGATAGGCCGCGAAGGCGCGCGCGACGGCGGGGTTCTCGATGTCTTCTTTCACAAGCGGCTCCTGTTGTGCCATCTCCATCTGCTTGCGGCCTGTGAAATCTAGCACGGGCGCAAAGCCCCCGGCATCTTCCCGCACAATCGGCGGGTGAACATCCAGCTCCTGTCCGACCTGCATCTCGAATCCAACCCGCATTTCACGGCCCAGCCCGTGCCCGGCGCCGACCTGCTGGTGCTGGCCGGCGACATCGGCTCCTATCAGCAGGGCTCGCTGCTGGATGAAAAAGGCATTGCCGACTTCGGCCTGGCGCGGTTTTCACCCCTGCCCGCGGACCAGGGCGGCGCGGGCTGGCCCACGCCGGTGTTCTTCCTGCCGGGCAACCACGAATACGACGGCCTGGACTTTGACGCCACGCATGCGCGGCTGCGCGAAACCTGCGAGCGGCTGGGCATGGTCTGGCTGGAGCAGGAGACCGTGGTATTGCTAGGCGTGCGCTTTGTCGGCAGCACGCTGTGGACCGACTTCGACGCCCTGAGTGGCGGCCAGGCCCAGGACGCCGACATCACGCTGGGCGAGCAGCTGAAGGCGCGCGAAAAAGCCTTTCGCGCGGCCAATTTTTACCTGAGCAAAAACCACTCTTTCAGGAACGGCCAGCCCCTGCTGGCAGCCGAGGTGCGTGAGCAGGGCCTGAAAAGCCAGGCCTGGCTGCGGCAGGCCCTGGCCCAGCCCTTCGACGGCCCCACGGTGGCCGTCACTCACTTCGCGCCCAGCCTGCTGAGCGCGGACCCGCGCTACGGCCTGGCGCCGGGTACGGCGGGTTTTTGCAACGCGCTCGATGAGCTGCTGCCGCTGGCCGACCTGTGGCTGCACGGCCATTTGCATTGCGCGATCGACTACACCAGCCGCGGCTGCCGCGTGGTGGCCAACCCGCTGGGCTATGCGCGCAAGGGCGAGCAGGAGGGATTTTTGCCCGAACTGCTGATCCCCATCGGCCAATAGCATTCGTATGGGTGCGCGGCCGGCGCGCCGCTGCTGACTAAAGTCGTAGCGCCGCGGCTTGCGCGGCGGTGCCTCTTTTTCTTTGGAACTTCCAGCGCGCCGCGCAACCCAACCAGGGTCGGCAATGTGGGGCCAAGCGTGTCAAGCAGTGATAACACTTTGTTCCAATTGTTGATTTGCGCGCTGTTCGGCTTGCGGGTATCTTGCTTGAAGGGTTCATGCAGGACTTCCTGCACCGCACCCGAATCGGGGAGAGCACCATGAAGAGCAATGTGTCCTATCTTGGCGCCTGGCTTGCCGCCGCCGGCCTGGCATTTGCACTCGCGTTCGCGGCGCCCAATGACTCCAGCGTGATGGGCCGCCTGCCCGCTTTCATGGCGCAGACCCTGCTGCGACAGCCGGTCACCGTGCCCGAAGGCCTCCCGTCGGACCGCACGCTGGCGCTGATCACCTTCAAGCGCGGCCAGCGGGCCGACGTCGAGAGCTGGATCCAGGGCATGAACCTCAGGAACGACCCATCGATCACCTGGATGCGCATGCCGGTGCTCAACGACCCCGGCACGCTGACGGGACGCAGCGCGGTGGAAGACCGGCTGCTGCAGCACTACACGGCCGATTCCGAGCGGGCCAAGATGGTGCCGGTGTTCACTGATCGCGCCAGTTTTGTGCGCTCCGCCGGCCTGGCCAGCACCGACCAGGTCTACGCCGTGGTGGTCAACCGCCAGGGCGAGGTGCTGGCGCGAGTTGAGGGGCAGTTTGATGCCGACAAGGCACAAACTCTGCGCGAAACTCTGCGGTCGCAGAGTTTCTAGCCATGGCCCCCACGCTCCCCCACTTCGAGCCTACGGCGGGTCCCTGCCCCTTGCACGTGGAAAGGGGCCGCCCGCCTGTGGCCCGGCAAAGCCGGTTCCACGGCTCATGCTGGGCTTAAGAGTTCTTTGGGCGCGATCCGTAGGGGTCTTTCACCAGCAGGGGCCGCGGGACTGGCTTTGCCAGACCGCAGGCGCCGCCCCCTAGAGGGGGGAACAAGCTACACGCGGTGAGCTTGGACGGGGGTGTTACACACCCCCTGGGCCCAGCGTGAAATAGAAGGTCGCGCCTTGCCCAGGTTCCGACTTGGCCCACACCTTGCCGCCGTGCCGCGCGATGATGCGGTGCACCGTGGCCAGGCCGACGCCGGTGCCGGAAAATTCGGACGGCGTGTGCAGGCGCTGGAAGGCACCGAACAGCTTCTCGGCATAGGCCATGTCAAAGCCAGCTCCCCGGTCGCGCACGAAGTACACCGTCTCGCCGGCCTCGTTGGTCTCGCGGCCGAAGCTGATCTCCGTGCAGGCCTGCCTGGCGCTGAACTTCCAGGCGTTGCCCAGCAGGTTGTCCAGCACCTGCTTGAGCAGCCTGGGGTCGCCCGGCCCGGTGACGCCGGGCTCGACATGCAGCCGCGCGTCGCGGCCGGGTTCGCGCTCGCGGTAGCCGGCCAGCAAGGCCTCGGCGAGCGCGCTCAAGTCGACGTGCTCCCAGCGCAGGCTGGAACGCGACACCTGTGCCAATGCCAGCATGGCGTCGATCAGCTCGCCCATTTGTGAAACGCCGGCGCGTATGCGCGCCAGGTAATGCCGGCTGCGTTCGGTCAAGGGGGTGTTTTCAGCCTTGGCCATGGTCCGCTCGAGCAGGTCGCTGAAGCCGTCCACCGCGCTCAGCGGGCTGCGCAGGTCGTGCGACACCGAGTAGGAGAAAGCCTCCAGCTCCTTGTTGGCGAATTCAAGCTGCTCGGTACGCTGCTGCACCCGCTCCTCGAGGCTGGCGTTGAGGCGCAGGATTTCCTCGCGCGCGCGCTTGCGTTCACGGATATTGGTGTTGATGCCCAGCACCCCGTTGACCTTGCCCTGCTCGTCGCGCACCACCGTCCAGCGCGCCTCTATGCACACCGTCGAACCGTCGCGCGCGCGCTGCTCGAGCTCGCCGCTCCAGTCGCCGTCGTTGGCCAGGGTCTTGGCCATGCTGTCCAGAAGCACCTGCGGGTCGGGGTACATGAGCGTGTCCATGGTCTTGCCCAGCACTTCCTCGGCGGTCCAGCCATAGAGGCGCTCGGCGCCCTTGTTCCAGAAACGTATGGTCCGGTCGAGGTTGCGGACCATGATGGCGTCCTGCGCCCGGTCCAGCAGCGAGGCCTGCTCGCGCACCTTGATGACGGCCTGCCGTTCGGCCTCCTGGCTGCGCTGGCGCTCCAGGCGGGCGCGCAGGCTGACGATGCCGAAGGCCAGGTTGTCGGCAAGCTCCTGCAGCAGCTTGATTTCATCGGTGCTGAATATCTGCGCCTCGCCCGAATACAGGCACAGCACGCCGAAGCTGCGAGGCCCGTCGCGCAGCGGCAGGCAGATCGCGCTGAGGAAACCGCGCTCCAGCGCGTGCGCATGCCAGTAGAACTTGTTGTCGGCCCGGCTGATGTCGCCGGTCTGCTGGGCTTGCCCGCTGCGCACGGCCTGGCCCGCCGGGCCCTGGCCGGTGGCGTCGTCGTCGCGCCAGCTCAGGCGGATTGCCGCGAGATAGCCGTTTTCGTCGCCGGCATGGGCCATGGGCAGGATACTGCGCTCCGCGTCGTCCTGCGCATAACCGACCCAGGCCATGCGATAACCGCCCACGTCGACGGCCACGCGGCACACCTCGGCCAGCAGCCCCGCTTCCTCGTCCATCCGGTTGATGGCGATGCTGGAGCGGCTCAGCATCTGCAGGGCCCGGTTGGTGCTGGCCAGCGCCAGGTCGGCCAGCTTGCGGTCGGTGATGTCGCGCGCCGTGCCCACCACGCGCTCCAGCTCGCCCGACGCGTTCATGACCGGGTAGGCGTGGTCGCGTATCCACAGGATCCTGCCATCCGCGGACCGGATGCGGTATTCGATGTCGGAAGCCTGGCCGCTGCGGTTTTGCTTCCTGGCCTCCTTGAGCAAATGGCTGTCCTCGGGCAGCGTGACCTCGGCGTACGAAAGAGGGTCGGCATAAAGGCTTTCGCGGCTGCGGCCCCAGACCCTCTCATAGCCGGGGCTGACGTACAGCGGGCGGCCGGTGCGCGGGTCCACGATGTAGAAAACGTCGTGGATGTTTTCCGCCAGTTCGCGAAAGCGCGCCTCGCTGCTGACCAGGGCCGCCTCGGCGCGCGCGCGCGCCAGCGCGATGCCGGCCAGCCGCGCCGCGATGTTGATCAGCTCGAGTTCCGCGGGCTGGGGCCTGCAGGGGTAAGCGCGGTAGATGGCGAAGGTCGCGAGCACCTCGCCGTCGTTCGACACCACCGGCATGGACCAGCAGGCCCGCAGCCCGTGCTCGCGCATCAGCTCGCGGTAGTCCTGCATCAGCGGGTCGGTCTGCGTGTCTTCCACCACCACCAGGTGGTTGCGGAAGGCGGCGGTACCGCAGGCGCCCACGCCCTCGCCGACGGCCAGGCCTTCGATGGCCTGGTTGTAGCGCTCGGGCAGGCTGGGCGCGGCACCCAGGCGCAGCGTCCCGTCCTCGACCAGCAGGATGGAGCACAGGCTGTCCGGCGAGCTGTCCTCGATCAGGCGCACCACGGCCTCCAGCGATTGCGCCAGGGGCGCGCCGCCGGCGATCAGCGCCAGCACCTGCTCCTGTGCGTGGGCAAAGTTTTCCGCCGCCTTCTGGGCGGTGATGTCGTTGAACACGGTGACGCCGCCCTTCATCACGCCGGTGGCATCGCGCAGCGGCCGCGTGCTCAGGCGCAGTATCCGGTCTTCCGCGCCGGCCCGGCGAAACACCACATCCCAGTTGTCGATGGTGATGCCGCGCGCGGCCTGCGACAGCGGCCGCTCCGACTCGGCATAGGCGGTCTTGCCGTCCAGCATCAAGAGCTGGTGGCCGCGGCGCCAGTCTTCCAATCGCATGCCGGGATCCGGCGCCCCGTTGAACAGCGCGCGCGCCGTGGCGTTGAACAACAGGAAGCGGCCCTCGGTGTCCACGGCGATCACACCCTCGTTCATGCTGTTGAGGATGAGGTCCAGCAGGGCGCGTTCCTTGTCCACGCGCTCCAGCATGGCGTCGAGCTCGCGCTGCCGCGCCTGCAGCGATTCGGCCATGCGATTGAAGGTGTGGCCGATTTCGCCGAGCTCGCCCTGGTACAACGGGCCCAGCCTGACGCGCGCGTGAAGATTGCCCCGCGCCACCTCGTCGGCCTCCTTCAGGATGGCCTTGGCGGGATTGACGATCAGCCGGTTGCCCAGCCACCATGCACAGGCACCGCCAAACAGGGCCACGGCGAGCAGCGCCAGCAACTCAATCGCCAGGTCCTGGTGGCTGGACGCCGCGATCACCGCTTCCGGCGCGCTGATCGCGACAAACAGCCCCTCGCGCCCGCCGCCCGGCACCGGCGCCGCGGCATAGACCCGTTGCACGCCCTGCGCATCCGCCGCCTGCTGCACACCTTGCCGGCGCTCCCGTACGGCTTGCTGCACGAGGGGGTCCGGGTGCGGCTGGCCCAGCCAGGACGGCGCCGGCGGGGAGATGGCCAGTACCGTGCCGTCCCGGTCCAGCACGGCCAGGCGCGCGCCCTGTATGGAGGACACGTCCGCGAGCGATTCCGCCAGGGCGGGCAGGCCCAGCACCGCGAAGGCCACGCCGCTGACCTTGCCAGCCTCGTTGCGCACTGGCACCGCGAAGCCTATGCCGGGACGCCCGCTGGCGCGCCCCACGGCATAACGGCCCACCGCGAAGCGCTGGCCCGCCATGACCTGCTGAAAGTAGGGCCGGTCATTGGCGGCCAGGTTTTTAGCCAGGCCCAGCGCGTCGCACAGCAGCTTGCCGTCGGTCGCGGCCAGGCCCATGTTGGTGAATTCGGGATGCTCGGCATGCAGGTTTTTCAGGTGCTGGTCGCACAGGCCGGGCACCGGGTTCTTGATGTGCGGCCCGCTGGCGACGCCGCTCAGCAGCTCGTGGACCAGGTCCACGGTGCGTTGCGCGCGCGCCGAGAGCATCAGCACATCCGACAGCAGGTCGGACTGCGCCAGCCGCAGCGCGGCCCGGTGGCTTTGTTGCGCGGAGTAAACAAGCAAGCCGAGGACGGGGAGCAGCGCGAGCAGCACCAGCATTACCAGACGGGTACGCAGTCCCAGCCATCCCAGCATTCGGATTACCTTATGCCTTTCACGCCACGCCGCAGCCAGCTCCGCATGGCTTTTGCAGTGTGCGCACCCACCGCGCTTTTGTAAATGGGAATAGTCCCCGAACTGAGGCCATAAGTCTCTATCCCAGGCCTTGTCCTACAGAGCTACCCCCTGCCTTGCGGGGGTAAATTGAATACCAAGGATTTGTTCCGGCCCAAGCCGGCCGGCCGCGCTTCAGGGCACCAGCGACTGGGCTGCGGTCTGTTTGAGCGCGGCCGTCAGGGCGTCCAGAACCTCGGATTCCAGGTTCCAGCAATGCCAGTACAGCTGGACGGGCAGCGTGTAATGGGGCGCCACATTGACGAGCTGGCCCTGGTCTATCAGGCCCTGCGCCAGCAGGCGTGGCACCACGCTGACCCCCCAGCCCGCCAGCACGGCCCTGACCATGCCTTCCGACGAAGGCACAAACAGCTGGTTCAGGGTGACGCGCTTGAGCCCGAAGGCCTTGCCCACAAATTCGACCGGGAGTTCATCCTTGCGGTTGAAGGCGATAAAAGGCACTTCGCGGAAGTTGTATTGGGTCAGCGCCGGCGCGGCCGGCCTGTCGCCAGCGCCATCGCGCTGGCCGAGCCGGCCCTGCGCGAAGGCCGGCGCGGCCACCGCGATGTACTGCATCGCGCCCAGCGGCTCCACCTTGCAGCCCCGCAGCGCCTGCTTGAGCGTGGTCACGCAGCCCAGCACCTGGCCTTCGCGCAGCCATTCATGGGTGAAATTCTGGTCGTCGTGGATGATTTCCATGGGCAGGCCCTGCTGCACCAGCTCGGTCAGCGCCGGCAAGGCCCAGGTGGCGATGCTGTCGGCGTTGATGGCGATGGAAATGCGCTCTTCCTCGCGCGCGCCGCCCAGGGAACTGGGCGCCAGCTCCTTGAGGTCGCGCTCCAGATCGGCGCGCAAAAGGCGCAGCATTTTGGTGTGTTTAAGCAACAGCTGGCCCGCCGAGGTGGGCTTGAGCGGCCGGCTGCGCACGATCAGCACGGTGCCGACCTGGGCCTCCAGGGCCCGCAGGCGCTGCGACACCGCCGACTGGGTGATGGACAGGCGCTGGGCCGCGCGCTCAAAACCGCCCTCTTCCACGATTGCCGCCAGGCATTCGAGTGCATCAGGATCAAAAGTACTCATCCCGCATCCCCTCTTCCGTTTTCTATTTGCCCTACCAGTTGTGCTAGTTGTGCCAGCTACCGGCGCTTTTCAGCTTTATTAGCTGTTCTGATGTTTTCACTGAGAGTTTAATTTTTCTATTAATTGAAAGCAACATCCTTCACACTGGAATGTTGCAAAGGGGTTAGCGATGAAAGTTGTAGTTTTAGGGGCCGGCATCATTGGCGTGAGCACCGCCTGGCATCTGCTGGAACGCGGCCACGAGGTCACGGTGGTAGACCGCCAGCCCGACGCGGCGCTGGAAACCAGTTTTGGCAACGCGGCGCAGATTTCCGTCAGCTATTGCGAGCCTTGGGCCAACAAGGACGCACCGCTGAAGGCCTTGAAATGGATGTTCCGCGACGACGCGCCGCTGCTGTTTCGCCCGCAGCTGCCTTTCGGCGAAGGCTGGCAGCAATGGCGCTGGGGCCTGCAGTTCCTGGCGCAGTGCAACGACACCGCCTTCGAGCGCAACGTGCAGCAACTCGTGGCCCTGGGCGCCTACAGCCATAGCGCGCTCAAGGATGTGGTGGCCGCCACCGGCATCGAATACAACCGGCTCGAGCGCGGCATCGCGCACTACTACACCGACCAGAAAACCTTTGACACGGCCGGCGAGGCCGCGGCCCTGATGCGCAAATACGGCGTGGCGCGCCGCGTGGTGAACACCGCCGAACTGCTGGCCATAGAGCCGGCCTTCAAATCCTTCGCGCACCGCATCGTGGGCGGCACCTACACCGCCAGCGACGAAAGCGGCGACGCCCGCGTTTTCACCCAGGCGCTGGCGCAACGCTGCGCCGCCCGCGGCGCGCGTTTCCTCTACGGCCACGACATAGAGCGGCTGGAGAAAACCGGCGGTGCCATCGAGTCCGTCGCCGTGCGGCCGCGCACCCTGCAGGGCAAAAGCGGCGACCCGGTCCGCCTCAAGGCCGACGAAATCGTCGTGGCCTGCGGCTCCCACACGGCGCCGCTGCTGCGCACCGTGGGCGTCGACCTGCCCATCTATCCCGGCAAAGGCTACAGCGCCACCTTCAAGCTGCTCAGGCCGGAACTGGCGCCTTTTGTCAGCACCATCGACGACGAAGTCAAATGCGCGATGAGCCGGCTCGGCGACCATCTGCGCGTGGCCGGCACCATCGAGGTCGGCGGCTACGACCTCTCGCTGGACACGCCGCTGGCCAAGGCCCGTTGCAAGATGCTGGCCGACCGCATCGAGGAAGTATTGCCGGGCGTGTGCGATACCCGCCTGGAGGAGCAAGGCGGCACGCCGAACTTCTGGACCGGCCTGCGCCCCGCGACACCCACCAACATCCCTTACATCGGCAAGACCAAGGTCGGCCGCCTGTGGGTCAACGCCGGCCATGGCACGCTGGGCTGGACGCACGGCGCGGGCTCGGGCAAGGCCATCGCCGAGCTGATCAGTGGCGAAGTGCCGGCCATGAATTTCGGCTTTTACGGGCAGGATCGCGCCAGCAACCGGCTACAGGCCAAAGCCGCCTGATCACGGCCTAGGCGGCGTGCTGCTCCAGCGTGCGCTGCGCATGCTCGCGCAGCGCGACGCGCAAGGCCACCGGCTCCTGGACGTCGAAGGAAAAAGACAAACGCATCAGCTGCCGCGCGAACCAGCCCAGGTGGTCGGTCTGGCTGTGCAGCAGCACGCCCTCCTCGCTGGGCTGGAACACGCCCACGCTGTCGGGCAGTTCCATCTGCGCGGTCTGCAGGTCGGTGTGCAAAAGCAGCCGCACGGTGTTACTGCGCGGCATGGTCGCCAGGCCCAGCGCCAGGTGCTGCACCGCGTCGAAGTCGGCCGGCGGCGTGAACACCACGTTGAGGGCGCGCACCTCGCGCACCCGGTCCAGCCGGAATGAGCGCAGCGCGCCGCGCAGGTGGCACCAGCCCGCCGCATACCAGCGGCCCTTGCGAAACACCAGGCCGTAGGCGTCGAACTCGCGCTCGGTGACCTCGCCTTCGGCCGACTGGTAAGCCATGTGCACACGCTGCCAGCCGTGCGCGGCGGCGCTCAGGGCCAGCAAGGCGGTGTTGTCGCCGGGCGCGTCGGCGCGGCGCAGGTCCAGCGTCACCGTTTCACCGAGGCCGCGAACGCGGTTTTTCAGATTGTGCGGCATCACGCGCTCGAGCTTGGCCTGTGCGCTTTGCGCGGCCGGCGCGGCTTCGGCCAGCCCCAGGCTGCGCGCGGCCAGCAAGCCCAGGGACAGCGCCAGGGCTTCGTCGTCGGTGAACATCATGGGCGGCAACTTGAAGCCGGCGATCAGGCTGTAGCAGCCGTAGCGGCCGCGCTCGGCCACCACCGGGATGCCCAGGTCTTCCAGCTTGGCGATGTAGCGGCGCAAGGTGCGGCCGTCCACCTCCAGCCGCCGCGCCAGCTCGGCGCCGCTCATGCGCCCGTGGGACTGCAGCAGTTCCAGCACGGTCAATACACGGGTGGTCGGGGAATACATGCTGAAAAGTTTAGCCCTTAATCAGGGCTGAAATAGCCCTATTACATTCATAAACTGGGTTTTTCCACAGGTATCACCAACGTATCGCGGGGCGCCACAAGCGCTTTTAACCATGACCACCTCCACCCTGCCCAAACCCCTGGACCCGTCCCAGCTGAACGACGGGCGGCACGACTTCAACTTCATCGCGGGACGCTGGCTGGTCAGCAACAAGCGACTCAAAAAACGCCTGGCGGGCTGCACCGACTGGGAGCGTTTTGAGGCCGTACAGGACGGTGCACTGCTGCTGGGCGGCCTGGGCAATATGAACGACCTGGTCGTGGACGGCAAGCAGACCCTGGGTATGGCGCTGCGGTTTTTCAGCCCGCAGACCCGGCTCTGGAGCATTTATTGGGTCAGCCACAGCGACGGGCTGATGCAGCCGCCGGTGATGGGGGCGTTTGTGGACGGCACGGGCCGCTTTGAGGGCCACGACAGCCATGAAGGCCGGCCGGTTCGGGTGCGTTTTACCTGGTCGGGCATCACGCCCACCCGCGCCCGCTGGGAGCAGGCTTTTTCCGAAGACGGCGGCCGCCACTGGGAAACCAACTGGGTCATGGACCTGGCCCGGCCCGCCTATTCCGCGCTGCGCTAGGGGCACCGGCCATGGAGCAGTTCACCCATCTCTGGCTGTTTTTCCTGATGGTGCTGGGCATCATCATCCTGCCCGGCATGGACATGGCCTTTGTGATGGCCAGCTCGCTGACCGGCGGGCGCCGCGCGGGCCTGTTCGCGGTCGGCGGCATCGTGGCGGGCGGCGCCTGCCACGTGGTGGCCGGTGCGCTGGGACTGGGCATTGTGCTCAAGCTGGTGCCCGGCATGGTCAATGTGATGCTCGTCGCGGGCAGCCTTTACATTGCGTGGATAGGCTGGTCACTCACGCGCAGCACCTCGGTGTTCGGCGGCCTGCCGGCGCTGGAACAAAGCCCGCCCTGGCGGACCTTCCGCCAGGCCGCGCTGACCTGCCTGCTCAACCCCAAGGCCTATTTGTTCATGCTGGCGATTTTTCCGCAGTTCCTGCGGCTGGAATACGGTTCGCTGTGGATACAGGCGCTGGCGCTGGGCCTGATCATCGCGCTGACCCAGACCGGCGTCTATGGCTCGCTGGCACTGGCAGCCGCCGGGGCACGCCAGTGGCTGGCCGACCGGCCGGGCGCCAGCGTGGTGATGGCGCGCACCGTGGGTGCGGTGCTGATCGTATGCGCAGGCTTCACGGCCTGGCAGGGCTGGCGGCAGTTTTAGGAGTCTGTACTAAGGCTTGTGGCCCTCGGGCCAGGGCGGGCCCTTGAGTTCCACGGTGTTGCCTTCGGGGTCGCTGAGGTAAATCGAAGGCCCTTCGCCCTCGGCACCGTAGCGCGACTCCACCTCGCCCGCTTCAACGCCGTGGGCCGCCAGGTGGCGGCGAATCACGTCGGCATCGAAGGGCTCCACGCGAAAGCAGACATGGTCGACATTGCGACCCTCCTTGCCCGGCGCCGCGCCGCCGGCCTTGCCCAGTGGGCCGTCCACCGGCACCAGGTCCACCAGCGAACGGCCGGCGCGCAGCTGCACCAGGCCGATGGCGTCCTGCCGGCGTTCCAGGCTGCAGCCCAGCACCTGCTGGTAAAAGCGCAGCATGCCCATGAGGTCGCTGACCCGAAGGACGATGTGGTCGATGTCGCGAATACGGATCATGGCGAGGGCGGCTCCAGTGAATCGGTGCCCGATTCTGGCACGCGAGCCCCAACCCCGCAGCTGCAGGGGCTCGCGGCTGCCGCTACCATGGCCGCCATGAATGCTCCATCCAACTTCCTCTTCCTGGCCACCTCCACGCGCGAACCCGGCGCGCTGGGCAACACCGAATGGCTGGCCCGGCAGGCCGCCGCTACGCTGCCGGCCGGCACGCCCCAGGCCTGGCACCATTTGGCACGCATGCAAATGCCGCCGTTTGTGGACCAGCGCCACACCACAGGCCAATACCCCATGCCCGAGGGCGACATGAAGACCCTGCTGGACGCGACCCTGGCCGCCACCGACATCGTCTTCGTGGCCCCGGTCTACTGGTACAGCATTCCGGCGCCGCTGAAGATTTACCTGGACCACTGGAGCGCCTGGATGCGCGTGCCCGGCCTGCCCTTCAAGGAGGAGATGGCGAAAAAAACGCTGCGGCTGGTCACCACCAGCGGCGACCGCGCCAAGGCCCAGCCCATGATCGACTCCATCCGCCTGTGCGCCCAATTCATGGCCATGAACTACGGCGGCGAACTCTGGGGCAAGGGCGGGCCGCCCGATGCCGTCAAGGCCGACACGGCGGCGGTGGCGCAGGCCGCAAGCTTTCTGGCGGCCTGAGGGCCGCGGCTGGCGAGGGGGTTTTTCCTACAGGCCCTGCGCTGCGGGGCTGACAGGGCCGGCGCCCCCGGCGGCGCAGAGTGACCGCATGGCCCGAAAAAACCCGCCCCTGAACAGCACCGCCGCGCAAGCGGCCTCCGGCAAAGGCATGCCCGCAAAGGCACCGCGCGAACAGCGCCCGGGACAGGCGGGCACGCCCCAGGACGGCGCGGTGCAAGCCAGCCTGGAACTGCCGCACGAGCGCGACCAGTCGCTGGACATGACCCCCGCCAAGCCCGATCCCGCCGTCAAACAAGCCGCGCGCGACCTGCGCCGGGGCCTGAAAGACACCAGCAAGGCCCCTGAAATGGACCGGGCCTATAAAAAGCTGCGGCCCTAGCGCATCCCTGCTTCGCCGCACAGCTGCGCACCCCGCTCAAGCGCGCCCCCCAACACCTCGCATCGCATGCACAGGCCCGAATTTAATTGGAAATGATCAAAAATTTCGCTATGATGAATTGATTTGTAAATTTATATACATCCAATTTCTGCTTAGGCCCTGATGGCGACATTTCCCGGCAACCCTTCGATGGCACAGCGTATTGGGCGTTTGTTGCCGACGCTGACGCGCTCTCACCGGCAGATGGCCGACTATGTGCTGGCCCATCCCCTGCAAGCAGCAACCATGCCCATCGACGAGCTGGCCGCCACGTTGGGGGTTTCCGTGGCCACCGCCAACCGCTTCGCGCGGGCGCTGGAATTTGAGGGCTACCCGCAGTTCCGCGCCGCGCTGGTGCTGGGCTTCGAAGCCACCCTGGCCCCGGTCGAGAAGCTGCGCAACAAGCTGGAGCACTCCGCCACGGTGGCCGACGTGTTTGCCTCCGCGCTGGCGCAAAGCCAGCGCAACATTGAGCTGACACGGCAAGCGCTGGATGCCCAGAGCTGCGAGCAGGCGGTGGCGGCCATCCTGAAGGCACGGCGCATCTACATTGCCGGCTTCGGCAGCAGCAGCTGGCTCGGCGGGCTGCTGCAGCGCTCGCTGGACCCGTATTGCGACAACGTCCAGCTGCTGGCCAGCGTGGAAAGCTCCTCTTACGGCGCGCGGCTGCTGGCGCGCCTGAAGCCCGAGGACCTGCTGATCGCCATCGCCTACCCGCGCTATTTCAGCGACACGATCTTGCTGGCGCGCCGCGCGCACGACGCCGGCGTGCCGGTGCTGGCGCTGACCGACCGCGTGACATCGCCGCTGGCACCGCTGGCCAGCGTCGCGCTCTACGCCCATACCGAGAGCCAGTATTTCGCCAATTCCGAAGCCACCGTGCTGGCGCTGATCGAGGCCTTGTGCAGCGCCGTCGCCCACAGCGCCAAAGACTCGCTCAAGGCGGCGACTCAGCTGGCCGAGTCGGTGCTGCCCTGGCTGCACGGCAACCACGCCAGCCGGCTGCGCGCCGATGCCGACGCCGCGGCGCCCGCACCCCGCACAGCCCGCACCCCACCCAAATCGCCAAAGGTTTCCAAGTGACACGGCCCCAGCCTATTCCCCTTATCGCCATCCACGGCGGCGCCGGCACCATGAGCCGCAGCCACATCAGCGCGGAGCAAAACGCGGCCTACCACGCCGCCCTGCAGGCCATCCTGCGGCCCGCGCAGCAGCTGCTGGCCGGCGGCGGCAGCGCGCTCGATGCGGTCAGCCTGGCGGTGGAGCTGCTCGAGGACTGCCCGCTGTTCAATGCCGGGCATGGCGCCGTCTTCACCCATGACGAAACCCATGAACTCGACGCGGCCGTGATGGACGGCGCCACCTTGCGCGCCGGCGCGGTGGCCTGCGTGAACCGCGTGCGCCGCCCGGTGCGCGCGGCGCGCGCCGTGATGGAGCGCAGCGCGCACGTGCTGCTGGTGGGGGCCGGTGCCGAGGCCTTCGCAACAGAGTGCGGGCTGGAAATGGTCTCGCCCGATTATTTTTCAACCGAGGCCCGCCGCGAGCAATTGCGGCGCGCGCTCGCGACGGACGCGGCCGTGCTGGACCACGACGGCGCGGCCCTGGCGTTCCGCTCAGGTCCTGCCGGCGCCGCACCCCTGGACGAAGGCCGCAAGCTCGGCACCGTGGGCGCCGTGGCCCTGGATGCGCAGGGCAACCTGGCCGCCGCCACCTCCACCGGCGGCATGACCAACAAGCGCGCCGGCCGGGTGGGCGACTCGCCCCTGATAGGCGCCGGCACCTACGCCGACAACCGCACGGCGGCGATTTCCTGCACCGGCACCGGTGAAATGTTCATACGCACCGCGGCGGCCTATGACATCTGCGCGCGCATGGCCTATGCCGGCATGCCGCTGGACGCGGCCGCCCGGGAAGTGGTCATGAAGGTGCTGCCCGCCCTGGGCGGGCGTGGCGGCCTGATCGCCGTCGATGCGCAGGGCCACCTCAGCCTGCCCTTCAACACCGAAGGCATGTACCGCGGCTGGGCCCGCGTGGGCGAGGCGCCGGTGAGCGCCATTTACGCCGACGCCATCGAGGGATTCGCTGCATGAGCCCCCAGCCTAACCGCCAGCGCGTCATTGAGGTCAAGGACCTCAGCGTGAGTTTTGCCAGCGAGCAGCGCACCGTGCACGCGGTGCGCAATCTCGGCTTTCACGTGGACGCCGGGGAGACGCTGGCCATCGTGGGTGAATCGGGTTCCGGCAAATCGGTGTCCTCGCTGGCCCTGATGCGCCTGGTGGAGCAAGGCGGCGGCCGCCTGGGCAGCGGCAGCATGTGGCTGACGCGCCGCAACGGCGAGCGCCTGGACCTGGCGCGCGCTTCCCAGTCGCAAATGCGCGGCCTGCGCGGGGCCGACCTCGCCATGGTGTTCCAGGAGCCCATGACCTCGCTCAACCCGGTGTTCACGGTCGGCGAGCAGATCGCCGAATCGATACGCCTGCACCAGGGGCTCTCGCGCCAGGCGGCGCTGGCCGAGGCGCTGCGCATGCTGGACCTGGTTCGCATCCCGGAAGCCAAAAACGTGCTGGGCCGCCATCCGCACCAGCTCTCGGGCGGCATGCGCCAGCGCGTGGTGATCGCCATGGCGCTGGCCTGCAAGCCCACGCTGCTGATCGCCGACGAGCCGACCACGGCGCTGGACGTGACCATCCAGGCGCAGATCCTCGCGCTGATCCAGCAACTGCAGCGCGAGCTGGCCATGGCGGTGATCTTCATCACCCACGACATGGGCGTGGTGGCCGAAATCGCCGACCGCGTGCTCGTGATGTACCGCGGCGACAAGGTAGAGGAAGGCGACTGCGCCACCCTGTTTGCCAGGCCGCAGCAGCCCTACACCCAGGCCTTGCTGGCGGCCGTGCCCCGGCTGGGGGCCATGCAGGGGCAGGATTTGCCGGCGCGCTTTGCGGTGCCGGGCGCGCCGCTATCCGGGAACGGACAGCCTCTCAGCGCCGCCAACACCGTGCGCAGCGACCTGCCGCCCGTGCTCAAGGTGCAGGACCTGGTCACGCGCTTTCCATTGGCGAGCGGCCTGCTCGGGCGCGTGCGCCGGCAGGTGTATGCGGTGGAGCAGCTCAGCTTCGAACTCAAGGCCGGCGAAACCCTGTCGCTGGTCGGTGAATCCGGTTGCGGAAAATCCACCACCGGCCGCTCGCTGGCGCGGCTGCTCGAATTCAACAGCGGGCAGGTCGAGGTCGCGGGGCGCGACATTTCGGCGCTCAAGGGCCGGGCGCTGCAGGCGCTGCGCCGCGACATCCAGTTCGTCTTCCAGGACCCTTTCGCCTCGCTCGACCCGCGGCTGACCATAGGCTATTCGGTCATGGAGCCCATGCTGATCCACAAGCTCGCCTCGCCCAAGGAGGCCGAGGAGCGCGTGCGCTGGCTGCTGGGCAAGGTGGGCCTGCCGGCCGAGGCGGCCCATCGCTACCCGCACGAGTTCTCCGGCGGGCAGCGCCAGCGCGTGGCGATCGCGCGGGCACTGGCGCTCAACCCCAAGGTGGTGATCGCCGACGAGGCGGTGTCGGCGCTGGACGTGTCGATTCGCGCGCAGATCATCAACCTGATGCTGGACCTGCAGCAGGAATTCGGCGTCGCCTTCCTGTTCATCTCGCACGACATGGCAGTGGTCGAGCGCATCAGCCACCGCGTGGCCGTGATGTACCTGGGCCAGATCGTGGAGATCGGCCCGCGCCGCGCCGTGTTCGAAAACCCGCAGCACGCCTACACCCGGCGCCTGCTGGCGGCCGTGCCGGTCGCCGACCCGGCGCGCCGCAGCGCCGTGCGCGAGCTCATGGCCGACGAGATCCCCAGCCCCATACGCGCCGTGGGCGACGCGCCGCAAGTCGCGCCGCTGCACCAGGTGGCGCCGGGACATTTTGTCGCGCGGCATTCGGTGGGAGGCCCTTATTGACGTCCACCCTTGCCGCCACCCGCCTTTGCCCTTCCGTCTCCCGTGTTTGCCCCTCGTTTCGCCTCTAGGAGTTTTTTCATGAAGAATCGTCTTTCCACCCTTACCGCCGCGCTGGCCGGCATCATCGGCCTGATGGGCCTCGCCGCGCCGGCCCATGCCGCCAAGGACGTGGTCGTTGCCGTCCAGTCCAATTTCACCAGCACCGACCCGTATGACGCCAACGACACGCTGTCGCAGGCCATGGCCAAGTCCTTCTACCAGGGCCTGTACGGTTTCGACAAGGACATGAAGATGGTGCCGGTTCTGGCCGAGAGCCACACCGTGAGCAAGGACGGCCTGGTCTACACCTTCAAGCTCAAGTCCGGCATCAAGTTCCATGACGGCACGCCTTTCAACGCCGAGGCCGTGAAGGTCAATTTCGACCGCGTCACCAACCCCGACAACAAGCTCAAGCGCTACAACCTCTACAAGAACATCGCCAAGACCGAGGCGGTGGACGCCAGCACCGTGCGCGTGACGCTCAAGGAGCCCTTCTCGCCCTTCATCAACACGCTGGCCCATCCCTCGGGCGTGATGATTTCGCCCGCCGCGCTGGCCAAGTACGGCAGCAAGGGCATCGCGCAAAACCCCGTGGGCACGGGGCCCTTCAAGTTCGTCGAGTGGAAGGCCACCGACTACCTCAAGGTCGCCAAGTGGGAAGGCTACTGGAAGAAGGGCTACCCCAAGGTGGACAGCATCACCTGGCGCCCGGTGGTGGACAACAACACGCGCGCGGCCATGATGCAGACCAACGAGGCCCACTTCGCCTTCCCGATGCCGCCCGAGACAGTTGAAAGCCTGTCGAAGAAGCCCAGCCTGGAAGTGACGAGCGCGCCCTCCATCATCCACCGCTACCTCTCGATGAACACGCTGCAAAAGCCTTTCGACAACCCGAAGGTGCGTGAGGCCATCAACTACGCGATCAACAAGGAGGCCCTGGTCAAGGTGGCCTTCTCGGGCTACGCGATTCCCGCCGAAGGCGTGGTGCCGCATGGCGTGGAATACGCCGCCAAGCTGGGCCCCTGGCCCTACAACCCGGCCAAGGCGCGCGAGCTGCTGAAGGAAGCTGGCTATCCCAACGGTTTCGAAAGCACCTTGTGGTCGGCCTACAACTACACCACGGCACAGAAGGTGATCCAGTTCGTGCAGCAGCAGCTGGCCCAGGTCGGCATCAAGGTGCAGGTGCAGGCGCTGGAAGCCGGCCAGCGCGTGGAGCGCGTGGAAAGCGCGCAGGACCCCGCGACGGCGCCGGTGCGCATGTACTACGTGGGCTGGTCCTCATCCACCGGCGAAGCCGACTGGGCGCTGCGCCCCCTGCTGGCCTCCGAGTCCCTGCCGCCCAAGATGTTCAACACCGCCTACTACAAGAATGCTGAAGTGGACGCCGACATCGCCAAGGCGCTGGTCACCACCAGCGGCGCGGAGAAGGCCAAGCTCTACACCGACGCCCAGCAGCGCATCTGGAAGGACGCACCCTGGGCCTTCCTGGTGACCGAACGGCTGCTGTCGGTGCGCGCGCGCAACCTGGCCGGCTTTTACGTGATCCCGGACGGCAGCTTCAACTTCGACGAAGTCGAACTCAAGTAATCCCGGCCGCGCCAGCCCCAACCTCTCTGAGCCCCTCCGACCTTCCCAAGAAGCACGCCTTCGCATGACTCTCTACCTTCTCAAGCGCCTGCTGGGCCTGCTGCCGACGCTGCTGATCGTGGCCGTGCTGGTGTTCCTGTTCGTGCACCTGCTGCCCGGCGACCCGGCGCGTCTGGCCGCCGGGCCCGACGCGGGCCCCGAAACCGTGGAGCTGGTGCGCCGCGACCTGGGGCTGGACCTGCCGGTACCGCAGCAGTTCGTGCGCTTTTTCAGCCACGCGCTGCAAGGCGACTTCGGCCTGTCCATACGCACCAAGCGGCCCGTGGCCACCGAGATCGCGGAGCGTTTTGCGCCCACCTTCTGGCTCACCATCGCGGCCATGGGGTGGTCGGTACTGCTGGGCCTGGTGCTGGGCATGGTGTCGGCGGTGTGGCGCAACCGCTGGCCCGATAGGCTGGGCATGTCGCTGGCGGTTTCGGGCATTTCGTTCCCCTCGTTCGCGCTGGGCATGCTGCTGATGCAGTTCTTCTCGGTGCAGCTGGGCTGGCTGCCTACCGTCGGGGCCGACTCGTGGCGCCACTACATCCTGCCCTCGCTCACGCTGGGCGCGGGCGTGGCGGCCGTGATGGCGCGCTTTACGCGCAGCTCCTTCATCGACATCCTCAAGGAAGACTATGTGCGCACGGCGCGCGCCAAGGGCCTCACTGAAACCGTGGTGGTGGTCAAGCACGCGCTGCGCAACGCGCTGATCCCGGTGGTCACCATGATGGGCCTGCAGTTCGGCTTCCTGCTGGGCGGCTCCATCGTCGTCGAGGTGGTGTTCAACTGGCCCGGCATGGGCCGGCTGCTGGTCGACGCGGTGGAGATGCGCGACTATCCCGTGATCCAGGCGCTGGTCCTGCTGTTCTCGCTCGAATTCATCCTGATCAACCTGGTGGTGGACATGCTCTACGCCGTCATCAACCCGACCATCCGCTTCAAGTGAACACCACCGAATCCCCCAGCACCGCCGCCGCGAACGAAGCGCCGCTTCCAGACAGCGCGCAGCTCTCCGTGCGCACACCCGCCGCCGAGTTCTGGCGCAAATTCAAGAAGCAGCGCGTGGCCCTGGCGGCCGCCGGTTTTGTGCTGCTGCTGGTGCTGGTGGCGGTGCTCGCGCCCTGGCTGAGCCCTTTTGACGCGGAGAATTTTTTCGACTATGACGCCCTGAACGCGCCGCCCTCGGCCAAGCACTGGTTCGGCGTGGACGCGCTGGGCCGCGACATCTTCAGCCGCATCCTGATGGGCGCGCGCATCTCGCTGGCCGCGGGCCTGGTCTCGGTGGCCGTGGGCGCCGTGATCGGCACGCTGCTGGGCTTGCTCGCCGGCTATTACGAAGGCTGGTGGGACCGCATCGTCATGCGCATGTCCGACGTGCTGTTCGCCTTTCCCGGCATCTTGCTGGCCATCGGCATCGTCGCCATCCTGGGCAACGGCATGATCAACGTGATCATGGCCGTGGCCGTGTTCAGCGTGCCGGCGTTCGCGCGCCTGGTGCGCGGCAATGTGCTCTCGCTCAAGCACCAGACCTACATCGAGGCGGTGCGCTCCATAGGCGCGCCCGACTCGGTCATCATGCTGCGCCACCTGCTGCCGGGCACGGTGTCTTCGGTGGTGGTGTACCTCACCATGCGCATAGGCACCTCCATCATCACGGCGGCCAGCCTCTCCTTCCTCGGCCTGGGCGCGCAGCCGCCCACGCCGGAATGGGGCGCCATGCTCAACGAGGCACGTGCCGACATGCTCAACGCGCCGCATATCGCGCTGTTTCCCAGCCTGGCCATCTTCCTGACCGTGCTGGCTTTCAACCTGCTGGGCGACGGCCTGCGCGATGCGCTGGACCCCAAGATAGACCGCCAGTAGCGGGGCAAGGCCGCTTCGTGACATACCGCCACTTGCTGCCCCACATCGGCAGCCTGCCGCACGGGCAGCGCAACGCCATCACCGACGTCGCCGGCGTGAGCGTCGGCCATTGCACGCTGGACGCGGGCGAGGTGCAGACCGGCGTGACCGTGGTGCGCCCGCATGGCGGCGACCTGTTCCGCGACCGCGTCCCGGCCGCGGCGGCCGTGCTCAACGGCTTCGGCAAAAGCGTGGGCCTGCTGCAAATCGAGGAGCTCGGCGTGCTGGAAACGCCGATCGCGCTCACCAATACCTTTTCGGTCGCCGCCGTGGCCACCGCGCAAATCCGGCAATGCATGGCCGCCAACCCCGAAACCGGGCGCGGGCTGCCCACGGTCAACCCGCTGGTGTTCGAATGCAACGACGGCTTTCTCAACGACATCCAGCGCATGGCCGTCACAGAGCAGCACTACCTGCAGGCCTGCGCGCAGGCGGGCGTGGAGGTCGCGGAAGGTTCGGTCGGCGCCGGGCGCGGCATGTCCAGCTTCGGGCTCAAGGGTGGCGTGGGCACGGCCTCGCGCCGCGTGGCGGCCGCCGGGGGCGGCGAGCACACCGTGGGCGCGCTGGTGCTGGCCAACTACGGCCAGCTGCCGCAATTGATCATGGCCGGCCAGGCCCTGGGCGCCCGGCTGGTGGCACAGCATACGCAAGCAGCAGAGCCCGAAAAAGGCTCCATCATCCTGCTGGTCGCCACCGACGCGCCGCTTGACGCGCGCCAGCTGCGCCGGCTGGCCCTGCGCGCCGGCGCCGGGCTGGCGCGCACCGGCTCGGTGTTCGGCCACGGCAGCGGTGACATCGCGCTGGCGTTTTCCACCGCCTACACCGTGCCACAGCAAACCAGCAGGCCCATGCCGGCCGTGGCCCTGCTGCACGACGGCCTGATAGACCCGCTGTTCCAGGCCGTGGCCGACAGCACCGAGCAGGCCATCATCCACGCCCTGTGGCAGGCCAGTGCCGTCACCGGCCGCGGCGGCCACCAGCGCCGCGCGCTGGCGGAGCTGCTGCCCGGCTGGCCTTCTTCATCCTCCTTTTCACCTTCTGCGGATTGCCCATGAAAGTCCTGATCTCCACCGACATCGAAGGCGTTGCCGGCGTTTTCCACCACGAACAGGTGCGTGCCGGCAATCCCGAGTACGAGCGCGCCCGCCTGCTGATGGCGCACGAGGCCAACGCCGCCATTGCCGGCGCCTTCGACGCGGGCGCCACCGAGGTGCTGGTCAACGATTCGCACGGGAGTTTTCGCAACATGCCTCCGGAGCTGCTGGATGCGCGCGCCCAGGCCGTCATGGGCAAGCCGCGCTACCTCAGCATGATGGCCGGCGTCGACGACGGCGTGGACGCCGTCTGCATGGTCGGCTACCACTCGCGCGCGCAGGGCCGCGGCATCCTGGCGCACACCATCAACAGCTTTGCCTTTGCGCGCGTGTATTTCAACGGCATCGAACTGGGCGAAGCCGGCATTTACGGCGCGCTGGCCGGCGAGTACGGCGTGCCGGTGGTGATGGCCAGCGGCGACGATGTGTTCATCGAGGAGCACCGCCCGCTGTTTCCGCATGCCACCTTTGTGCAGACCAAACGGGCGACCGGCCAGACCAGCGGCATCAGCCTGTCCCCGGCCCAGGCCTGCGCGGCCATACGCGTCGGCGTGGCCGCCGCGCTGGCGCAGCCCGGCCCGGCTCGGCCCTATGTGCTGCCGGGCCCCATCGCCGTACGCATCCAGACCCAGTCGCCGGCGCTGGCCGACCTGTTTTGCCAATGGCCGGCCTTGCGGCGGCTGCACGGGGATGAGGTCGGCTTTGACGCGCCTACCGTGGAGGCCGCGGTGCGCATGGTCAACAGCTTGTCGGCCATGTCCAGCATGCTGCGCTAGCAAGCCGTTCTAAGAACCTGTTTTAGGGCACGCGCGGCGCGTGTTCCGCGCCCTGGCCCACTGCCCGCTCGCTCATCCAGCGCAGCAGGTCCAGCCACATCTGGCGCATCTCGGCATCGAGCGGCGTGCGCGTGGAATTGGGCAGCTCTATGGTCACCACCGGCACGCCTTTATGGATGCCGCCGTAGTTGCCCAGCGAACCCGGGAAGATACCGACCTGGTCCAGGTAAAGCCGCCCCAGGCGCGAGGGCGGAACCGAAGGCCCGTCGAAGTCGAGCACGCCGTAAGGCGCATGGATGCTGACGATGAGCTGCGGCTTGAAACTTTGCATCTGCTCGTGCAGGAAACGCGACTCGGGCTCGGACAGCGGCTTGGGGCCGGGCCAGCGGCGCGGGTCCTTGCCCGTGCGCTTTTCCCAGTAGACCTTGGCGTCGCGCTCCCAGTTGGGCGTGGGGAAGTTGCGGTTCAGGTCCACACCATGCGCGTTGACGCGGCGCGGCGGCGTGGACAGCACGCCGTCGGGGTTGAGCACCGGCACAAAACGCCAGTGGACCACCTGGGGCGCGTCCTGCGGCGGCTGCGCGGCCAGCTTGATCCAGTGCAGGGCTACCGCGCCCGAGGACAGCTCGTCGCCGTGGATGGCGCCCACCACCAGCACGCGCAGGCCGGCGTTGTCGGGCTTGATGTCGCGCACCCAAATCGCCTGCCCGTTGACGGATCGCGCGCCCGTGGGCTGCAGCTGAGCCGCCTCGCAAAGGTCCCGCTTGACGTTCGGCAGTTTGGCCGCGTAGTCGGCGCAAGGCGAATCAGCCCGGGCACCGATCGCTATGAAATAAGTAGCAAGCAGGCAGAGGGCAAAGCGGTGAAACGGCATGCCCGCGAGTTTAACCGGCGCCGCCGCGGCCCCTGCCGCCCTCCCGCCTAAACCCTGACGCAAGTGGGCCGGGGCCGCATCAGTTAAATTAGCTGTCTATGCCGACCCCCGCCATACCTCGCCAAGCGAGCAGCCCCAGCTTTTCACAGCGGGAATTCCGGGCGTCTCTGGCCATGTTCGCCACCGGGGTCACCATCGTCACCGCGCGCACGCCGGCCGGCGTGCTGGTGGGCCTGACCGCCAACTCCTTCAATTCAGTGTCGCTGCAACCGCCGCTGGTGCTTTGGAGCCTGGCGCGCGCGGCCGGCTCCATGGCCGCCTTGAGCGCCGGCTCGCACTACGCGATCAACATCCTCGCGGCCGACCAGAAAGAGCTGGCCGAGCGTTTCGCCAGCGGGCGCGCCGACCGCTGGGACGGCGTGGCCCACACCGAAGGCGCCAGCGGCGCGCCGCTGCTGGACGGCGCGGCCGCCCACTTTGAATGCTTTAACCGCAGCCGCTATGAAGAAGGCGACCACGTGATCTTCGTCGGCGAGGTCGAGCGCTGCGGCCACCGCGCGGGCGCCTCGCCGCTGCTGTTCCACGGCGGCAGGTTTTATACCGAGCATCCGCTGTAAATCACAAGAAGGCGACGGCCGCGGTCGCCGCTTTCAGGTCCCGCCAGTTTCGCCAGGTCCTTCACGATGACACGCAAGACCCATCTCGACACCCTCGCCATGTCCCTGCTGCTGGGCTGTTGCCTGTTCTGGGGCCTGCAACAGGTGCTGATCAAGGCCACCATCAGCGAGATCCCGCCCATGTTCCAGGCCTCGCTGCGCCTGGTGGGCGCCACAGCCCTGCTGTGGCTGTGGTGCCTGTGGCGAAAAATTCCGCTGTTCAGCCGCGACGGCTCGCTCAAGGCCGGCCTGCTGGCCGGCGCCCTGTTCGGCGCGGAGTTCGCCTGCATTTATGTGGGCCTGCAATACACCAGCGCTTCCCGCCTCACGGTGTTTTTGTACACCTCGCCCTTCTGGGTCGCGGCGCTGGTGCCGCTGTGGGTCAAGTCCGAAAGGCTGCGTGGCCTGCAATGGCTGGGCCTGCTGTGCGCGTTTGCCGCCGTGGTGTTCGCGCTGCGCGAGGGTTTTACCGGCGACCATGCCTCGACGGCGCGCGGCGACCTGCTGGCGCTGGCCGCCGGCATGCTGTGGGGCCTGACCACGGTGGTGATACGGGCTACCCAGCTGGTCAAGATCTCCGCCGAGAAGCTGCTGTTCTACCAGCTGGCCGTCAGCGCCGCCGTGTTCCCCTTGCTGTCGCTCTACCTGGGCGAGCAGTGGTCCTGGCAGTTCAGCCCGTTTGCCATCACCTCGCTGCTGCTGCAGACGGTGATAGGCGCGTTCGCCAGCTACCTGGCCTGGATGTGGATGCTGGGGCGCTACCCGGCCACCAAAATTTCGGTGTTTGTGTTTTTCACGCCGCTGTTCGCGCTGCTGTTCGGCGCGCTGTGGCTCAAGGAAAGTGTGACCATCGGCCTGCTGGTGGCGCTGGCCACCGTGGCGGCCGGCATTGTGCTGGTCAACCGCAAGCCGGCAGGCGCATAATTTTTCGGCATGACGCCCCACCCACGCATCCCCGGCCATCGATTCCTCCATTCACCGGGCCCCACGCGGGTGCCCGACGAGGTGATGGACGCGATGCGAAGGCAGCCCATGGACATGGGCGACCCGCGACTGGAACGCGTGATCCAGGCCTGCGAAACCGGGCTCAAGGCGCTGTTGCAAACCGCCAAGGCCGACGTCTTCCTGTATACCTGCAACGGCCACGGCGCCTGGGAGGCGGTGATCGCCAACCTGCTCGCACCGGGGCAGCAGGTGCTGGTCGCCGGCACCGGGCATTTTTCCGAGTCCTGGGCCGTGCAGGCCGAGGCCATGGGCGCGCGGGTGCTGCGCACGCCCTGGCGCGAAGGCTACCCGGCTGATGCGCAGGCGATTGAAGCCGCCTTGCGCGCCGACAGCTCGCACGCCATCGTGGCCGTGTTTGTGGTCCACACCGACACCGCCAGCGGCATGACCAGCAACATCGCCGCGGTGCGGCGGGCGATGGATGCCGCGGGCCATCCCGCGCTGCTGGTGGTGGATGTGGTGGCCTCGCTGGGCGCGGCGCCTTTTGCCATGGATGCGCTGGGCGCCAACGTCGTGCTGGGCGCCTCACAAAAAGGCCTGATGGTGCCGCCCGGCCTGGCCTTTGTGGCCGCCGATGCCGCCGCGATGAAGGTCGCCGCGGCCAATCCGACACCGCGGTTTTACTGGGACTGGGCGCGGCGGCAAAGCCCGCTGAGCTACCGCAAGTTCTGCGGCACGCCGCCGCAAACCCTGCTCTTCGGCCTGGAGGCCGCGCTGGGGCTGATCTTTCATGAAGGCCTTGAAGAAGTCATTGCCCGCCATCGCCTGATCGCGGGTGCGGTGCATGCCGCCGTCCAGGCCTGGAGCGAGGGCGGCGCGCTGGCCCTTTTTGTACGCGAGCCGGCGGCGCGTTCGGTCTCCGTTACCACGGTGGCGGTGGCCGAGGGCATCGATCCCGAGGCCATGCGTACGGTCGCGCGCGAGCAATTCCAGGTCGCGATCGCGGGCGGCCTGGGCCCGCTGGCGGGGCGCACATTCCGCATAGGCCACCTGGGCGACATGAACCCGGCCATGATCCTGGGCTGCCTGGCCGGCGTGGAAGCCGCCATGCGGGTGCAAGGCATTCCTTTCGGCAACGGCGTGCAGCATGCCGTCGCGGCTTTGGCGGGCCAACGCTGAGCCTTGGAACAGGTCTCCACTTGTTGTGCCGGAAAACCCCAGAATGAAGCAACTTTTCTTTGGCGATAAAGCCGGCTTCGCAATTGCGCATCGAAAAGCCGCATCCGAAGATGCACCAAGCTATGGCCACTGCGCTTCGGCCGAGGGAAAGCGTTTGCAGAGGGGATGAAAAATTGAAACGCGAAACTGAAAAATGCGTACGATTTCTTGGTGGCAGCACCGTTAGATATTCACTTTGGTCGGGCCTCTTCTGTACGGCCATATCTATATGGAGCTCCGTTGCCATGAGTCAAACCGCTACGGACGCGCCTACCTGCGATGCACTTTCTGTTCGCTGGGACGAGAGCCCTGGGCTGGGTAGTCGTCTTGGGCGCGCCAAGGCATTGGAAGAGCAAGGCAAGTCCTGTATTGGCAAAGGTTTTTACGACCCAAGACTTGCCATTCTTTACATGGATGCCGGAGATCTCGCCAGTGCAGACCGCATAGCAAAGCAAGGCATACAGAAGGGCAGTCCTTACCAAGCCAATTTGCACCAGGTATTGGCGGAGACTACCTTGCGCAGAGGCAATGTAGATACGGCTTACAAGATGGCGGAAGACATAGCGAAGAAGAATCCGGCGTATGTACCGATACTAGGATTTTTGGGTGAGATAGATTCCAAAAATCAGAACTGGGCTATGGCTCTGGCGCGATCGCAAAAGTGGAACTCTATTGACCATAGTGCACTGTCCTTGCTGGCAATGGCCGCGGCATTTCATCAGCTTGATCGCCATGAAGAATGCGTGGCTACGGTTGACAAAGCACTTGGCATTGATCCCGCCCGTATTGCAAAAATAGGCGGTATTAAAGAAGCCGTTTTCTCGTTGGGCATTTTGAAACGCAACGAAGAAGCGGCGGAATTACTCAAGCGCCATATGCAGGCCAATCCAAATTGGGCGCTGGATCCGTCGATGGTGAATGCGGCAAAGGCACTCGGATTGGCGAAGTAAGGCTGCAACTTGTCCGAACCCGCGTGAATGGGAAAATTGGGCGCGGCGCTATCAATTTTTTTACACCAGTTTGTTCGGGCTTACTGCGAAGCGGTGATACCGCCGTCGAGATACAGCACCTGCCCGGTAACAAAGCGAGAGGCGGGCGCCGCAAAAAACACCGCCGCACCGGCCACGTCCTGCGGGTCGGCCACGCGGCCCAGCGGAATGCGTTCCAGCACCTGTTGATGCGTCTCGGGATTTTCCAGCCAGTGGCGCGCCATCTCGGTCTGCACCACGGTGGGCGCGATGCCATTGACGGTGATGCCGTGCGGCGCCAGCTCGCTCGCATGCTGGCGTATCAGCATGACCAGGCCGCCCTTGCTGCTGCTGTAGGCCGAATAACCGCGGCCGCGCAGCCCCAGCTGCGCGCGCACCGAGAGCAGATGCACCTGCGCGCCGCCTTTGCCGCCTTCAATCTGTTTTTTGGCCGCGGCCTGCGCGAGAAACATCGCGGCCTTGAGGTTGACCTGCAACACCTCGTCAAAAGCCTCTTCGGTGACGTCGAGCAAGGCCTGCTCGCGCTGCATGCCGACACAGTTCACCAAAATGTCGAGGCCGCCCCACTGCGCTGCCACCGCGTCGACGGAGGCCTGCATCTGCGGCACCGAATGCGCGTCCATGGCCAGGCCCAGGGCCTCGTGGCCCGCCGCCCGCAACGCGGAAGCCACGGCTTGCGCCTTGGCCTCATCGCGGCCCGACACCGCGACACGCGCGCCCGCGATGGCCAGGCCCCAGGCAATGGCTTCGCCTATGCCGCCGTAACCGCCGGGCACATAGGCGGTCTTGCCGCGCAGGTCGAACAGGCCTGTCAGCGCGGTGCTGAAATCAATCCGGGGTGTGATGCTGCTCATGGATGGCGAAATTGTGGGCGCAAAGCAGGCGGGCGGCGAAAGGGCTTTCCCTCACCCATCAATCCATCAACAGGCCGCCATTGAGGTCAATGATCTCGCCGGTGATAAAGCCCGACAGCGGCGAAGCCAGGAAGCGCACCACATGGGCGAACTCCTCGGGTTCACAGAAGCGGCCGACCGGGATGTCTTTCAGCAACTTCTGGCGCTGCTCCTCATTGAGCTGCTCGGTGATCATGGGCGTCTTGACATAGGCCGGCGCGACGGCATTGGCCGTGACACCAAAAGGCGCGAGTTCGCGCGCCAGCGAAAAGGTCAGCGAGCTCATCGCGCCCTTGGACACCGAGTAGGCCGTGCCCGCCGTCAAGCCGCCGGTCTTGGCCGCCAGCGAGCTGGTGTTGATGATGCGGCCGAAGCGCCGCGCCTTCATCGCCGGCACCACCTGCTGCGCGAGGTAAAAAGCGCCGTCGAGGTTGGCCCCCAGCACGCGTCGCCATTCACCGGCCTCGGTGGCCTCGACCTTGTTGTTGGAAAGAATGCCGGCGTTGTTGACCAGGATGTCGACGGGCCCGAATGCCTTGACGATGAGGGCATGGCCGTCGCTCACGGCGGCTGCGTCGCTGATGTCAAACGAGAACGCCGAGGCACGCGAACCCAGCTCATCGGCCAGCGCGCGGTTGCCTTCGTGGTTCACATCGACCATCGCGACCTTGCAGCCGTCTTCCAGCAAGGCCTTGACGACGGCCAGGCCCATGGTGCCGGCCGCGCCCGTGACCAGCGCGACTTTGTCTTGAAGCGGTTTCATCCAAATAACTTTCTGCGGTAATCAATGAAGGGGCGTCATGCATCCAATACGCTCTTTTTGCCAAAGAGACCACGTGAACGGAAAGTCACCACGGCGATAAACAGCAAATACATGGACATCAGCGACCACTCGGATGCATACGAACCGGTAAGCCCCACCACCATGCCCACCATCAGCCCGGCAATCACCGCGCCCCACAGCGAACCGACACCACCCAGCACAATGATCAAAAAGGCCGGCACCACCGCGTCCACGCCCACATGGGGCCGTATACCCCAGATGGGCGCCATGACCACACCCGCAATGGCCGCCAGCGCCACACCGAGGCCGAAGACAAAAAGGCGCAGGCGCGAGAGGTTGATGCCCAGGGCGCGCACCATTTCGCTGTCGTGCGCGCCGGCCTTGATGATGGCGCCGTAGGGTGTCTTCTGCAAAAACACCCAGAGCAGCACAATCATCAGGATGGCAAAGCCGCTGGCGAAGAAGCGGTACCTGGAATACACCAGGTCGCCCATCAGGAAGGCGCCGGAGATGGCCTCGGGCAGCATCAGCTGCTTTTCCGACGAACCCCAGACCACACGTATGCCTTCTTCAATCACCAGCGCGGCGCCGAAAGTCAGCAGCAGGCCGTAAAGCGGGTCGCGGCCGTAGGTGCGCCGCATGCACAGCTCCAGCAGCATGCCGAAGATGCCGACAAAAATCGGCGCGAAGACCAGCGCCACGCCGTAGCGCGTGCCCAGCGGCAGGCCCATATACCAGGCCTGCAGATTCGGGAACATGCCCAGCTGCGGCGCGACCAGGAACAACGCGAAGTACATGCCCAGCGCGAACAGCGAGCCGTGCGCGAGGTTGATGGTCTCCATCACCCCCACGATGAGCATAAAGCCCAGCGCGATGAGCGCGAACAGCAGGCCCAGCGAGATGCCGTTGACGAGGTGCGGAACAAGCTGAAGCAGGAAATCCATGTCGGCCTTGAAAGAGGGTTGGCGGCTGGGCGCTCAGGCTTCGTAGCTGGGCGTCGCGTCGTAGCTCTCTAGCTTGCAGGCGCCCGCGGCGTCCTTGTCCATCACGTCCTTGGGGTCGGCCTGCGTGAGGATCTTGAAGATGTCGTCCTTCTCGGCGGGCTGGTCGTTGTAGCTGGCCATGTAAATCGTCTGCTGGCACTGGTGGGTGACCGGGTCCATCCACGCGTCGTAATGCTGCAGGCGGTCGGCCGCGCTCATCTTGCGGCCTTCGAGCTTCTTGATGACCGCGATGTTGTTCGTGGTGCCGGCTTCTTCGATGCAGCGCAGCAGCTCGCGCGTGGCCATATAACTGTTGTGGAACACATTGCCCGGCACGCGTATCGCCATGCCCGGGAACTGCTTCTGGTAGGCCGCCACGAACTCCTTCACGCCGGGCAGGTTCAATCGCCAGTACCAGGTGGTGCCGAAGACGCCGAAGATGGCCTCGGGGCCCAGGCCGTAGACGTCGGGCCAGTCCTGCTGGTTGTTGATCCAGGCCATGGTCTGGTTCATCTTGAGCTGCACCACCTGCTGGCGCAGCGCCTTGATGTCGTCGCCGCCCACGGCCGTGGCCACCACGTTGGGCTTGAGCTGCTGCAGCTTGAGCAGGTAGGACGAAAAATCGCGGGTGTTCTGCGGCACCAGCAGCTCTTCCACGATCTTGCCGCCATTGGCCTCCACGATGCCGCGCGTCGCCTTGGAGGTGGTGTGGCCCCACACATAGTCGTTCGTCAGCAGCACCCAGTTGCGCCCGCTCGCCTTGATGGCGTTCTTGACGATGGCATTCGAAAAATTGGTGCCGTTGCCGTCCCAGACAAACTTGGTGCGGTGGCAGTCCTTGCCGGCCTCGGTCGGGCTGCTGGAGTTGGTGTTGAAAAACACCGTGCCGTATTTCTGCGCGACCTGCGAGATCGCATTGGACACGCCCGAGTGCACCGCGCCTATCAGGAAGGCCGCCTCGTTGCGCGTGATCATGCGCTCGGCCACGCGCGAGCCGGTGGCCGGCGTGGTTTCGGTGTCGATGTGGATGGCCTCTATGCGCCGGCCCAGCACGCCGCCCTTGTCGTTGAACTCCTTG